>Ga0071330_1063545_pt1 | contig 32174 bp, 36 predicted proteins | sample GBScel77sediment_FD_63802 | JGI IMG/M metagenome (GOLD analysis project Ga0071330, IMG submission 63802) | Hot spring sediment microbial communities from Great Boiling Spring, Nevada - Cellulolytic enrichment Sediment 77C v2 (version 2) | ecosystem: Environmental > Aquatic > Thermal springs >...
AGAGTTTGTTAAATTAATAGAAAAAAATAAAGAGCTTCTTAAAATTAAAACGTTTTTGAACTATTTTAATGAAAAAGCTTATGATGGAGAAATAACGAGTGAAGAGTTAGAATATTCGAGCAATTTTTCTAATTTGGTTAAAAATCTTTTTGATGAACTGTCTGAGTATTATTTCATTAGGAGAGATGAAAAACTTACTTGGATGACAAATAAATTTTGGTTAAATGATGAGGAAAAAGTCGAAATAGCAGATTATGGTTCTTCGCTTGCATTAAAGTTTAATTATGATAAAAATTTGCCAAAAGATGAGATTGTGAAAACATTAGGCTATTATTCAATTGCTGTTAAAAAAGATAATTTGCCTGAAGATTTAGAAGCTTTTAAACTTTTGATTAAAGGGGTTCAAAAAGAGAAATATGGTAAAAATTTGGTTGATTTTGAGCCAATAGTTATTAGAGATGCTGCTAATAATATGCATGTTATTGAAAGTTATGATAAGGCAAGGGACACTTGGATGATTTCAAATTTATTAAAAAATAGGCCAGAATTGGTTGAACAGTCAAAAAAATATGAATGGATAAATAGAATGGTTCAGTAAGTTGCATGGAACTTTTTTGATGATAAATATGGGCCATCTTTTTTTGATAAAAAACTTATAGTCCAACTGATGAAAGGGTTTGGAGGATTATTTTAAAATTCCACGATTATATGGATAAATTACCTTCAAAAATGGAGAAAGATAATTTGCCAGTATTTTTCTATTATTGGGATTCTGATTTGCTTGAAAAAAGTTTACCTGATAAAGTTGATAGAAGTATTGCTCTATTTTTCTTAGCTAACTTACAACCGGCAGTTTATGATAGGGATACTTATGAAGTTGTTAGAGGAATTAAAGCGATGGAGCTTTTTGTGGATAGATTGCCACAAATGTATGATTGGATTGTTAATGCATGGAAAAATCCTGATTGTGAAGAATACAGAGATGTGATGGAAGCGTATAAAATGTGGTTGCAAGATAGGTATGTTCATGGAATGGTAAATACAGTTAGGCAATTTTCTGGAGAGTGGCCTTTTCAGCAAGAGGGAACAATAGACGATTTCTTGAATAAAAACTTCTTTGCATGGAAATTCGCAAAGTTTCCATACGCTTATTTGAGTGGAAGAACGAGTTATGGGCCTAATTTTAATCTTCCAAATCATAGTGAAGCTGTAATGTACGCTTTTGAGTTGCCATTAGCTTATAAGAGTGTAGGAATACCACTAGGTGAAATGGATGGAATAAATGCTCAAGCTCATATCGGCCTTCCTGCAGATGAGTATGCAATATTTGGAATACCTGAAAGTGCGATAGAAAAACTGCTCTCTCAGAAAGATTTAGGTAGAGTAATTGTTGCTCCTGGGAATGGGATTTCAGTCATTTCAGCCGTAGACGGTTTTGAAAAAGATTCCCTTGGAGATAGTATATTTGTTGTATTAAGAGAATTTGATGATAAAATTTATCTTTGGGTAAAGAAATGAGAGAGAAAATTAACTACTGAAGAATAAAGATTTTTAAGTTTTGCCATGTGACTTGGGTTTTTCTCCTCGCTATCAGTACTTTCTAAATTCTCAAATGGGGGATCACAAAGATAAGATTTGCCACCAGTATTCCTAATTGTTCCTTTTCCTACACAACTACCTGGTTCTGCCCCTCCATAATCTCTATCGCAACATTGCCCAGCTGGACAACCAGCTGATGTATGAGTGGAGCTACAAACAATAACATTTAGTTCCAGAAACACAATCAGCATCTTCTTTACAACTCGGCCATACACATCTATAATCATAAGGTGTACCACCAGTTCCTTGAGGACTTCTACACCTCCCTTTCACATTGTTTTTTGCTGGACAATCATTATCAACACAGCAAAAATCGGTTGGCTTAGTAGTAGACCATTTCCAACCATTATCATAAACGCAATAATAAGTTGTGCCTCCACAAGACTTGCTTACACCACAACTATTGGCATTGCAATAAATGGTAGAGCTGTAAGCGCAATTATAGTATCTGACATAACAAACTTAACCAAAATTTTAGAACTTTCTCATCCACTTTTTTGCGAAGCTAATTCTCTGAGTTAACTTGTAAAAGCTATCTGAAATCACTTCCTTAAGCTCCTCCAACGTCTTTATAAGGAGAGGAGACAGCACCCTCTTTATAGCTCTACAGACCTGCTCAATCGGATTCAGATCGGGGGAGTAAGGTGGTGGGTAAACAAGAGAAATATTCAATTCCTCTGCTTTCCTCCTTGTTTTATTAGCATGATGCGATTTGAAATTGTCCAGAACAATGACTATGGGTTTCTCTGGATTTCTTTTCCGTGTCTCCTCCAGAAATTCACATACAGATTCCTTTCTGGAGTTCTCCTTAAAATCTACAACGCTCTCTCCATTTATCGCATAGAAACCAAAGGTATTGGCTCCAATCTTTGCTGTGTTCTTCTTCACAGATGGTTTATTGAAGGACCAGAGCCTCTGAGTGTTTGAAGTAAGCTGTGGGGATGTTTCATCCAGGAATCCTATTATGCAATTTCCCAATTCAAGTTCTTCAAGTTTTTTTAAACTCCTCCTCCGCATTTTCAGGCCTTCTGTAATCCTTTGGATAGGGTTTGGCGTATTTCATTCCGAAAGATTTCAGTATTCTGCTTACGTGCCTTAAGCTGTACTCCACTCCAAATTTGCTTTTGATGAGCTCTCTTACCTCCTTTGTCGTCCAGTCATCCCTTTCTCTCAGGATAGCTTTCAGCTCCTCTTTCTGCTCATCGCTCAACTCTGAAGGCCTACCTCCTCCGTAATTGGGTTTTAAACCTTCCAAACTTCTTTCGTTCCATCTTTCAAGTCATAAGTAGCCTATAACCTTGCTCACTCCGACTTCTTTCGCTGCCTGAGGAACTGTTGCCCCTTTGTACAGCTCTTTAATGAAGAAAAGCCTTCTCAGGACTTCAGAGCAGATTTTTCTCTTTCGAATTTCTTCGTTCAGCTCTTCCAAGGTTAGCCATCTAACTACTTCTTTTTCGGGTTTTCTTCCCATGGCAGTTAGTTTGTTTCATTGGTTAAAAATGTTTTGTCTAATACTCTAAAATCACACTCCCTATTGACTTCTAAATAAGAACTTGTGCAAATATCTATAAAAGATATGGGTCCTAATTCATCACATTGTGAATCTGCACCACAAGCGGATTCACACGCACCATCTCCTGAATAATCTCCATTACAATTGAAATATCCACTCTCTTTTTTACCATCACATACCACACATTTATTATCACTTGCATCCCATTTTCCCCATTTAGTGTCCGTACAACCCCAAGTACCAAGAAATCCATTTTCTCTAACACACTCTTGTCCATTATAACAAGGAGTTGATTCTACTTTACGTACTTGTGTACCGCAATTGCACATATTACCAGAACAAGATGGCTGAGAAAGATAAGCCTCCTGAAGATAGCATGCAAGAGCACAAACACTCTTCCAACCATCCAAATAATAGCCAGATATACCAAACTGGTCACCGCATTGACTATGATAGGTCCAATAGGAATTTTCATTGCACCATAAATATAAACTTCCAGAACTTATTCTGCAAGCATTTGAGTGATGTGATATAAGTAAAATTAGAGTTGAGATTGTTATTAAAAGTAGGCAAGATTTTTAAATTTTTTGATTTATTAGCCACAAAACCACCTTTTCCATGTTTTCAGAATCTCCACTAACTGAATATATTTTATTTTCTTTTATCAAGATAACCCTTTCTCCAATTTCATCTGTATATAAACTCCCTTTTTCAAGTTTTAAAGATGGAAATTCAGCTTCTTTAATCCCCGTATCTCTTAAATATTTTCTTAAATATTCTATTGCTTTTGAAAAGGTGGAATATGCAGAGTCCCTAGAATCAAACTCCAATATTTGAGCGGAATATTCCTTTTGATTTTGGCTTAAAAAATTTCCATAAGAGAGTATAATTTGGTAGCTTTTAATAATCCTTGTGGCTCTGTTCCCGGAAGGAATTGAACTGACTCAGATTTATTTATATTTTTTCTACTAAATAAAACAAAATAAATAAAATGATGGCGTTATTAGAGGAAACAAATAAAATTTTTCCTAAGTATGAGATTCATGAAAATTATTTATATTGACAAATAAAAAGTTTTTGAAAAATTGATAAATAGAGGAAAGAATGTTTGAAAATTTATCACAGCTCCGTCGTCTAGCGGTCAAGGACGCAGAATCAAGCGAAAGCCTCTGCAAGTCTCTCCGAAAACTTCCTCAGATTTTTCCGCATTGCTCGTTTCTCTAGCGAGGAAGTAAATTCCACCATTTCTCCGTATGAACTCCAGCAAAAGTGCAGTCTCCCCTATCCTCCGACTGCCTTATACCACGATGAATTCAGCCCTTTCGCCTCTGAGCCTATTCTCCAAGAGCTCGAGTTCTTCGATCCTGTTCACAAACATATACTTCACGGTTATTTACTTGAAAGTAAACTACTTAAGGAGTTTCGTTCTATACAGTCGGACCTCTTTCCGTGATAATGAAGTTATACGCGCATGCTGTTACAACTGAAAGCCCCCTCTTCCGAGGGTATTCCAAGCTTTTTTGCGATTGCCGCAAGGTTTTCTCGTTATCCATCGAATAGGCCGAGAAGAGCTTCCTTTTAACGGTCCTTATCTTCTCTTCTCTCTCCTGTATTTCTCTGTCGAAATCTCCCCGTATCCGGGCATCGATGATTTCATCCTCTGTTTTTCCGATCAGCGGCACTTCTTCTATCTCTATGCTCACAACTCTCTTAACGTCTTCTCAAGCATGTTCTTCACGTCTTCGAGCGCCTCAGCTATGTTCAGGACCTTGCTGTAGAGCCTATCCACCACTCGATCTCGGCCTCCGTGCTGAGGAAGAGGTAGACGTTCACGTCTTTCCCCTGCCTCAGCCTCCTCACTCATTCCTTCGTCGACAATTATCGGATTAAGTTACCTGAGCGTCTCAGCCAGATATGCCTTAGGACTGGAGAAAACCCTCTTTCTAACAAGTTGCAAGAAGTGCCATTGGAATCGTTCTCCCTAACCTGCTTATGACATACGAAAGTTCATCGCATTGAGTTATGAAAAACTCATTCTGCCAATAGCCAGCATAAAGCTTAAAAAGGTTAACTTAGATAAAATAAAGCATGACATTAAAGTTTCCGGAGGATGAAAAATTCGACGAAAGGGTTAAAAAATTTAGAGAATTCCTCGAAAGCAGAGGTTTTGGCTTCGAGCAAAGACCAAACCAGCTCTCTCTTGCAAGAAAGGAAGGCATTGTTGTCAACTTATATAAAAATGGAAAAATAGTGTTTGAAGGAAAATCAAAAGGGGAAATTGAGGAAATAAAGAATTTTGCCAAATCCATTGGGGCCGAGGAGGAGGGTCAAACAAAATTGATCAAAGGAAAGAGAATTGGAACCAACGAAGTGGGTAAAGGAGACTATTTTGGTCCTTTAATTATAGCTGGAGTCATTATATCTGATGAAATTGAGAAAGAGCTTGAATCTATAGGAGTTAAGGACTCAAAGCGTCTTAGTGATACCAGAATAAGGGACTTGGGTTACGAGATGATTAGAAGAGTCCTCGATAGAAAAAATTACGAGATAATCCACATTTCTCCCCTCCGCTATAATTTGCTATACAACAGATTAAGGAATGTAAACAGGACACTCGGCTGGGCACATGCAAGGTTATAGAAAACCTACTTGAGGCAAACAAGTGCCAAATCGCAATTTCTGATCAGTTCGGGGACCCGGGTTACATAAAAAATGCGTTGATGGAGAAGGGAAGAAGGATAGAACTCTATCAAACCCCTCATGCTGAAAGAGATCTAGCTGTGGTCGCTGCTTCCATATTGGCAAGAGAAGAATTTATATCGAAAATGGAGGAATTGAGTGAGATTTATCAATTTGACTTTCCAAAGGAATCCAGTAATGTTGATGAAAAGGCAAAGGAATTCGTCGAAATATATGGAGTCGATGCGCTGAAAAATGTGGCAAAGATACACTTTAGCAACACGTCAAGAATAGTCGGCAGGGAACTGAAACTTGATAGGATTGAAGAGTTCGAAAGGGAAATCAAAAGGAATAAACCCGAACACCCTACGGGGGAATATTACTCAACTTTAAGGCTTGAATGTTTTAGTCTACTCGATTCCTTCGAGTCCGAACTCAGGAGATTCATAGAATCCAAGCTGAAATTGGCATACGGCGATGACTGGTGGGAAAGGTGCATTCCGAAGAACATAAGAGATAAGGCGGAAAAAATTTTAAAAGAAGAAATAAAAAATGGAGAGACCGTTTCGAAACTGGATGGACTCCAATTCTCCCACTATGAACAGATAATATGCGATTCACAGAATTGGAAAGTCCTTCAGGTCATTTTCGGCGATAAAAACGTGCTCATGGGGCATTTTAGGACGATTGTAGAGATCAGAAACAGGGTAGCCCATAATCGGGAAATTACATTGGATGACAAGATCAAGCTACTTGGGTCACTGGTGTACATCAGAACAAAACTAAAAGGACAGAAAACCTTAGATAACCTTTTGGATTGATATTCAATATGCTAAATCCCTTTCACCACGAAATCGCAGACCTTTTCCGAGAGGACGTCGAACTTTCCGAAATAAAAGTGGTCCGTGTCGAGGATCACAAAATCCTTCGGCTCTGATGCCCGTGAATACAGCTCCAGACTGACAGAAAATGGAACGAACTGATCCCTACGTGCAATTACGAAAAGTTTGGGATTTTTCGAGTCCCTGAAATCGATCGAGTCTATTGAGGGAAGTGGCGAAATGTAGACTGCGAGGTCGCAGAGATCAGCTAAATTGGATGCAACAACGCTGCCAAAGGAGTAGCCGACGATCGCAATCTTCGAATGCCTGCCCTTTAAAAATTCAAGGCACTCTAACGCATCTTCCACCTCGCCTATTCCCCTTCTGTATTCCCTGTAATCGAATGCAAGGCTCGAGATACCCTTTTGAGCCAGTTTTTCCGCGATTCTCCTGAGTCTCTCGTCATACCTGTTTCCACCCATCAAAGGGTGCGGAGGGCAAAGAAGGGTGCAAAAATCGCCTATTTCGTTGTAAGTTGCCCTAATCGATTTTATCTCGATATTCATCGGTAATTCCGTCAAAGTTAAATTTTATAAGCTTTTTGCAGACCTCAATCGATGATCAGCTGCCCCGAAATTTGGAGGGATTTTTTCGAAAAATACTACTCAGAAGAGCTGAACAACATCGCCTTCCGCTTAAAGAACGGAGAGGACAGGAGGGCAATATATGTTAACTTCATTCAGGACCTCTCGGTTTTTCAGGAGGGAAAATTGGGTGAAGAGCTCATAGAGAACCCGGATGAGGTCATTGTTCATGCCGAGAAGGGGCTTGCCCAGGCTACGAACATATACGGCGTTCCACTTGAGGGCTGCAAGCCAAGGTTCCACTCGCTTCCCAGCACGAAGAAGATCCTGATAAGGGATCTGAGAAGTTCCCACATCTCGAAATTCGTGGCAATCGAGGGAATAGTGCGAAAGGTCACGGAGGTCCGTCCGAGAGTGATTTCGGCAGCTTTCAGGTGTCTGAACTGCAGAAATATTATCAACTTGCCTCAGGATGATGCAACGCTCAGGTATCCCTACGAATGCCGTTGCGGAGGAAAAAGGTTCCAGTTAATCCCAGAGAGAAGCGTTTCCATCGACAGCCAGAGGGTGAAGATTCAGGAGTATCCAGAGAACCTGAGGGGTGGAGAACAGCCGCAGAGCATCGACGTTGTTCTCGAAGGAGATCTTACGGGGCTCATAAATCCAGGAGACAGGGTAATAATCAACGGCATAGTGAGGGCGAAGCCGAGGGGAATCCAGCAGAGGTTGCTGACCCATATGGACCTTTACATCGAGGGAAATTCCATAGAGATGCTCCAGCAGGAATACGAGGAGTTCGAGATAACCGAAAAGGATAAAGAAGAAATAATAAGGCTTGCAAACAGCGATGACATCTACGAGAGGGTGGTGAGAACAATAGCTCCCTCGATCTATGGTCACGAGGATATAAAGCTCGCGATCGCGTTGCAGCTCTTCGGGGGCGTTGCCAAAAAACTTCCAGACGGAACAGAGATAAGAGGAGACATTCACATCCTGCTCGTTGGCGATCCGGGTGTTGCAAAATCGCAGTTGCTGAAATACGTGCACAGAATTGCTCCGAGAAGCGTTTACACTACGGGGAAAGGAACAACTTCAGCTGGGCTGACTGCCACTGCTGTAAGGGATGAGATAGACGGAAGGTGGACTCTCGAAGCCGGTGCACTCGTTTTGGCAGACAAGGGCGTTGCACTGGTGGACGAGATCGATAAGATGAGGAAAGAGGATAGATCCGCGCTTCATGAAGCTCTCGAGCAGCAGACGATAAGCGTCGCAAAGGCGGGAATAAATGCCATTCTGAAGGCGAGATGCGCATTGCTCGCTGCTGCTAATCCGAAACTTGGAAGATTTGACCGCTATTCTCCAATAGCTGAGCAGATAGAGCTTTCTCCGACACTACTCTCGAGATTTGACCTCATCTTTGTGATGACCGACGAGCCCGGAGAAGAGAAGGACCAGCAGCTTGCGAGCCACATACTCAACATGCACCAGCTGGGTGAAATGCTGGAGAAATTCAGGGAGAGCGAATTAAAAGAAGACTTGAAGACAAAGATTTCAAAAATTGAGCCCGCAATAGATCCCGAACTCTTCAGGAAATACATTGCCTACGCGAAAAACATCTACCCAATCCTCAGCGAGGAGGCGAAGAGAAGAATAGAGAGCTTCTACGTTTCGCTACGTGCCAAGGCAAAGGAGAACTCGCCAGTCCCAATAACAGCAAGACAGCTCGAAAGCATCGTCAGACTTGCAGAAGCATCCGCAAGGATACGCCTGAGCGAAACGGTTTCCGAGGAGGATGTTGAAAGGGTGATTGGAATCGTCAAGAGGTGCCTCGCACAGATAGCCGTCGACCCCGAAACCGGCGAGTGGGACATCGACTACGCTTACACGGGTACTTCGAAGAGACAGAGGGACAGAATCTGGACGATTAAAAAGATCATCGAGGAACTCGAAGAATTGAGCGAAAACGGGGCACCCGAGGATGAGATCGTGAAGAGGGCCGAGGATGCTGGAATTGAGGAAAGCAAGACGAGAGAGATCCTTTCAAAGCTAAAGCTGATGGGAGAAGCGTTCTGCCCCAAATACGGCTTTTACAGGATAGTCAAGAGGAAATGAAAAGTATTTAAATTTTGGCGTTGTCAGGTTGATGATGAAGATCTACAGGACAGGGATCGTTTCCCTTGACGTGCAGCTTGGCGGAGGAGTGCCTGCAGGAACAGTTCTGCTCATTCTCGAGGAGCCTGGAGCTGGTGGAGATGTTTTCACCTACCACTTCGCAGTAGAGGGTGCAAACAATGGCGAGAACGTGCTTTACATAGCAACCGACGACTCAGCAAAGGATGTAAGGAATTTCCTGAACCTATACTTTGACAAATACAAAGATTTCACGATACTGAGCCTGAAAGGCCGCGAAGAAACCGACCCGAAGGGGTACCTTAGGAAAACGATGTACGATGTCCTTACAGGGATTCAGACTATACTCAAAAACGAGAGGTTCGACAGGGTCGTGATAAACAATCTGGTCTACTTCTTCTCAAAATACTCGCAAGAGGACGTGATATCACTGATAGAGTTCCTCTCAAACCTTGCTAAGGAGAACGAGTCCGCCTACGTGCTCCTAATGACAAAAGGAATGGTTGGAGATTCACAGGAAACAGCTGTGAAGCACTTCTGCGACGGAGTTATAGAGCTCAGCCTCAAAGAGTTCGAGAACGAAGTTCACAGAAAGTTAAAGTTCATAAAATTCAAGGGAATCGTCGTTCCGAGAGCGATCATGAGATACGAGCTGACAGATAGGGGTGTAAGGATGGAGTCGACCATGAGAGTCCTATGAAGATTTTGTTTGGAGAGCTAAAAGAGCCCGTTTTCGGTGATTTTGCATGCCTCATCGATTCAAGATACGTCGTCGATCTTTCGAACGTTGAGTTTGCAGCCAAAAAAGCACTCAATGCCTGGAATTCTGGAAAAAGGATCTCGAAGTCCCTCGCAATTGAGATCCTGCTTTATTACTCCGCAACAAGACAGATCGAGATTGCAAAAAAAATTGCTGGAAAGAAGAGAGTCATCGCAGTTGTGCTGGATGAGGAGAAATTTTCGGAACTGGACTTCACCGAAGAGAACTTCTCCCCCGAATACGACATCGAGCTGATTAAGGAGCACTACCAGATCTCGGAGGAGGAAATCAGGATCGCGGGAATTGAGAAACTACCGCTGCTCATAAGGGAGCGAATAGCGCTGTTTTCCGTGTTCGGTGAGTGAATGAAGGGAAAGGCCTACGCGGCTGGCACAATTCTTAATGCACTCGCCACAGGAATTGGAAGTGCCTTCGGGCTCTGTATAACCACGAGAGTAAAATTAAGGTGGGATTCCGAGAACTCTCTGATTGTAAACGGGAAAGAGAGAGATCCGAAGCTTTTGGCTACAATCTTTTCCCCTTTCGGCATAAAAGCGAATGTGATAGTTAGAAGCGATATTCCCGAAAGAAGCGGTCTCGGAAGCAGTTCGGCGTTGCTCAACGCGATTCTTTGCGCACTGTTCAAAGAAAAGGGGCTTTACGCCCATGAGATACTGAGGATGAACGCAGAGCTATCTTTAAAGTCGGGAATAAGCTATACTGGAGCTTTTGACGACGCTTCGGCTTCTCTGCTTGGCGGTATTGTTGTTTCGGAAAACTATAAAATGAGACTGAGGTGCTGGTTGCCGAAGAAGGGGAGAGCCGCAATACTTGTCCCAGAGTTCGAAAGGGGGAATATTGACTGGGATAAGATAAAAAGCAATGCTCTTAAGCTTAGCAACGCCTTGAAAATGATAAAGGAGCACAGGTTCTTCGATGCAATGGTTGAAAATACAAAGTTCTACTGCGAGATGATCGGCTATCCCTTGGAGATCGCTGAAAGGCTTTGGAGCGAGAAAATTTGCTGCGGGTTATCCGGAAACGGACCGACATTTGTAGCTTGGGGGGATAAAGAGGATGTCTCGATTGCAAAGGAAGTCTGGAGAGAATACGGTAAAGTGCTGTTGAGTAGAATCGCGGAAAGACCAGCAGAAGAGGTTATGGTGACAGATGAACTCTTCATTTCAAAAAATAGGAAATAAGAAATCAAAGGGTATCGATTGCAAGCTTCTTTACTACCTTTTTCTCCTGTTTGGCACCAATTTCCTTCAAAATGGGTTTCTGCAGGCTTGGAGTCTCAAGAGCACGTTCGTATTCCTCACTGCCAACAATTTCCTTATCTATACCCGTCATTATAGCGACAACCCTGACAAATCCCTCAAATTCCTTTGAAATCCTCGCCCCCCAGATAACGTTGGCGGTGTCGTCGAGCTCAAACGTGAGGTTCCTTATGATCTCTTCGGCCTCCTTCAGCGTGAGATCGTTACCTCCGGAGATGTGCACGAGCGCCCCTGTAGCACCGCGGTAATCTACATCGAGCAACGGATGCGATAAGCAGTCCTTAACCACCGTTGAAGCCTTATCCTGCGCCTTTGCCTCGCCCACGAGCATCACGGCAACTCCACCATGCCCCATTATGGCCTTGAGGTCTGCAAAGTCTATATTGACGAGCGATGGGCGGGTGATCGTGTCTGTCAGACCCTTTATGGTCTCAGCTATGAGCTGATCCATTACGCTGAAGGCCGCATCTATTGGCAGGTTTGGATAGTACTCAACGAGCTTGTTGTTGTCAAGCACGACCACTGTGTCGCAGTTCTCCTTGAGTTCTCTCAGCCCCTGAACTGCCTTACCTATTCTCGCCCTCTCAACCTTGAAGGGCATCTGGGCAAATCCAACGACTATGGCCCCCTGTCTCTTCGCGATTTCCGCAACGACAGGAGCTGAGCCGGTTCCAGTCCCTCCACCCATTCCAGCACACACGAAAACCATGTCGGCATCTGCGAGCAATTCCTCGAGCACTCCCCTCGCAAGCTCGGCAGCTTTTCTCCCGACCTCAGGATAGCCACCAGCTCCGAGACCTCTGGTAAGACTTCTACCGATCAGGACCCTTTTGTCCGCCTTGGTCATCAGCAGGTGCTGCTTGTCCGTGTTTATCGCTATCGTGGTCGCATCGAGCTCCATGTGCGAAAGCCTGTTTATCGTGTTGTTCCCGCACCCTCCACAGCCAACGACGAATATCTTCGGCTTTTCGAAAAAGTCCTTCACTTCCTTAACCTTCTCCTCCCTCCTAACCCTATCCTGCTCCAAATACTGCTGGGCCTTACTAACTATGCTTTTCATCCTACACACCTCCAGAACATTAACTCAGATCCCGCAAATGAGAAGCCCTCTCGATCTGCTCCTTGTGATCTTCGATGAACTTCTTAACAGCGGCCCTAATCGCCTCGCTAACTGAGGTATACTCTCCGAGCTCAACTAAAACTTCCAATTTGCTGTATTGGGCCTCTGTGAGCCTTATGCTGATCTTTCTTGTTGCGGGCATCTTTCCACCGGAAATTTCGCCATCTTTCGGCGCACAGATGGCATCTTTTGTCCACCATCTGTCCGCCTATTGACCTCTTTTTGGTGCATATTGTCCGACATTATATTATTTAAATTTTTCGGTGTCAATTATGATGAAATCGAAAAATAAGAAACGGAAGAAGATATATTCTGCGAGAGAAACAGGGGAGGCATGATTTCAGCCCATGGTCCGGCTCTTGTTGACTACGTTTACTTCATAGAATCTTTTCCTACCCTTGGAGGGCACGCAAGAATTCTCTCCGCAACCAGATCGCCTGGTGGTGCTGGTGCAAACGTCGTGCACAACCTGGCAAGGCTCGGGCTGAGAACGAAGCTTTTCACGACTCTCGGAAAGGATTCCGATGCGGAATACTTCGTTGAGAACACGGAAGCTGAGGTTATTGCAGAGATAACGGATAAATTGACTGGGAAAGTCCTCGTCTTTGTGGATAGAACTGGAGAAAGAACCTTCTTCGTGCAACCAAACGCTGCGGGTAAGCCTTTTGTCAAAGTGAAAGAGGGGGATTATCTTTACATTGACCCTTTTCCAAGCGAATTCAGCTTTGATGTGCAGAGGGAAGTTATGGAAAACTTCGACGGCTTCGTTATCCTCAATCCTGGCTACCTGTATGCAACGATGGGCTTTAAAAAGCTATCAGAGCTTTTAAGGTTTGCAGACATGGTGATAATGTCCTCTAGCGAGTTCGAAGTGCTGAGTGCATCAGCGGAGGATTTTTTGAACTTTGTTGACTACCTGATCGTTACCATGGGTGCTGGAGGTAGCGTTTGCTACACGAAAGGGGGAAAAATGTTCGAAAAAGCCCTTAAAGCGAAAGCCGTTGACACCACGGGAGCAGGAGACGCCTTCTCTGCGGGTTTTCTTTACGCATTTATCAGTGGCTATCCACTGGAAGTCTGCCTGAAGCTTGGAAATTTCTGCGGAGCATACAACGTTGAAAGAGTTGGTGCAAGGGCTTTTCCGAGCAAAGAGCTTGTTGAAAATTTTCTCGCAAATATTTTAAAATGAGCGAGGAGTATAAGGTGATGGACTTGAGGCTCATAGTGGAGAAGCTCGGGGGAAGGAGGGTATATAAAGAAGATTGCGAACTTTGCATCATCGGCTACACGGGCAAAAAGTGCCCCTATCTGAGAAAGATTGGCAAAGAGTATTACTGTGTCAGGGATGCGGCAAAGAAAGATCCGAGGCTGAGATTTTAAAAAAATTTATAATCTCCAGAAATGCGGTGTTTCGATGAAATGGAGGAGCTGGAGGCACATAACAAAGCTGGACCCCGACAGGAAGAACAGTGAAGAGCTGATCAGGGCCGTTGCCGAGAGCGGAACAGACGCTGTAATGGTTTCTGGAACGCAAAATGTGACCTACGATAAGGCAAAAGCCCTGTTTCAGGCTGTTAGGGAATACTCCATACCCACAGTTCTTGAGCCCTCGTCCCCCGACAACGTGATCTACGAAGCGGATTACCTATTCATCCCGGTCGTCCTGAACGCTGAAGTCGGAGAATGGATTACAGGGAAGCATGCCGAATGGGTAGAAATGCACTATGAAAAACTCGATGAATTCACCAATACCTTCGAGGGCGCAGTTTTCGAGGGCTACATAGTGCTAAACCCAAATTCAGCCGTTGCAAGGGTTACAGGAGCAAAGTGCGACATAGATGCCAAGAAGGCCGCAAGCTACGCCTTCGTTGGAGAGAGGATGATGAAGCTTCCCGTGATCTACATAGAGTACAGCGGAACCTACGGGGATCCCAACGTTGTCAGAGAGGTGAAGAGAGTCCTGAAGTCTTCGAGGCTTTTCTACGGGGGAGGAATCGATTCCAGGCAAAAAGCGCTGGAAATGAGCAGGTATGCGGATACGATTATCGTGGGGAATGTCATTTACGAGAAGGGAATAAATGCGTTCCTTGAAACGATCCCTTAAGGCTTACTGGGAGCTTTTGAGGCTCGAACACGGAATAATGTATGGCTTGGGAGTTCTTATTGGTATCTTTCTTGGTGGCGGGGCCAGCCCTGAAGTGATAATTCTCTCATTTCTTACTGCCCTCTTCCTCGAGGCTTCAGCCTTTGCCATGAACGATTACCTCGACTACGAGGTCGACGTTGCAAACAGGAGGCTTGACAGACCTCTCGTTCGCGGCGACATAGGTAAAAGGACTGCTCTGATCCTTTCAGCGGTCTTTTTCCCGCTCGGACTCCTCACCGCCGCTCTGATCTCCATCGAAGCCCTCGTTTTTGTGCTTGCTGTAACTGCCATAGCCTTTCTCTACAACGCGAAGCTTAAGGAATTCGGGTTCATAGGAAACGCATACGTGGCATTCACCATGGCAGCTCCGTTCATCTTCGGCGGCATAATAGCTGGGTTCAGCCAGGCGGTTCTGCTCGTCTCGCTGATCGCCTTTCTAACAGGCATAGGTCGAGAGGTCATGAAGGGGATCGAAGACATCGAGGGCGACGCTTTGAGGAACGTGAGGAGCGTTGCAAGGGTTTACGGGATCGATAAAGCCTCAAAGATTTCCTCCATCTTCTTCCTTCTTGCCGTTTTTCTGAGCTTCTTTCCGCCACTGCTAATTACAGAATACTATGACCTGAAATACGCCATTCCTGTTGCGATTACCGACATAATGCTGATATCGGTCGCCTTACGACTGCCAAGAGACGCGAACCAGATCCCGAGGTATAGAAAGGAAACGCTCATAGCCACTCTCTTTGGCCTGGTTGGCTTCTTAGCCGGGGCATTCTGAGATAAGTTTTTAACTCCTTTGACGGTTTTCAGGCTATGTTCAAGGAGATCGAGGAGAAGTGGCAGAAAGCCTGGGAAGAGGCGAGGATTTTTGAGGCAGATCCAGATGGGAGGGAAAAGTTTTTCCTAACCGTTCCCTATCCTTACCTCAACGGCAACCTGCACGCTGGTCACACGAGAACGTTCACAATAGGGGATGCATTTGCCAGATACATGAGGATGAAAGGTTACAACGTTCTCTTCCCGCTCGGGTTCCACGTTACGGGAACGCCGATTATCGGGTTAGCCGAGCTAATTGCAAAGCGGGATCAGAGAACGCTGGAAGTCTACACGAGGTACCACGATGTCCCGCTCGAGGACCTGCTCACGCTAACGACTCCTGAGAAAATAGTTGAATACTTCTCAAGGGAAGCCCTCAGCGCCCTGAGAAGGATAGGCTACTCGATAGACTGGCGAAGGAAGTTTACCACAATGGATCCAGCATATCAGAAGTTCATAGAGTGGCAGTTCTGGAGGCTTAAGGAACTCGGGCTAATAGAAAAGGGCAGCCACCCTGTGCGCTACTGTCCAAACGACCAGAATCCAGTCGAAGATCACGACCTGCTCATGGGAGAAGAGGCGAGCATAGTCGAGTTTACGGTGATAAAGTTCAGACTTGAGAACTCGGACCTCATATTCCCATGCGCAACCCTCCGTCCTGAAACCATCTTCGGAGTCACGAACATATGGCTCAGGCCCTCGAAATACGTAATCGCGAAGGTCGATGGAGAGAAGTGGATTGTGAGCAGAGAAGCCTTTGAGAAGCTGAAGTACATGGACAGGCATGTTGAGCTTGTCAAAGAAGTCGATGCAAAGGAATTCATCGGAAAGAAGGTTATAGTACCGCTTGTCAACAGGGCCGTGCCGATTTTTGGAGCTGAATTCGTCGACATGGACAACGCCACGGGTGTGGTCATGAGCGTGCCAGCGCATGCTCCATACGACTTTGTCGCTCTAAGGGACCTGGGCGCGAACATAGAGCCGATCGTGATAATCTCTTCGGGAAACAAGGATGTTCCTGCAAAGGAAATCGTCGAGGAGCTTAAAATAAAGGACCAGAACGATCCTGAGCTTGAAAAGGCGACGAAGATTCTCTACAAGAGGGAATTCCACACAGGAGTGATGCTCGAGAACACGGGCAAGTTTGCGGGAATGAAGGTTTCAGAGGCAAAGGAGAAGGTTGAGAAGGAGCTGAAAGACCTAAAGGTCGGAGACGTCTTCTACGAATTCAGCGAAAAGCCAGTTGTCTGCAGATGCGGAACGAAGTGCGTCGTTAAAGTCGTCAAGGACCAGTGGTTCCTGAGGTACTCGGATGAGGGCTGGAAGGAAAGAGTACTTGAGCACCTCGATTCAATGACCATAATCCCAGACTACTACAAGGAGGAATTCAGGAACAAGATTCTTTGGCTCAAGGATAAGGCGTGCGCGAGGAGAAAGGGTCTTGGAACCCGCATTCCATGGGACAGGGAGTGGCTTATCGAAAGCCTTTCGGATTCAACCATCTACATGTGCTACTACATCCTCGCTAAGTTCATAAATTCGGGCCAGATAAGAGCGGAGAACCTGACTAAGGAGGTTCTGGATTACGTTCTCCTCGGAAAGGGCAGCTTAGAATTGGCTAAGAACTCAGGATTGAGCGAGGATCTGATAAAGCAGATTAGAAGGGAGTTCGAATACTGGTATCCCGTCGACCTTCGAAGCAGTGGAAAGGACCTCGTCGCGAATCACCTCCTTTTCTACCTCTTCCATCACGTTGCCCTCTTCGAAAAGAGTCTCTGGCCGAGAGCGATTGCTGTTAACGGCTACGTCAGCCTTGAGGGGCAGAAGATGAGCAAGAGCAAGGGTCCACTGCTTACGATGAAGAGAGCTCTGGAAACTTACGGAGCGGATGTCACGAGGCTTTACATACTCCACTCCGCAGAGTACGACAGCGATGCAGACTGGAAGAGCAGAGAAATCGAAGGGCTTTCCGCAAATCTGGAGCGCTTTTACAATCTCGTAAAGGAGAACTACCTCAGAGAACCGACCGAGATCACAATGCTCGACAGATGGCTGATCAGCAGATTTCAGAGGGCAGTAAAAGAGGTCAGGGAGGCGATGGACAGGCTCCAGACGAGGAGGGCTGTGAACTACGCTTTCTTCGAAGTGATGAACCTTGTCAGATGGTATCTGCGCAGGGGCGGGAAAAATCTTTCGATCATTCTGGATGACTGGATAAAGCTTCTCGCTCCTTTCGCCCCGCACATGTGCGAAGAGCTCTGGCATTTAAAGCATGAGGGCTTTGTCAGCCTGGAAAGGTATCCTGAGTTCGATCCAAAGAAGATCGATGAAGAGGCTGAGAGGGCTGAGAGATACTTGGAGCAGCTGGTTGAAGATATAAAGGAGGTCATGAAGTTCGTCGAGAGACCCAAGGTCGTATACATACACCCCGCTGAGGAGTGGAAGCGCAGGGCTCTGGAGATCGCAATTGAAAAGGGGTTGGGCGAGGCAACGAAATGGCTTGCTTCCCAAGGAGTTGATAAAGCCGAGATTGCCAACTTCGCCAAGAGATTCGGAAATGCTGAGCTGATTCCAAATGAGAGAAAAATAATAGAGGAGAACATGGACTTTCTCGAAAGGGAATTTCAGGTTAGGGTCTCTCTTGACTCGACCGCGATACCAGAGGAGAGAAAAAAGATGTCACTTCCAGGAAGGCCCGCAATTTACGTAGTTTAACGGGTTTTAAATCTAAAAATTTATAAGCATTAAGAACTACAGAACTCATGGCTGAAAAGGACACCGTTAGTGCTTCTCTCAGCAGGCTGATCCTTTACGTCGTCATTGCCGTTGTCGTGCTCGGAGTTCTGAACTGGGTTTTCTACTATCTCATCCCCGACATCGTGGCTAAATTCCCGCCAATGCGCGGCCTTGCAGTAGTTGCAGACTTTGCGCCCTACGTGTTCATAATAGCAGCGCTTGCAATAGGCTGGCTGATCATATCTTCGATCGCATCGCTATTCTACGCAATGGCCGAGCCGAAATACGGCGTTTCAACAGCCTCAGCCCTGAAAAACATGGTCAAGATTCTCGGAGTCGGGGGCTTGCTTGCCGCTATCGCAGGTGGAGTTGCAGGTGGTGCAGCTGGAGTTGCCTTAGGAGGCTTTATTGGATTGGTGGTTGGCTTTGCAACCCAGCAAGTGCTCGGACAGGCAATCGCAGGTCTTTTCCTGCTTTTGGCAAGGCCCTTCAAGATCGGGGACAACGTTGACATGGCGGGCGAGAGCGATCTGATTGTAAAGGAAATCGGAACCCTATTCACAGTGGCTGAAAGGAGATCTGACTCAAACACTGTGCTCATCCCGAGCACGATGATCATAGGACAGAAGATCGTCATAAGAAGGAAGTAGTCCTCCATTTTTCTTCCCAGCGGAGCTGAAGGCAAAAGTTAGAGAATTGATAATCCGACACATTTATATTTCCTTTGGGAATTGGGCGAATCTATGAGAATCGTAATGAAATTCGGGGGGGTCAGCGTAAAGGATGGAAATAGCATACTTCATTGCGCTAATCTCATCAAAAGGTTTTCTGAGGGTAATGAAGTCGTCGTGGTTGTCTCCGCAATGGCAGGGGTGACGGACTCGCTCATCTCAGCAGCCAATACGTGCAGCAAGGAGGCAAGTTCTGGCTACATAAAGCTGTTCGTCGCTGAGATGATGAAGAAACATTACGAAGCCGTCGAAAAAGCCGTTTTGAACGACGAGATAAAGGGTAGAGTTATACAGGCGCTCGAAAGACTGTTTGACGAGCTTGAAAAGGTTTTACTCGGAATTAACTACCTTGGAGAGCTCACAAAGAGGAGCGAGGACTACATAGTGTCCTTTGGTGAGAGGTTGGTCGCTCCAATCCTTTCTGGTTCCCTCCTCTCCTTGGGGGTGGACTCCGTTGCCCTTACGGGTGGCGATGCCGGAATAATCACGGACAAAAACTACGGTAGGGCTAAACCATTGCCTGGAAGCATAGAGCTAATCAAAGCAAGGCTGGATCCGCTTTTGAGGATAAAGAAAACAGTGCCTGTGGTCACGGGCTTCATAGGCGCAGCTCCAGATGGCAGTATCACGACTCTCGGAAGAGGTGGTAGCGATTACACCGCAACCATACTTGCATCGGCTCTCGAAGCGGATGAGGTATGGCTTTGGAAGGAAGTCGACGGAATAATGACCTGCGATCCGAAGTTCGTTCCGAATGCGAAGTTTATACCCGAGATCTCATACCAGGAGGCGATGGAACTCTCGCACTTCGGTGCAAAGATCCTTCACCCCCTGGCGCTAATTCCTGTGATGAGAAAGGGAATTCCGGTAAGGATTAAAAACGTGTTCAATCCGGATGCTCCCGGGACCATGATCTGCGCAAATACAAAGGAGAGCAAGGATATCGTAAAGGCTCTCAGCCTTATAATGGAAGCGGCAATAGTCAATGTAAGCGGTGCAGGCTTTGATTTCGCCGAGATCATGTCCGAGGTATTCAGAATTCTTGCAGAAGAAAAGGTAAATGTGATAATGGTCTCCCAGAGCTCCTCGGAACTCAACCTCTCGATCGTCGTGGACAAGAAGGACGTGGAAAAGGCATATCAGGCTTTGAAGAGTATCGAAAACGGCGTGATCAGGGTTTCGAGGATCGACAACGTGTCAATAGTTAGCGCTGTAGGTGCAGGTATGGCGGGAACTCCAGGGGTTGCTGGAAGGATCTTTTCAGCCCTCGGAAAGAACGGGATAAACGTTGTGATGATCAGCCAGAGCTGTTCAGAATACAACATCTCCTTCGCCGTTAGGTCAGAAGACGGAATAAACGCCGTGAGAGTAATTCATGATGAGTTCGGGCTTAAAGCTTAGGGATCTCGCAAAAAAAGCTGCAAATTTACTTTCAAAGCACGACTTCGCGAGGGTATACACTCACTACGACGCAGACGGAATTTCGGCTGGAGCTGTTATTGTGAAGGCCCTTCTTAGGGCAGGAAAAAGCTTTCATCTTTCTTTTCTGAAAGGATTAAACGATTTCGAGTCAGAAGGCGATGAGCTGCAGATCTTCGCCGACATGGGAAGTGGCTACAGCGAGCTGATGTCGAGCATCGATGGAGACATAATAATACTGGACCACCACAAGCCAACGGGAGAGATAAAACCAAAGAAGAACTTGGCCCACGTTAATCCGCACTTGGTCGGAATTGACGGCACAACAGAGGTTTCAGCAAGCGGAATTGCATACCTCTTTGCAAGGGAAATCGGGGAAAACAGAGATCTTGCTCCTATAGCAATTCTAGGGGCGATTGGCGATAAACAGAAGTTCTTGGGAGTAAACGGAGAAATTCTAAAGGAGGCTGTAACCGCAAGGCTCGTGGAAGTGAAGCCTGGGATAAGTTTACCTTCAGGAAAGATCTCTAAGGCCTTAAAGATGAGCTTGGAGCCTTATCTTGACTTTTACAAAAAAGAGGACGAGCTCGAAGAATTCTTGAGAGGGCTCAAAATTGATGGAGAGAAGGACGTTGAGCAGCTGAGCTTCAGGGAAACTCAAAGGCTTGCAGACGCCATAATCCTGAGGCTGCTAAGGATGGGAGCCTACGAAGGTGTTTTCGAGCAGGTAGTTGGAAAGAAGATAGTTCTGAAGAATTTGCCCGTTCAGAATGCTACAAGCCTGGTTGACATAGTAAACTCATGTGGAAGAGCTGGAGAAACCAGCACGGCTTTAAGCATTCTCTTGGGGGATGAGGGGGCTCTTAAAACCGGAATTGAGATCTCGGAAAGGTTCACAACCGAAATCCTGGAGGAAATCTCGAGAAGGAGAAGAGAGGTTCGCGAGGGCTTTTGCATCCGCTATCTCGTCATGGACGACGCTGTCTCTACAAGCCCAATAGCAACCGTTCTTTCCCGCTACCTGATGCCCGATAAACCGCTGATAGTTTTGAACATAAAACCGGATGGAAAAGTAAAGGTTTCGGCGAGAACGACGGAAAAGATCGCCCAGAGACTGGATCTGGCTGAGGTCATGCGTTTGTCTGCCTTGAAAGTAAACGGCGTAGGCGGTGGGCACAGAGTGGCAGCAGGAGCAAACATTGATAAAGACAGGGTGGAAGAATTCTTAAAGGAGGTCGACAGGCTTTGCTGTGCTATGCTCGCTTAGAAATAGAAATCGAGGATGCCGATAAAATTGCAAGAGCCTTGAGGGTTGACGACCCGCACTGGTGCAGCTGTCAGTTTGAGGATGGGAAAATATTAATCGAGATAAGGGCGAGAAAGCTGAGCTCACTGCTCTATGCAATAGACGACTATCTAATGCACTTAAGGATGTGCGAAAGGATATGATGCTCTCGTTCGAGGATTACATCGAGCTCAGAAGAAATCTGAACAGAATTTCCGACTTCGATAGGTTCAAATTTCCGAGGGGCATTCTACACGCAATACTGATGCAGAAAAAGGTCGAAAGCGTCAAAAGGAAGTATCATCTCTTCTCTGGCAGGACCAAGGAGATCCTTGAGTTCTGGAAGGAGAAAAAGAGATTTCCCGAATGGCTGACACTGACCCCGGTTTTAAAGGTCAGGTTACTGCTCAAGGGAATGGATTTCACGACGAAGCAGATAAACAAGGCACTCAGAAGTCCGAACGAGCTCGAAGATGAGCTTTCGAAGGTTGTCTACAATGCGGTCTCAAGGGATTTTGTCTACTCCCCTATAGCGGCAAAACTTCAGGGCGTGCTCGGAAAGATCGGAGAAAGGATCATCGAGGAAAAGCTCAAAGACCTGGGGATAGAGTTCAAAACCGAAAAGGAGCTAAAAACGCAGAAGACACCCGATTTCTTTTTTGAGGAGCCACTGGAACTTTTTGGCCGTAAGATAAGGTGGATCGAGAGCAAGGCTCTTTTTGCAGACCTGAGAACCTATGAACTTTACAGAAAAAAGCAGATCTCGAAATATCAGGAGCTTTTCGGCGATGGGATTGTTGTTTACTGGCGGGGATGCATTAAAGGGCTACCTGTAAGCGATGGAAGCGAATTTGATGGAGATTTGAAAAGAAAACTTCTCGAAATGAGTTTATTTTTCTCAAAATCAGAAGAGATCGACGGAGATCCGTTGAAGCTTGCCGAAGAATTCATCGGAGACTACATAACGAAAGACACGTTCCCTTACAACCGCGAAGCCGTTAGAATCCTGAGGAACATGGGTTTTAGGGTTTTATTCAGGGAAACCTAAGAGTCGATCCAAAGTTCGGGGAAAGGTTTAAATGTACTAAAGAAAAATTGTATAGATTGCAGTAGATTTGTCGCAATTGGGGGTATAAAAATGGAAAGAAAGACCGCAATTATCTGTTTTTCGGTATTTTTAGCTGGAGCTCTATTCTTGGGCTGTGCACAGGCTCCTTCCGAAACAACGCCCGCAACAACCACTCCAATACAGACTTCGAAGACAGAGGAAAAGGTAACCTGTCCAGTAGGGTCTTTCATAAGGACGCCAGAAGGTGAATTCAAGGTTACGGGGATCGAGAAGCAGACAGTTGCTGGAAAAAGTATGGAAATGTGCTGTATGGAGTTCTCCTCTGGAGAGATCAAGCAAAAATTTTGCCACGATATGTTGAAAGCTGAGTTAGGTATGTGGGGGTACAGAAACGCTATTTTCTGGACCACCGACGATGAAACAATGAAATTCTACAAAGCGGCTGAGGGATTCGAGCTGGATGGAAAATACTGCCTACAGAACTACGATATTTCTGGAAAGGCTAAAGAAAAGGTCTGCATGTACAAAGAGGGTTCACAGACATGTATGATTATATACGATGAAGAGGGTAAAGTCGAGATGGAAGGATGCCAGTAGCTTTATTTTTTTAACCAAACTTCTCCAAGCATCTTCGAACAATCGACAAGGTTTTTTAGTCGAAGCAGAAGTTAAACTGTGATAAGCCTGAGCAAATTGGTCGGCGGAACTTCAACTGTTTCGAAAGAGCTAACATACGAAGGCGACGAGAGTTTTATTCCCAAAAAGCTACTGGATTTCTCCTCAAAGCTCGTTCCAATCGTGGTTTGGAACATAACAAGTAGATGCAACCTGAAATGCATGCACTGCTATGCAAAGGCAGGAGTTAAGGGCAGGGAGCTCTCCACCGAGCAGTGCAAGAAGATCATCGCAGATCTGTCTTCTTTCAAGGTCCCTCTGATCTTGTTCAGCGGTGGCGAACCTCTGCTTCGGAATGACATTTTTGAACTTGCCGAGTTCGCCAAAAAGAGGAGGATGAAGGTCGTTCTCTCAACAAACGGCACGCTGATAGAGGACGACATCGCCGATCAGCTGAGGGTTTTCGACTACGTTGGAATAAGCTTGGACGGCATTAAAACGCACGACTCCTTCCGGGGTTTGAAGGGGGCGTTTGAAGCTTCAGTTAGGGGGCTGAAAATAGCAAACGAAGTTGTATTGACAGGTATAAGGTTCACGCTGACAAAATACAACTTTTTGGAGCTTTCCGACCTCGTTAATCTGGCAAGAGAGCTCGAAATACCGAGATTCTGCATGTATCATCTGGTTCCCTCGGGAAATGCCACGTTTGAAGACGACGTCGACAACCTTTCGAGAAGGAGGGCTGTGGATTACCTCATCGGAGAGGCCAAAAAGGAGGGAATGGAGATTCTCACAGTCGACAATCCCTCCGACGGAATATACCTCTACCAGAGGACTAAAGACGAGAAGATACTGGAATTTCTCAGATACAGGGGTGGAGACAGCACGGGCATTAGACTTGTATGCATCGACTCCGAAGGGAACGTGCATCCAAACCAGTTCTGGATGGATTACACAGCAGGAAATCTCCTGAAGCAGGATTTCGGGACTATCTGGTATGGAGACCCGCTTTTTAAAATGTTAAGAGAAAAAGAAAAATATCTTGAAGAGCAGTGCGGAATTTGCAAATACAAGCATCTTTGCGGAGGATTCAGAGTTAGGGCCTACAGAAAGGGAAATCTCTGGGGATGGGACCCGAGCTGCTACGTTTCGATTGTATGATAATGATGATTGTAATAACAGATTTTTACATATAAGGAAAAGGTTTATATATTTTGACATAGATCCACTATCATGAGCTCGCTGATGGACATGAGCGAAATAGTAGCCTTAGTGGCATTAGCCATAGCTTTACTCGCACTTCAGTTTATCTTCTTGGCCTAATTTTTTAAAAATAGTCTACTTCCCCAAATTCCTACTGAATCTGGAATTCCAGAAGGTCTCTCGCCACTTCCACGTTATCGAACACTTCCATTGCCTCTCTTAGGAGCAACTCTGGATTCTTAGAATACCTCGCACTTACGTGCGTGAGAACCAGCTTTCTGACATTTGCCCTCTTCGCCACCTCCGCCGCCTCCTTTGCTGTAGAGTGTCCTGTTTCGATAGCCCATTCCTTCTTCTCTTCAGAGAACGATGCGTCATGGATGAGCAGATTCGCATTCATTGCAACTTCTACAGTTTTCTCGCAGGGTCTCGTGTCTCCCGTGTAAACGAGCTTTCTCCCTCTCTTAACCTCTCCGAGAACCATGTCTGGAGTGATCAGCTCTCCCTTCCAGTAAACGCTTTCGCCACCCTTTAACCTTGCATAGAGTGGCCCCGGGGGAATTCCAAGAGCTAAAGCCTTCTCTCTGTCAAATTTTCTTGTATCCTCCTCGATCAGGGCATAACCTACGCTCGGAACTATGTGCTCCGTTTTGAAAACCCTGACCTTGAAGCCTCTAAAAGCTATCTCATCCCCGTCCCTCGCCCTTTTAACCGCTATGGGGTAGTCAAGCTTGTCGTAGCCGAATATTTCGAATAGGGCCCTGAGCATCTCCGGATTTGGGGTGTAGAAATTGAGTTCCCTCTTCCTGCCGTTAAGTGATAGAGTCTCTATCAGACCAAAAACCCCTATGAAGTGATCCGTGTGCATGTGGGTTATGAAAACGTGGTCAAGATTCCTGAAACCGAGCTTTGCAGAGATGATCTGTCTCTGCGTTCCTTCACCGCAGTCAAAAAGGAAGCGAAAATTTGAATGCTGAACAAAAATCGCAGAAGTGTTCCGGTCTAAGGAAGGAATTGTACCTGCGGTGCCGAGAAAAACGACCCTGAATAGCATCAGGATTCCAAAACGATCTCGATATTCACATCCCTCGGCACCTGAATTCTCATTATCTGCCTCAAAGTCCTCTCATCCGCCGCAATGTCGATGAGCCTCTTGTGAACCCTTATCTCCCAGTGATCCCAGGTATTGCTCCCCTCACCATCCGGGGCCTTTCTCGAGGGGACGACCAGTCGCTTCGTTGGCAACGGTATTGGCCCGCTCATTTCAACGCCAGTTTTCAGCACGATTTCCTTTATCTGTGCGCAGATTCTGTCGAGATCCGCTGGGTTCAGACTCGATAGCTTTATCCTGGCCTTTGGACCCTTTATAGCCATAAAACCACCAAAAAAATGGGGTTTATTTTCTTGGAGTTACATCCAGAACCATTCCAGCTCCAACCGTCATGCCCATGTCTCTCACTGCAAACCTGCCAAGTGGCGGTATGTCCTTGACCCTCTCGATAACCATCGGCTTCGTTGGCTCAAGCTTCACAACAGCCGCATCGCCTGTCTTCAGGAACTGCGGATTCTCCTCCTTCGCCTGTCCTGTTCTCGGATCGATCTTCTTGATCAGCTGTACGAATTTGCATGCAACCTGCGCGGTGTGCGCATGAACAACTGGTGTGTAGCCAACCGTTATCGCGGTGGGATGCTGCAGTACCACGATCTGAGCCGTGAAGTCCTTGACCACCGTTGGAGGATTCGTCGGATGCCCTGCGACATCTCCTCTCTTGAGGTCTTTCTTCGCAACGCCTCTCACGTTAAAGCCTATGTTGTCTCCTGGGTACGCCTCCTGAATGGGTTCATGGTGCATTTCAATGCTCTTGACTTCTCCGCTAACCCCTGCAGGCTCAAATACGACCTTGTCACCTGTCTTAAGCACGCCACTCTCAACCCTGCCAACAGGCACGGTACCTACGCCGCTGATCGAGTAAACGTCCTGAATCGGAATTCTCAAGGGCTTATCTACCAGCTTTTCAGGAGGCTTCAGCAAGTTAAAGGCTTCAAGCAGAGTGGGTCCGTTGTACCATGGCATCTTCTGGCTTTTCTTGGTTATGTTCTCCCCGTAGTAGGACGATGCTGGAATGAAGGGTATTTCCTCGACCTTGTATCCAACACTCCTCAGGACTTTCGCAAGAGCTTCCTTTGCTGCTTCGTATTCCTTCTTCTCGAAATTCACCCTGTCCATCTTGTTTATGAGGCATATCAGCTGGTTAATGCCGAGAGTCCTTGCCAAGAATATGTGCTCCCTTGTCTGTGGCTGTACCTTGTCGACGACGTCCATGACGAGAACTGCAGCATCAGCCTGCGATGCGCCGGTGATCATGTTCTTGATGAAGTCCCTGTGGCCCGGGCAGTCCACGATCGTTATGTAGTACTTATCTGTCTGGAACTTTCTGTGTGCAACGTCTATCGTCAGTCCTCTTTCTCTCTCCTCCTTGAGCCCATCCATAATCCAGGCAAACTCGAAGGTCGCCTTACCTTTCTCCTGAGCCTCCTTTCTGTATTTCTCTAGTATATGCTCCGGAATTTCTCCCATTTCGTACAGCAGTCTGCCTATTGTCGTGCTCTTTCCGTGATCCACGTGCCCTATGAAGGCAACATTGATGTGCTCCTTCTCCTTCGGCATACTCATCACCTACCGTATTTTGATATAATCCACTTTCAAGAGTGCATATAAAGCTTTCACATATCAGATGAACATCCTCGCAATCCTCAGGGATTCGAGGATGCTCTCCCTTGCGTTGCCCTCCACAACTTCTTCGTGCCCGGGATAAAGATTTACAACATCAAGCCTTGAAAGCCTTTCGATCGATTCTAAGAGCAATCTTCCATCCCCTCCGGGAAGGTCGTATCTACCAAAGCTCCCGTAGGCGAACACAGTGTCACCGCTGAAGAGCCACTTCTTTTCTGGCTCGTAAAAGCATACACTTCCCGGAGAGTGACCGGGGGTGTGGATGACTTCAAGGCTGATCTCCCCAAGCTCAAAAACTTCACCGCCTTTAAGCAAGATGTCGGGCTCGAAGGCTTTAAATCTAATTCCAAAGACTGGAGCGAATTTTTGCAGTCTTAAAAGCCTCATTTCTTCCTCGTGGATTGCAATCCTTGCAATTCCCTTAAAGTATCCAGCCGCCGCCGCATGGTCATAGTGGGAGTGTGTGAGAAAAACGTAGTCGAGCTCTTTCGGATCGATATATCTTTTTATCGCCCTTAAAATGAACTCCGGGTCGCCTCCAACGTCTATTATGGCTTTTTTTTCATCGAGCAAAAGGTAGCAGTTCGCGGCAAGCGGAGGGGCAACGATCCTTGTAACCCTCATAGGAGCTCCATGTCCTCGATTTCAACGCTTTCGACGCCCTCGATCTTCCCTACTTCTTCTACAAAACGATCTGAGATTCCTTCAGTGTCGGGCATTACGGCAAGGACTAAAAGAGCCTTCAATCCGAATGCAATAGGTTTAACGGCAATATCCCTAATCTCGACGGCTTCGAGATTCAGCCTTAAAATTTTCTCCCTGATCGATTCCAGATCGACATCTACATCCGCGGGCATAACCCTCAGCTTTAAAAAGACTCTGCCCATTCTCACCACCTCATGGTCCAACGAATCCGCATGAACATCTGTACTTATTCGAAAGCCTTCTGCATCTCTTGCAGCGATTTATCGTTTCTCCACAATTCGGACACGGGAATGAAACGTGTTCTGCACCGACAAGCATTGCCCCGCAGCTTATGCACCTTGCGATCTCCACTCAATCACCCCCTACGGACGTGCCCTTCGCTCTCCCTCTCAATATATAATTTTTTAGCTCCTCTGGAGAGCAGACAAAAAGTTCCAAATTATTTTTTTTGAGCAAAAAGGGAGTATAGCGATCAACCAAGTCTCCAGCTTCGAAAGCCCCTACCCTCTCAACTATTTCCCCGTTCCTGATAACGCCGCCCAAAGCCGTCACCTTAACGACTCTCCTATACCCTATTTTCGCGGCAATCCAGACGGCTATTGCGTCTGAGGTCACGTCCCAAGAATGAGGGAGTTCGTCAAACTTTCTAAGGAGCCTGTATGGCAGTACGATGAATTTTCCCCTCCTTTCAAAGAAATTAAATTCCTCGGGTTCGGCTATTTCAAAGCCATATTTCTTTCCGAATTCGTGCATGTAGTATCCGTAGATGCTCATCGCAAGAATTGCCATCCAGTGCGACGCTTCTTCGCCAGGATTAAGTTCCCTGACGAGATCTGCAAAGATCCATCCTCCGGGAATTATTTTCACATCCTCAAGATTTCTTAGAGCGTCGAAAACAATCTCGAGTCTATCTGCTACGCTTCCTCCAACTTTAACGATCATATCTTCCTCATCTCATAGAACTCCCACCACTTCCTCAGCTCGTACTTTCCCACGATCTCGTAGCCTTCAAGGCATCCGAAATCGCGCTGCACGACAAAAACATAGTCGTATCCCTGCGGGCAAGAGTTCGTGAATAGCAAATTGCCCATATACTTATCCACTTCATGCCTGAGCATCCAAGGCAAAGGCCAGTAGTGGCCATCGACTGCGAATACTGCAACCTTTTTTCCCTCCTGCAATAGCTCCCTGATTCTCTCCGACATCTCAACCGCACCCCACTGCGTCTGCACGTAGATCAGCGGCTGCTCGACGTTGTTGTAATCCACGTAAGTCACGTGCAGAGAAATGAATGTGGTGGCAACGAGACCGAAAACGTATAAAAGCCTGAACTCTCTTCTGGAAAAAGCCTCCTTCCCGATAAAGACTGCTGCGAGAAAAGCAAGGGGAGTTGCGAGATGAACGACAAGCCAGGAAGTTTTATAGGACATGGCGTTGTAGAAAATGAATGCTATTAGCGTCCAGCAGAGTGCGAAGACCTCAATAAGGCTCAGCCCTCTTAGCTTCCTCCTAATTGCCGGAATCGATGCAACTGCAAGGGCAACGGGGAGAAACTCGTAACGTAAAAGAATGTTGAAGAAGTAGTACAAGGGCTTATCGTGAGGCGATTCTATGCCCTGAGAGAGCCAGTATGGAAGGGAGCGATCGATGAACCTCTGGATCCATTCCCAACAGAACATGACTTCAAGCCAGTTCCTACCATGTAAGGCGTAAGCAAAGGCCGAGGAGTAGAGGAAGGAACTGAAAAGGACGAAGAGAATGGCTGAAGGGATCAGCGCGCTGATGTTGACCTTAAATTCCCGCCTAAGGAACATGTCGGCTATGATGGAAAGGAAAAAGACTGCGAAATACTGAACCCAATTCTCCTTAGCCGTAAATATTATCGCAAGGAAAAGGGAAGTTCCCAGTGCATGGAGAACGTTCTTCGTTTCTCTGTACCTAAGGTAAAGGTAAAGTGCTGCGATAAAGCTCGAAATTCCGATTACGTCGTCCCTCGCATATCGGGAGTAGTATAGCACCGAGGGGGAGACGAGGAGAAAAAGGGCCAGAATATAGGCTCCATTTCCGATCCATCTTTCAAATCTAAGGGCAAAAAATATGCCAATAATGCTGAACAAAGCCACAGGAAGCCTTGCAGAGAAGTCGCTGTCACCGAAGGCCAAAAAGGAAAGGGAGATCGCAAAGTAAAGGAGGGGACCGTGAAAGGCTGGATCGTATCTGTACGTTGGATACTCCAACACTTGCCTGTAAGCAAACCATGCGTGCACGCTCTCGTCGTGGTCAGGTGGTCTGACATCGAGAAGGGCAATGCGGGATACGAGAGCGATCAGCATCAGTGCAGCGAACAGTTCTCTCTTCACGGAGTGCCTCTAACTAGGATTTAAAAACGTTTTTTATTCCCGCCTCGAGTTCAATAAGGTTTATAAGTAGATTTCCCGTAGGAATCTCAGTCCATGCCGGGGTCGCCGAGTCCGGCTAAGGCGGTAGACTCGAGATCTACTGGGCTATGCCCGCGTGGGTTCAAATCCCACCCCCGGCGTCCAAAGGTTTGTGCTTCAAATACTCTAATCGTTCCAATTTGGGAATGGGAGTAATTTGCTGGCTGAAAAGTTTGTCGAAGCAGAAACTGCTCTCTCTCCTACAGCTCCTGAATTACCTCGCTTTCAGCCCAATTTTCTATTCGAGTTCGATTATTTTCTGCTCATCTATTATCCTCTGAAGCCCTTGTCGATTAAACGGTTAAAAGAGCCGATCCAACGCTTTAACAGCCTATCTCCTTTAAGATTGGACCAGAGGATTTTATCTTTGGCGACTGCTCTTTACTCACTCCAATTAATCTAAGTATATTCCTAGCATCACTTCCTTCAAAATTTCGTGCTTCAGTACGAGCATGTGATCCTGCAAACTCAATTTCATACTATCCCCAAATTTCCGATTCAGGCTTTTTAGGGAAATCTTTCGACCTTTGAATCTTTCAATCCCCGTTTTCAGGGGACATGCAATGCGAGGGCTATCAAAAATTCCTGCAATTCAAAAAATATAAATTTTGCTGTCTCCTTTCAGTAACACCAACTGCATCCCTCGAACTTGGCCTTGGGTTTAAAAAGGGATTCCGAAAGCATATACGCTTAAGGCTTACTGCTTGTATTTATCGAAAACAAAGAAATTCGAATAAAAATCGATCCAGCCAAGAAATCGATCTATAAAAATATCTGAAGCATAAGCTTCCTAATTACAGTTCAAAGTATATGATTAATGATTGAATATAAACAATTCCAATTTTAAGGATGCGGAATTTTATCTTCACTGCTATCTTTCATCTGTAACTTTCAAGCGAAATAAATTGGATTTTAGTTCATTAAAGGTCGTATAAGATTCTCAAAAATTATTGCTATACGATATAGTATGGCATGATTTGGTGTGAAATCGTGTTACTTACTGAACTGAATCTTAAAACCAAAATCCAAAACTTGTCTTGGATCTAGCACCTATTAGCTCACTATCTTCAGCACTTGCTTTACCCAAAGATTTATAAATAGCCTTAGCTTAAAAGTAATGGTGAAAAAGGAAATAAAAGAAGAATTTGGCTGGAGTTTAATCTACATTTCTTCTATTGCCTCTGTTATTTTATTAGGAGTTTATTTTAGGGTTATTTATGGTCCAATTTTCTTTCCATTGCCTATTGTCGTTGCATTTTTTGGTGGAGTTGTGCTTGTTTTGTGCGGTGGCGTCATGTCCTTCAAGTGGCACGAATTGAAGGACAGAATCTATTCGGGAGAACTTGTAACTGAAGGACTATACAAATACGTTCGGCATCCTCATTATTCTTCAATAATCCTGAGCGTGTTCGGAATCTCGCTCTTGCTTCAATCTCTTTTAATCTTTTTATTTGCTATTTTGAATACCATAATTTTGAACGAAGCTGCTAAAAGGGAGGAGAAGCATTTGATTAAAACTTTCGGGAATGCATACATGGAATACATGGCAAGAGTGCGATGGCGTTTTATACCATTATTATTTTAGATCATGTGTGAGAGTACGAAACTGAGACTTGCGATTCCGTTCCTGATCTCGATCTTACTTGCAGGCTGTGCAGACGTTTATAAAAGCGGAGCAGACATAACACCTCCTCCAGCGCAGATTACACCAATTCCCCCTTCAGAAATTCTCGACGGATTCATAAAAAGCTATAACAAAAGAGATGCTGAAGCTATATACGAAATGATGTC
>Ga0071330_1062099_pt1 | contig 32113 bp, 34 predicted proteins | sample GBScel77sediment_FD_63802 | JGI IMG/M metagenome (GOLD analysis project Ga0071330, IMG submission 63802) | Hot spring sediment microbial communities from Great Boiling Spring, Nevada - Cellulolytic enrichment Sediment 77C v2 (version 2) | ecosystem: Environmental > Aquatic > Thermal springs >...
GAGCCATTCTGTTCGTATGTGGTCGGCTCCGTCAATCAAGTAAGCGGGACAGCCGTTGGAAATGGCGACCTCCTTAAGCCTTTGGCTGTTTGAACTGTTTTGAGAGCCGATGACCAAGATGACATCAACTTGCTTAGCCAAAGCCTTGACGGCGTTTTGGCGGTTTTGGGTTGCGTAGCAAATGTCATCGGTTCTTGGACCGACGATTTTGGGAAATTTGCGCTTTAAGGCTGCGACGATCTCGGCTGTGTCATCAACGCTCAAAGTCGTTTGGGTCAAGTAGGCGACTTTTTCGGGGTTAGGAACCTGCAACCTCTCCACATCTTCAACGCTTTGCACGAGATAAGTGCAATGTGGCGCTTCGCCCATCGTCCCTTCAACTTCTTCGTGACCTTCATGTCCGATCAGGATGATGCTATATCCCTGTTGTGCGAACCTGATCGCCTCAAGGTGGACTTTGGTAACCAAAGGGCAAGTTGCATCAATGACGCGCAAATTTTTCCTTCTTGCCATCTCTCTGACCGCTGGAGAAACACCGTGAGCGCTGAAGATGACGGTTGCACCGTCAGGAACTTCGTCAAGTTCGTTGACGAATATGACACCTCGCTGTTTGAGCCGCTCCACAACGAATCGGTTGTGGACTATTTCTTTGCGGACATAAATTGGTGGCGGAAGAAGTTGAAGCACAGTGTTCACTATCTCAATTGCCCTGACAACCCCTGCACAGAAACCGCGTGGGGCAGCCAAGACAACCCTTTTCAATTTCGGCAACTTCATTTTAAGGTTGCCCTCCTTTAGGTCACATGTTTCACTCCATCGCTAAAGTATGAGGCACCGCCAAGAAAGTAACCAACAAGCAGATGAAACCGACAACAACGAGCCAATGAAGTGTTGCTGCTTCCCAACGCCGCACGAAGCGAGCGTGAAGGTAAGCAGCGAAAACGCCACCTGTCAAAATGGAAAACAAAACTTTAGGGTCATTCCACTCGCTTTTCCCTTCCATACGAGCCCAAACTATTCCAACGACCATGCCCAGCACCAGCAAAGGGAAGCCCAAAAGAATTAACTGGCTCGTCAACCGTTCTGTTTTTTCCAAAGGCGGAAGTTTTTCAAGGAGAGCGAGCGGTCGTTTGCGCTTTAGTGACCACAATTTGAGCAAATGAGTAACTGCTGAGCCAAAGGCGAGCATCAACATCAAATAACCGCCCATCAAGAGAGCCACATGGACGAGCCAAATGTCTCGCCTCAATTCAGAAGGTAGCAAAGTCGGTCTCTCAAAACTACCGAAAGCCAGCAATATTGCCGATAAGGGCAGAAGGAAACCCAAAGGTGCTTCCATCTTGCTTTGTTTGAATTGCCAAAACGCCACCGCAGCGACCAAAACGCTGAGAACGACCGCAACCGCTTCAGGCGTGTCTAACTTCAACCAACCAGTCACCGCGCCTTCGGTGAGGTAGAGGAGATGACAAACTATGGTGGCAATAAGCAAAGGTTTGAGGAAGAGCAGTGGGTGCTTTTGAGGACGCCATAACCTCCACAGCGTCACGCTTGCTATGACCAGATAGCCCAGAAGGGATAGCCAACCTAAAAGTGTCCAAATGAAAGCCAATAGCATCACCTCGTTACCCTTTTTCCGCTTCGCCCAGAATTTGCCTTAGAACATCCAGTGCCTTTGGGCGCTTTTCTGCAAACAGCCATTCAACACGAAGCCAAAAACCCTTGATGACCTCTGACTTCAAAACACCTTCACTCAAAACCTCCTCAACATAACCCTTCCGCTTCTTCCTCAAAACCTTCACGCGCTTCCTCGGCAGGTCAATCAACCAAATTTCGCGAACCCCAATGTTTCGGTAGTCGGTTTCAAGGGCGATGATATCTGAAGGTCTGTCTGTGGGCGAAATTATCTCAACAACAAGGTCAGGTGCACCGTAAACACCTTTTTGCCTGACGATGAACTTTCGTGCCCAACGAACAAACAAAAGGTCGGGCAAACGACCACGATAAGTGTGAATCTGAACCGCCGTCCGCGAACCTAAAACGATACCTTGACCAGTTGCTTCAACATAGTTCCCCAACAGAGTATGCAGCCATCCGAACAAAGTCTCATGTTCCAACTGGACAGCCAATCTTTTCACCACTGTTCCGTCAATCAACTCCACATCATCGTCTTCGCTGAACATCTCAACGAACTCGTCAAAGGTCAAAGGTCGTGGCGGGACAAGTGCAACCTTTTGCTCTTTGAACTTGCGCAACTCAGAAATCACCAACGCCATATCTTTCACCTACCTTGCGGCATCACTTCTTGAGAACTTCTTCGAACGCTTGCCTGAGCATCTTCTCCAAAAAGCCCGTTTGATGGTATCGGACAACTCCATCTTTGCCAACAACCACATTGGTCGGCACTCCGATGACTCTGTATTCGGCAGCGATCTTGCTCTTCCTTTCTGGGTCAACGACGATGGGAAAAGTCAGACCATGCTTCTGGATGAATTTTTGTGCTTCCTCAAAAGCACCGTCTGAAGACCAAATCGCAACTCCAACAACCACGACGCCTTTGTCTTTGTATTCGCGCCAAATTCGCTCAAGGCGAGGAGCCGCCTCGTTGCAAGGACCACACCAATAAGCAAAGAAGTTAAGCAAGATAACTTTGCCTTTCAAGTCAGACAGTTTGATTTTGCCCTTCCCATCCGCTATCGGCAACTCAAAATCTGGCGCAGGTTTGCCTACCAACTTCTTCGCCTCCTCAACCCTTCTCCAATCCTTAAGATCGCTGAGCCAGTTTTCAAGGTAGAGCGAGAAAATGTCCGCGTAAGGACTGCCTTGAACCGCGCTTTTCGCTCGAGCGAGTTCCTTTTCAACCCGTTCAAAATGTTCCACAGTCACCTGCAAGTTCCACCTCAAATCGTCAAGCATAGTTTGGACAAGTCGGAGAACCTGCAAATCTTTTCGCAGCCGTTCAAGTTTTTCTGGGTTCAGGGTTTCAACTTGCTTCAAAGTCATGTCAATGGTGGTGGTGACGACGGTCTGGCTTGGGTCATCTTGAGCGACATATTTGCTCCGTCGTTTCCAACGATGAACCAAGCCTGTTTGAGCGTCAACCCAAAACCAATCTGTCCATTGAGTCACGATGTAAGTGTCGCCACTTCCTTCATGGACTACCTTTGCAGGTTCGTTCAAATGCCGGATAACAACATAGCAAGTTTGCCCGCCCAAGTTGCTTCTCCCCGCAACGAAATACGAAACACGCCCTTTCAAAACTTGACCGAAAAAGCGTTCGTCCAAGACTTCTTCTGCCCTCCAGACCTTTCCTACGCCAATTTGTTTTGGAGAGACGAAAAGCATTGGCAAATTCCTGAAACGGGGAGTAGGCAGAAACTTGCCATCGGAAGAAACTTTGCCAATTTGAACATCAGCCGCACGGACGGGTCTTCCCTGTTGGGTTTCCGTCAGACGAATTTGAATGGCTTCACCCTTCGTCCTACCCAAATCGCCCACAACTGCCACTATCAAAGTGACCCGTTCGGAGTAGTTCCAAGGCTGTTCTTTAGCGAAGGAGAACCTGTCTTCAATCGCCCCCTCGTAACGAAACTCCGTCCCCTTGCCCTGTGGGAAGGCAAAGGTTGTGAGAAGGAGAAAGACGGAGCACAAAACAAAGCACAAGCGGAACATTTTGCACTTCACCTCCCACGCTGCGGGTATTCACCTTTCCCATCACTTCAGCGCTTCCCCAATTGCCTGTTTAATTCCTTCAGGGTCAAAACCTGCTTGCATGTATCGGATTCTCCCTTCCCTGTCAATCACCACATTGGTTGGAACTCCTATCACTTTGTAAGCGTCAGCAATTGGACTTTCCTTTTGCGGGTCAACAAGGACGGGGTAAGTGATGCCATGTTCCTTGACGAATTCCTTCGTCACCTCAAACGGGTCACCTTCAGCCCAAATGGAAATGCCAATCACGATAACGCCTCTGTCCTTATATGCTTGCCAGAATTCTTTCTCCAAGCGCGGAGCCTCCGCGCTGCAAGGACCTCACCAGTGAGCGAAAAAGTTCAACAAGACAACTTTTCCTCTCAAGTCAGAGAGTTTGACTTTCGCAGTTCTGTCAACCGTTGGTAACTCAAAATCTGGCGCAGGTTTGCCTACCAATTTCGGTGCCTCTAACTCCCTTTGCCAAGAACGAATTGCCCCCAACCATCTTTCAAGGTAGGGGATGTAGAAATTTGCGTAAGGGCTTGTGTGAAGTTCCGCAATCGCTTCAGTCAGTATTTGCTCTGCTTGTTTCAACTGTTCTTCGGAAGTCCTGAGAGTTTCATATTTGCCCTCAACTGCCTCTGCGACGGTTTTCATTTTGGCTAATTCCCGTCGCAACCGTTCTTGGTCTTGTGGCGCTAAAACCGAAGCCTGCTTCAGCGCGATAGTGGTCACTGTCGTTTGAATTCGCTTGACAGGGCTATAAGGTGCGTAATATTGCCACTTTCGCCTCAACTTTCTCACTAACCCTGTTTGAGCGTCAACCCAAATCCATTCCATCCACAAGGGCACAATGTAGGTTCTTTCGCCCTCGGTTAAAGTAACTGGCTTGGCAAGGTGCCGAGAAAGTAACCAACATGGGACACCTCCAACTTCGCTTTTTCCCAAGACTCTGTAAACGACCCTCCCCTTAAGGGGCAAGGGGAAAAAGCCGGTTATCAGTGTTTCGTCACCACTCCAAACAGCACCTTCCTTCAGTCGTTCAGTGGCGAGGAAGAGGAAAGGGAAGGTGAAAGACTGCCTTGACAAGTTAATGATTTTGCCGTCAAGCATCAATTTCCCAAACAAGACACTACTTCGGCGAATTGATTTTTCCCCACCCTCATCTTCCACCTTCGTTTCTGTGAAAGCCAACTGTGAGATTTTCGCACCCTTATCCCGGTCGCATTCCAAAACCTCCACGAGCAGAAGAACGCTGTGAGAGAAGGAGAAACCCGTATAGCCTGAGAAGGTATACTTTTCAACGGTTTCACCTTCGTAGCGCAACTCCATCCCTTTCTGCAGTGGCATCGCCAACACAACATTTAAGGCGCAACATAAAGTCAACAAAATGCTGAGACATTTCAACATTTTCAGCACCTCCCTCTCATGCCACGATGTCCTGATACCTTAACTTATTGTGCTTCTGCACCGCCGTGTTTGCTCTTTCTGGGGCGGATTTGGACGACGGTGACAGTCTCGCGGAAATCGTCAACCATCACCGCTTCGCCCGTTCGCTCCAGTTGGCGGATGTAGTGGCGAAGTTCGTGCGCCATGTAATCGTGGCTGAGTTTGTTGATAGCGTCCACATCCTCAAGGGCTGTGACCTTGTGGCACAAAATCAAATCGCACTGGCTCAAAACTTCTTTGTCAATAGCGCCCGGCTGTTGTGATGCGATGATGAGTGAAAGCCCTGGTTGCCGTCCCTCCTTCACCCACTGAATGAGCGGTTCTTTAGCCAAAGCAGTCTTGCCTGCTGGGACAAACTCCTGAGCCTCGTCAATTGCCAACCAAACTTTCGGCACTTGAGTTGGGATGCCAAGTTCTTCCTGCAATCTTGCTTCCTTCCGCTTCCTGAACAAATCACGCACCAAAACCGCTGCCACCAAATTTCTCAAACTCACCCGCCCGACCTCCAAAACCCCTAAGTCCACGACATTGACTGCACCGATTTGAAAAACCTCCAGCAACTCATAGTATCGGGTGCTGAACAAATCCCAATCGTTGGCTGCAGTTTCTAAACGCAAAACGAGGGCTTGGATGCTTGTTTCACGGATAAGTGGGTCGCTGTAGATTTCAGCGATAATGTCAGCGACGGTGAAGAAACGCTCGCGAGACCTTTGCAACTTGCTGACCGCCCGATAGAGAGCCAATCCCATAGGAGTTGCAATGTCAATGCCAAAGAGTTCAAGCCAACCATCAGGTGGTAAATCGCCGGGATTAAGCCTAAGTGGCACAACTTCAACGCCACGCCTTTCAAAAGCATCCACGACCTCCTGACCGTAGCGTCGGTAAGGGTCACCGGGGACGAGCAATCTAACAGGCACACCTTCAGCGAACATGTTCCAATCCCACAACAGCCGTTCCTGCTCCACATTGGGCAAAACCATCGTGTGGAAGTTGCGCATTGGGTCAAGGACAATGACCAACACATCGTCTCGCTTTACCAACTCCTCCAGAAAAACGCCCATCGTGTAAGATTTTCCGCTTCCTCTTTTGCCACAAATTAACACTGCCCTCGCTCGGCTATCGTCAACGAAAACGATTTCGCCCGAATTCCTGTCGCGCCCAAGAGAAATCATGCTCTCACCGCCCTTTCGTTTCGCTTCATGACCCGCCAATTTGCCAACTTAACAGAATTCCCGACCTGCCGACTTGCCGACCTCACGACCTGCCGATAAGTTCGGTTTGGTAGGAGCCTCGCTCTCCCAATTTCTCCTTGCCTCGTGTCCCTTGTCCCATCCCTTTCAATCGCTTTGCTCAGGCAACTTGCAGTCCATCAATGTGTTGAAAGTGTTCATCACTCGTGACAAGGATGAGACCGTGAGCCAAAGCAATTGCTGCTATCCAAATGTCGTTGGTCGGAATGGGTTTGCCTTTTCTAATCAGTTGTGCAGAAATTTCGGCGAATTGTTCTGCGACATCAGGAGTGATGAGCAAAGGGTCAGAAATTTCCGAGATAAGCCATTCGTAAAGTCGGCGCAACTCAATGCGCCTTTGCTCGCTTGGTGCTAATTGAATGCCCGTGAGCAATTCCGCTTGGGTGACAACCGAAATGAAAATTTCGGCATCCGGTGGAAGGGATTTCAAATGCTGAACAACAGCGGGATGTCCCCTCTGCAAGTAACTGGCGTGATCAGTGTCAAGCAAGTATCTCATGGCTCATCTTGCCTCCACATTTCCCAGTCAATTTTTCTGACATGCTCACGCACGACCTTCATGATTGCCTCTGCTTCCTCTTCGGTCAGCGTCCCAGCAAGTTGGAGTAATGCCTGTGGCGAGTTCTTTCTCGGCTTCTTTTCAGGTTGAGTCTCAGGTTGCACAGTCACTTCAACCCTTGTCCCGTCAGGGTAGGGCAAAGGTTCGTCAAGTTCTATGAACTTGCCTTTCACCGTCCCTTTGTATCCCATCTCGGCTCACCTCCCTTGAAAAGCAACATGAATCAAACCTTCGCCATCTGCCGTGGGATTACCGAAGCCTTATTGGTCTGAACTTTTTGCCTCTTGGTTGGTCGTTAATCCACTCCCTCAAAATGGCTGTCGTTGGGTCTTCTTCGGGTATCTCCTCGCCCTTGCTGACAAGATACTTCTTGCTCAATTTCTCCGCATGTTCGGCGAACTTTTTGAAATCCCAATAGCCGATGTTCAAGTTGGCGAGGTCAACCTTCCACTCACCGTCGCGCATGACCCAAGCGTAAAGTTTGAGTTGCCTTCCGTAAGGCGTTTCTACGACCACCAGAGCAATCCAACGCCTGTTGCTTTTGTAAAGGGTCACACCATCCAGGACTTTTTGCTCAAAACCTTCGTAACTTTTGACTGGAAAGCCTTTCATCAAACCTCATCTCCTTCCTTCGCAGCCTCATCCGTCATAAGCCTTTTCGCTTCCCTCCATCCTGCCTCGGTCAGTTCCCAAATGCCTTGGGGAGAGTCGGAGCGAAGGAGACCATCATTAATCATGTTGAAACGCTCCCACCTTACTCTGTTGCTCCAGCGTTCTTCAGAAAGGCTGGAGACAAACTCCAAGTCAACGGGGCTAAGGTGTGGTTTTGCCAACTCAAACACCCTTTCCAACACTTCTTTCGCCCTACCCCTTCCTCCCATTTCAGCCAACGCCTTCAAAATCAGTGGGCGATAGAAACTTTGTGGCAGGCTCTTGCCCTTCGGACGCCTTTCACCTGCATGCTTTATCTTGCGAGTATTTGTTTGATCGGGCGCTTTCCCATCACGCCAAATTGCAGCCAATTTTTGAACCTCGCCTATCATCCACTCCACAAGCCTCAAACGCTCATTGCCCAACATCCGAAGGAGTTCAGCGATAGCAGGGTCGTTAAGTCGTTCCTGTTCTTCCTCAAGTGCCTTTTGAAGCGCTTCAAAGGCTTCCATAACACCTTCCTTTCCTCTCCGCATCTCGTCCTCTTCGGCACCGAGACCGCGAAGTTCCGTAATGCTATGCTTTGTTCGCTCCTCAATTTCCTTAGCCAATTCCTCAGCGATTAGCGACAGCAGTTTCAGTTTCTCTGACATCGCTAAGGGCTTGACAAAGTGCTCGTAAAGTTGCTCAACAGCCACTACTGCCATGCACATCGCCTCCAACCCACGATTATGGCACTGTCAATTTCGCCAACGGGACGAAACTTTCTTCAAAGGACAAGCCACCGTGAACGCCCCATTCTGTTGATTTCAGTTGGCGGCGAATGAACGGATAGGTCAGAAGCGCGTAGTCGTTGCCGAGGAAGTTCACCCGCCAGAGCAAATTCCCGCTCATAAACCCTTCGTAGTAGCGCGGCGGGACATTGCTGCTGCCAGCCTCATAAAGTCGCAAGTTGTGTTCGTGACGCCAGAGAATACCATGATCGGCAGTTAGAAACAAGGTGGCGCTAATGCCTCGTTCTTGCACTCGCTGAGCCAGAGCAAGGAATTCGTTTCCAAGTTGCTGGACAGTCGCTTCAACATCAGGTCGGTCACGGTATCGGTGACAAAGTTGGTCAAGCCCTTCACGAACAACCAAGACGAAAGAGCCTTCAAGCGGTAGTTTGTCCAACGCTTCCAACGCTTCATCAAAACTTCGGACTTTGGTAACGCCCTCAGTGACGCCGAAGAAAATTTGGTCAGTCAATTGCTCTTCCTCACGCTCCCAGTAACTGAAGCCGAAACTTCGTTCGTAACCCTTCTCCGCCAACCTTACAGCGACGGTTGGCTCACCGACGATGCGTTTCATCCCTTGACTTGTGACAGTGAGACCATCAACGAAACAGGGTTCGCAAAACAGTTCCGATTTCCCAAACCGCTTCCAATCGCTCAAACCCAACCCATCCACAAGGAACAAGATGACACAATCGCCAGCAGCGTTTTGGACAATCCAATCTGGCACTTGCGATTGGCATAAGACCATTTTCTGCACTTGCTCAATTTTCGGCAAAAGTATGCGGTTCAAATCGCTGGTGAATGGGTCATGGTCGCAACGGACTGCCGGCAAGCGGTGAATGAATCGGTCGTCAACAGAGAGGGCAATAGCAGGCAATTCGGGCTGAGGATTTGGAGAGTCCAAAGCGGCGATGAGTTCTTCAACGGTGTCAAAGGTTTGCACCTCCTCTGGGAGGAAAACCAATGAGAGGCGATGGCGCAATTGAACCATCGCTGGCGATCGCTCCAGCAAAGCACTCAATTCGTCAAGACCTAATGTTCGCATCGCTCTCACCTTGCCACTGACTTTGCGATAACGAAAGGGCAAGGCTACCGCCAAGCCGAAACGGCAACGAATAGCGACTGGCGAATGGTTTTTTCTGAAGGACAGCGCTCCTGCGTTGCCTCTTAAAATTTCGGTCATGCAGGAGCACGACCCTCCAGAAGTTCAAGGGCTCGCAGAGAAAAAACCTGCCCTCTCAATTCACTTCCGCTGGCTGATGTGGATGTCCAACCATCCTTTTCGGTAGAGCCTTTCAACCAGAGAGAGCAACTTGTCTGGCGCTACAGAACCGGAGTTGACGGCAGCGTCCCAAATTCGGGCGAAATCAATCGCACCACTGTGCTTTTGTCCGACACTTTTCAACAAACCAAGTAAGGCTTGTTCCTCATCATCAATGGGCAAGGGCTTGTCAACTTGCTCAAGTTTGCGCAGAAATTCGCTACGCCGACTTATTAACTTCCTGACATCCTCACAAACTCTCTCCAACTGTTTGTCTCCGTCCCTCACAGCCTTGACGACCTCGTAAGTTATCTCCCTTCCCAAATGATGCCATTCCGCCTCAATTTCTTCCGCCTCTTTCTCCAGTTCGTTCGTGTTCACCTGTCGGATAACGCGCAGAAATAAGATGCGGTTTCGGTCTCGCTGAACCAGGTCACCGATATTGCCCAAGCCCCTTGAAAGCCGCTGAAGGACTTCTTGGAACAAGCGTTCGTAAGAGCCTTCAGGTTCTTCTGGGTCAAAGGGGGTAGATGGCTGTGACTCAGTAATGCCTCTCAGCAGCCGCTCGTATTCTTTCGCCAGTTGCTCAAAAGCCTTTCGCTCTTCACTTGCCCGTTGAGCAAGTTCCCTGTTGATGCTGTTCAGTTCGTATTCAAATCGCTCGTGATCTTTGAGGGCTTCCAATTTGTGGTCTGCGAAGTGGTCAATGACTTGTTGAACCCATTCGTCCAACTTTTCCCTCAAATCGCCGTATCGGTCGGGAATTCGCTGTCGCAGGTCATTGGCTCGTTCGGCAACATCCTTCCACTTGCTGAGATGCTCAAAAGTTTCTTTCAGTTTCGCAGCGCGCCCTCTCACTTCACTCGCTTGTCTTTCCGCCGCCTTCAAGTTCGTCGCCATTTCTGTCAAGGTCGTGAGCATCTTGTCTAACTCCCCAACAGTTTGCAGTCGTTCTGCCTGCCGGGCTAATCCTTCAAGTTCTGTGGCTTGCTTTTGAAGTTCGTCGGAAAGTCTCTGAGCGTCTCTAAGCAACTGTCGGCGCATATCGTCCAGGTGTTGGGCTATGGCTATTGCCATTTCAATTCGCCGCTCTAAATCTCGGATGGGCAACTTAACTCGCAAATCGTGAAGTTTATCGGCACTCTGTCTGGCGCTTTGCTCTACTTGCTTTGCAGCCTGACGGGCAAACTCTTTCAGCCCAGCCCTCACCTGCTCCAGTTCTATTCGTGCCTCGTCCCATTGGGCTTCGTCTTCGTTGTGCGTTTTAGCGACGATTTTGTCCAGTTGCTCCGAATACCTTTGCACATCTTCGGCGAACAAGTTGCTTAAAGGTTCAAGCAACTTTTGCAAGTTTTCGGCATCGCTTCTGATTTCGTCTGGATTGATTTCGGCGACGGCTTCCCAAACTTTGCGTTCGTCGTAATCCAAAGTCCCACGCAATTTTGCCAGTTGAAGTGCTGCTTCAATTTCGTCCTTATGAGCGCCCCAATTCCTCGCTCGCCTCTCTATTTCCTTGCGCTCAATTTGCTTCACCGTTTTCTTGCGCCCACTGACCCTAACAGTCACATCGCTGCCAAAGTCTTTCAACCACTTTCTCATCTCTTGTTCCAACGGGTGCTCAATGAAAGTGACTTCCACCAACCCTCTTACCGTTCGGCTCTCTTTTGCTTGCAGCAACTTCATCCTTTCAAACCGCTCAACCTGAGCATCCCTTTGAGAAGCGCCAACATCAAGCAACTTCGCCAATTCATCACGGGAAACAAGTTTTGGGCGTAAGCCTTGCTTCTCGCTTCTCGTCAAGCCACCTTGTAGCAAGACCCGTTGATAGCGTTGCAAGTCGTTTTCGCTTTGTCGTCCCGTCAATAGCGGCACATATTCGGGATAGAGTTCCTCGCACTTCTTGGCGAAGACCTGTTCAACCAGAGATTGCCCAACACCCTTTGCACTGATACCGATAAGCGTCATTTGCTCGTTCAAAGCAAGAGCGACGATGTGCCGAATTGCCGGACGAAGCAGGTTCGTTTGCATCAACAAGCGGTCAGCCTCAGGGACTTCGGCTCGTCCCATCTCAGCCTCAAGGAAAATCGCCAAGTTCAAGAGCAGCATGACCGTGATGTGGTGAGGGCTCATGATGTCACGGAAAACTTGTAAGTCGCTGGGATAGTCGTCATAGTGGCGGTTCAGGTTGAGCCTGAAGTCCAAATTCGCCTCGCCTTTCGTCGTCACAATCTCACCAGCCCAATCGTCGCCTTTGTCCAGAAGGAAAAAGCGGACAGTCAGGTCAATGTCCTCGTAGGGAGGTTTCCAGCGGAGCAACCTTTCCTCGTCTTCGCCGACGGCTACTGCAACTGCAATTCGCCTTTGCGGGAATCGGTTTTGCGTCCCTTCAAAACTGCCTTCCAAAACGAACGAAGCGACCCTTTGAGAGGCAAACTCAATTTCCTCACCGTGCTTAGGAAAGCCTGTCCATTTGCTTTGCTCGCCCGAACTTCGTCTCGGGAACAACTCAGGCAGAACGAACCTCAAAAAGGCAACTTTTGCTGCTGTTTGCTTTTCACGCTCCGAGACATAATGCCACCACCTGTTTCGGAATCTGCGCAAAAGTTCGGTCAATCGGTCAATATCGCCTTTCGTTCGCTTCAGTTCTGTCAATGCAAATTGGTCGTGTTGAGGTTGGTAAATGTGAGAGCCTAAAAAGCCCCAAGCATTCGCCAGTTGGTCAATGGCTTTCCAAATGACATACTTTTCGGCAACCTTTCGGCTGACACCCTCAGGGAAAGCGCAAAGGAAGCGAACGGCTTTCTGAAATTCTGGGCTGGCTTGGACGATCGGTTCGCTAAGGAGAGTTTGCAATGTTGTCGTGATTTTCTGATGTTGCCCTTCAAAAACGATGCGATGGTGTTCGTAGTCGTCAATCAAGTCCCAAACGGTGTAGCGTTGTCGCCTGTCCCTCCAACGGCTGGCAACGCAGCGGAGAGCAGCGATGACTGTTCTCGGACCGTTGCTCAAATCGCCTCGTTCGCAAATTTGCCCCAGTGCTTCCAAAGCAGCCTCATCAACGATGTCTTTTGCCTCAGGTGCGTAAGTTCGGCAAAGGTGTTCCCACAATCGCTTTGGAAACTCACGGGTGTAAGCGGTTTGAAGCATTAGAAAAGCGCCGTAGCCTTGCACACGCTGCATCATGTCACCAGCATTTTCAAACAGCCTTTCTTCCATACGGGACGGAATTCCCCACAACCCGCCCAAAGGCATCGCATCAAGAGTCCTGAAAGCGTGAACGAACTTTCGCAATTCCTCAATTCGTTCGTGGGTATTCGGTTGGTCAATGAAGTTTTGCACCTCATCGGCGAAAACAACTAAGCCTTTAAAGCCACCCTTGACGGCAAGATTAGCAGCATCCTTCAGAAAGTCAACCATTTGCGAAGGCGTCATGAGGACCAATTTGTCCTGCGATAGCAAATCTTCAACGATTCGTCGTGCTTGCTCCGCAGGAACCCGTTGGCGCTTTGCGATTTCACTCGCGAGTTCCTCTGCAGCCTTGCCTCGGTGGCTGTCGTAAAGTCTCTCAACCTCGCCAACCAAATCGGGTCGCTTCTCCTTCAACCTGAAACTGAGCCAGTTTGTCGCCGCTAACATCAAATCGTCCCACGAGTAAAACAGAAACGGCGGGACAGCGACGAAACCTTCCTGCTCCAATTCATGCCAGAGCCAAATCATCGTCGCAGTTTTCCCGTATCCGTAATCGCCTGAGACATAGCCCAATACGGGCTTGTTGTTTGTCAACCGCCTCAACATCGGGTCGCGCAGGTCTCGCTTCACCGACTCCATAGGGTAAAAGACCGAAGCGATGAATTCGTAGTTGTTGCGGACTTGCTCTGGCATCTCGCCAAGTTCCTGAGCCCTTACGGTTGCAACGATCGGTTGAAGTTTCTCCAACCTCTCCATGAGCCGTTGCAGTTCTTGACGCATTTTGGTTCACCTCCCAATCGTGTGGGCTACTCAAGTCCTACTCCCGCATCGTCTTCAAATCCGCTTCAAGGTCGGAAGCGTCGTAATGGACAGGGATGCGACGGCTGGCTAAAAGGTGCTGAAACTGCAATCTGGTCATGCCCGCAAATCGGCTCGCTTGGGCAAGGGTTATGCGCCCTTGCTGGTAAAGCATCAGCGCAATTTCGCGCTTGAGTTCATCCTCAGTCATCCCTGCAGCCATCAAAAATTCGTCCGGGATAACCAAGCCCATGAAGTTCACCCCCATTCAAACGAAATCAAAGGGCACGACCAACTCCCAAAGGTTTCTTGGTTCGTCGGTCAAAGGCGGGTAACCCAGTTGACGAAGTTGTTCTGAGACTTGTTTTGCGTCCTGCTCGGTCAAGTTAAGCCGAACTTTCGGAATTTGGTCATCGGCAGAGTAAGTGGTGATGAGGATGACTCGCTGAAAGCCACAAAAGCGACATTTCCTCAATGCGTCCCGAACGGAAGTTCGGTCTGAAGGTAAATTGTCAACGATGGCAAGTCGGTGAAGTTCAACGGGCATAACAAGGCGGACTGAAGGGAAGTAAGCGATGCGTCCGAACCCGAACCTTTTCCATTCCTTTTGCCAAACCCAAGCCAGAAAAGTTTTACCGACGCCGTGGAAGCCGAACAAGTTAACGACATCGCTGACGCCCAAAAAATCACGCAATTGCTCGCTCGCTTCCCTTTGGCTTTCGGTCAACCAACCCCAATCCGCTTCCTTGCGAATTCTGTTCAACAACGCCACAAACCTATTCATCTCCCACACACCTGCCGAGGGACTTGCATCGCCAAAAGTTCGCCGCGTTGGGAGATGTGTCATCCAGTCACTTCCACGCGAACCTTGTAACCCAATTGCTCCAAGATTTCAACGATTTCGTCCCACGACAGCCTAAATCCCTCAACATCAGCGACACCGAGTCGGGCAACGATGTTGCGAATGGTCTCGTAATCTTCCTCAGCAAAATCGCCCTCTTGCATCACTTGCTCAGCCCAGTCAACCAACTCAGCCAGCGTCGTTTGTCGGTTGATGTAAGCCAACAGTTTGGATGCCAAGATTTCACGCGTGACAATCATTTTCCTTTCGCCTCGCCTAAGCGTTGGTGTCCTTTGTCCACGGGAAACTTTTCGTGAATCTCTACCAAGCGCCCTTTTTCATCGTAAATTTCCTGCCAGAAGCGGCGGGTATTCTCTTCGGCATCAACCTCCTTGACATATCTGGCGCGCCAACCCTTTTGCCCTTGAACCTCATACCAATACTGCCTCCCTCCATCGGGTAACTCCTGCCAATTGCCAAATTTTCGCTCATTTCTCCGCCTCTTTGCTTCCTTCGCCTCCATCCGTTAAGCCATCCCCATATCGCAAGTTACAGGACGCTTCACTTCCAAAGCATGCCGACAGGTATTGGCTCTGTCAATGAGAGCCATCGCCCAAAGCCACCTTCCGTGCCGATGGTCAAGCGAGAGCAGGTTCGCACTGCAAAATCAAGCATTTTCTCCAACCCGTCCAAATCAACGAGACAAATTTTGCAAAGTTGTGTTAGGCGCTCGTCGTCCAAAATGATGCGAACCCCATAGTCGCGCCGCCATTTAGGGTGGTGGTAGAGGGCGTCAATGCTCCACAAAAGCGTCTGAACTGGACACGCATCCCGAAGGGAAAACCGTCCGCTCTTTTGGTCTCTCGTGATGACTGATGGGTTCAACGCTTTCAGCCAATTGATTGCGCCGTGAACGCTGTTTTGGCTGAAAGCGATTTGATTTGCGTCCACGCCGAATTTTTCCGCTGCAGCGTTAACGACCACGCCAACCAGTTCCGCTTTTCCCTGACCATCTAAAACCCAAGTCCCCCGTTCCCAAAGCCAGTCGCAAATGGTCGCATACGCAAAAGAGAAGTAAGCATCGGGTTGACGCCAGTGAAGGGTGTAAAGGTGGACATGAAGCGCTTCCGCTAAAAGGTCAGGATGACTTTGCCCCAAAACCTTCAACCTCTCCCCAAACTCGCTCAACCGCCAACCATCTAAAACGCCAAGTTGACGCAAAGCAGGTGCGATGACTTTTTCAACAGTTCCTTTGGCACAACCCAGAGCACCACTTAGTGTTTCTGGTGTAATCTGCTCGTTTGTAGGAAATCGCAAGGTTTTCACTATTACGGTCAGCGTTGTGTTGTGCTGGATATGGAAAGGCAGTTGCTTTGTTCCCTTAAGTTTCGCCATTGCCCATTCGCCTCCTAAGCCCCTAACTTTCGCCCATTTTCCTCCTTCCATCTCAGAGCCCAAGCGATGTCTTCTCGCTGGAAGTGTTCTGTCAGTTGGAGTCGGTAGCGGTTGAGGAAGTGGGTGAGAGCAAAGCGGATTGCTTCCGCTTCATCGCGAAACCAACCTTCCTTAACGAAGGCTTCCAGTTCCTGTGCCAACTTTTCTGGCAATTCAACCTGTATCACTTTCATTGGCATCACCCCTTCAATTGACTGCTTAATTTTCGCCCCAACCGAGCAAGCGGTTGATGCGAACGAAAGCGAGCATTTCGCCACGCTTTTGCGCTTCCAGAACGCTTTCGCTCCACCCAGTCCAACTCGCTGCGACTTCAACGGCAATTTTGGCGCAACCGTCGTCAAGCAACAAACATCGGCTCAAAAACTCTTCCAATTCGCTTTCCCAAATGAGCCACTCACCAACTTCAATTTCGTTCAACCGATACCAAACCGAAAGCGCCCAAGCGACAGTGAGTGGATGACAATGTTTCCTGCAGCGGAAAATCAAGCGCTTGCTCAATTTGCTCCTTTCAATCACTGGCGGGTTTAGTCCTTTGAGCCAATTCAAAGCGCCTCGGACGCTGTTTGTGCTGAAGGCAATTTCAGTTTCAGGGATGCCGTAAAACTCAGCACCACGCCGAACGACAAGCCCAACAAGTTCTGAAAGAACCTCACCCGTCAGTGCCACTTCCCTTCGCTCCCAAAGCCAATCGCAAATGGTCGCATAGGCAAAAGAGAAGCGAACAGTCGGGTCAAACCTGTAGGCAGTGTAAAGGTGACCGTGAATTGCTTCAGCCAAAAGGTCGGGATAGATTTGCATTAACTTCCTCAGCCGTTCACCAAAAGGAGTCAATGAACCGTCGCGAGCCAATATGCCGAGTTGGCAAAGGAATGGCTTAATTTTGCTCCAAGTGCCTTGCGAAATTGAAGGGATGCGCAGGATTGGCTCAGTAACTTGAAGCACTTCCCAAACGACCAACGGAGTCGTGTTGTGTTGAATGTGGAAAGGCAAAGCACTCCTCTTCGGTCGCTTCCGTTCCTTTTGCTCGTATCGCTCCGTCCGTTCCATGATTTTGAGCAATTGCTTGAGTAAAGGTGGCAGATCGTCATGCTCCATCATCGTCTCATCGCCTCATCACTTTGAGAAGTAAGTGCGGGCTTTGAACCCCATCCGTGACAATATGAACGGCTTCCACAAATGCGACTAAGTTGTGAAGCACACGAAGCCAACGGGTCTCTCTGAGAGCACGCAAGTCTGAGCAGAATGGACAATCGTGTTGGACTGATGCCTTCACATACTTAGCCCTTAAAGTTGACACCATTCCCATGCTGGCGGAGTATCGCGCAAAGTGCAGTTGGGGTGCTCCAACAAATAGCAAGTTTCCAAACCCTCCAGCCTTCCACCAGCCTGTGCTGTCAAAACTTGTCGGTTCAATGCCTTCATTCTTGAGGCGGACGAGGTAGGTTGGGTTGCCTATGCCGAAAATGTGGAACTTCATCCCCAGCGAAAGGGCTTCGTCTTGAAGTGCCTTTAGCAACTTCAGGCTGTTTTGGGAAAGCAAGTTTACGCTCCCGTCCTTTCCCGATGTCCCGAAACTTCCGAAAGCGATGTAACGAACTCCCAACTCATGCCACTTCCTGACACCTTCCCGAATTTGCTTGACCGTCCGACCGTGAACCACTCCAATCACCTGCCCCGTGTCCCGTGTCCCCTGGAACACCCACTTTAGGAACAACTCGCCCATCGTTAGCGTTTCCTTGATTTTGCGTTCCACTTCGGCATCGCTGTCTTTGGATGTGGGCACATGGTCGGGTAGGACGAACAAGTCCGCCCAGTTTTCCCGCTCGTAAACTTGGCGCAACCGTCGGCAAAGTTCGTCGTAACTCAGTTTGCCCATCTGCACTTGATAGCCCCCGCTGTCAAAGATGAGGGACACGGGACATGGGGCATGGGATACGGGTGAAGATTCGCCAGTGCGCCACGAACGAAGGAGGCGCAAAGTGGCAGGAGGAACGAAAAGGGGTGAAACGATGATGCGCTCAAAAGGGTGAAAAGGTGGCTGACCGCTATAGCCTTCGTAAAAGCGACGGACAAGCGCTCTTATGGAAGACGCATCGGCAGTCAAGCCAACATAAAACTGCCAATGGGTTGCGGGTTGCGAGTTGAGCGTTGAGTGAACAAAATCCTGAAGGTCAAGTTCCCAAATGGCGAGGGGACGACGGTTGACATGGCGTGCATGCGTGCAGGTGTGCAAGCGTGCAGGTTCAGGAGTTTCAACGCCGATGCGAACGAAACCGAGCCGCTGGTAAAAGCCATTGGCAGGCAAGTCAATCGGACATTTAAGCCTCAAGCGGGTGCAAGAGTGCATGCGTGCATAAGTGCAAACTGCTTCAACAAGTTTACGACCAACGCCTTTGCCACGCCATTCAGGTGCAACCGCAATCTCGTAAATCGTCGCATGACCGTCTTTGCAGCAACGGAAGTGGACAAAGCCGATAACGCGAGGGACACGGGACAAGGAACACGGGACACGGGTTGGAGAAATGACGGCAACAAGCAAGCGGTGTTCTTGAACGGCTTTCTCAAGTGTGGCGAGTTTGGCGAACCCCAACTCACGCCGATGCTCATCTGCCAGTTTTTTGACTGCTTTCAAATCACGCCTCTTCGCCAACCGAACCTCAACATCCATCTCAACCACCCACTCAAAGAGCAAATTCTTTGCCGGCGAAATTTTGCCACAATAAGGGCATGGGAGGGCGAGGTTCCTACCAAGCCATGCCAAAATTTGTTCGTGGTCAGAGTTGAGGTCTCTGAAAGGAGCGTGGAAGATTATGCGAAAGTTGGCATGGGTTGTGGGTGTTGTCACGGCTCTCGTTCTTTGGCTCGCTTCAGCCAATTCCCCTCATCCTTTTCGCTTCTCCGACGATTTCAGCAAGTATCCCGCAGGTAGCATTGGCGAACCTAACTGGGAAGTGACCGACATCGGATTTGAAGTTCGCAATGGGATGATGCACTCGGAAGTTGTTGCTGGAAGGTGCTACGCCATCTTGAAAGTTGCGCCGATGGGACGAAGCGTCACCGTTGAAGCGACGCTAATCGTCCACCGAGCCATCAGCACCGAATGGAAAATCGCTGGCATCGGTGTTTTCATTGACGAACGCAATTACTGGCACATCGCACTGGTTGAATCGCCCGACAATCAAGGCAAAAGACATTTCGCCGAACTTCACCAAATGCTTGATGGCGTTTGGCTCTCCGATGTCCAAGACCCGACACGGTTGACTACCGAAGAAGAAACGGGTGGATTTGATTGGGAGTATGGGCGACCTTATCGGATGCGCATCGCTTTGAGCAAAGAACGAATTGTCGGCGAAGTTTTTGACGCTGACGGCAAATTGCGTTACCGTTGCATCCGAAGGCTTGACAAACGGGCAGTGACTTTCGGGCGACCAATTTTGACTTGCGGCGGCTTCGTTGCAACTTTTGACGATGTTAAAGCGGAGGTGAACGAAATCGTGTCAGAACCAAAACAAGAGCGCAAAACCTACCCGCCTTTCGTTTCCCGTCCCTCGCCCCACGCCCCTCGTCCCGTTAAAGGGACTGGCTTTTTCCGCACCCAGCAAATCAACGGCGTCTGGTGGCTCATTGACCCTAACGGCTACCCGACTTTGAGCATCGGCACTGACCATGTCAATTACTTCGTCCACTGGTGCGAGAAGTTGGGCTATGCGCCTTATCACGAAAATGTCAAGCGCAAGTATGGAAGCGAAGAGGCATGGGCTAAAGAAGCGGTTAGGCGACTTTTGTCGTGGAACTTCAATGTTCTGGGCGCAAACAATTCAGTCAAGGCTCGCTATCAAGGTTTGGCTCACACCGAATTTTTGGCGTTCGGCAGCGACTTTGCCTCAATTGCTGACATCGTGCCAAAAGTTCATTGGACAGGTTTTCCTGATGTCTTTGACCCAAAGTTTGAGCGCTTCTGCGATTTGAGGGCAAAGCAAAGATGCGCTCCGAACAAAGACGACCCTTGGCTTTTGGGCTACTTTCTGGACAACGAACTTGAGTGGTGGGGCAAGTCAGGGCGACCTTGGGGCATGGCTGAAGAGGCGTGGAAGAAACCGCCAGACCGTGCTTGCAAGCAAGCGCTCGTTCGGATTTTGAGGGATTTCTACCGAGACGACATCAAAGCATTCAACGCCGACTTTGGGACGAACTTTGCTCGGTTTGATGACTTGTTGACATCGCAAACGCCATCGCAACCTTTGAACGAGCGGGGTCAAAAAGCGTTGATGGCTTTCGTTCGTGAAGCCGCTGAACGCTATTTCCGTATCACCGCACAAGCCATCCGAAAACACGACCCTAACCACTTGAACTTGGGATGCAGGTTCGCTTGGGATGCCCCTGAACCTGCATGGGAGATGGCAGGAAAATATTGCGACATCGTTACCGTCAACCTTTACCCTCGCATTGACCTTGAACGAGGGGTCGTCTTGGGCATTGAGGAGCATTTGCGCAAGCGATACGAACTTTGCAAAAAACCCATCATCGTCACCGAATGGAGTTTCCCAGCCCTTGATGCGAAAGACAGTCAAGGGCGACCTTTGCCATGCAAGCACGGCGCTGGCATGAGGGTTGACAACCAAACCCAAAAGGCTCGTTGCTACGCTATCATGCAGCGAACTCTCTTTTCGCTCCCCTTCATCGTCGGTTCGCACTACTTCATGTGGGTTGACGAACCTGCGTTGGGCATCTCAAGCACTTTCCCAGAAGACAGCAACTACGGTTTGGTCAACGAAGCCGACGAACCTTATCCCGAACTGACAGAGATGGCGACGAAAGTTAACGCTCAAATGTTTGCGCTTCACAGCGGCATGACGGCGGAACTTTCGGCGACAATCAAAGACGCAACGGTAACCGTTCGCAATAGCGGGAAACTTGCTGCTACCTTCACCCTCGCTGTCTGGGTCAATGGGAAGCGAACTGACCAGCGCATCACTTTGAAGCCGAACACAAGTCAAGTCGTTCGGCTAAAGGTTGACCAACTACCAAAAAACGAAGCGGTTTACATCCGAGCCGTTTGCGACCCTGAAGACGAAGTTCCTGAGCGGAATGAAACGGACAATGCGGCGGAAGCAGTTTTGCCACCAAAGGGACAAGGGACACGGGGCAAGGGACAGGTAAAGCAAATTTGTGCAGTTGCGTGGAACCCGACGGAGCAAACTTTGAGGAATGTGCCCGTGAGCGTTCCTTTGCCCCCTGCTCTCTCAAGTGCTGAAGACATCATCGTCAGCGATGCGAAAGGCAATTTGCTGCCCTCTCAAGTGAGCGCCAGGTTGGGGTCGGTCACGGTTTTGGTAAAGGAGTTGAAGCCATACAGTGCTGTGACTTTGTGGCTGAGCACAACAAAGGGAGGGCGAGGTTCCAGCCGAGCCGAAATTCCGTTCGCCGTCCATCATGCAGCGAAAGGCGAAGGCTACGCCATTGAAACGCCGAAACTTTTGCTCATCAAAGACGAACCAGACGGCGACGCTTTTGACCGAATCATTTTGCGGGACGGGGGACGCGGGGCGCGGGACGAGGAAATTGAACTGGGGAGTTTCACGCCACTAATTTGGCAAGTTGTTGCTGGGCAAAACTTGTGGGTGCGACCTGACAGGGTTGAGCGAATTGAAGTCGTTGATGTCGGTCCAGCAGGGCTCGTTGTGGACATCATTTTTGTCAAGGGACAAGGGGCAAGGGACACGAGACAGGTGATAACGGAGGTTGGGGCTGGAGGGAAGTTTGAGCCATTGAAGGCTGAGCCACAGCCGTTTAGGTGCGCTTATCGGTTCACTTTCTTCACAGACCAACCCTTCTTCCTCTCGCAGTGTCTTTGGGTTGAAAACACGGGCAAGCAAGCGTGGCAATGGCGTGGCTATTACCACTACGCGCTTTCACGCATCGGTGGCGACTCCGCCGACGACGAAGTTGGTGGGGCGAATGTGCCCAACTACTGGTTGCAGTTTGCTTCTTGGCGTGACCCGAAATTGAGGCTTCATTACGGCGTTATTCCGCTGCAAGAGGACGAACGGTTAGGACTTTGGTTCTGGAAGGACGAAGGCGGCAATCAACACCCAGATTGCCATCGCAGGTTGGAAGGGACACTAAAGCCGGGTGAACGGTGGCAACCAAAAGAGCCCGAACCTGTCGTTGCTGTTTTCGGTGCTTTTGAAACCGACGATAACCCACGACCTTGGAGCGACTTGATTTGGTGGCTGCGGTCATGGGCAAAAATCGGCGTGAAAGTGTTTTGAGAACGACGGCGAGTGGCGAGTAGTGAGTGGTTTTTTAAGGGAGCGATACTCCTGCAGTGCTGAGAAACTTTCGGCGAATGGCTAACGGCGAAATAGAGGGTAGCGAGTTTTTCTTTTTGCGCCCCGCACTCCGCACTTTTTGTGCACCTTTGCAACGCCCACACGCATGTTAGTCGCAAAATTTAGGTGGGGGTGAGAAAGATGCGTTCGTGGCGAGTTGCCGCTTTGCTATTTCTGCTCGGCTTAGGGTTGGGGTTGATTGTCCAAGCCATTTTCACCCCTGCCCACAGCCAAAACAGTTACGAAGTCGTCTCGCTCCTTCGTTCCATTGATAGGCGGCTTGAAAGTATTGAGCGGCGACTGGACAGGATTGAAAGGAACACTGACAACATCTCCCGCAACTTTGACTATGTTCGGGATTGGAACTCCGTCCGGGTGAAAGTTGTCCGATAAGGCATCACCCGTAAATCGCTGAAGCAATTAGGTTCGCAACAGATTTCCTCAACGACGCTATGTTTCGTTTGTCGTCAGGGTGAACTCGGTTCGTCAGCAAAACGATGAAGACCTTCGCAAACGGGTCAATGGTGACCGAGGTTCCCGTGTATCCTGTATGCCCGAAGACGCTGATGGGAAATTTTTCGCCCTTCATTTGCGGCGAATATGGCGATTGGATGTCAAAGCCGAGCCCCCTTTGGACACCTTCAACGGGACAGTGGTTTGTCCTCATCGCCCGCACAGTTTCGGGTTCAAAAATCCTCACTCCGTTAAGTTCGCCCTCGCACAAAATCATCTGGCAGAACCTTGCGAGATCGGAAGCCGTTGAGAACAATCCGGCATGACCAGCAACGCCTCTTAAAGCAAAAGCGTTTGGGTCGTGGACGACGCCTTGAGTCATTTTCCCGTCACGCCACTCCGTCGCAGCGCATTTGGAGTGCCAACTCTTTGGTGGGTTGAACCTTGTCCAGTCCATCTTCAGCGGTTCGTAAATGTGTCGGCGACAGAACTTGTCCAAGTCCAAGCCACTGACTCGCTCAACAATTTCGCCCAACAGGATGAAACCCAAGTCGCTGTAGATGAAGACTTTCCCGGGACTCGCTTTCAAGCGTGTTCGGCAAATATCGGCGATTATGGCTTCCTTCTGACCTTTCAAGCCCATGCGCAGGTAATTTTTGAAGGCAGGCAGCCCTGATGTGTGGGTCAACAGGTGTAGCAAGGTCACCTTATCTTTGTGCCCACCCGAAAATTCTGGCAAGTAGCGTTTAACGGGGGCATGAATGTCCAGTTTACCTTGCTGCCAAAGCAGGCAAATTGCTGGCGCTGTCGCTACCACCTTCGTGACAGAAGCGAGGTCAAAAATCGTGTCAACTTCCATCGGTTGGGGGGATGGGACTTCTCGTCGCTTGCCGAACGCTTTGATGAAAAGGATTTTTTCGGCAGTTCCGACACAAATGACAGCGCCAGGGGTGTGACCTTCGTCAATTGCTGTTTGGATTGTCCGTTCCAACTCTCCCTGCAACCGCTTTGTCCACCACCGCATTGCTCTGCCACTCCTTCCAACTTTCTCAACGACGCCCGACGAGGATGGCTTTCCTGACAGGTTCGTCTGGAGCGTGAACGATGCATTTGTCAGTCACAATGCAACCTTGCAGAACAGCCTTCGGGCTCACCATGACGCGCGACCAAAGGATTGAATTGTCAATCACCGCCCCGCTCCCGATAACGCAATGGTCACCAATGATTGAGCCGTTTCGGACACAAGCGTTTGCTTCAATGACGGTGTGAGCGCCAACGGCGCAGGGTGCTTCCAAATAAGCGCTTTCTGCGATTTGAGCGGTAGGATGGACGAAAATGCCAGGTTTCACTTCAACCAACGGGCAATCGTGAATCGGAGCCTTTTTGGTCAGAGCCGATTGGTTTGCTTCCCAGTAATTGCCGATGTGACCGATGTCATTCCAATAGCCATCGCTGGCAAAGCCATAAATTGGTGCGCCTTCTGCGACCAACTCGGGAAAAAGTTGCTTTCCGAAATCGTAAGTGCTGCCATATGGGACGCGCTTTATGGCATCAGGTTCAAGCAAATAAACGCCTGAGTTGACGAGGGCACGACCCCCTGTCCAATTTTTAGGCTTCTCAACGAAGCCAATTATCCGACCATCACCATCAAGTTGTGCAACCCCAAACTCGCTTGGGTCATCAACCCAAGCAAGGGAGATAGTGACGAGAGCGTTTCGCTCTTTGTGGAAGCGAATCATGGCGTCCAAGTCTAAGTCAATCAACTCGTCACATCCGATGACCAGAAAAGTGTCGTTCGGTTCACAAAGGAAGTCGGACATCAAGCGAACGGCTCCTGCAGTCCCGTGAGGTTGTTCCTCGCGCAAGTAAGTGATTGAAACCCCAAACTTTGAGCCGTCGCCGAAGTAGTTTTCAATGTCGTTGCCGAGGTAATGCAAATTGACGGCAAGTTCGGTGATCCCGTGCTTTTTGAGCCACTTGACAATGTTCTCCATGATGGGAACAGTCATTACAGGCACTAAGGCTTTCGGTCTCGCGTAGGTCAATGGTCGCAAGCGAGTTCCCTCTCCAGCAGCCATGATCATCCCGCGCATCCTTTCGCCCTCCTGTGGTGAAAGGTATTTTGTCGGTTTAATCCTCTCGGATCCGCGCGTAGAGGACGACATCCCGAACGCCCGGCATTCGCTTGATGCGGTCAATCAGCCGCTTCACCCTTGCTTCCACACTTTCTTCAGAGACATCGCCTTTAGCCCGCCTGATCCAGCCGTAGATTGAAATGTTCCCGCCGACGCTAACAACTTCCATCCGGGAAATGTCCAACCCAGCCCTGTTAAACTCTCGCCGGACTTGCATTGCCAGTTGCTTTTCGGCAGCGATGTCGCGAGGCATAGGAGTTCACCTCCAAAGAGCCATTGCTATCACCGCCAAACCTTTAGGTGGCTTGGGCGGTGTAGTTTGTTTCACGACCTTTACTTTCGCCTGCCACTCGGCTTGATTTCTTGGGGCAGTCACAACCATTGCCCTCATAGCGTATTCGCCGATGCGCGTGCTCTTGAACTTGACAGTAACGGGTTGTGGGTCGTGAGAGACAGGTAAGACGAACTCGTAAAATTGACCTCGCTGTTCTACCTTTGTAGGTAGCGGGCTTATGCCGATCAGTTGAAAGTCAGCTAACAAGCGCCTGTCTAAACGCAATCTGACAGGTTGGTTTGCTGTAGCCTTAACCAGCATGCGGACTTCTAAGGAGTCACCGACAACGACTTGTGAAGGTGCCGATGCTGCCAGCAGAACCCTTGACGGAACTGGTCGCGAAAGGAAAGCGACTATCAGGACGCTCAAGGTGAACATCAGTGAAGCAGCCATCTGCCAGCGAACAGCGGGGGAAAGGATTGGGTGGGTCTTTCTCGCCACGAATTTCGGGATAAAGTGGGGGCAATTCAAGTCCGAAGAAGCGTAAACTATGGGATGCCCTTTCGCTTTAAGGCAAGGTTTCCCGTTGCCCGGAAAAGCGCGACAAAAACCGCACTGTGTCAACTTCTCGCCGCAAAAGACACAGCGCGGAAAGTCGGGATGGGTTTCGTCCATCCATTCACCGCAGCGCGGACAAATTATCGTCCGCAACATTCATCCCTCCTTTGAGCCCTTGCGCCTTTTCAATTATGCCGTCCTTGCATTAAACTTGCGCATGAAGAAAGGAGGTTGAGAGGCTGATGTCGGAGGTAAGCAAAATCCACGAAGGACAAGAACCAGAAGAGGCGACATCGGAAACATTGCAAGACACCGGAGTGGAGATCTATCACGCCACAACGGGCACTCATTACACGATAAAGGCAAAGGTCAAGCAAGGAGAAGGCAAGGTTTTCGTGAACGGAATGCCTGTGACTGAGTTGATAGAAAGCGGGCGGATCAAGCGAATTGAAGAACTGTTGCGTGTCCTAAACCGGGAGCGCTTGAAGGCTTTGGACATTGAATTGGAAGTGGGTGATTTGAATTTGCCTGATGTCTTATCGCCGCCCATCCTTGCCTATGCCATCGCTGAAGCGCTGACCAACCTTTTGGGACGGCTATAGAGGGGAGGGAATTTAAGCCCGTCTGAAACAAATCCAAAGCAGGCTGGCTTCCGCTGGTAAGGGGAATACGGCTTAAGGTCTGTGGGGCAAGACAACGATGGCTTTGGGGTATACACTCGCTCACCGTGAAAATATTGCTTAAGTCGCGGCGACTTTTGTGCTATAATCTTGCTGAGTCAAAATTTGCGACGAAGGAGCGTGTTAGGCGCATGGCTTTGAAACGCTCAATTCAAGAGACTCCAGACGAAAGGGAAAGATGGATGGATGTTGAGGAAGTAGCGCAGTATCTGAACTTGCACCTCATGACCGTTTACCGAATGCTTCAATCGGGCGTTTTGCCTGCCAGAAAAGTTGGTGGCAGGTGGAGGATTAGCAAACAGGAGTTGGACGAGTGGCTGGAAACTCACACTGGTGGGACGAGGAAGCAAATTTTGGTCGTTGATGATGACCCCGAGATTGGGAGGCTTTTCAAGCGAGCCCTTCAGCCCGAAAGGTGCACGGTGGACTATGTGAAGACCGGCGAGGAAGCAATAAGGATGGTCAGCGAGAAAACTTACGACCTGATTTTCTTGGACCTGCTTTTGCCCGACATGGATGGAGCAAGGACTTTCGCTCAGATTCGCAAAATCGATCCTGATGCGAATGTCGTCTTGGTGACTGCCTACCCTGACAGCGAATTAGTGAGCAAGGCAATGAAGCATGGTGCGGTCTCCCTGCTCATTAAGCCCGTTCCCGTCGCTGAAATCAAGAGATTAGCGCGCTCCGTTCACAAGAGAGTTCCCCGCACAAATCGGCACGAGGTTTAGCACCTTAACCCGGGGGCCAGTGGAACAACCGCCCTCCCAGAAGGTGCAAGTGGATGTGAAAGATAGACTGACCTGCTCCCCGGTTGGTGTTCAAGACAAGCCGATATCCGCTATCAGCAACGCCAAGTTCTTTAGCTAACTTTTGAGCCACCAACATCATCTTGCCCAACAAAGCCTGGTCTTCTTCACCTGCGTCGTTAAGGGTCGGTATATGCTTTCTGGGCACAATCAAGACATGAACGGGCGCTTGTGGGTTAATGTCGTGGAAGGCAACCACTTCCTCGTCCTCATAGGCAATTTTGCTTTGGACCTCTTTGGCGGCGATGCGGCAAAAAATACAACCCTCCATCTCACTCACCTCCGCTTGGCTTGGACTATTGACCACAGACTACCGCCAATGCTGCAGGATCATTCGGAAGAACTCCTCGTTCGTTCTCGTTCTCCGGAGTTGGTCAATGAGGCGCTCGGTGGCAGTGATCATGTCCACTTGAGACAAAGTTTTCCTCAGCCTCCAAACGGCTTCTCGTTCCTGATCGGAGTAAAGCAATTCTTCCCTGCGAGTTCCTGAACGCTGTATGTCAATCGCTGGGAAGATGCGCCGTTCTTGCAGCCTCCGATCAAGGTGAATTTCCATGTTGCCCGTGCCCTTGAACTCTTCGTAGATGTGATCGTCCATGCGAGAGCCGGTATCAATCAAGGCTGTAGCGATAATCGTGAGGGAACCACCCTCCCTGAGTTTCCTCGCCGCTCCGAAGAACCGTTTGGGGAACCTGAGGGCAGCAGGGTCAAGACCGCCCGTCAGAGTCCTTCCCGAAGGTTCAACCACCAAGTTAGACTGCCTCGTCAGGCGGGTCAAACTGTCCAGAAGTATGACCACATCTTTGCCCATTTCAACTAACCGTTTCGCTTTCTCCAAGACCATGCGGGCAACTTGAATTTGATGCTCAGGGGGTTGATCGAAGGTAGCAGCGGCAACTTCAGAGTTTACAGCCTCCCTGAAATCGGTGACTTCTTCGGGGCGCTCATCGATAAGCAAGACGATGACGATACATTCGGGATGATTGCGTTCGATGCTTCGTGCGATTGTTTTCAGCAGCGTGGTCTTACCCGCTTTGGGCGGGGAGACGATCAAACCTCTTTGCCCTTTCCCTATGGGCGCAACTATGTCCACCATCCGTGCGGTTATGTTCTCTGACGAGTTTTCGCCGGGGCGTTCCATCCTCAGCCTTTCGAAAGGAAAGACGGGAGTCAGTTTCTCAAAATCCGGTCGCGACCTTGCCTTTTCCGGATTTTCGCCGTTAACTGCAACGATGCGCAAAAGGCTGTAAAATCTCTCTCCTTCCTTCGGAGGTCGAACATAGCCCATCACAACATCGCCGGTGCGAAGTCCGAATCTTCTGATCTGCGTTTGGCTGACATAGACATCCTCAGGGGACGGCATGTAGCCATCAACCCGAAGGTATCCTTTCACCTCTTTGTCCTCTACGATCTCAAGCACACCTTCCCTCAGGGCGAATCCGTGGCGTGCTGCAAAGGTTTCTAAAATCTTTCGCACCAACTCCTGCTTCTTGAGTTTCGTCGCCCCGGGGATTTCTAAGGACTTTGCGATGTCTTGCAACTCAGACAGAGTCTTTGCCTCCAATTCGCTGAGGTCAAACTCGGTCGCAGTGATGATTTCTTGCTCAGTCATTTTCCTCAACGCCCTCCTTTGTGCAGTTGTATGGCGGACTTTTTCTTTTTCCCGGGAGAGGGTTAAATTCGTGCCATTAAGAGCGACCGGTAGGGTTGTCAAAGGCGGCAAGTGGCATTTATATACTGCCACAACCGGTATCGTTTTGCAATGCCTTCGGTCACAACAGCCTCAGTCAAACGCCCCCGTAAATTTCGGGACGCAGGATCCCGATGTAAGGCAAGTTACGATACTTCTGTGCATAGTCCAAGCCGTAACCGACGACGAAGCGGTTAGGGATGGTAAAGCCCAAGTAGTGAATCTCAACGGGAACTATCCGCCGCTCAGGTTTATCCAGAAGCGCACAAACGCGAACGCTGGCTGGGTTGCGGGAGCGAATTAGGTTCAGGATGTAGTTGAGGGTTAAACCAGTGTCCACTATGTCCTCAACGATGAGCACATGCTTCCCCTGAATGCTGTCGTCCAAGTCTTTGAGGATTCTCACTACACCCGATGATTTGGTGTCCATGCCGTAACTGGCGATGGCGATGAAATCGCAGGAACAAGGAATTGTCAAGTGTCTCATTAAGTCGGCTAAGAACATGACAGCGCCTCTCAGAACTCCTATCAGGTGAAGTTCTTTACCTGCATAATCTGCGGAAATTTGGGCACCCAGTTCCGCGATGCGCCTCTGAATTTGCTCTTCGGTCAGAAGGACCGCTTCAATGTCTCGGTGCAAATCGTTGCTGACCATGCCTCATCACTCCCACTCGATGGTGGCTGGTGGTTTGGAAGTGATATCGTAAACGACGCGATTCACTCCTTCAACCTCGTTGCAAATTCGGTTAGCAATTCGGTCCAAAACTTCGTGCGGCAATCTCGCCCAATCCGCTGTCATCCCGTCCTCGCTTGTCACCGCCCTGATGGCAATTGTGTAGCCGTAAGTTCGCCTGTCGCCTTTAACGCCGGTGCTTCGGAGGGGCAGCAAAACTGCAAACGCTTGCCAAACTTGCCGGTATAATCCAGCCCTCCTGATTTCCTCCATCACGATGGCGTCTGCTTCCCTTAGTGTGTCCAGCCGTTCGGGCGTGACTTCCCCCAAGATGCGGATAGCCAAACCAGGACCTGGAAAAGGATGCCGCCAAGCAATTTCTGGTGGCAATCCCAACTCCTCTGCCACTTCGCGGACCTCATCTTTGAAAAGGTAGCGCAAAGGCTCAATTAACTCAAACTTCATATCAGGTGGCAGTCCACCGACATTGTGATGTGTTTTGATGCGAGCGGCGTGGCGCGTCCCACTCTCGATGACATCGGGATAGAGTGTCCCTTGGGCGAGAAACCTTATATGCCCCAACTTCCTCGCTTCTTCTTCGAAAACCCTGACAAACTCCTCGCCGATAATTTTCCGCTTCTCTTCAGGGTCAGTGACACCCTTCAACCGGCGCAAAAACCTTTCACTCGCATCAACATAGACAAGGTTAACATTCAAAAGTTCCCGAAATGTGTGGATGACCCTTTCAGGTTCGCCTTTCCTCAGAAAGCCGTGGTTGACGAAAATGCATGTCAACTGGTCACCGACCGCTCGGTGAACCAAGGCTGCGGTGGTCGTTGAGTCAACGCCACCGCTCAAAGCGCACAAAACCCGCTCATTTTTTACCCTTTCTCGGATAGCCTCAACCGTCGCTTCCACAAAATTTCTTGGTGTCCATGTGGGTTTGCAGCCGCACCAGTTGTAAACGAAATTGCGGATGATTTCAATTCCCCAAGGCGTGTGGGAAACTTCGGGATGGAAAAGGACACCGAACAATTTCCGCTGGGGGTCGGACATAGCGGCTACGGGTGCGTTGTTGGTTCTGGCAGTGACTTTGAAGCCTTTAGGAGGTTCCAAAACAACATCGCTGTGACTCATCCAGCAAATAAGTTGTGGGTTCAAGCCCGCGAACAAATCGCTGTCATCCAAAACCCTCAACTCAGTCCGCCCATATTCAGCCTTCTCTGCCGGCGCAACCTTCCCGCCAAGCAAGTGAGCCATCAACTGCATCCCGTAACAGATGCCGAGGACCGGAATGCCCAACTCAAAAATCTTCGGGTCATACTTCGGGGCATTCGGATCATAGACGCTCGCTTGACCACCGGACAAAATGATGCCTTTGGGGCGAAGTTCCAAAACCTTGTCCAAGGGAGTGTCGCACGGGAGAAGTTCCGAATAGACGCGACATTCGCGGACGCGCCTGGCAATCAGTTGCCCATATTGAGCCCCAAAATCCAACACCACGATTATGTCCTCAGGACGCTGATGCATTGCAGAAACACCCCTTGACCGAAGTCTTTCACCAACGAAAGAATTGCGCGGTTAAGGGAGAAAAGCGATTCAGGAAACTTCCTCTTCGTCAAGGAACCACCACCAATGGCTCTTTGGAACACCTAAACTTTGCCTTATTTCCGCCAAATCAGGGATTGCTGCTCTGATGGCGGGTGCGAGTTTCCTCAATTCGCTGTCCAGTTTCTCTAACTTTCGCCTTTCTGCTGGCGTAAGCGACTTTGGTAACGCCCTTATAGTCCTCTCCAAATCGCTTCGGTCAAAAAGGAGAAGTTCCAAGTCCTCTTGTTCCAAACGCTTCCTCTTCGCCCATGCAGCGAGGACCTGCTTCAGGTGCTGTTCATACCAGCGCAACCAAACGGATGGGCGCACTGCCAGTTCAGTCTCGTCGGGCAAATCCGTGCGTTTCCGTTTAGCCATCCTTTTGCACCTCTTCTTCCTTGCTTTTCAGTTTGTCGCTCAAATCAACCGCCGTCAAGTTTGTCGGGAATCAGAACGCAAGACGGAATTAAGCGGGAAGGCAAGGTTCCTGCCAAGCCGAGTGGCGAATGGTAAAACGGTAGCAAGTGGCGATTTGGCGATTGGTGAAACGGCAATTTTCTATAGAGTGGTGCTTTCGCACTGCCGAAAAATTCGGCATCACACTCTGCACTCAACACTTCGCACCTGCAACAACCGCTTAAAGCCTGTGGCATGGTAAGTTACGCCTTACGGTGTCCAAGCGAAGTTCAGAAGGATTGCTCGCTCGTTTCGACCTTTGTTCGGGAATCCAAAGGCAACGCCCAACTCAACTTTCTCGCTCAGCGACCAATAGATGCCGAAACTTGCATAGGCATCGCTGCCAGAGAGCCTGTCGGCGACGAACCAAAGCCGAGAACTTATCGGATATTCAACCGCCAACCACCATCTTTCGTTGTCATCAAACCAACCGAATCCTAAATGCCAAACAGAGCGACCCCACGATTTCCCCAAGACCGCGTAAGGCGATGCTGTCAAACCCTTCCCGATGTCAAGCACACCAACCGCCAAAGTTGGACGCTTTGCTGTT
>Ga0071330_1072469_pt1 | contig 32046 bp, 26 predicted proteins | sample GBScel77sediment_FD_63802 | JGI IMG/M metagenome (GOLD analysis project Ga0071330, IMG submission 63802) | Hot spring sediment microbial communities from Great Boiling Spring, Nevada - Cellulolytic enrichment Sediment 77C v2 (version 2) | ecosystem: Environmental > Aquatic > Thermal springs >...
CATGGTCGAATCCTGTTAGGGTTGTAATCAGGTTTTGGCAATTCATCGGTGTATCCTACCCCGCCAGATGAGTGATAAGTATCATCGTTGTTGAGACTGAGCAAGTTGAGATCAATATATTGCTGTATGAGTCTTTGATGTCCTTCTTCCAAGAAAGCCATAGTTTCATGTAGCATATCCGGATTCTCATACATATCTAACATTACCTGTTCTAAGCCACGAAGCTGGCAATATATAGCCATAAGATGAAAAGATATATGGCTTATTCCTTTAAGCTGAACATCAAGTATGTCCTCAAATAGATCCTGAGCTTCTTCTAATCGCCGTATGGTTTCTTTTTCATCATATATCACCTCTGGAAACCTAAGCTTTTTAAGATCATTGTAATCATTAATGACAGGATCAAACCCCCAGGCACCAGTATTTTGACTACTTGGTTTATGTCTTGGTTCTAATCCCCAGCCAGTATTTTTAATGACTTTACGAACGGTCCACTTCTTTTCTATAACACTATCATCGTGTATATTTTCATACTGATATATGCGTTGTCGTAACTCCCATTCGATCTGGCGAGCAGATTCTCCCTGACACTGTAGTACAGACTCAGGTAAAAGCTCTCTCCATGAGCCTTCAGGAAATACAAGTATCATTGGGCGTACACGTTTTAACTGATTATGCCGCTTCCACATATTTCGTCGTTCTTCCATAATTGGTAATTCTGCTATTTCTGCCACCCGTTTGGCAAGGTCTCTTAGTATTTTCCTATCCTCTTTAGTAATCATTTTATTATCTCCATCTCCTCTTTAACACTCAATTTTCCCAATAAATTCGCATTTCTTCTTTCTATAATAACAGTAGTTTTCCCATGAAACATCTGGTGGCACCAGATGATCAGTATGAGGAATAAATCCTCCCTTCTTAAATAGAGGGGTAATCCGCTCAAACTCCTTATCTATCGCCTCCTTTCCAGCAATCAGCGCCCGCTTGTCGAAATAACCCCGCAATGCCACCTTGGTTCCAAACTCAGCCGAAATCTTATATGCGTCGGTATGAGCTACTTCCAAGGGAAACATAACGTTGATACCACCTTCCAGCCATAATGGTACTAAAGCATGGATATTACCATCGCAGTCCACCATATGGAATTCACAATCACATTCTTGCTTTAAAAAGTCGGTGACCCTTTTATAACGCGGTACCATCCATTGGGCAAAATGTTTTAGTGAAAGTAGTGGGCCTGAGCGGAAACACATATCCTCCCACCATGTACCCAGGTCTACCTTAGCCTTGCCTGCAATTTTTTCAAAGATTGAAAGCTTCAAAACGGTCAAATGCTCCATCATCTCTTCTACCCATTGGGGATCATCATATATAGCGAGGGATAGATTTTCCATACCCATCCAGTTACGAAGCCATCCATACAGAGAACCACAAAATACACTCACGGGATTCTCTGAATCCCAGCTTTTCCTGCACAGTTCTTCCAAATTAGCAGGGATTCTACCAGGTGATTGAGGATTCAATCGTTCGTCTCGAATTTTTTCCCAATCTTTTCTGGTCTCTATAGCATAGCGCAGATACTTTGGGATAGAAGCTCCAAGCTCAGGTTTCATCATCTCGCAGATAGCACCATCTTCATCCTGTATGATAATGTGGTCATCCTTTTCTTCTAGTACCTTACGTTCAAAGCCAGGCAGTAAGAAAACATTAAGCCCTAAATCAAACCACCCTTTATCGGTATGAAAATACTCAGGTATAGCCTCCCATACACCTGTATAGTCCTCGGGCAACCCTTCTTTATGCCATCGAGCTATAGTCTGTTCCCAAGCACCAAACTCATAATCAGGTACACGGTCTACTGGTTGAAACCTTAATGTTCTTAGTAAACGTTCTCTATGCGTCATAAGTTTTCCTCTTACCAATAATTTTAGTAAAATAATTTACAGATTTTAGAGATACTAAATATAAAGATAAAAGGGGAGAGTTGTGTTTTTTATTGCTGTTACATCTTTAATAACGCATATCGATCCTCCCTTCTATCTTTTCACCAATAACTTTTCCATCTCTAACTATGGTAAATTTCCCATTCTCTACTTCTATGTCCCAAGAACTTCCTAAAGCCTGATAATTCTTTATACTAGCGTCTTTGATGTAAGGACATCCCAATTTTAAACTTCTGTCAAAGGGATCTATCATAGCTATTTCTTCTAGCCCTATGTACGCTAATAGTCCTCCCCAAGTATAAAGAGGGTCAGAGCTTTTTACATCATCTCCTTCTCCAGTTATGGCATTATAGTTTTCATGTATATGTCCTTCTTCTTTCCACTCTTTTAAAAAGAGATCCATAGATTTCCTGGCAAATTCATATGCTATATCGTTAAAGCCGTATCTCCTTAAACCTTCGTATACGAGAAAGTTCATAGGTGCCCATATTCTTCCTCTCCAATAATCATTATCCTTAAAGGCAGGATCATCTTTTGAAATACTTGGCAATACGTAATTTCCCCAGAATTTATTCTCATCTAGTAAGTATTTTCTCATCATATATTCTGCCATCTCTCTGGTAGGTATCCCAGCTAATAGTGGATAAAAACAGGTAGGTGATAGTCTATTAGAGAACTTGCCATTCCAGTATCTATTTGTATATATTCCCAGATCCTTGTTCCATAAGTTTGAATTTATGCGTTTCCTCATCTGTAAATATTCTTCTTTAAACGTCATCTCATCCTCATATCGTCCTAACTCCCTGGCAATTTCTGATAGTGCCCAGCAATCTAACGTATAGAGGGCATTTAATCCTATATCATCTAACTCCATAGTATTTGTTTCTTCATTAAAAATCACATCATCATACATAGGGCTATTGTCTAATCCAGATTCAAATTTAGCTGCCTGCAGGTCATGATAATGCCATCTTTCATCTCCAGTATTATCAGAGCCCCATTCTAATAACCCATTCTTATTTCCATCTCTATAGTTCAGCCACCAGTTATGCCATCTTTTTAGGGCTTCGTAAGTATCTTCAAGTATCCATTTTTCTCTATGTTGTAGGTATACTTTTAGTACAGAATAACTTCCTACTGGTGGTTGAGATCTATCTTCTGACTTACCAAGAGGAGATCCAAAATTCGGAATAAAACCTTTTTCTGTAATCTCTGATATGATAGCTCTTATATTACTATAAGCCAGGTCTTTATCTTCGTTTGCCACTATTAAGGCACCAAAGAAAGTGTCCCAGTCAAAAAGCACATAACCTCCCCAGGCTATACTCCAATCTCTACTAACAGGAGAGCATACATAGGGATATTTTTCTCTAAAAATAGTATTCCACTTTATACCTTCAATCATTGCGCTACATATCTCATCTATTTCTCCTTGACTAAAAAGCCTATTCCTTAAATAATTTCTCCTCTTATCGTTTATTATTTCTTCAGTGGCCAATGGACTATAACCGGGCTCATTAGTTGGAGTTACAGAGATCAAAATTGTATCTTGTAATACAGCAGTATCTAGAGATGTTTTGAATTGATTAAGAGTATCGTTCTTCTTTTCAACTTCAATCTTTAGAGGATCCCCCTCTATAAGTTTTAACTTAACTAACAGGGAATTATTATAAGAAGTTCCTTCAAGACTGATTATTCTTCCCAGCACTTTTAGTTTTACTTCGGAATACTCCCCATTACCGGAATTTGGTCCTAGTCTATAGAGATTTTTCCATCTACACTCATCTACCTCTTCATTATCTTTAAACTTAAATATTATCTCTACCCCATTTTCACCTACGAATCCATTTATATATTTTGGGTTAAATGTATACCACATACATGATTCCTCCTTTCTTAATTTAAAATAAAGGGAGCTACTAGAGAAGTTCCCCTAATAGCTCCCTCGTTAGATTACTTTTCAAAGAAGAACTGTTCCAGACTATAATTTGCTGCAATCGAATATCCAGATCTTGGAACATTCTTAAGTTTTGCTGAGACTATAAGAGGTTGTTTTGCTTTTTCTACCAGAACAATTCCCGGGATATATTGTTTGTGCCATGCTAAACTCTCTGCTACTAGTCTATTCCATTCTTTAGAACCAGGTACCTTTGTCCATCGTTCTCTGTCTAATTCTGGAGCTTTCTTAGCCCAAGCTGGAGGTTCTTCTCCTGCAGTGCCTCCAGAGGTATACCAGTTCCACCAGAGGGGAGCGGCGTCTCTAAATAGGATAGTGGTGGTATAACCTGGTAGATCGTTTACTCCATGTCCCCATATAACCCATGCCTGAATTTCGTTTGCACGGACCCTCTGATCTAGAAAAGAAGGTTCTATTCGTTTGAAGTTAGCCTTAATTCCTATATCTCTTAAGTAGGCGATTAGCAGATCTCCTACCTGAACAAGTTCTGGAGTATTACCTCCACTTTCAATAAGTATCTCAAACCTTTTGCCATCTGGTCTTAATCTGTATCCTTCTGTATCCCGCTTATTAAGCCCTATCTGATCTAATAGCCTATTGGCTTCATTGACATCATATCTGGCAGGGACTGATGTAGGAATAGATGCGTATCCGTAGTAGAGACTATCTATAACCTCTTTATAGTTTATTGCCATACATATAGCTTTTCTAAATCTTACATCCTGGACGATTTTCCTCCAGACTGGGTCGTTATAAGTTAAATTCAGATGAAGGATTATAGGGTCTACATGTAGATCAAGAAGGACCGCTCTGAATCCTCCCTTTTCACCATATTCTCTGTAAAGCGGCATATTGGATAACGCAGTATTCTGCCTCATAAAGTCTACATCTCCTGATAGTATCCTCATATTCTCCATCTGTACGTCTTGAACTATAACAGAGACTATTCTATCTATATAAGGTAGTTGATTTCCAGCTATATCTACTTTCCAGTAGTATGGGTTTCTTTCCCAGGTATATACTCCTCCTTTAGCACCCACTAGCATCCAAGGAGTAAGTACCGGATATCCTATGTTATCTTCAGAGGTTGGGCTATCTCCGCCGTCCTTCTTCTGAAAGAGTATCCACCACTCATCTTTTAAACCTTCCTTCTCTAAGAGAGGCTTTAACTTCTCAAGAGGGGTATATTTGATATGGAATTGTTTTAGGTAGTGTGATGGTCTGAGGAGTCGTCCATAACCACACCAATATTCAATAGTGAGATGTCTGAGGAATCCACCGTATGGCTTTGGAAATATTACTCTGAAGGTATACTTGTCTATTATTTCAACCTTCATTGGTTCTCCTTTTGAATCTCCGCCGACTCTAGCCCAGAAAGGAAAAGTTGGGTATATCTTTTCATTTAGGTACATATCCTCATAAACAAATCTGACATCCTCTGTAGTAACAGGAGCCCCATCAGACCATTTCATACCCTCTCTAAGTTTGAAGGTAAAGATCTTATCCTCTTTAACTTCGTAACTTTCGACAACGTTTGGTTTCGGAATACCTTTTTCTCCTATTCCTGGACCAAATAGTATCGGTTCTTTATTTGCTATGTATATGTCTGCATTCCAGTTTGGGATGCTCTGAGTCATCCTTAGAGTACCGCCGTACTTACCTACCTGCCAGTCTGGAAGATCGGTCTTTGAGATTAACACTCCAGGACCAACTACAAGTGGTTTCTTAGGTATTCTCTCGGCAACTGGTGGTAATTTGCCCTGCTTTACAAGCTCTGCTAACATTGGGGATTCATTATATTTCTTCTGAGCGAATGAAATTTCAGGGATTCCGCTAAGGAGCCCTAAAAGTAAACTTACTGTTAATAGTATAGCATAAAATCTTTTCATACTCTTATCCCTCCTATCAAATCTAAATATTTCTAATTTCTATCCCCCTATTTCAACCCCACCAGATGTAGATTACATCAATTTTTAACTGGTAGTCCTCATCTATCTCTCTATTTCACCTCCCAAGGAATAGATTTGGTATAGGCCTCCCAAAGGCTATTCATTGACTGCATACTGATTCTAGCTGCTTCCACTGGATTTTCCCTCAGACATCTTACATAATAGGGGTAAGATTCAAATTCTATAGATAATGCCCCCTTATAGTTGATCTTCTCCAGCGACTTCAAGATAGTTACCCAGTCTAGAGCTCCTTCTCCAAGAATTGGAAATAAGAAGTCAATCCCCCCTCTTCCATATACACCTACGACGTCCTTCACATGAACATGTTTAATCTTATCTCCCCAATTAAGGATACACCAGGGGATGTCATTCTTGTAGAAATGGTAATGAGAAGGATCTAGCGTTATACATAGATAATCTGAGGGTAACCTTCTCATTAGTTCTCTCGTAGTGTAATAGTCTCTGCATATAAGACCACCAATCGCTTCTACCGCTAGATAGACTTTATTTTCTTCAGCTACTTTAAGAATCTTCTCAAAAGAGTCTAAGAGAATAGCCCATACTTCTCCTTCCGACATTCCTTCAGGGATTTCTGCTGTTACCAGATTTAACACATTTATCCCAGCTTCAGAGATCTCTTTTATACAATTAATGATATCCTTTAGAGCTTTTTCTCTACTCTCCGGAATAACTATATTTCTAAGTACGACGATGTTACTTATATCAATGCCAAACTGTGAGCCAATCTCTCTCGTCTTTCTGAGCTGGTCTGCCAGTTTCTTCTCAGGATCAAACTGTATATCTTTTAATTCTACCAATGAATAACCCAAGCTGGCTAATGTCTCCAAGCAATTCCTTATCTCTTCTTCGGATTTAAATCTCCCCCAAAGGTATGCGTTAAATCCGATCTGTTTTCTATCTAGCATAATTATCCCTCCTCTAATGGTAAAGATATTGCTTTATTAGACTGAATAGACATATAGGCACCTAAGATAACCTCTAGGTCTTTCTTTGCTATCTCAAAAGAGATTAAAGGTTCTTTATTATTAAAGATACAATCTATAAAGTGCGAAATTTCTTCTAATATAGAGTTATCTACAGCTGCCTCCAGAATCTTTTCCCTTTTATCTTCCTTTACCAAGATTACATCTCCGGAATCTTCGTAAATAGTTCCTTCTGTACCGTGTACTGCAAAGAGAGGAACTGTAAATGGCTTTCTGATTCCCCAGGTCGCTATCATATTCCCTATAGCGCCGTTGGCAAATTCTACTAGTATTATTCCAGTATCTTCTCCTTCCATCTCCAGTATGCTCTTATGATTACTCACTGCATATACACTTTTAATTTCTCCACCTAAGTTGTATAGTATATCTGCTAGATGAATTCCCACATCTAATAATACTCCCCCACCCATAATATCTCTATTCCTTCGCCAGGTTGGAGGGACAAAACGTTGTATATTATTTACCTGGATTAAGATGATATCTCCTATTATGTTTTTGTGTAGAAAATTTTTAGCGGTTTTAACCGATGGTCTAAATCTGATACTTTCAGCTACCATAAACTTTACTCCTGCTGACTTTATCGCCTGATAAATCCGATTTGCTTCTTCAAGGCTAGTAGCAAGAGGTTTTTCAAGTAGTATATGCTTTCCTGCTTTTGCAGCTAACACAGTAGCATCCGCATGCTGATTATGTGGAAGACAGATGTCCACCATTTCTATGGGGCTATTCAGAACATCTTCATAATTAGTGAAGAAACTTTTTGCTCCATATCTATCTGCAAGAAGTTTTGCCCTATCCGGGTTAATATCACAGGTATAGAATTCTACTTTACCCTGGTCTTGTAATTGCTTGTAAGCTTTAGCATGTTCTTCTCCGACCCATCCACACCCGACAAGGCATACCTTAATAAGATTAGAATTCATAGAGCCCTCCTTTCCACTTTTCCTATAATTTTTCCAAATCTATCTAAATAAGATGACTTATTTGTAATATCTTTTGTCAAGTATGCTATTTCTCTCATTTTCTCTACATTCTCTATACTTATCCTGCATGCTTCTATTGGGTCCTCTCTTGCTGGGAATATATCTAAGGCTAACCAGCCTTTATAATTAAGCCTCTCTAGCCAGTATATTAACTCTAAGAGTTCCCAAAAATGAATTGCCCCCGGTATCATATCCCAATCCCAGTCTCCATAGTTATCATTAAGATGAATATAGAAGAGTTTACCCTCATTATGAAGTAACACTGCTGATTCACTTGGATTCTCATATGAAAGAAATGCATGACCTATATCTAGGTTCACCCCAATGTTATCCCTATTCAGCTTTTGAGTAATCCATAAGGCTTTACCTATATCACTTATAATAAGATGAGTTCTAGGCTCTTTGAGTTTATATTCAAGGCATATCTGGACATTAGGATTATATCTTACACACTCATCTAATCCTTCCATAAGCCACTCCCATATGTCTTTGTAGTTTGCCTGGAGAGGATAATCAAAACCATCCTGTCCCAACCAGAGGTTTATTCTATTTGCTCCTAACTCTTGAGAGATATCCATAGCCTGCTTTATCGTCTTAATAGCCTCTTTACGTATCTCTGGATCAGGATTTGTAAGTGAACCATATCTCCATTTTGCTTCATTCCAGACAGTAGCTGAAACTAACGAACACTCTAGTTCAAATTCTTCTAGCCAGGACTTTACTTCTTTTACCTTTATCTCTTTAAACATCATCGGGTAATGAAGTTCAACTCCACTTAACTTTTCTACTTTAGCTACCATTTCAATACGTTCTCTAAGAGATCTGGTTTCTGCATATCCTACAAGACAGAATCTATCTCCTCTTGATCCAAAAGCTCCTAACCCTGTAGAATATTTAACCTCCATTGATTACCTCCTCGAGATACTTAGGGACTGGTACATCCCACTCACCAATAGTAAGTCCTCCTGAGTAAGGATATATATTAGAGACTTTTATATCCACTACAGCAGGAACATCTAGTGAAAGTGCTTCTTTTATTGTTTCAGTTATTTCTCTCTCATCTTCTACTCTCCTTCCCCAAGCTCCAAATGATTCAGCAATCCTAGCAAAGTTCATTTGTAACTCTTCCCCATTCCTCTTTAAAAAGTGCGTACCAAATACTCTTTCTTTTCCGTAGATACTTTCCTGTAGATCGGCGATAGACTGCCAGCCACTATTATTTATTACTATAATAGTAACTGGAATCTCATACTGAACAGCGGTTGCTAGCTCTTGTATAGCCATAAGAAAGTCACCATCTCCAACTATAGCTACTACTGGTCTATCAGGTTTTGCCAATTTTACTCCTAAACTTGCAGGAAAACCAAATCCCATAGTGGAAAATCCCCCTGTAGTAATATGAGTTCTTGGTTCATAAAAAGGCATTTCTTGGAATATCTGAGCCTGGGTATTACCAGAAGATGTCACTACTATCGTCTCTTTCGATAGAGCTTCTCTGAGTAGTTTTAAACATCTGGAAATTGTTGTGTAATCAGTACTAACATTATTACGCCAAGCTTCTAAACTCTGAAACCACCTCTCTTTAGCCCTTTGGATATCCTCAAAATAGGAGGAATTCTTAAAGTCATGGGCTGGCCCTAATTGTTTTAGTTCTTCTAATAGATCTTCTAGAACGAACTTAGCGTCTCCTATAATACCTACCTCTACCGGATAATTTTTACCAATCTCGTTTGGGTCAACATCTACTTGAATAAGTTTTGTAGGGGGAATAGTAAAGCTTACTCCATGTCTATAAGAAGAACATGTCTCATCAGCAAATCTACATCCTACTGCTAAGATTACATCGGCACTATTAGTAAGAGAATTCCCACAAATAGTGCCTTTTGATCCTGTATGCCAAGCATATAAAGGATGATCTTCAGGAAATGCCCCTTTACCCATCATAGTAGTAACAACGGCTGCCCCAAGGAATTCTGCTAACTCCCTCAATTCTTGCTCAGCAGAGGAGGCAATTACCCCACCTCCTACAAGAATTACTGGTCTTTTGCTTTTATACAATAGGTCAGCAGCTTTTTCTATAAGAGATAAATCTCCTCTAGTTCTATTGTTATTAGCTCTTCTCTTTTTGATATTTATTGTATCTAGCTCAATTGCTATTTCCTTACTCTGTATATCCATAGGAAGTTCTATCACTACCGGTCCAGGTCTACCTGTAAACATTTGAGCAAAAGCTCTATCTAAAACAAATGTAAGGGTTTCGATATTTTCTACCCTGAAGTACGCCTTGGTAATAGGTTCAAAAATCTGAAGATTATCAGCCCATCTTTTTCGCTCAATTTCCTGAAGGACCCCTTTGCCCTTCATATATGTATGAGTGCCCCCTGTAATTACTAGCATAGCTGTAGAATCTACGTAGGAAGTAGCTACTCCGACAGCTGTATTAATAGCTCCTGGCCCTATAGATGTAAACACAGCCAAAGGTTTGCCTGAAGCTCTATAATACCCATCAGCTAAATGTGCGGCTGATTGCTCATGCCTTACCTGAATCAAGGATAACTTATCTTTATACCTTCTGAAGGCATCTACTAGACATAAACATCCATGACCTGGAATACCTACTACATAAGGAATCCCTTCTTTTATTAGATATTCTGCTACAATTTCCCCTCCTGTTAGTATCATCTAGACATTGCCTCCTCTATCGAAATTTCCTTTTTCACTATGTGAAAAAGAGTTTCCTTATTTTGCAAAAAATAATAAAACATCATCCCTCTTTGTACCCCATAGCTGCTGAAATTTTCTTGCTTATCTCTAAAACAACAGGGATATACTTCTGTATATTCTCGAGAGTCATAGTGACAATAGAACCAGATATACCCACTGAACCTATAACCTTCCCTTTGAAATCCCAAATTGGAGCACCAATACACCTTACCCCTATATCGAACTCCTCATCATCTATCGCATATCCGCTTTCTCTAATTGATACAAAGTGAGCTTTTAACATACTTGGAGATACAATTGTCTTTGGAGTGTAAGGAGTAAGCCCTTTGGTTTTTATAAGCTCCTCTATCTTCTCTTCTGGGAGAAAAGCAGCTACTGCCTTACCTGTAGCTGTACAATGAAATGGGGCTTCCATACCTATCTCAGTTTTTACAGTAATTCTTCCTGAAGTCTCTTCCCTATCTATATAGACAATAGTATTATCTATAAAGGTAGTCAAATGGGCACTCTCTCCTGTTCTTTCACATAGTTCTTTTAAGAATGGTTTAGCTCTTACTCTTAATTCGAGTTGATTCAACAAACTTCCACTTAACTCAATAAGCTTAAGCCCTAAACTATATTTTTTTGTTTCTGGATCCTGCTCTACCATCTTATGGCTTTCAAGTGTAGCTAGGGCTCTATAAACACTTGCTTTATCTATATTTAACCATTCACTCAATTCTGTCACTCCCATCTGCTTCTTGGTGGAAGCGAGTATCTCTAATATTTCTAACCCTCTATCTAAACTGTTCAGTTTTTTCACCTTCTTTGCCATCCTGACCATGTAAAAATTATACAACACTATTTCTAATATGTCAATTAGAAAATGTTAAGAATTTATTAAGAGATGATTAAGAAATTGTTAAGGAAAATCCTATCGTTCAAATCAATTTATAAGAGACCTCCTGTAGAAGTTTGCTCCTATAATTATACAATAAATTTCTACGGATAAACTTTAATCAGAGATCTATAGTATCGACTTGGAGCTAACTCTAGGGTGTATAATTGGAAGTGTCGAAGGCTTAGTAGTTTGACTTATCTCTCAAATTGTTATAAAATGTGCTAAAATGAAACAAATCGAAATTTTCTTGCAGGAGGGATTCAGATGCAGTATAGAAATTTTGGAAGATTAGATTTTAAGGTCTCTGCTCTTGGTTTTGGAGCTATGAGGCTTCCGACTATTGGGGGTGATGATGGTAGAATAGACGAAGAACTGGCTATAAAGATGATAAGATACGCAATAGACAATGGAGTAAACTATGTAGATACAGCATATGGATATCATAGAGGAAACAGTGAGATAGTTGTTGGTAAGGCATTAAAAGACGGTTATAGAGAAAAGACTATGCTGGCAACAAAGCTTCCTCCATGGCATGTGAACGTAAAAGAGGATATGGATAGACTATTAAATGAGCAATTAAGAAAGCTGGATACAGATCATATAGATTTTTATCTACTCCACGCACTCAATAAAGATACATGGAGCAAACTATACAATCTTGGAGTTCTAGACTGGGCTGAAGGTGTAAAGAAAGAAGGAAAGATAAGATATCTCGGCTTCTCCTTCCACGATGACCTGGAGACTTTCAAAAAGATAGTGGATGCATATGATTGGACATTCTGCCAGATCCAGTATAACTATATGGATATAGAGCATCAAGCAGGTATGGAGGGACTTAGATATGCCAGTAATAAAGGACTAGCGGTTGTAATAATGGAGCCACTAAGGGGAGGAAGACTTGCCAATCCGCCAGATAGAGTAAGACAGGTATTCGAGAGTTTCCCGATAAAGAGAAGTCCAGTTGCCTGGGCTTTACTGTGGCTCTGGAATCAACCAGAGGTATCTACTGTTTTAAGTGGTATGAGCAACTTTGAGCAGGTAAAAGAGAACCTCGAGATTGCAGATAAGTCAGGTATAAATATCTTTACTCAGGAGGAGTTAAGATTAATAGAGAGGGTAAGGGAGACATATCTCGGGATTAAGGCTATAGATTGCAATGAATGTGGTTATTGTATGCCATGCCCGAATGGTGTAAATATCCCTCTGAACTTCCATCTGTACAATGAAGGTGTGAGGTATAATGACTTTGGCGGGCCAAGGTGGCACTATAGAAATGGTATGCAAGAGTCAGAGAGAGCCAGTAGCTGTATAAAGTGTGGAGTATGCGAACCAAAATGCCCTCAGCACCTGCCTATAAGGGATCTGCTTGAAAAGGTAAAAGAGACATTTGAAGCGACGGTATAGAAGGGGGCTTAAAATGCCCCCTTTATTTTATTCGTTTACTATCCTGTAACTGTAACCAATTTCTACAGCCTTTTTCAGCATACCCCCAACACTACAGTACTTCTCCTGAGAGAGTTCTATTGCCCTTTTTACAGCATTTTCATCTATGTCAGAACCATAAATCACATACTCCAGGTTTACCTTTGTAAACACCTTAGGATGCTCGTCAGCCCTTTCAGCGGATAGATTTATCTCAAAGTTTTTGACGTTCTGTCTCATCTTCTGCAGGATAGATATCACATCCATCCCTGTACATCCACCAAGGGCAATAAGGACAAGCTCCATAGGTGTTGGTCCATTTTCACTGTCCATAAGAACGTCAGGGCTTCCCTCTACTTGTCCAATAAACTTAAGTTTCTCTCCCTGCCAGACTACTTTAGCGTTCATCTTCTCCTCCTATATGATCTTTTCAAAGACAAGATATGTATAATCCTCAAAACTTTCCTTAAAATCAAAATCTTCCAATATTCTATTATGTTTCCATCCTTCTGGAATAATCAGCATACACTTGGAAATCCCAAGTTTGTAACCCAAATTCAAACCGTAAGCTATTATTTTTCTTATAACTTCAGGATCTCCGTAAAGACTGCTGATCTCTATGTCGTCCATAGACTCTCTTATAACTCCGAATCCTTTTATGTCTTTATCTGTCAAGACTAAAGCTCCCTTTATCATCCTTTCTATAGCTATAAGACTTAATTCCTGCCACTCCCAGTTCCAATATGCTCCAACTTTAGCCAGAGACGAATTGTTTTTAGCCTCTTCTCTGGCTATATTGAGTAAAAATTCTATGTCTCTTATATCTGCTTTTCTTATTCCGTCTGTGTCTAAATCAGTAGTTTCTCTTGAAAATGATAGAAACTCTCCAACAAGTTCAAACCCTCTCTTTTTGACTAGACTCTGCGATGCTATATTGGTAGAGATTATAGCATTCCTAGCTACCCTTATCCCCTTATTTTTAAGTGTCTCTAAAGATACATCTAAGAGGAATGTCCCTACGCCAATATGTCTGTAATCAGGATGGACCCTTAATCCTTCTAGCCAGGCTTCCCAATCACTCAGGTAACCGATATGTGATATTCCAACTATCTTATTATCCAATACTGCCTTTATAAAGTCACCATTCTTATGGTCTAGCCATTCATCGAATACATAAGGTATATAGTCGCCCCACTCCCAGGTATTTGATGTAAAAGACAGAATCTCCTCTTTATCTTCCGGTTGCACCATTTTAAAAGTAAGCATAATCTACTCTTTCCTTTTACCGATATAAGACTATAATAATTATATCAGAAAGAGATAGAGATTGGAGGTATCTAAATAATGATTCGTGTAGAATTTAGAGGAGCAATCAGGGTAGAATTGGAAAAGCCCTGTTCAGTAAGAGAGATCATTGATAGGCATCCGAATATATCTAAGGAGCTTTTCGGTGAGGGAGATCTGCCAGTAGCGGTAAGATTAGGGGACAGGATAGAAGACCTAAACTACGTTGTTGATGAGGATAAGAGTCTAGATCTTATTAGTGTAAGGGAGAATTATGGGCGGAGAGTCCTGGAGAGGAGTTACATATTCCTCTTCAGTCTTGCCACCAGGCTCTTATTTCCAGATCTAAAAGTCCTTCTTGAGCATTCCTATCATAAGAGTCTATATGGGAGGTTTAAAAACTATATACCTACCGCAAATGACCTGGCGAAGATAGAAGAAAAGATGAAAGAGCTGTCATTAAAAGATATACCTATCAAAAAGGAGATATATACTACCGAATCGGCAATAAAGCTCTTTGAAGAGCTAGGAGAGGAGGATAAGATAAGGCTATTAAAGTATCATCCGGGAAAGGAGGTTACTCTTTACCATATAGATAACTACTATGAGTACTCATACCTTCCCTTGGTGCCTTCAACTGGATACTTGAAAAATTTTACATTAAAGCTATATCAGCCAGGATTTCTTATCATACTCCCCGAGGATAGGGATATAAACAAAATTGCAGAGTTTAAAGAGATAGTCAAACTATTTCAGGCTTTTTATGAGTACAAAAATTGGCTCAGTATACTGGGACTTACCGATGTAGCTTCGCTGAATTCAGCTATAGAGAATGGGGAGATATCGGAGATCATAAAAGTGGCAGAGGCTCTCCATGAAAAGAAGATAGCACAGATTGCAGATGAGATATGCTCGAAACTTCCAGACTTAAAACTGGTCCTGATAGCAGGTCCCTCCTCTGCAGGAAAGACGACCTTTACTAAGAGATTACAGATCCAGTTAAAGGTTAATGGGATAAAGCCGATAGTCATAGAGATGGATGATTACTTTTTAGCTCCACATGAAATAGCCAAAGATGAGTACGGAAATTACGATTTCGATAGCCCTAATGCATTGAATATCCCTCTTCTTACAGAGCATCTGAATATACTTATGAATGGAGGAGAGATAGAATTACCAAAATATAACTTCCAGAAAAAACGAAGCGAAAGGTCAGGCAGGTTTGTGAAGTTGGAGGAGGGTAATCTTCTGGTTATGGAAGGTATCCATGCGCTAAACCCTCAACTTACACCAGAGATACCAGGTTATATGAAGTATCATATATTTGTAAGTGCTTTAACTCATCTGAATCTGGATAATCAGAATAGAGTTCCTACAACTGATGCTAGACTCATAAGGCGTATGGTAAGAGATAGTATCTTTAGAGGTCATGGAGTATTGGATTCTATCAGACAGTGGCCATCGGTGAGAAGGGCTGAAGACCTGTATATATTTCCCACCCAGGAAAGGGCTGACGCTATGTTCAATTCTGCACTTGTCTATGAATTCTCTGTATTGAAAAACTTTATAGAGCCGATGTTAAAGGCTGTCCCTCCATACTACAGGGAATATCCTGAAGCAAAGAGAATTTTAGATATTCTCTCACACTTTGTACCACTTTCACCGACAGAGGTTCCAATGACATCCATATTGAGAGAATTTATAGGAGGAAGTAGCTTTGCCTACTAAAGAATGTGTATTCTGCAAGATCATAAAGAGAGAATCTGAGGGGTATATCGTTTTTGAGGATGAAATTTCTATCGCCTTTCTAGATATCCGTCCCATAAATCCAGGGCACTGCCTCTTGGTACCAAAAGAACACTACGAGACCTTAATGGATACACCGGAAGATATAATCGGTCCTCTATTTAATAACGTAAAGCTTATCTCAAGGGCTGTAGAGCTTGGATTAGAAGCTCAGGGTATATTTATCGGGATAAATAACAGGGTAAGTCAAAGCGTCCCTCATCTACATATACATATTGTTCCGAGGAACAAAAACGACAACCTGAAAGGATTTTTCTGGCCCAGATATCCTTATAAGGACAGAGAAACCGCCATAGAGATACAGAATAAGATAAAGAGTGCTATAGAGAGACTATTAGTATAGCATCACATCCTCGATAAAACTCCTAAATTCTTCCTCATCCTTTTTCCATCTTTCGTATATTGATTTCCAGCTTTTACCCTCGAGTAGATCTTTCTCTGTCTCTCTATCCCCTATAAGTAGATTTATACTGAGTACCTCATTATATGTCCTGTAAGCGAAGTATTCAGGGAATCTTCTTGCAACTATACTTATAAGGCTTAAAGCTACCCTTATAAAGTCTGCCTTATAACTGAGAGGGAAGAACTCTAGTCCTCTACATACTTCACCTTTATACTTGGAGAATTCGGGGATAAAGTATCTCTTTCTAAAAGCCACATCAGGGAAGTTTTCTTTCTTTAATTCTTCAAAGACTATATCCTCATCTATCCATGGGGCTCCAATATATTCGAATGGCTTTGTTGTACCTCTACCTTCAGAGATATTTGTTGCCTCTATAAAACACATACCTGTATAACAAAGGGTACCGGAGAATGTAGGAAGATTAGGAGAAGGCACATTCCATAGGAGTCCCGTATCTGGATAGTACATATCTCTGGTCCAGTTTTTCATCCTTATCACAGTCAGGTCTAGAGCTAACCCTTTGAGTTTACTGTAGTACAGAGCTAATTCCCCGGCGGTTAATCCATACCTTATCGGAAGTCTATACCCTCCAACAAAAGAATTCAGCTGGTCAAGAATCCTAGGACCTATGATTACATCTCCAGAGAGGGGATTTGGTCTATCCAGGACGACATAAGATACCCCATATTTACTTGCAGACTCTAAAGTATACGCCAGTGTATAGATAAAAGTATAGAATCTTAAGCCCACATCCTGTATATCATAGACCAAGATATCTATATCTTCCAGATCTTCCTCTGCTGGTATCTTCTTATCACCGTATAAACTTACCATCCTTATCCCATATTTGGGATGAACCGTATCCTTTATCTCCAATCCGTCAGATGCGCCAAAGAATCCATGCTCTGGGGTGAATATCTTTATGACATTAATACCAGCACTCAGCATTAACTCTATATTCGGTTTTAGTTCGGAAGATATGCCTGAATAGTTCGTTATTAAACCTATCCTTCTCCCTCTTAATATGTCAAAATCGTTCTCCTTTAACACGTCTAAACCATAAAGAGTCTTCATTTCTCCTCCTCTACAAATACCAGAGATAGAGGTTCCCTCGGTACACTAATGACATTACTTTCAGTCCTGTAACTGGTACCGTCCAATGATACAGACCTTACTTTAAGCGGAGGTTTCAGGGATTTAATTCGTATCTCACCCCTAGCCCTGTTTTTATTCCATATGGCAACCATATAGTAACCATCACTTTCATAAAGCTTTGCCTTGATATCATTACTCGTTTCTAACCCTAGGTCATCTAAGAACCTACCTCCAGTAAAGAAATTCATACCGATTCTTCTCAGTCTTAGAAAGTATCTCAGATAATCTTTTAAGTCTTCGCTATGGTCAAAAGAGTTATCCAGCTTAAGATCATATATCCATGGGTACATACCCAATATGAATGTCCTGCTGATTAAGTCTTTGGATATCATAGAGACAAAGGATGGTCTCATAGTCTGATAATCAGGATAGATCATATCCACGAGCATATACTCTGGAAATGTATACCTGAATAGTTCAGGATAACTTGTATACCAGTAGAAGAACGTAGATACCAACTGCAGGTCAACGTACCTGCCATATATATCACTGCAACCCTCTATGATGAAAGTCTTATCTCTGTGTCTTTCTATCAGCTTCTCCAGAAGTTCCGTATAACCTCTTATCCAGTCTGGTATATCTCCAATTGCTGGTGCCATAGATAGTTCGTCCAGATAAATACCTGAAACGCCATATCCTGCCAATCGGTCTATGGTCTCAAGCATCAATCTGTGCCATTCTTCTTTTGAGGGAGCAACCACATAGAAATCTATAGCTCCGTACCTCTCTATATGATTGGTCAGTACATTTTTGGGTACGGTGTCTGCAAAAGATTTATTCACTATCCTGACATTTATGTATGTAGTGATATGTCCACCTTTTTTATTGACCTCCTGTATCTTATCTCTAAATAGATTTTCTCCTCCTAGATTTTCATCAGGGATGTATATTGGATAACCATTGTCGAAGCCATTCTTATTCCATCCAGAGATAAAGAGATGACTTATACCATCCTCTTTCGCTTTATCAAATAATACAGGTATATCTTTAAAGCTATGTATACTCTTTCCGTTCTGGTATCTGAAATCATAATGAGCTATTAATCCATTACTATTTAGTAACCATTCTGGAGTATCTTTTACTTTGGGAAAAGTCTTATTGAACCATTCCCTGTATCTATCAGCTCCCCAGTGCCAGTCACCACAATGGATTCCTATACCATACTTAAATGTCTTTCTTTCACCATTAGACAATCTGACCCTCTTTCTGAAGGAAAATCCCATCCCCGGATATTCAGGACCAGGTGTTTCCACTCTTATGTAGGTGAGAGTCTTTTCTTCATCGTAGGAAGCCATATAAAATCCAAGCTCTTCGTTGTAATAATCCAGCCATGCCATCGAAAGGGGACCTGTATAGGGTAACTCTCTCACATATAGGTCATTTTCTCTGACCGTTCCTACTCCATCAATTATATATGTATATCTGTAGTCCTGCCAATCCCAGAGTATCTTAGAGGGTTTTCTAGCGTATGTATCTACAGGATTCTCTATCCTTTCTCCGGCTATATATGGATACACCAGGATATTATCCCTCCAGGTATTGCCAAGGTATATTCCGGATATATGGGGAAATATTATGTCCGAGACTTCTCTGGAGGATGTATTTTCTATCTTTAAAGTCCATAAGCTTTCTGGATCTTCGTAGGAGGACTCAATAATTATCTCTACATATAGCTGGCCCTTATAGATTATATGAAATCTACTATCCTTAAAGTAAAAGCTTGGTTCTCCCAAACTGAATTCTCTATTATCACCGTCTAAGACCTTTAATAGCCACCTATTATAATGATTTTTTATGTAGTTCTCCCCATTTGATTTATTTATGATCCATCTCAACCTACCATCTCGCTCAAAGGCAAACTCAAAAGTAGAATTCCCCAAGAGCATATATTCGTCCTCAACAAGATAGCTGATAGGCATAATTTACTCCTTTCGTAGATAATGAGGGGGATACGTACGTATCCCCCTCATGCCTGGATTAATCTTTTATAAAGTACTGTTCCGGACTGGTATTAGATATCTGAAGTAAGAGCCACTCATAGAAGCTCCTCTGAGGGACATTCTTGAAGTTCTTCTTAATTACTAAAGGTGTTGGAGCCAACCCTACAGTCCCTATACTCCAGATGTTCTCTGCACTGAGTTTTATAAGCTCCTTACCTATCTTTATCCTCTCTGCGTCATCTATAGTCCTCTTGAATCTATTATACATATACATAGCTCTCAGAATGTCACCGGTAGGCTTCTCTCCCGTTTTCCCTCCGGAAGAATACCACCGGGCATATAGAGGAGCTCCGGTGGTAGGTATTACGGGGAATATAAATACTGGTTGAATTAATGGGGTGAGTCCTCTACCCCATGCCCACACCATTATGTCAAACTCTGTACTGGCTCTTCTTATATCAAAGAGAGCCCTATCCATAGACTTATACGCTACTCTAAGACCAACTGCATTCCAGTACTTGGTGACCAGTTCTACCACATCAGGCCAGGGACCAAACTCTCCGGAAGGTGTAAATTCTATGGTTAATTGAAGGGGTTTACCATCTGGTCTTAATCTATAGCCGTCTTTATCCCTCTTATTGAGCCCTGCCTTGTCCAGATATTCATTTGCCTTCTTGGGGTCATACTCGGCGTATAGCTTCTCAAGCCCTGGAGTATAGTATGGACATTCCGGTACAACAGTAGCCTGTCTGGGCTGGGCTAGTCCCAGATAGCAGAGTTTATTTATCTCGTCACGGTTTATAGCGTAGGAAAGTCCAATCCTAAAGTTCCTGTTGTTGAAGAGAGCCTTAAGAACAGGGTCTTTATGGTTTAGATTTGGCATAAATGCACAGTTTGAACCTAAAGCAGTGGGCCAGAGAAGAACACTATACCCTCCCTTTGCCTCGTTCTCTTTCAACAGTGGATAGTTGTTCAGGGTAATATGTTTATACTGGAAGTCCAACTCCCCAGAGAGGGCTTTCATATTTACCACTTCAGCGTTTTCCACTATACTGGCAGATATCCTGTCTATATATGGTAACTGGTTACCAGCAGGATCAACCTTCCAGTAATAAGGATTCCTTTCTAGGATATGTACGCTTCTACCTGCAAGTGGAGATGTTACCTTCCATGGAGAGAGCACAGGGCAATCGGGATTTGTATAGAAGTCTGCTCTATTCCAGAAGAGGGCATACCATGTAGTGAATCCCATCTCCTTGGCTGTCTTTTCTAACTGTTCCTTTGGTGTATACTTCGGATGGAACTGCTTTAGGTAATGTTTTGGATGGATCATTATTGAGAGTGTCCCGCCACCTCCTCCACCCTGGAAGCATACATTTTCTAAGAATACGACATTAGGCTCTTTGAATACGAAGCTTACAGTGTAGTCATTTATCTTCTTTACGACAACTGGGGTATCAGCAACAACGAGCCAGGATGGAAAAGATGGTGCGAGTTCTTTGTTCTGCAGGATGTCCTCATACCAGAACATAATATCATCGGCAGTTAAAGGTTGTCCATCTGACCACTTCATCCCTTTCCTCAGATAGAAGACAAACTCCTTATAAGCCCTCTTTACCTCCCATTTCTCAGCCACATTTGGTATTATACCGTTTCCCGTCCTATTCCACTTGACGAGAGGTTCGGCAAATATTGGAATGTATATAGATATATCTCCAGGACCAAGCATAGCAAATCTCCAGGTTCCACCATATTTACCGATCTCCTCTACCGGTTCTACCACCAGTGGATTCTCCGGGAGTCTCTTCTCTACAGGAGGAAGTTTCCCCTGCTTTACTAATTCGGCAAGCATAGGTGCTTCATTGTACCTCTTCTGGGAAAAGCCCGTTAGATTCAAGCTTGACACCAGACCAAAGACCAGAATCAAACTGATAAACACTTTAAAAGACCTACTCATCTTACACACTCCCTTTCTATGTATTTTTTAGTCCCTACCCTAAAGAGGGTAGGGACTTGCTATCAAAGTTTATTGCTTTATAAAGAACTGGCAGGGATTATATGGGCCAGAGTTTGGGAACATACCGCTAGTAATTGAATTATCAGGAACATTCCGGAAGTTATTTCTTACTATCCAGCACTCGTCAGGATAAGTACAGATATTAATATGCCAGAGATTATCTGCTGCTATTTTAATTATATCTCTCATTAATGCTAACTGTTTTTCCGGATCCATAGTAGCCATAAGCTTGTCATATAGTTGCATCTGTCTCTTTACTATTGGAGGGGGTTCCTCTCCAGACTGGCCTCTAGACTCATACCATAATCCCCATAGAGGTGCATAGTAAGATCCTCTACTTACAGGGAAGTACCACCATGGATTTAATAATGGTTCTAACCCAGCGCTACCTTCACCAGCCCATATTACAGCATCATGTTCTGCTGCCTGATATCTGGCAGTAAAGATAGAACGATCTTCTACTTTGACAACTGTCTTTATCCCAACATTTTCCCAGTATTTCTTTACCATCTCCGCTGCATCTGGCCATCCAAGAGCAGTTCTACCTATTTCTATAGTTATAGCAAGAGGTTTACCATCCGGTCTTAACCTATAACCATCAGGACCCTTCTTGAGTCCAATTCTGTCTAAGATTTGCTTAGCCCTTTCTGGGTCATATTCTGTATATGCCTTAGCGCCCTTTTCGTAGTAGAGAGGAGTACCTTTTTTAGGAGAAATCTGCCAAGGTTCTGCTTTACCTAGATAGACAAGGTCTATAATCTCTTTGCGATTTATTGCTAAGGAAAGCGCCTGCCGGAATCTTATATCATTAAATATCTTTCTAACCACAGGATCTTTATGGTTCAAGTTGAGGAATATAGAAGTAACAACTGCACTGGCATGTTGCTGGGTTAGAATTCTGTAATTTCCCTTAGTTCTCTGCTCCATCAAAAATGGATAATCCTGTTTACTTTGACCAATATGTCTATGCTGGCAATCTATCTCGCCATTGACTGTTTTCATAATCATAATTTCTAAACTTTCTACAATATCTGCAGTAAATCTATCTATATATGGAAGCTGATTTCCTTCGATATCTATCTTCCAGTAGTAAGGATTACGGTCAAAGGAAACTCTAGTCCCTACCCCTAATGGCGTAGTAACTTTCCATGCATGAATAACTGGCAAATCTGGATTCATCCAGGGATCATTTTTGACAGCGAATAACTGATACCAGTAATCATAACCTTCCTTCTTTGCCATTTCGTTAAGTTTGTCTACAGAAACATAATTAGGATGAAATTGCTTGAGGTAGTGTTTGGGAGCGAATGGCTTTACCCCTGTAGCTAACCATGGTAAAAATAGACCTCGAGGTTGAGTAAAGGTAAATTTTACAGCATAGTCGTTTATCTTTTCGACCTTTACTAATTTGCCTTCACTAATAAGTTGTCTTGGAGGAACTGGGGTAAGCTCTTTGTTCTGTATGATGTCATTATACCAGAACATAATGTCGTCAGCAGTAAATGGCTCTCCATCAGACCATTTCATCCCCTCTCGAAGATAGAAAGTAAATGTCCTCCCATCTTTTGAGACAGTCCAGCTTTTAGCTACTCCAGGTATTACTTTAGTAAATGCACCATCTATTCTGACTAGAGGTTCATATCCTACTTCTCTACCTAAATGAGGAGTATCTGCTCTTCCAAGCATAGCAGTACGCCAAACCCCTCCATACTGACCTACTTCCTCCACAGGTACAACGACTAAAGGTTCTTTAGGAAGTCTTTTATCTACCGGTGGTAGTTTACCCTGCTTTACCAACTCAGCAAGATCTGGTGCTTCACTGAACTTGGTTATCTTCTTTCCAGTAGCCTTTTCGTACTCTGCAGGGCTAGTGTACTGCGGGATAGAAGGAAACTTTTGAGCGAAAGAGATAGCCCCAGAACTTAACAACATACTAAACACAAAACTCAAAATAACTAGTCCTACTAAACATTTCTTCATAACTTTAAACCTCCTTACATATAAGAATAAATTTTCAAAAACCCTAAAATCCCTAGGGCAAGGGGGCGATAACTATGCTAAAAACTCAACACTGGATCCCGTATTCATTATACCAAAAGAATCTCCTTAAGTCATTAAGGATATTCTTTATAGGACTATCTTATTTATGCGGGACAAAGCTTATCAAACAATTATGCGTCTTGATGTCGAATTGTACCCCTCATTTCGATATTTATTTTTCAAGGTACGGTTCCCATATAGGTTCTAACCTTAAATTTCTACCTTGAGAATAGCATATTATACCTGAATATTCAAGCGTATATCTATCATTTCCTTTCACTATTCTGTATAATCTTAAGTAAGACTGTAAAGAGGAGGAGTTTATGACATCGAAAGAAAGACTACTTAAAGTATTTAGTGGGGAAAAACCAGATAGAGTTCCAATATCACTTTATGAGTTCGACGGGCACTACGATTCCTGGATATATAAATATCAGGAGTATGTAGAGATCTTAGAGTACGCCAAGGGAAAGACTGATAGGATGTCTCCCTGGCACCCAGATGTAGATAAGCCGGTGATGTTTTATGGAGAGATATCTCCTGAAGACATCGAAAATCATACCTGGCAGGAGGGGAATTCTTTATATATCAGGACTCTGATAAAGACACCAAAAGGTGAGCTCACTTCCCTAAAAAGACAGGATGAAGGTATACATACCACCTGGACAATCGAGTATCTCTGTAAGGATGAGAGCGATGCGGAAAAGTTACTCTCGATAGAGTATATCCCCTGGAAGCCTTCTACAGACTCCTTTTTTAGAAAGGTAGAAGAGATTGGTGATTCAGGTATAGTGATAGGAGAGTTCCCTGATGCCCTATGCCTTACTGTGGAACTCTTTGGTTTCTACAAGTTTCTAATACTCTATACCGATAGCCAGAGTCTTATCTTCAGGCTTATGGATTTCTTTCAGGAGCGTCTATGTAACTATCTAGAGCACCTTCTGTCAAATGGTGTATCTACGGTATATAGAATTGTTGGGCCAGAATATGCAACTCCTCCCTATCTTTCACCTAAAGAATTTAGAAAGCTGATTGTTAATTATGATAAAGATCTGGTGGAGCTTTTACATAAGTATGGTGGGAAGGCTAGACTCCACTCACATGGGAAGGTAAAAAATGTACTGGATCTTCTTTCAGAAATGGATATCGATGCTATAGATCCGTTGGAGCCACCTCCAGACGGTGATATTACTCTAAAGGAAGCCAGAAAGATTCTGGGAGAAAGGGTCGTCCTGATTGGAAACATAGAGGAACGATTGTTTGAAGTGGGGACAAAGACAGAGATAGAACTGGCAGTAAAGACTGCAATAGAAGAAGGTTCAGCTGATGGCCCGTTTATACTCTGTCCAACAGCTATGCCGCTTAATACCCCTTTGGACAAAAAGGTCCAGGAGAATATAATACACTATATAGACTGTGGCCTTAGATACGGAAAGCTTTAAACTATTCTACAACTACCTCTATAGGGGTAGGATTTAAGAGGTTATCGGCTATTGGACAGCGAGACTCAACCTCCTTTATAAACTCCTCCTTTTCTTCCTGTGAAAGGTCACCATCAACTCTGACTATCGCCTTTATCCTGTAAAAGCCTGCTCTCGGCTCTTTAGACTTTCCCAGAAGGACATCGTAATCTATATCTCCCTCAACATCAACCGATAGCCCTCTGATCTTTAACTGCTTCTGCCTGGAGACTATAAGCCCGATAGTTATTATACAGGAAGCCAGAGAGGCAAAGAGATATTCTAGAGGAGTAGGACCCTTATTGGTTCCTCCGGATGCCTCAGGCTGATCTACATACATGGTATGTTCCCTTGCTTTGACCTCTATAAGACTCTTTTCCACCCATCTACTGTTTATCTTTACTGTTTTTACTGTCCCCATAGTTAACCTCCTACAGACTTTGTTTTGTAAATTTTACCATAGATAGGCAGTCAAATATAGATGCATTTGGATAATTGACGATATCCTGTCATAGGTTTAAAATATTGTAGGAATGGAAGATAAAAATATTAACTTGAATAGGAATATCCTCTGCCTATTTAGTTTCCTCCTCGGATTAGGAGGAGGAACTTTGGGTTTTCTTGTATATTTCTTTTCTAGAATCTTTCTGGTAAGATCCTTGAGATTTAAATTTGATGTATATCCAGCGTTAATATCTTTCTCTTTTTTTCTCTCTTCCATTTTTTCTCCATATAGAGGCTTTTCTCTCGGTAATTTTGTTGTGGTGCTCTTTCTCTATATAGTCTATCTGTTCTTGAGAAAGGAGAAGTTTGCCAGAGAAGATACATTAGGATTTTGGGACTATTTTATACTGGGTTCAGCGATGCTTGCATTTGGAGGCATCGTTGGATACCTCTACAAAGGAGTCTATGCGGATACACCGTTTATGGGAAAGAATGGAATAGGAACTATTCTTGCAACAGCTATTCCTTTGGTACAATTGAAAGTCTTATCTACCAATAGACTCTATTATTATATATTTTTTGTATTTATACTTTCTGGACTTATACTGAGTATGTCTGTTGGGGCATGGGTTGGATTGGCAATGGGAGAGATACTCTTACTGTTCTTGGGTAGTAAAAGGATTCGAAGAAGCATTGTGATACTTGTATTATTTACAGTTATCTCTTTTATTATCTTTTCCATACACTCTATCTTGGTCGGAAATAATCTCTTATCCTTTTTCCATACGAGGCTAGACCCCTACAGTGCCTCTAAGGTAGAGAGGATTTATATATGGAAGGCCAGCATAAAGATGTTTCTGGATCATCCCATCACCGGTATAGGTATTGGAACATTCCCTCTGGTATACCCAAGCTATAAACTGCCAGAAGCACGTGAGTTTTCTATGTCATTTGCGCATAATCTCCCGTTGAATCTCCTTGTAGAGACAGGGATCTTCGGTTTTTTATCCTTTCTTGCGTTTATAATAAGCTTATACAAAAGGGGACTGAGACTCTATAAGGAAGCTCAGGATGACTTTACCTTGACTTTGATCGCATCTCTTACCGCCTATCTTGGACATCAATTATTTGATGGCACTATGTGGAGTCTGCATATAGGTCTAATATTTTGGTTTATGGGGGCGATAATACTAAACCTCTGTGAAAGAGAGATAAGTTAAAGAGTCTATAAGATTCATATTGAGAGGAGGAGAGGAAACTGGTCTATGGCTCAAAAGATACTTTATATTCTTCCTTTTATGAATCTTGGAGGAACCGAAGTCCATACGGTTGAACTGATAAAGGGTATTATGTCTGAATACGAAGTCTTGGTGGCTGGACCAGATGGTGCAGGTATCTCTCTTTTGGAGAAGAATAAGATACCTTATACAAATCTGCCAGGGCTTACAACATTTAATGTAAGAAGGTACCGGGATATACTTAAAGGCATATTGAAGGATTATAAACCTGATCTGGTACATATACAGGGGAGATATGAGCCAGTCTATTTTAGTAAAAAGATTCTCCCTTCCACTCCTGTCATACTTACCTGTCATGGTTATGGGAATTCCATTGCATTCTTGGATTATTCACTTACCGCAATAACTGGAAATAGATGGGCAGACAGGGTTATCACAGTGTGCAATAATGATAGAGAACTCCTTATTAAGCTGGGATTAAGCCCCAATAAGATTACACTCATATACAATGGTATATCCTCTATAGAAGAGAAAAAGCCACTATCATATTCTAAAGGATTTAAGATAGGTACTATAGCAAGTCTTATCAAAAGGAAAGGACTAAATTATCTCATAGAAGCAGTAGATATGGTATCTAAGAAGATTAAAGATATAGGGCTTTTCATAATCGGGGAGGGAAAGGAGAGAAGTCATTTAGAGACTCTTGTAAAGAGGCTTAAGATAAAAGATTACATATATTTTCTTGGAGGGATTCCTCTTGCTAGGAGCTATATAAACAATTTTGATATCTTCGTCCTTCCATCACTCTTTGAATCTCTTCCGGTATCAATCATCGAGGCTTATGCGGAGAGAAAGGCGGTTATAGCATCAAATGTGGGTGGAATTCCTGAATTGGTAATCGATGGAGAGACAGGTATTCTGGTTCCACCAAGGGATAGTAAGGCATTAGCCTCTGCTATTGAAAAACTGATAATGGACGACAAATTGAGAGAGAAATTGGCGGAGAATGGGTATAATAGATTCATAAAAAATTTTACCTTTGAAGTTATGGTGGAGAAGACCAGGTCGGTTTACAGAGATATACTCGAATGAAGATACCGGTTATAGTTATTGGTGGACCAACTGCAAGTGGAAAGACACAGCTTGCAATAGAATGGGCACTTAAACTTGGTGGAGAGATAATTTCGTGTGATTCAAGACAGATATATAAGTATATGGATATAGGAACCGCCAAACCTACCCTCCAGGAGAGGGAACTTGTCCCTCATCACCTCATTGATATCATATATCCAGACGAGGTTATGTCTGCTGGAGAGTTTCAGAAACTTGCAAGAAGGTGTATAGAAGATATATATGCCCGGGGTAAGATTCCTTTTCTAGTCGGGGGAACAGGCTTATATATAAGGGCTGTTATAAGAGATATAGACTTTCCTCCTAAGGTAGGCGAGAATTTTAGAGAAATGATAAAGGAGAAGATCAGAAGAGAAGGATTATCTAATGTCTACAGTGAGCTGGTTGAGGTAGACCCGGCTACCGCCAGTAAGATAAGCCCTAACGATGAGATAAGAATTACTAGAGCGTTAGAAGTCTATTATGCTACAGGTAAACCTATCTCATTCTACAGGAGAGGGATTGATATTGATTATCCCAGATATGACATAGTATACTTTGTCTTAAACCCTCCAAGAGATTTACTCTATAAAAGGATTGAAGAGAGGGTAGATAAGATGATACAATTGGGGCTAATAGAAGAGACGAAGAACATACTTGAGATGGGGTACAGTCCAGACCTTCCATCCTTGCAAACTTTGGGATATAGAGAGATAATAAAGTATCTGCAGGGGATATATGACCTGGAATCCGCTGTAGAAGAGATCAAAAAGGAGACAAGGAGGTATGCAAAGAGACAGCTTACCTGGTTTAGAAATGAGACAAGGGTTAGACTTATAACCTATGAGGAGGTAGAAGATGCATTTTGTGAAATCTCACGGTATAGGAAATGACTTTGTTATAATAGAAGATACAGAGGGGTATGATGCCAGTGAGTTGGCAAGACTCTTGTGTGATAGACACTTTGGGGTAGGTTCTGATGGTCTGCTGATATATGAAAAATCTCCCGATGCAGACTTCAGGATGAGGATGTTCAATCCAGATGGCTCAGAGGCAGAGATGTGTGGAAATGGGATACGCTGTATCACGCTCTATGCTTATAAGAAGTGTCCTAAGAGGAGTTTTAAAGTAGAGACAAAGATAGGGATCCTAGATTGTGATGTTACATCCACAGAACCTTTTAAGGTAAGAGTGAATATGGGACAGCCTAAAGATATAAGATCTCATCTTCTACAGATGGAAGGTAAAAGCTTTAAGCTTACTCTGGTCTCTATGGGGAATCCTCACGCAGTAAACTTTGTAGATGATGTCTCTGTAATTCCATTAAGGGAGTTAGGGCCAAAGATAGAGAACCATCCCGATTTCCCCAACAGGACAAACGTAGAGTTCGTTCAGGTAGTCGATAGGGGACATGTTATTGTCAGGGTCTGGGAGAGAGGAGCTGGTGAGACGCTTGCCTGTGGGAGTGGTGCCTGCGCAGTGGCAGTAGCAAGTATCGTGAATAATTACACCGATAACATAGTAGAAGTTACACTCCCCGGTGGTAAACTGAATATAGAGTGGGATAGAGATAAGGGTATCTTTATGGAGGGTCCTGCTGAAGAAGTATTCAGCGGGAAACTAGACGATGAATATCTAAAATTCAGACTACGGAGGTAAAGATGATAAAGAAGGCAAAGAGGTTAGACAATATTCCACCCTATCTTTTTGCAGAGATAGATAAGAAGAAAGAAGAGGCTATAAAAAGAGGTGTAAAGGTCTTAAGCCTAGGGATAGGAGACCCGGACCTTCCGACTCCGCAACATATAGTTGATGCGCTGTATGAATCAGCCAAGATTGTAAGTAACCAGAAATATCCACCATATGAAGGGACAAAGGAATTTAGAAAAGCTGTAGCAGAATGGTACGAAAAGAGATTCAACGTTACTCTGGACCCTGAAAAGGAGGTCCTTACTCTCATCGGATCCAAGGAGGGTATAGCCCATATATTCCTGGCATTTGTTGATCCAGGAGATATTACCCTCATACCTGACCCAGGATACCCGGTATATAAGATTGCAACAATCCTGGCAGGAGGAATACCTTATACATTCCCCCTGAAACCTGACAAGTATTTACCTGACTTTTCAAGTATACCTGAAGATGTAGCTCGTAAAGCAAAGATAATGTTTCTCAACTATCCAAATAATCCAACTGCAGCAGTGGCTGACCTCTCCGTATTTGAAGAGGCAGTAGAGTTTGCAAAGAAGTATGACATCATCCTCTGCCACGATAATGCCTATTCTGAGGTCACGTTCGATGGGTATATAGCCCCCAGTATCCTTGAGGTAAAAGGGGCTAAAGATATAGCGGTAGAATTTCACTCCCTATCCAAGACGTATAATATGACAGGCTGGAGGATCGGCTTTGTGGTTGGTAACAGGGACATTATTGATGGCCTTTCTATAGTAAAGACAAATGTCGATTCCGGGGTATTTATGGCTATTCAATATGCCGGAGTAGTAGCACTTAGGGGTCCACAGGATGTGGTGGAAGAGAATAAGAGGGTCATCGCTAGAAGGAGGGATATATTTATAGAAGGTTTAAAGAGACTTGGTTGGGACATAAAACCTCCGAAGGGGACTTTCTATCTATGGGTACCGATTCCAAAAGAATTCAAATCATCGATAGAATTTGCCAGTTTCCTGCTTGAAAAGACAGGGATAGTTGTTCCTCCAGGGATAGGTTATGGAGAAAATGGTGAAGGTTATTTCCGTATTGCACTTACAGTTGATGAGTCGGTGTTAAAAGAAGCGTTAGAGAGGATGGAATCTATGGGGATAAGGGGCGATTAATGGATCTGGATGGGCTCACTAGAGAAGCGGAGATAATTTGTAGCACCAGGTTAAAAGAGATACAGGAGATAACAAAAAAGAATGAGCTGAAGGTCCTATCAGCCTTCAGGTCCAGCGGTATAGATGAATATACAGTCTCATTTATTGGAACGGGCTATGGATATAATGACAGGGGGAGAGAGGCTCTGGAAAGAGTCTTCTCCCTCTCTTTCTCAAGTGAGTCAGCCATAGTAATGCCTCAGCTTATCTCTGGAACCCATGCTATATCCAGTATTCTATTTGCTCTTTTAAGGCCCAAAGACACGATACTCTCTATCACAGGACCCGTGTACGATACCTTAAAAAGGGTGATATCTTCACTTGGGGAATGGGACATAGGTTATCAGGAGATTCCTTTTGAATATAGGGAGGATACAGGGTATATAACATCTAAAGTTGATAACCCTCCCAAGATTGTATTTATACAGCGCTCCTGCGGGTATAACTGGGATAGAAAGTCATTGACAATCGATGAGATAGCAAGGATAGTATCTAATATAAGAGACATATTTAAAGAAAGCATCATCCTCGTAGATAACTGTTACGGAGAATTTGTAGAGGATAGGGAACCCACTGATGTTGGAGCAGATATTATAGTTGGATCACTGATCAAAGGAGTAGGAGGCAATCTGGCTCTTACAGGTGCCTATATAGTTGGAAAGAAAGAGATAATAGATAAGATTGGAGATTTTATTACCGCTCCAGGACAGGGAAGGGATATAGGTCCCACGCTTGGACTTCAGAGAGGTATACTCCAGGGTCTACTATTTGCCCCCCACTTTATAGGGGAGTCTCTAATAGGACTGACGATAGCCAGTTATGTACTAGAGAGGCTTGGATTTGAAGTACTACCAAAGTGGGATGAGCCCAGAGGTGATGGGGTGCAGAGAATCATATTAAGAGACAGAGAAAAACTTGTAAGATTTTTGCAGGAGATACAGAAGTCCTGTCCTATAAACTCTATGTATCTACCTGAACCCCAGTACCTGCCAGGATATTCCGACCCTGTGATCTTGGCTGGGGGAGGATTTGTTCAGGGGTCTACAGGAGAATTTAGTGCCGATGGTATATTGAGGCCTCCCTATGTTGCATTTGTTCAAGGGGGATATTCACATAATCAGGTCATAACTGGTATAATTGATAGTATAAGAAAGATATTATGAGGAGGGAAAATGAGAAGGACCTTAAGTTTAATAGTAGTGATTTTTCTTATCTTTGAGTTACTTCCAGCCAGTGTTCTTAGTCAACAGGAGAAACTGACGATTGGGGTTATGGGAGTATTTCTAGAGGGGAAAGAGGATACATCTCTGAGCAGTATAGTATCACCAATATTTTCTACCAGTGATTTCTTTAAGTGGGAGAAGATTGGTAGAGATACTCCTCCATCAGTATTCTGGGGCATTGCAAGTCTTGA
>Ga0071330_1082416_pt1 | contig 32033 bp, 30 predicted proteins | sample GBScel77sediment_FD_63802 | JGI IMG/M metagenome (GOLD analysis project Ga0071330, IMG submission 63802) | Hot spring sediment microbial communities from Great Boiling Spring, Nevada - Cellulolytic enrichment Sediment 77C v2 (version 2) | ecosystem: Environmental > Aquatic > Thermal springs >...
TGTTAGCCATCATCGGCATGCCACAACAGAGCTGACGGCTCACCAAAACCTCAAAGCCGTTCTTTTCCATTACAAAAACCAGGGACTTTCCTATTTCGGGATTATAATAATTGGCAAAACAGCCCGGATAATAAACTACCTTCTGCTCCATTCCTCACCTCTCTTTTTGAGCCAATCCCTAAAAGTCTCCTTGGGAAACGTAGGTAAGGGGGCCTCTTCATGTATCCCCACAAAATACCGCATCAGCTTCCTCACGGGCTTGATCTTCAAAGCGAAATTCGCCAAAGATGAAAAAGAAGTACCAACTTTAGCCATAAGCTCAGGATTATCCAAAAGCCTCTTTTTAAGCCCTCTTCCCTTCCTCGAATAAAAATCAATCTGGGCTCTCCATACCAAATAGGGTATGTTTATGTCCACGGGACATTCCACCTCACACCTTCCACAATGAAGACAAGCGTCAAATACGGGCATAAACCCCAGAAGAAAACCTAGGAGGTAATTTTTGGGACTATAAACCATATCCTCTTCAATCATAAGATGTTTTCCTATCGGACACTGCCTAGCACAAGCTCTGCAGTCAATACAAAGAAGAAGCTCTTCATAAGGCGAACCCAAAAGACCAGACCTCCCATTGTCAAAAAGTATGAAATGTACCTCTTGTTCCCCTGAACCTAAAGGCAATTCCTCAAAACCAAAAATCTCCTCCTCTTTTGGTTGAAGATCCAAAAGTACGCTTTCAAGCCCGAAGATCCCGATCATCTTCGTCTGAAAAACGGCCTCTTCTTCATTCTCAACAAATTTTTCCAAGGGAATTACGATAAATAATTTCTTAGCCTCCTTTAAATCCTTAGCTATGTTCGACATGTGTTGCAAAAATAAAACCTCACCCTCTTTCGACGAGACCACATTGACACCTAAAACTGCTCCATACTCTCTAAGGCCATCCTTCTCGGGAAGATCGAATTCATGTTTTATTTCAAAAGTCTCAAATATACCCTTTTGATGAAGACCTGGAAGAGCCCAATAGTCCTCTACTTGTTTTCGAAAACTCTGGGGGTCAAAATTTTTAAACTCTCCAAAATACCTTATGTAAGTCCTAAAACCCAACTCCTTGAGTTTTCCCCTGAGCTCATTTATCACCACATTGGACTTATTCAGCGATAAAACCTTAATACCGGAAGCATTATCCTTAATATAAGAAGCTGCATCTTGAGCCGTTTCCGCATTATAAACCTTAAACCCTAACTCATTTACCTTCTTAACAAAAAGATCCCTCAGTTCAAAAAGCCGTCCGACCGCTTTAAGCCTCAAATTCCTCAGGTTTTCCTTCAATTCCTCCAAGGTCAAAGCCGAATAAGAGGACCTCCTCCCCGAAAACAAAAAAGCCTTCTCCCTCCTTTTACTCTCAAAGGAAGGTTCGAAAACCTTAACCTTCATCCCTCTAACCGCCTCATTCGTAATTATGAACTAACTTTATCACCTGATTTTCTATTTGTCAATACCCCTCTTGACTAAGTTTAGGAAAAAATGTTATAAGAATGTTCGATATATTGAACATGAAGAAAGGGGTTCCATCGCTGAGAAAAGGTCTGAAGGTTTTGTTACTTTTATCGGATGGGGTTGAGAGGGGGCTTTCGGAGATAGCCCGTGAGCTTTCCATAAGTAAGAGTACCCTTTATGAGATTCTCTGTACCCTTGAGAGTGAAGAGTTCCTGAGGAGAAACGAATTAACCAAAAAATACAGCTTGGGGCCTAGGCTTTTTGAGTTATTGGGTAAGGGGCTTGATGAGTTTGAGATCCGCAAGGTCTCGTTGAGGTATTTACAGCAGTTACATGATCTCTCCGGAGAAACGGTATTTTTGGGGGTTGTAAGGGGAGAGAGGGTGATTGTAATTGAGGTGATTGAGGCCGATAAAGATCTAAAGGTGACGTCTCGAGTGGGGGCGCGTGTTCCCCTTTATGCGGGGGCATTAGGTAAAGCTTATCTGGCGAGGTTTGACGATGAAACTGTGAGAAAGATACTCTCTCAGAAGGGACTTAAGGCTTATACTTCCCGAACTATAACGGATGTTGAGAAATACCTAAAAGAGCTCCAAAAAGTTAGAGAGGAAAAGGTGGCTATTGATGATGAAGAGTATATTGAAGGGATTAGGGCTGTAGCTGGCTTTGTGGAGACTCCTTTTTCTCCCCTTGCGGCCATATGGATTGTGGGCTTTTCTTCAAGTTTTACTCAGTCCAAAATCGCGGCTCTTATTCCCCCTTTTAAAGAAACCCTCAGAGAGATCTCCCTTGCTCTAAAAAACGGCCTTTAAGAGCCTCATCTTTCGATCAAAAGGCTCTTGTGAACCCATCCGATTCGACCATCGGGCAATTGCAATTGATACCACTCTCCTTGTCTGCCAATGGCTTTGGTTTTAAGTCCTCCTTCAGCGGTGGTAAGAAGGGGGTAATCTTTTCCTGGTCCTGTACGAACGTTGATTTTACTTCCCTTTAACTCCACAACTTTAGGGGTCACAAAGGGCTCATAGGGAGCAACTGGCGAAGTTGAAACGGATTCCTGAGTAACAACTGGTGAACTTGAAACTGGCGTTGGAACCGATCCCGTATCTCCATAGCGGTAATATTCCGGAGGAACCATCTGGGAGATAGACTGGATGGCATTATCAAGCATAACCATTATGGCCTTTTCCATAGGGGTGTTCTTGTAGGTACCTAAGGCTCCTCCAAGCCCTACAGTGCCCACGATACCTCCGGCAAGGACTCCCACTTTCCAACTTGAGGCCTTTCCCTCAACTCTTGTGGCATTTATCACCCTACCGGTCCTTACATCCACAAGCCTTATATCGGCAGCAATGTAAGCATCCTTTTTCCCAACGGCCACTCCCCCAAAACCTGGTACTGGTACGATCAAACCCCCTCCCCCAATTCCCGAAGCCTCGGGTTCAAACGCAGTTATAGCACCCATCACCAATATGTCCGCTCCTTCCAATAACCCCATCTGTGGGGCTTTCCCGGCTTGAACATAACCGGATTGTCCGAGATCGATCTCCTCCTTTATCGCCCTAAGCCCTTCTCCCCTTTCAAGAACGATAAAACGTCCTGTCCTAAAAAGGGAGGTGGCCAACATGTCAGAGAGTCCTTCGCCTATCTCCCAAGAACATTTAGCGGCCTTGCAAGTGAAATTGGCAACGGCAATCCTGGCCTTTGGACCTTGATAAGTTAGAACCTCTTGAACGGTAGGACCTTGAGTCTGTACCGTTGTTGAGATCTCGGGACCACAAGCATAAAGTAAAAAGCTCAAAATTACCAAAAATAAACCGTACCTTATTTCCTTAACCATCTTTTGTCCCCTCCTTCCTTTAAAACTTAAAAAGTTCATCAGGCGTTAAAACCCTTACGGTTATCTCCTTAAAAAGGGTACCGTCTTTTGGGTATTTTATCATCCATCCCTTAAAACCCTGAACGAAAGCACTTCTCCGAAAGCCATCTCCTAATCTGTAATGTAGGTTAACTCCAATCACCTTTTTCTCGGCATCAACCACTAAATCAATCCCGTCCAAAAAATGAATGTTTCCAGGAGCAAACGAGAGAAGAACTTGAGGATAATTTTCCGTTGAAAAAATCTGAACTTCCGATATTTTGATTTTTTGTTCTAACAAAACTTCCGCAAAACCCGGGGGAGATACGGATGAAAATAAAATGGTACAGAAAAGAATAAACCTCTTCATCCTCCCTTCTCTTGAACCATATCCTTTAAAAGCCTCCCGCCAACACCTACCCTATCTTGAGGTATTGGGATTAAGTAGACCACAAATGCTGAGGGAGCTATTCCGGTCAACCGGCTTGCTACCTCGGTAAAAGCCTTTACTAATTCCTTTCTTTTTTCCTCTTCAAGTTCTGGTCCGTAAAAGAATATGGTAGGCATTCCGCTCACCTCATTCCTAAATTTTTTCTCCTTTATCTTTTATAGCATAAGTGGAAAAAATGGCTATCCCTGAAAGAAAACTCATGAGAAAAAGCGCAAGTTGGTAGTTCCTAAAAACGTCATAGAATATTCCGCCCAGGTAAGCCATAAGTCCCCCGCCTATGAAATGAATGGTATTTATAAGTCCTGTGATAATTCCAAGGTTCTTGGGACCGTAAAGTTTAATGGCAAGAACTGGCGTCAATGGAGCGGTCACCAAGTGAGTAAAGCCAAAGACCAAGGCAAAAAGGTAAAAGGACCAACTCCCCTTGTAAAGGTAAAGCATGAGAAAAAGAAGGGTCCTCAGGAGGAAGGTAAGCATTATGGGAATCCGGCATCCCCAACGATCCGAAAGCCAACCTGCTCCAAGTAATCCAAAAAGGCTCATAAGCCCATACCATCCGAGCATTTTGCTTGCTTGAATATACGAAATACCATAATCCTGAGCCATAGGAACAAGATGAGTTGTGGAAAAGAAATCTCCAGCACCACAGATGAACATCATAAGGGAGAAAAACCAAAGGGAAGATCTTCTTAATGATTCGCCCAAAGACAAACCATAAGACTCATCGGATAAAATGACCTTCCCCCCTTCCTCTTCCATCCCATAAGGCTTTAACCCTAACTGCCACGGGTCTCCTTTTATCACCCAGAGGATAAGGAGCACGTTAACCACAAACATCACCAAACCGAGCCCCAAAAAGGAACTTCTCCATCCCCATTTTTGAGTTACAAGCGCCACAATTGGAACAAGCGCAAAATGCCCGAGGGAACCACCCGCTAAGGCTAAACTTGTAGCAAGCCCTTTTCTTCTTTCGAACCACTTACTTACCAAGGTCGAAACCAGGGGAATAGAGGTTCCGGCAAATCCCAAAGCTGAAAGAACACCGTAAGATAAGAAAAAACCCAAAAAAGACCTCGTTTGTGAGACCAAAATGAACCCTAAAGAGATGATCAGTGTGGAGATCAATAAAACCCACTTTGGTCCATAACGATCGTATAGTTTACCAACCACAAGAAGTCCAAGGGCAAAAAGCACCATATTAACCCCAAATACCGCCGAAAGAAGTCCCCTCCCCCACCCGTATTCCATAATAATCGGCTTAAAGACCACACCAAAAGCATACCTGGCACCGGCATTGAAAAAAAGCACTATAAAAGAAGCCAAAACCACATACCATCCAAAATGTAACTTCCACTTGTTCATGTCTTCTCTCTGAGATAAACCACCCTTATCGGAAAAGGAATCTCAATTCCCTCTCGTCGGTAACGGCGGTGAAGGCGTTTAATAAATTCGTGTTTTATCAAAAACTGATCTGTATATTCTTTGGCCCTTAATATCACGCTGAAGTTTATGCTAAAATCACCAAAAGTATGATAACGAATAAATGGCTCAAATTCAGGGACACCACCTGGAACTTCTTTCATAACTTCTTTTGCAACTTCTATTGTAACGCGCTCAACTTTTTCTAAATCAGAAGAATAACTAACTCCAATATTAAGCAAAACAGAAAGTTCCTTTTCAGGTTGGTAGTAGTTAATTATCATTAAAGAAGCCAATCGTGAATTGGGAATTATGACAAGATTGTTAGGAAGTTGTCTTATCGTAGTATTTCTCCAAGTAATATCAACTACATATCCTTCTTCTCCTGTCTCAAGTTTTATATAATCGCCTATTCTAATTTGTTTAGAGAGTATTAGGTGGATACCGGCAAAGAAATCTCCTAAAGGACGTTGAAGAGCAAGGGCCACTGCGAGTCCGCCTATTCCGAGACCAGCAAGGGCAGGTGTTATGGAGATTCCGAGGGATCGGAGTAACGCTAAGGCACCTATTACAAAAACCAGGATCTTTATTAAGTGTTCTAGAAGAGAAGTAGGGGGAAGGACCTCCTTTAAAGAACTAACCTTCTTTCTGAAAACATTAGCCAGAAAATCGGCGAAAAACAGGGTGAAACAAATAATTGAAAGAGAAAGGGCTGTTTTTCTTAAGACTTCTAAAAGCTTGAATTGAAAAACCAGAGGTAAGGAAAAGTAAAAGAACAGGAAACCTCCTCCGCTTATTAAAAAAAGCAAGTCTCTTTTTCTGACGTTTCCCATCCTCGAGACTTTATATTATAACAATCATTATGACGGAAAAGCGAGCCTTTGTTTGTCAAGAATGTGGTTATGTACATCCCCAGTGGTTGGGAAAGTGCCCCAATTGTGGAAACTGGGGCACGATGGTTGAGGAGTCCCCTTCTTTTAAAAAGGTAAAACCCCGAGAACAAGTTCGTTCTTATATCCTTCAAGGTGAGGACTTTGAGGAACAAAGGATAAGGACTTCCTTTGAGGAATTTAACCGGGTTCTTGGAGGGGGAATTGTTGAGGGCTCGGTAATATTGCTCGGGGGAGCACCTGGGATGGGCAAGTCAACGCTTGTACTTCAGATCCTTGATGATCTGGCTTCTCAGGGCGTTAAGGTCCTTTATTGTTCGAGTGAAGAGTCCATAAAACAAATACGCTCAAAGCTCAAAAGGCTTGGAGGAAGGAGTTCTGGGTTTTTAGGGCTTTCTACCTCTTATGTGGATGATCTAATCGAGGAGTTTAAAAGTCATAAACCCAAAGTGATAGTACTTGATTCACTTCAAGCTTCCTCGGTAAGGGAAATAGCCTCTCCTTCGGGCAGTATCGTTCAGGTGAGGGAAGTCACCTCAAGGCTCATTAAGCTTGCAAAAGGAGAAGAAGTAGCGGTGATCATCATAGGTCACATCACCAAGGAGGGAATCATCGCTGGCCCTAAACTAATTGAACACCTGGTGGATGTGGTCCTTTATTTTGAACAAAGGCAGGACAGCCCCTTCCGAATCCTAAGGGCGGTAAAGAACCGTTTTGGATCGACCAACGAGATAGGGGTCTTTGAAATGACGGAGAAGGGATTGAGGGAGGTCAAAAACCCTTCTGAGATATTTTTGGCCGAAAGACCCCACGGGGTCCCAGGAAGCGTGGTGATGCCAGCCATTGAAGGCACAAGGCCGCTTCTTGTGGAAGTCCAGGCCCTGGTGGCTCCCTCTTACGGGAGTTGGAGAAGAACCGCCATGGGAATAGATTACAATCGACTGCTTCTGCTTGTGGGGATCATTGAAAAAAGGATGGGGCTTGACCTCTCTCATAGGGATGTATTTGTGAATGTGGTAGGGGGGTTATGGATCGAGGAACCAGCTGTAGATCTGGCGGTAATTACCGCCATAGCATCGAGCCATTTGGATAAGGTCTTCCCTCCGGATACAGTTGTCTTTGGAGAAGTGGGCCTTGCGGGAGAAGTGAGAAGTGTGCTTTATGCAAAAGAAAGACTCGAAGAAGCCAAAAGGTTAGGCTTCAAAAAGGCCATCATACCCAGGACAAACTTCAAGTCCCTCAAAAGGGAAATGGAACTTTTCGGAATAAGGGAGATCCGCGAGATCTTATCTTTTTTGGAGAGAGAGGATTTACGTTCCTAAGGTCCAAGACCGCAGGTATCTTTCCTGTTCGGGAGTGAGGGAATCGATCCTTATGCCCATGGAGAGAAGTTTCAGATTAGCAACTTCCCGATCGATCTCAGGGGGAACTTTATAGACCTTTTTCTCAAGTTGCTCTCGGTTTCTCCATAGGTAAACGCAGGAAAGGGCTTGATTTGAAAAGCTCATATCCATCACTTCGGGTGGATGCCCTTCGGCACAGGCTAAGTTAACAAGCCTCCCTTCACCTAAAAGGTTTAACTTGCGCCCATCCTCCAAAAGGTATTGGGTAAGACCTTGACGCAACTGTTTTTTCGCTTTTGCCATTTTTTCAAGGGCCTCTACATCGATCTCAACGTTAAAATGCCCCGAATTGGCCAAAATAGCCCCATCTTTCATTCTTTCAAAATGTTCCCTTCTTATTACACGATAGTTACCCGTAACCGTAACGAAAAAATCCCCGATTGAAGAAGCCTCCTCGAGGGGCATAACCTCAAAGCCATCCATCAAGGCCTCTAAGGCCTTAACCGGATCAACCTCAACTACTATTACCCTCGCCCCCATACCTTTGGCCCGCATAGCTACTCCGCGACCGCACCATCCATAACCACATACGACAAAATTGGAACCCGCAATCAGCCTATTGGTAGCTCTCAATATGCCATCGATAGTGCTCTGCCCTGTTCCATATCGATTATCGAAAAGGTACTTAGTCTGAGCATCATTAACCGCAATTACGGGAAACAAAAGAAGCCCCTCTCTTTCCATCTCCCTAAGCCTTAGAACCCCGGTGGTCGTCTCCTCGGTGCCTCCCTTAATGTCCTTGATTATCTCCCTTCTCTCTTTCTCCGTGAGCTTTAAGGCCCATTCCTTAACTGGATCCTTTAGTTCTTCAATCCTTCCATGACCAAGCAGATGGAGCTGAGAGGTAAGGTCCCCTCCGTCATCCATTATCAAATTGGGTCTATGGGCTATAGCCTCTTTAATGTGTTCATAGTAAGTGCTCTCATCCTCTCCCCTTATGGCATAAACCCTCACCCCATAATCCTCAACCAGGCAGGCAGCCACATCGTCTTGGGTTGAAAGCGGATTGGAAGCACATAAAACTACCTCCGCCCCTCCCGCCTTAAGGGTCATCATAAGCTGGGCGCTCTCAGTGGTGACGTGCAAACAAGCTGAAATCCTCACTCCTTCAAGGGGTCTTTCTCGAGAAAACCTCTCTCGGAGAAGCGCTAAAACAGGCATCGCTTCCCCGGCCCATTGGATACGATCCCTACCCTTTTCCCTTAGGGAAATATCCTTTATGTGAAAACCCTTCATATCCCAAAGGCCTCTCTCAACTCTTCGACTTTATCGGTTTTTTCCCAAGTAAATTCGGGTTCTTCTCTTCCAAAATGACCATAACAAGCGGTTTTTTTATAAATAGGTCGACGAAGCTTTAAATGTTCTATGATACGCCCAGGCCTAAAGTCAAAAATTTCCCTCGCCACTTTGGCTATCTCATCAGTGGGCACAATGCCGGTGCCAAAGGTATCGATCATAAAGGAAATGGGTTCGGGTTCGCCTATGGTATAAGCTACTTGCACCTCGCATTTTTTCGCCAATCCCGCTGCCACAATGTTCTTAGCCACGTAACGGGCCATATAAGAGGCCGAACGATCCACTTTAGTGGGATCCTTACCGGAATAGGACCCACCTCCATGATGTCCCATACCTCCATAGGTGTCCACAATGTTTTTACGTCCCGTCATCCCACAATCCGCCATGGGTCCACCTATCACAAAACGACCAGTGGTGTTGATATAAAACCGGGTTTTGTGATCAAGCATATGGGGAGGAATTACCTTTTTTATCACCTCATGAATGATCCCCTCTCGCAAGGTGGTTTGACTTACATTAGGATGATGTTGAGCCGCTATTACAATCGCGTCCACCCGAACAGGCCTTCCATCCACGTATTCTAAGGTCACCTGCGTTTTTCCATCGGGACGAAGAAAATCCAGAACCCCCTTCTTTCTCACCTCAGCAAGGCGCATTGCCAATTTATGGGCGAGCATTATGGGCATTGGCATAAGCTCAGGGGTTTCGTCACAGGCATAACCAAACATTATCCCCTGATCCCCGGCCCCTATTTCGTGATTCTCCCTTCCAATTACACCTTGAGCAATATCCGGGGATTGCTGATCTATAGAAGTTATCACTCCACAAGTCTGCCAATCAAAACCATAGGTGGCATCAGTGTAACCAATCTCTTTTATGGTCTGACGAGCTATCTCAGGCATTTCAACGTAGCATTCTGTTGTGATCTCTCCGGCTATAAAAACAAGGCCTGTTGTCACAAGACATTCGCAGGCAACCCTCGCGTAGGGATCTTTCTCCAGGATGGCATCCAAAATGGCATCGGCTATCTGATCAGCGATTTTGTCAGGATGGCCTTCGGTAACGGATTCCGAAGTAAAAAGGTATCTTTTCATGGGCATCTTTCCCTTCCTCCTCCCTTTGATTTAAACCTTTTTAATATCACTTAGAAGAAGCAACGTCAATCAAATCAATTAAAGTAGTGAATATCGGCACTCGGATAAACCACCACCTTAGAACCCGAAGGATGCCTCTTCTTGAGGAAAGAAAGCAAATCTTCCCACTTCTCAAAAAATATGATCCTCTCCTTTTGGACGAAGTAATCTTTAAAGCTCAACTCTGGATAAGGGGAAAAGACAAGGAGATGCCTCAAATTTGAGGGAAGGTTTATCCTTAAAGGAAGAGGAGGATCGTTCCACCGGCCAAAGGTGCCCATTAGATAGTGATTAACATGTCCTTCGGGAACACTCCAAATAAGAACTATGTCACCACCATCCTCTTTAAGCAGCGGAATAGTGGTTATAACCCCGATCTCCCCTTCGTTAGCCTTTGAAAAAACGTTAGAAATTACAATAGAAGCGCCTTTAACTGGTTCACCTCGGTAATGTACTATGGCCCTTTGGATTGCCTTTTCGTAGGCTTTTTCTGGAAATCCCGAGAAAACCTCTACGGCTTCACCTTTTGAGTTGACCAAGACTTCCACTTTGAAATCCAAATTGACCAATCTAACAGCATCTTCCATATCCATTCTCAAAGGGTTATCTTTTAAAAGCTCAAGGATACCGAAAGGTCCCCCTTTTCCTTTGAGTCTTTCTTTGCCCTTTTGATGGAACTCCCTTACACAATCAAAAGAGGAAACTCCTGGCAGAATTATCTTCCCTCCTCCTCCAAAGCCTGTCATTATATGAGGAACCACTGAACCTATAGCCACCTTGAGGTCACATCTCATAACTTCCTCATTAACAAAAAGGTGAGTACCGGTTCGTGTAGTCCCAACAAACCTGCAATTCCCAAAGGGATTATGGTTATACACCGGGAATCTCCTCAACACTTCCTCTCCGAGTTTATTTTGAAAATCCATTCGGTTCATCGTCCCATGACAGCCAAGTGCCGCTATGAACCTTATATTCTCCTCTTTGATGCCACCTGCTTCCAATTCCTCGATAATCCAAGGAACTATTGCCTTTACCGGCGTTATGCGTGAAGTATCATCAAAAATGATGACCACTTCGCCCTTGCCTTTGGCTAATTCTCTTAAAGGAGGTCCTGAGACCGGGTTTTTTACCGCTTTTCTTATCTCTTCGGGTTCAAGGGGTTTACATTTTGAGCCGGCTATATCCTTTATGTGTACTTCCCACTCATCGGGCAATTCTAAGGAAATCTCCCCTCTTTGAGCCCAAGGATTTTGAGGTAATTTAATAACCACCTTCCTGCCCCATTTTTACTTGATAAGTTTTGCAGGAAGCCAAAGGGCGATCTCCGGGAAAAGTATCAGTATAAAAATTCCCACTAAAATTAATCCCACAAAGGGAACAACTCCCTTTATAATGTCATCGGTTGTCACTTCTGGAGCTACAAGATTACTTATTCCCCTAAGGTAAAAAAGGGCAAGCCCATAAGGAGGGGTTAAAAAGGACATCTGAAGGTTGACCGAAACTAAAATAGAATACCATATTGGGTCAAATCCGAGCTTTTGAGCAATGGGGAAAAATATGGGGATGGTTATCACCAAGATTTCAAACCAATCCATAAAACACCCCATTATCAAAAGGACGAACATCATTATGGCCAAGACCCCATAGCGACCTAACCCAAGCCCAAGAAGCATCTCCTCCACAACCCTATCGCCTCCTAAACCGAGGAAAGCACTAGCAAAGGTAAGGGCCCCACAGGCAATAACGGCGATCATCCCACATAAGCGCACCGTCCTATAACAAGCCTCAAGAAATATAGAAAGGTTCAAGCGACGATTCGCTGCGGCTATTATCAAAGCTACAAGCGCTCCTGTTCCCGCTGCTTCAGTGGGAGTTGCGATTCCTAATACTATGGTCCCTAAAACTGCAAATAATAACGCTAAGGGAGGAATCAGATTTTTAAACAAAAGTCCCAACTTCCCTTTTTGATTCGAAAATCCCACTCCTTTATCAAGGGGTACGGGAGCTAAGCTTGGATTGAGTTTACACCGAATCCAGATGTAAAGAAGATAAATGCCCGAAAGAAGAAACCCCGGAAGAAAGGCTGCAAGATAGAGTTTCCCAACCGACAATCTCGCCCATGCTCCTATAACCACTAACATAATGCTTGGAGGGATCAACATTCCTAAACATCCCCCCGCCATGACCGTACCACTTGCAAGTTTATGATCGTAGCCCCTTTTTATCATTGCAGGAAGGGCTAAAAGCCCCACACTTGTAGTTGAAGCACTTACAACACCAGTAGTTGCTGCAAATACGGTAGCAACAATAATCGTAGCAAGAGCAAGTCCTCCCCTTACCCTGCCTAAAAATTGGTTAAGGGCCTCATACAATCCATCGGCCACTCCAGATCGCTCAAGGATGTTTCCCATGAACACAAAAAGGGGAATGGCCACAAGGACATAATTGGTCTGGAAATCAAAAAACCGGGTAACTATTATGGGTAAAAACTGTGGTCCCCAAAAGAAAAAACCAAAAATTAAACCGACCCAAGCTAAAACGAATCCTACTGGATGTCCAAGAAACACTAAAACGATAAGAGGGACTAACATCCAAAGGGGTGAGATTTGAGACATTTAAAGCTCCCTCCCCAACAATTTACCGAAATCTCGGATAACCTTCGCTATTACCTGAAGCAATAACAGAAAAATCCCCACAGGAATGGTAGTCTTAAGAGGATATAAAGGAAGATAAGGTGGGGAAGGCGTTAGTTCCTTCAAGCACCAAGAACGATAGGCAAAGTCCACTCCTTTCAAAAAGATAATTATAAGTGTAGGAATGCATATTGTAAGGTATAAGACAATGTCAAGGATAAGATTAGTACGATTTGAAAGTCTGCTTGTTAAAACATCTATACGCACATGCTCCCCTCTTAGCATCGTCCAAGCAGAGGCAATTATGAAGAGGAACCCCCATAGCATGTAACTGATATCAAAATTCCATGCTATGGGGGTATTGAAAACCTTTCTGGCTATAACCCCTAAGTTCACTACCACTATCAAAACGATAAGGGCAAAAGCCGATACTTTCCCACTTATAAGGCTAAACCTATCAATAAGACGAAGGATCGCTTTCATCTTGTGGGTTTAGCCTCCTTAACGGTATAACTCACATTTTCAAGTGGCTGGAGTTCCTTCATTAAAGCCTTATATTCATTAAGGGATTTTAAAACCTTAGCGAAAAATGGATTTTGAGAAGCATATTTTTCTAAAATTTTCTGCCCCACCTCATCTAGAGCTTTAAGGTCTTCATCAGAAAGCCTTATGAACTGGCACCCATAATCCCTCATCTTCTTCATAGCTTTGCCAGATTCCATTATTTCATAAGCCCTTTGGTGCAAAAATGTCTTGTGAGCAGCTGTCTCGACCGCATACTTAAGATCATCGGGCAATTTAGCCCATACGTCCTTATTAACCATAAGGAAAAACGGACATGAGGTGCTGTGCCATCCTGGAAGGACTATGTATTTACCAACCTCGTGGAATCCCAAACCATAGTTGTCAGCTGGTGAAGCATATTCTAAACCATCGATGGTGCCTCTTTCCATAGCGGTATAAATCTCACCAGCGGGTAAAAATATGGGTTTCACTCCAAACTCCTTCACCACCTCTGCTTCAAGCCCAGTAATCCTGATGATCTTACCTTTGAGATCCTTTAACGAACGAACCGGTTTTTTCAAATGCAAAAAGATTTGCGTGGGACCAGCTCCAAGAGGCCCAACAGGCTTTATGTTCCATTTTCCATAGAGTTCCTCAATTAACTGGAGCCCTCCAAACTCAGTAAACCAGGAAAACCATTGCTCCCCTGTTAGCCCAAAGGGAATAGAACCACCAAAAATGGTAGCGGTCATATCTCTTCCAGCCTCATAAGCAGGCCACCATATGGCTGCTTCTATTGTGCCTTTGGAAACAGCTTCGATGGTCTCACCAAAAGGAACTAAACTCCCAGAACCATAAGTCAAAATCTCCAAACGCCCCCCGCTCAACTTCTTTACGGTCTCAGCAAAGTACTTTGAGACCAACGAATCATAAGGGGCACCTCCAGGATAAAATGATTGCACACGCCATTTGATAACTTGAGCTTCAGCGTGGGTTAAAGCAAAAAATAAAAATGCTAACCAAATGCCCCAAAAAAATCTCCTTTTAAATATTTCCCTCATCGTGAACCTCCTTTTTAAAAAATTTTAAAATTCTAGATAACGGAATTTTTTCATACGGAATTTTTTCATACTATTCCAGGTGAGTCAAGAAGATGTGGGGGTCCAAGGGTGCATGGGTGTAAACATAGGTACAACCCTGGAGAAGGAGGAATAGATAGGGTAGAGGCTACCGAGTTCATCCTTAAGGTCTTTCGCAGACCTAAGTACCCTGGGATCGTGAAATCAAACCCCTCAGGGGATGGGAGGGTAAAAGCAAGAGTGTAAGGAGGGCAAGGGAAGGCCCGTTTGAGGACCTTTCCAGAAGACCCAAAAGCTCACCGAGGAGGCTTAAGGCCGAGTTTGAGCAGTTGATCCTCAGTAAGGTCAAAAGGATCCGTTTGGAAATATACGCTTAGGATCTCCCCCAACACCATGAAGGTCGTCTTAACTCAAGGCCCCTTTACGACTACGAACATCTTCTGCCCTTTGAGGAGTTACAGGTGGACACAAAGTACATCCTCAATGAAGATTTCCTTCCCACGGGGTCTCGAAGCATATAAAAGCATGTGGACTTCCGAGTTATAAATGGAGCCTCCGAAATGTAGCCTACCAGGGTTAGGTTTGTGTTGTTGACCTTGGTGCTTTTGTGGTTAAGGGCTCATGGAGTAAGGTGGAAAGTGAAATTGAGGATTGATCTGGGCAGTGAGTTTTGTGAACCAAGTCCGAAGAAACAAAGGGAGTGGAGAGAGATCCTGAGTTTGCTTGGAGCAGAGAGTGAACCTGTAAGAAAGGGGATGGGACCCCTTCAGGCTGTCATAAAAAGGGCCCATCGGTCACATGAGGAGAAATTTTAGCTCATTCATGCCGAGAGGTGTGAGACAATGGGTGAATTGATCTTAAGGGTTCAGAGGTGGCATGACACCTGGAACTTCTTCAAACCTCACTTTGGAAGGGGGATGGAAGGGGAAAACCCCCTCGGAAGTCCTTAGGGAGAGGTCAGGGAGGTTTCTGAAAAGGTAGATCCTGAAATTTCCGGCAGTATCTCCTGAGGCCCTGTTGAGAAAGGTTAATCCAACGCTTCTCACCTTATCCTTCCACTTCAAAACTGGTACCGATCTTTTTTACCTTTTACACTTTACACGGGTCGAAAGTCTGCTTGTTAAAACATCTATACGCACATGCTCCCCTCTTAGCATCGTCCAAGCAGAGGCAATTATGAAGAGGAACCCCCATAGCATGTAACTGATATCAAAATTCCATGCTATGGGGGTATTGAAAACCTTTCTGGCTATAACCCCTAAGTTCACTACCACTATCAAAACGATAAGGGCAAAAGCCGATACTTTCCCACTTATAAGGCTAAACCTATCAATAAGACGAAGGATCGCTTTCATCTTGTGGGTTTAGCCTCCTTAACGGTATAACTCACATTTTCAAGTGGCTGGAGTTCCTTCATTAAAGCCTTATATTCATTAAGGGATTTTAAAACCTTAGCGAAAAATGGATTTTGAGAAGCATATTTTTCTAAAATTTTCTGCCCCACCTCATCTAGAGCTTTAAGGTCTTCATCAGAAAGCCTTATGAACTGGCACCCATAATCCCTCATCTTCTTCATAGCTTTGCCAGATTCCATTATTTCATAAGCCCTTTGGTGCAAAAATGTCTTGTGAGCAGCTGTCTCGACCGCATACTTAAGATCATCGGGCAATTTAGCCCATACGTCCTTATTAACCATAAGGAAAAACGGACATGAGGTGCTGTGCCATCCTGGAAGGACTATGTATTTACCAACCTCGTGGAATCCCAAACCATAGTTGTCAGCTGGTGAAGCATATTCTAAACCATCGATGGTGCCTCTTTCCATAGCGGTATAAATCTCACCAGCGGGTAAAAATATGGGTTTCACTCCAAACTCCTTCACCACCTCTGCTTCAAGCCCAGTAATCCTGATGATCTTACCTTTGAGATCCTTTAACGAACGAACCGGTTTTTTCAAATGCAAAAAGATTTGCGTGGGACCAGCTCCAAGAGGCCCAACAGGCTTTATGTTCCATTTTCCATAGAGTTCCTCAATTAACTGGAGCCCTCCAAACTCAGTAAACCAGGAAAACCATTGCTCCCCTGTTAGCCCAAAGGGAATAGAACCACCAAAAATGGTAGCGGTCATATCTCTTCCAGCCTCATAAGCAGGCCACCATATGGCTGCTTCTATTGTGCCTTTGGAAACAGCTTCGATGGTCTCACCAAAAGGAACTAAACTCCCAGAACCATAAGTCAAAATCTCCAAACGCCCCCCGCTCAACTTCTTTACGGTCTCAGCAAAGTACTTTGAGACCAACGAATCATAAGGGGCACCTCCAGGATAAAATGATTGCACACGCCATTTGATAACTTGAGCTTCAGCGTGGGTTAAAGCAAAAAATAAAACCCCCACCCATATGCTCCACAAGAACTTTACTTTAAACCTTCCTTTCATGATAACCTCCTTTTAAAAATTGTTTGTTTTTATTGTAGAAAAAACTTCTAAAGTTTTCAAGATCAAGCCCCAATTCCCAACCCACAGCCTTTGTAAGTTTCCGTTACGCTTCCTTTTCAACTGCTCCTGCGATGACCTTTGCGATGGCAAAAATAAGTTGCTCGGCGTCCTCCAATAAATTACTCCATCTTCATGCAAAGTACGGGCACATTTTAAGGGTTTAAAATTGAAAGCTGTCAGCCTCTGTTAAAGTTCGGCAGCTAAAAAATCATGCTTCTTTTCCAGCCTCGAACCCCATCTGTACCGCTTTTAAGTTAATTTCCCGCAATGCAATGGGAGTGAGCATTGTGACTGCCTCCCGGACCTCTTGCTCGTTGAAGGGAAGAAGCCCTTTGGAAACGGCATAACCTATAAGGATGAGGTTGGCCACACGGGGATTACCCAGTTTCTGAGCTATTTCATCAGCATCCACGGGATAAAGCCTGACTCCTTCTACCTCCGGAAGGGAGGGAGAGTTAATCAGTGCCGCTCCTCCTTCTCTCAGCATCGGGAGGTTCCTCAAACCTTCATCCCTTTGGAGGCCAAAGAGCAGATCAGCCCTTCCCCTTTTTATGAGAGGGCTAAAAAACTCACCTATTTTCACATGGGACAGGACCGATCCTCCCCTCTGGCTCATACCGTGGGTTTCGGAACCAAAAACATTTTCGCCGCGCTGGTGGGCTAGTTGATAAAGTAGCCTCGCTGTAAAAAGTACCCCTTGTCCCCCTACCCCAGCGATAACTATCTGTAATTTCATCTTACTTCCCTTATCGCCCCTTGATTGCAGGCGTAAACGCAGAGGCCACAATCGACGCAAATCTTGCGATCTATCTCTATGTGGCCATCAACCATCCTCAAGGCCGGACAGCCGAAGGCCTCAAGGCAATAACGACACCCAACACAGCTTTCCACAATTGGCATCTCGATAACTGAGCGAGGACATGCCACTGCACATAGCCGACAGAGATTGCAAAGCTCGAGGTTTACCTTGTAAGTGCTGCCCTCCTTAAGGATAGCTCCTTGAGGACAGGAGATCATACAAAAATCACATTCCGTACAGCTACCGCAGTGGAAACAGCGTTCCTTTGCTTCTCTCAGCGCTTCCTCTTCAGAGATCCCTTTCGAGATTTCCTCAAAGCTTCTTCTAGCTTCTTCGGAGCTCAGGCGCCTTAGTGAGGTCCTCTCACTCCTTGGAAAGGCGGTTATGTCTATCTCCTCCAAGGGAACCTCTTTAGGTACTCGCTCCTTAGAGAGTTTAATCTCTTCACCAGTAAGAAAACGGTGGATCTCCAACGCTCCTTTTCTACCCGAACCTATAGCATGGGCAACTGTGCGAGGCTGATCTAAGAGATCGCCTCCAAAAAAGACCTTCCCGCTTTCGCGGAGGTCTGAAGGGAGCTCAAGATCGGGTTCTTCTCCGATGGCCACCACCACGGCCTCCACTTCAAGGACAAATTCTGAACCCTCAACGGGTTTGACCTGACTGCGGTCATCCTTCCCAAGGGACTCAACATACATTCTAACCAGACGCAATCCCTTCACTTCCTCATCCCCCAATATCTCCACCGGAGAGACCAAAAATTCCATCTTAACCCCTTCGGCCAAGGCCTCCTCCACTTCTGAAGGATGGGCCGGCATATCCTCCTTTCTTCGGCGATAAAGGAGCAATGGTTGGGCTCCAAGCCTTATAAGGGACCTACAGACGTCAATGGCGGTATTCCCCCCACCAATAACGGCCACCCTTTTTCCTATTACAGGAGGATTACCTTCATTTAAGCTCTTGAGAAACTCAATTCCCCTCCATACTCCTTTGAGCCTCTCGTTAGGAACTTCCAAGCTTCTGGGTTTCTGAGCACCGGTGGCAAAAAAGAGGGCGTCGAAGGCATGAAGATCCTTGAATGATATATCCCTTCCGACCTTCACCCCAGTCCGCATCTCTATACCAAGGGACAAGATCCTATCGATTTCTCTCCTCAGCACCTCTTTGGGAAGGCGATAAGGAGGTATGCCATAGCGGAGCAATCCCCCGGGCTCTGGCATGGCCTCAAAGATCGTAACCTTATGTCCCAAAAGGGCCAGATGATAAGCACAACTTAATCCTGCAGGACCCGAACCGATCACAGCTACCCGAAACCCCGTATCGGGAGCTCTCTTGGGCAAACACTGTAAGGTATCGCCCAAAAAGCGTTCTATGGCCTGAATGCTCACAGGCTGATCGTACTTACCTCGGTTACACGCGTTTTCACAGGGATGAAAACACACTCTGCCGCACACCGAAGGTAATGGATTTGTCTGAAGCAAGAGAGAAGCTGCCTCTTCCCGCTTCTCCTTAGCCAGTAAAAACAAAACTCTCTCCACATCAGTCCCAACGGGACAAGCCCCATTACAGGGTGGTGTTTTTGTCACGTATCGAGGCCTTAAGACCTCTCTCTCCGGCAAGGGAAGGTGATAGAAAATCTCAACCCTCCTGGGTTGATCTACTTTCTTTGTGATTTCCATACAAGGGTGCCTTGCAACAATTACGGCCACCCCTCCGTTCTTTTCCACATACTGTTGAGCATTCCTCAGGGCTTTTATCAATTCGGGTATCTTGTAAGGATCGACCACCTGAAGATACTGTACGCCACAGGCCTTCACTATTCTTTCAAGGGTAATTGGCTCGGCCTTCTCGCCATCAGCTAGAATCGGAGAGGCAGCAGTAGGTTGCATGCCTGTCATTGCAGTGGTGCTGTTATCCAAGATTACCAACAGAAACCTGGCTCTCGTGTGAACGGCATTCACTAGGGCAGGCAAGCCGGCGTGGAAAAAGGTCGAATCCCCAATGGTAGCCACAATGGGAATCTCACGTTTATCTTGATGATAAGCTTGGTAGAGACCCGCTGCCATATTTATGGCGGCTCCCATGTCAAGGACTATATCCACTGCCCCCTGGTTCACTCCCAAAGTGTAGCAACCAATATCACTGGGGAAAATGGCATTGGGAAAAGCGCGCTTTATCGCATAAAAACTCGCGCGGTGAGGACAACCCGGACACAGCACAGGAGGTTTCTCGGCCCCTTCCACGGGGGGCTTGACCGTTTGCCTAATAGGAGGAAGAAGGGGTCCCTTCGCTTTCTCCCAGGCCTTCCTGAAGGCTTCTTCCACCACCTCAGGACTCAACTCCCCTTCTTTGGGCACAACACCCGTAAATCTCCCCTCAACCTTCTTCCCATTCCTTATCATAAACTCCAAGACCGCATCGGGTTCTTCAAGGACTAACACGTGTTTACATATCTTCATGAACCTCTCTACCAATTTCCGGGGAAATGGCAAAGGAGCACCCACCTTAAGAACTGGCACTGAATCGGCAAGCCCGAGTTCCTCCAGAAGTTCCACTATCGTACCAAAGGTAGATCCTGCTGTGATGATCCCCAAGCGAAAAGAGCCCTCTAAGGATTCCAAGGACTTTCTCCCTAGCAGAACCCCGTTAAAAGGAGAATTTTCATATTCCTCGGCGATCTCCTCCAATTTGCGATTCAAGACCTTATGGAGCTGGTACCGATATCTTGGGGTTGAAGCCCAGCGATGGGGATCCTTCACAAAGTGGGCCTCCCTTCGGAGAACCTTTGGGGGATTCAGGGTAACTGTTTGACGCGCATGACATATCCTCAGCGTAGGACGTAAAAGCACCGGAATCTCATAACGCTCTGATAACTCAAAGGCAAAAGACGCCATCTCCTTAGCTTCCTGGGGACTGCAGGGGTCAAGAACCGGAACCTTTGCTAAAATCCCCCAGAGGCGGGAATCTTGCTCAGTCTGAGAACTATAAGGCCCAGGATCATCTGCCACAACAACCACAAACCCCCCTTTAACCCCCGTATACACCGAACTGAAGAAAGGATCACTGGCCACATTTAATCCCACCTGCTTCATGGCTACAGCCGCTCTCTTACCGGCATAAGCTGCAGCCAGTGCCACCTCATAAGCCACTTTCTCATTAGTTGACCACTCCACATAAATGTCCAGCCCCTCCTCCTCCCTGAAAGCAATAACGGCCGGCAAAATCTCAGTGGCCGGAGTGCCAGGATAAGAGGTCATCACTTGACAGCCTCCCTCAACTAAACCCCTCCCTATCGCTTCATTCCCTAAAAGAACCCTCTTCCTAACCATCCTGCATCTATAATAATGTATACCGTATACATTGTATAGGGTTAGCTAATTTGTTGCAGAGTCCTTTGTCAACTTGAGGAATTGCCCCGTTTGGGATTTCCTTGAGAGGGGTATCGTTTCATTAAATTAAAATCTACACGGAATCGCTCATCCTCTTTCCCAAGATTCATAAGTCCCCATCCGATAAGGCCCAATCCCTAATCCTGGAAGAATTCGCCCAGCTTGCACTCTATAATCGCTCCTTTGCCTCATGGCTACTAAAAATTGGTCTTTTAGTTTATGGTAAAGGGCAAACCTGTTGAGTTTAGTTTGTCTAGTTTTTAAGAAGTGTGGGATATAGAAAAAGTAATTACCACTTCCCTTTAAGCAATAAAACGCAAAACCCTCCTCAAAAACTATAAGGGATATCTTGACAAAGTGGAACGATATTTTACTCTAATGGGTGGAGGTAAATGTGAAGGAAGATCCCTTGATTCAAGCGATCTTTGATGTCATGGAAGATGAAATAATTGTTGTGGGGGATGATCGTCGTTTAATTATGGCAAACAAAGCAGTGAAGCAAAAGTATGGGATTTCAGAGATTGGGAAGGGGATCTGCTATCAAGTGCTTTTTGGTTTGGAGGGGCCTTGTAGAGGGTCTTTTTGGAGCTGTCCATTGGAAGAGGTTTTGGAAACTTGTAGGGAAAAGATGTTATTACTTTCGGAAGGTTCCAATTTGGAAAGAAGGTACACAAAGGTGGTTTGGGCCCCCTTGCAGCACCCCTGGAGTGATTCATGGATGGTGGTTGAACTTAGAAAGGATGTGACGGCGGAGAGGGAGCTTGAAAGGGTAGTATTGTCTCGTCGTCATCAGCTTCAGGTTCTCAGTCGTATATCTAGTGTCATAAGCAGCCCCAAGGAGCTGGATCAGGTCCTTCAGGTGGCCCTTGATAATGTACTTGAGCTGGTCAATGGTTCCGTAGGAGGTATTCTCATTGTGGAAGGTAGGGAACTACGTTATCGGGTCCATAAGGGACTTCCCGCTCCTGAGATAGGTTCTCTTAGAATAAGCATAGGAGAGGGTATCGCTGGAAAGGTTGTTGAAAATGCCAAGCCTTTAATGGGGACTGAAGAAGAAGCTCGCTTTCATCCCGACTTTCCAGGGCTTGAAGGTATAAGGGCCTTTATCAGCATTCCACTAATGGCCAGGGATCGGGTGGTAGGAGTGATGAACGTGGCAAGTGCTGAAAGGCGTACCTTTGGCGAAGAAGAAGTCTTTCTTCTCACCACCTTAGGATACTTCTTGGGAACCGTTATTGAACAAGCGCGCCTTAACGAGCGTTTGGCCAAGGCAAGGGAGCGGTATCAGGCCCTCCTCCAACATGCTCTGACCGCTCAAGAGCAGGAGAGGAAGAGAATTGCCAGGGAACTACATGATGAGACCAGCCAGGCCATCACTAGCCTTACTCTAAGCCTTCAGGCCTTGCTGGAAATGGCGAAAAGCCGGGGCATAGGTGATGCCGAGTTCTTGGAGAGGTTGCATAAAGCTTACTCCTATGCGGTTTATGCCGGCAACGAGGTGGTAAAGCTCATGAAGGAACTTAGACCCACGCTTTTGGATGAACTGGGTCTAGCAACAGCTATCCATCACTACGCTAAGGAGAACCTACAGCCCCAGGGCATAAAGGTCATCATGGAGCAAAAGGGGCAAGTAAAGCGGCTTCCTTCCGAAATAGAAATAACCCTCTATCGTATTGCCCAAGGAGCAATAGGAAATATTCTGGAACACTCCAAGGCAAAAGAAGCTCGCATCCTTCTGGAGTTCCTTCCAGGGGAGTGTCGGTTGACCATAGAGGATGACGGGCAAGGATTCGATGTGAAAAAAATCACTCGGGTGGAACCAAGTGGCAGGGGGGCAGGTCTCTTTACTATGAAGGAGAGGGTAAACCTTGTTGGTGGAAGTTGTCATATAGAATCCCAGCCCGGACGGGGGACGAAGGTCATTGTAAGGGTGCCTATACCGGAAAAAGATGAACAGGAAGATTAAAGTGCTGATAGTCGACGACCACGCCCTGGTCAGGGAAGGGTTGAGGGCCCTTTTGTCCTTGGCTCCCGACATCGAAGTGGTGGGCGAGGCGAAAAATGGAAGGGAGGCTCTGAAGAAGGTGAGGGACCTGCGTCCCGACGTAGTTCTCATGGACATAGTAATGCCTATGATGGGAGGGCTTGAGGCAACCCGGAGGATATCTCGCGATTTTCCTGAAACCAAGGTTTTGGTTCTTACCCAGTATGACTCTGAGGATTATGTAATACCCATCATCGAAGCTGGGGCGGTAGGCTTCGTGACCAAGATGTCGAGTTTTTCCGATTTGGCCGTAGCGGTGAGGACTGTCTGGCAGGGGGGAGCTTATCTTTCTCCCTCGGCTGCCTCTGTTTTAGTTGAGGAGCGCCGGCGTAGAAATACCGAACACGCGAAGGGCAATTCTTATGACAGCCTAACCCAAAGGGAACGGGAGATTTTAAAACTGATAGCCGAGGGGCACACCACCCGAGAAATAGCCCAGATACTTTTCCTCAGCCCCAAGACGGTGGAGTGGCATCGGGGAAATCTGATGCACAAGCTTAAGCTACGAAACAGGTCTGAACTTATAAGATATGCTATCCGAAAGGGAATAATTGCCCCCTAGGCTCAGGGGGTTTCCCGTAGATCCCGGGGATTTTCCTGGGAAAAATTTAAGGATTTTTCCCAACTCTTTTTAAGGGATTTTCCTGATTTTCCTCCTCTTTCAAAGGAAATAGATTACAAAAAGCTGAAAGGAGCATAAAGATGAGAGCAAAAATTACGACATATCAAGATCGGACGTTAATCCCACCCTGTCAGGCCGCCTGTCCCCTTCATATGAGGATCAGGGAGTATGTGGATCTGATAGCCCAGGGCAGGATCATGGAAGCCTTGAAGGTAATCCGAGAGGACAATCCATTTCCCTCCATTTGCGCCCATGTGTGCACCCATCCTTGCGAGGAGGCTTGTCGGAGGGGCAAGGTTGACAAACCCGTGGCCATAAGGGCGCTCAAGAGGTTTGCAGTGGAGTTTGGCGGGGACAGGATGGTGGAGATAGAGGCCGAGACTCGGCGCAAGGAGAAGGTGGCAGTGGTCGGCTCAGGGCCTGCGGGAATGGCTTGTGCCTATTACCTTCGGAGGCTCGGATATCCGGTAACAATCTTTGAGGCCCATTCAGAACCAGGAGGGATGCTCAGAGTAGGGATACCCCGGTATCGCCTTCCCCGGGAGATAGTGCAAAGGGAGTTCGATAGACTTATTCGCATGGGGGTGGAACTTAGGCTGAACACAAGGGTTGTTTCCCTCGACCTCCTGTTCGAGATGGGGTATCAAGCCGTCTTCGTAACCATCGGTGCGCATCAGGGCCTCAGGCTAGGAATAGAAGGAGAAGAGGGACCCGGGGTTGTAGATGGTGCTACTTTTCTGAGGGAGGTGAACCTGGGGCTGAAACCTTTGCTGGGGGAGAAGGTAGGGGTGGTAGGTGGTGGAAACGTCGCCATAGATGCGGCTCGAACAGCCCTCCGCTTAGGGGCTAAAGAAGTGAGGGTTCTCTATCGGCGAGGGCCTGAGGAGATGCCAGCTTCTGAAGCCGAGGTTCAGCAGGCGAAGGAGGAAGGGGTACAGTTCGACTACTTAGTGGCCCCCCTTCGTATCGAGAGAGAAAGGAATAAGCTCAAGGTGATCTGCATTAGGATGAAGCTTGGGGAGCCTGACTCAAGTGGCAGAAGGCGTCCGGTTCCGATAGAAGGGAGCGAGTTTCCCTTAATGTTGGACACCCTAATTGTGGCCATAGGTCAAGCCCCTCAACTTCCTGAAGATTTCAGGCTTCGAATAGGCAAGGGAGCGACCATCCATGTGGATCCCGTGAGTCTTGCCACCAACAGGCCCGGTGTCTTCGCAGGAGGCGATGCGGTTACCGGACCGGCTACGGTGGTAGAGGCACTGGCTGTAGGCAAAAGGGCTGCCTTCAGGATCGATGACTATTTGAACCATCGTTACCCAGTCCCCGAAAAGGAAGCAAGACCAGTGGTGGGAGATCTCTTACCCGAGACCATCGCCATGATCAGGAAGATATCCCGCATGGACCCTCCTCATCTTCCTCCCGAAGTGAGAGTAAAGGAATTCGTGCCCGTGGAGATGGTGTACGGTTGGGAGGAGGCCATTAAAGAGGCAAGACGATGCCTTAAATGTGGGGCAGGAGCGGAAATCTTCTCCCGTGACAGATGCGCTAGTTGTCTCACGTGTTTGAGGGTATGCCCTTACCATGTCCCGCGCTTGAACGGTACTGGCGAAGTGGAAATCCCCGCCGATCAGTGTCAAGCCTGTGGCATCTGCGTTGCCCAGTGTCCAGCTAAGGTCATCATCCTGCGTAAACCCCAGGACCGTAGGCAGATCGCGGAAGAGCTGAACCACCTTGCAAGATACGGTCCCTCCAAGCCGATGATGGTGGGATTCTGTTGTCAGTATGGTCTCTATGGGACAGGGGTACTTTCGGGTTTGTATCGGGAGAAAAAAGCTGGGGTTTACATAATCCCGGTCTCGTGTGTGGGTAAAGTGGAGGCAGAACACCTTCTTGAGGCCTTCCGCCTAGGGGCTGAGGGGGTCTTTGTAGCCGGCTGTGGGGACCAGTGTTCAAGAGAGGACACGGCCTTATGGCTTGGACGCCGAATAGAGAAGGTGAGAGAGAGCCTTGGTGAGATGGGGCTTGAGCCCGAACGGATTAAGTTATTTATGCCTGGCGAAGGGAGAGATCTCTTGGAGGACCTAAGGGATTTCTCCCAGAAGGTAGCCGGGCTTTATTTGGCCTCTTTGGTGAGGCAGGAGGTGAAGTATGATAGTTGCCCAACAGAAGCCTTTGGAAGAGATCCTACGCATGATCGACCCTTATGAAAGGATTATGATACTTGGCTGTGGGACATGCATGACCGTCTGTGGTGCAGGAGGGGAAAGGGAAGTGGCCTTTCTTCAAAAGGCTCTAGAGATAGCCGAAAGTAGAGAAGGGGAGAAGCATACATTTATTCCCTACACCCTCAAGAGGCAATGCGATCCCGAATTTCTTGACCTTCTGACTGACCGCATTGAGGATGTGGATGCCATCCTAAGTCTTGGTTGCGGCGTCGGTGTTCAAGCCCTTGCTGAGCGCTTTTCGGACTTACCAATTCTCCCAGGGGTGGATACCTCTTTCTTAGGAATGGCCAAAGAATGGGGGGTTTGGGACGAGCGATGTGCTGCCTGTGGTCATTGTATGCTGGGGGAAACCGCAGGAATATGTCCTATAACTCGGTGTGCAAAAGGGATCCTCAATGGCCCATGTGCCGGCCCTAAGGGCGGCAAATGCGAAGTGGATGGTGAGAGAGATTGTGCGTGGGTATTGATCTACCGTCGCTTAGAGAGATTGGGACAACTGGATAAGATGCGCAGGTTCTATCCTCCGCGGAACTTTGAGAGGCCAAAGAGGATCCTCAGGAGGACATAAAGGAGGAGGAAGAAGATGGCTTTGTCCCTTTTGGAAGAAAAACTGGAGGCAGGAGAATTCGTGGTAACGGCTGAAGTGGGACCACCTAAGGGCACTGACCTAACTGAGATGATCCATAACATTGATCTTCTCAAGGAGTGGGTTGATGCCATTAACGTGACCGACCACCAGAGCTCTGTCATGCGATTTCCCTCCCTAGGGGGATGCCTTTTAGTGAAGGAAAGAGGAGGAGAACCTATCCTTCAGGTCACCTGCAGGGACAGAAATCGATTGGCACTTCAGGCTGATCTCCTTTTCGCCTACACCCGGGGCATAAGGAACGTATTGTGTCTCACAGGTGATTCAGTGGAGGTGGGAGACCATAGGGGCGCAAAGCCTGTCTTTGACTTGGATTCGGTTCAGCTGTTGAGAGGAATTAAGGAGATGGAGGAGGGACGTGACATGGGAGGAAATCCCTTAAAAGGCGCACCCCAGTTTTACCTTGGGGCCTCTGTACATGTGGAGGCCGATGAAATTGAACCTCAGCTGATGAAATTCGAGAAGAAGGTGATGGCAGGGGCTCGATTCTTCCAGACTCAAGGCATTTTTCGGGTGGAGAGTCTGAGGAGGTTCATGCCCTATGCGTCCCAGTTTGGCGTGAAGGTCCTGGCTGGAATTATTGTAATCTCCTCAGCCCGGATGGCTCGTTATATGAACGAGAAGGTACCGGGGATCACTGTGCCTGATGAGATCATCGAGGAACTTTCCAGTACAGAAAAGGGCAAAGCCCTACAGAAAGGAATAGAAATCGCCGCAAGGACCATAAGGACCATTAAGGAGGAGGGCTTGTGCTCTGGTGTTCACATTATGGCCATCGGAAACGAGAAGGTGGTCCCCGAGCTTATAGAAGCAGCTGGCCTTAATGGAAGGGCCAGATGAGAAAAGGAGGTAAGACATGGAGAAAAAGAAAATACTTATCGTGGATGACGAACCGGCTTTCGTGGAAGCCTTTAGGGTAACCTTCGAGGCCAAAGGCTACAAGGTCCTTACGGCCTCAAGCAGAAAGGAGGCCCAGGAGGCGGTACGGAGGCATGGCCCTCAGCTGGTGGTCTTGGGAACCCTTTATCCGAGAGGCGAGGCTTTTGTATTTCATAACTGGCTTAAAAAGGACCCCCATTTCCGGCACATTCCTCTTATTGTCCTCGATGCCCCTCCAGAACAGAGGGGGATGAGAGGTTGGTTGAGCATCGAAGGTATGCAACTTGAAGCTGAGGATTATATGATAAAACCGGTGGAACCTTCGGCCATTTATCCTCTGGTGAGAAACTTCTTAGAGAGGAGAGCAGAAAAAATAAGGGTCCTGGTGGTGGATGATCACACCATGGTCAGGGATGGGATCTGCGCCGTACTGAGGCTGCAGGAAGACATGGAGGTCGTAGGGGAAGCTACCAACGGAAGGGAGGCGGTGGAAAAGACCCTAACGCTCATGCCGACGGTAGTTCTTATGGACATCGTGATGCCCGTCATGAATGGTTTGGAAGCCACCAAGGAGATCCTAAAGCTCCGCCCTGAGTCCAAGATCCTGATCCTCACTCAGTACGATGAGGAAGAAAACTTGTTGGTCGCTAGGCAAGTAGGGGCTTATGGCTTCATACCTAAGAGAGCTGCCAGTTCCGCCTTACTTGAGGGAATACGGACGGTAGGAAAGGGCCAATACTATCCACCCTCTTTCGGGGAAGGTGGAGGGGCTCAAGCCATAAGAGGGAGTTTTATTTGATAATTCTCCGGTTAGGGTTTAAAGAAGCAGTAGGGAAATTCTCTTTATGCCAATTCGCCTCTGTTCCTGGTTCATTTCTTTTTTACTCTTAAAACCCCTACGAAACAGACTTTTAAAGGGGTTGACCTTGGAAGCCAATCTATGAATCAGGAAAAGACTCCTTCTCCTTCGTCATTATGTAAAGGGAAAAAGCAATTACCAAGCCTGCCACCCCGAGGAGGAAGGCAACCCTGTAGGCTTCAGGTCCTATGTGGTTACCCCCGCTCAGGCGTTCGAGAATCCACCCCAGTAGGTGCAGAAAGAATCCGCCGCCTAACATGGTGAATAGGTTGACCCCCGTCAGAGCTACTCCTGTCATCGCTTTGGGCATGAGCTCCTTAATATGGGCATACATCACGATGCCCGTCCCGGAAAAAAAGCCGAAGGAAAATAGAACCCCCGCCAAGAGGAAAGTGTTCCTGTTAGCCCACCCACTGGCCAAAACCAAAAGCGATAAAGCCATTCCTGCTAGTCCCGCCGTCACCACCTTCTTGCGTGAGGAAAGGACCCGGTCTGAGACCCAGCCGCTCAGAGGTGAGCCTGTGATGAGGCCTACGTTTAGCACCAAGAGGAGATTGCCCGTCTGTATTGCTGAAAGTCTTACAACTTCCATTAAGTATGGACCTACCCACAGTCCCTGAATGGCCACAAAGATTCCATAACGCAGGAAGGTACTCAGGGAAATAATCCAGTACTCCTTCCGAGCAATTAGCATCCTGGCTGTCTTACTGATGGAGGGAACTGTTTCCTTTCGGCTTGCGCCGTAAGGCCCCTCGCGCACCAAAGCGTAAAATAGGATAGCTATAAAGGCGGTAAACCCCCCTGTGATAGTAAAGGACCACCGCCATCCCAAGCCCTGAACTAACAGGGCCAAGGGGGTAGCGGCCACAATATTACCCAGAGTTCCAGAAGCAAGCATCAATCCGGAGAGCGTGGCAAACTCCCTCGGTGAGAACCAGGTGGTAAAAAGTTTCATGGAGCCCATGAGGTTGGCGGCCATGCCTACACCTAATAACACTCGCCCCAAGGCCGCCCCTTCCAATCTCTCAGCCCAAGCAAAGATCCACGCTCCTATGGAACCAACCATATTGAGAACCGCCATAGTGTGGCGTGCTCCTATCCTATCCAAGCACACCCCCAAAGGCAGTTGGACAAGGGCAAAAGTGTAGAAGAAGAGAGCTGTGAGAAGTCCTAGGGATTCGGCCGAGAGGCCCAGATCCCGTTGGAGCTGAGGGGCGATTATGGCATTGGAAACCCTGTAAAATTGAGAGCAGATGTACAACAAGGCACAGAGGCAGAACACTAGCCATCGGCTAGGAAAAAGATTGTTTTTCCATTTCACAGAGTCCCCCAGTCCCTCTTCACTGCAAGTAGAATTTAAAATTGCTTTAATCTAATTTACAAAAATTCGTTACTCCTCAAGCAAACTCTTTATTATGAGTTCCTTGGCACGTTTTATATCCTCTTCGGAAATATATTCCATAATGCCCTTTGGGTCACGACCCATGTCCTCATTAAGAGCCTTTTTCTTCATTCCTATATCCCTCTCAAGTACGATGCTTTTGGTGGGTTTAAAACCGGCGTTTTCCAGTATTTTCTTTGCGCATTGAGTGTTACATCCATCTACAACGATCACCTTTTGGGCTAATTTTGTTTTCTTTATTACCCCTTTAATACCCACAGGTAAAGCCGAAAGACACCCCACGCAGACCTTCTCCAGTCCCAGTTCCTTCACAACTTCAAGGCAAGCAAGGGCGCTAGTAATACCAGTATTCGAAAACCCTCCATAACATGAAAATATGACATTTTCATGGCTTACCATTTCTTGGCTTTTTTCTTCTTCCATTTTTTTTTACCCCCTAAAGACCCAAAATTTTTCTAAGTTCTTCCAATGTTTCCTTATATTCCTGAGAAAAGAGAGGTTTACACTTTTCAAGTTCAAGTTTTTCATCGCCTATGTTGGCAAGCTTCCGGTAAATATCCCAAGCAAAAGCTTTACAAGTGGGTTTTCCGCACTCCTTGCAGTTCTTACCCGGGAGCAACTTTAAAATCTCTCCCGGTGAAGGAATAGGCCGTGATTCATAGGAGGGTTTTATGTTCTCCTTGTTCCTCTCCGTTTTGAGGATCTCCTTTTTAAGGCTTTCGAAAACCTCTTTAGCTTCCCTCTCATCATTGAGCTTGGTAATCGAGATCTCCTTAGGCCTTATGGTGATGACCCTACCATCCCTCTTTAGCACGAGTATCTTTGCCTGATGATTGTATTGGAACCCTTTAAGGCTCGTGTTTAAATAAGGAAGGAGCTCACTCAGGTCCTCATTAAGCTCGAAAATAGCATTTACCTTCTCACTAGAAGGATTACACTCAGGAGAAACGAGTCGAAGTCTATATTCCTCCAATTTCATTTGAGCCACTGCTTTATCTCCTCAAGCGAAGGAACCATTCCTGCGGACTTAACCTCCCCATCGATCACAAGGGCAGGAGTTATAAAAACCCCATAACTTGCAAATACGTTAACATCACTCACCTTCTTCACTTCAGCCTCAATTCCTAACTCCTCTACTGCCTTTTTTGCTCGAGCCTCGAGCTCGTTACATTTGGGTCAACCCTTTCCTAAGATCTCAATCTTCCTCATAGTTCACCTCCTAAAAGATGTAATTTCCCGCAAACCATCCGGCAAAGGTCCCAAGACACATTATGAGAAACGCATAAACAAGGCCCTTTTTCACCCCAAAGACCCTAATTATGGCAAGAAGATTAGGTAGGCTCATGCCAGGCCCCGTTAAGAGAAGAGCAAGACCCGGACCTTTGCCCATCCCGAGCTCAAGCATCTTATGGACAAAGGGAGCTTCGGTCATCGTGGCAAAATACATCAATTGACCTATTACGGTGGCAAACCAAGAGGAAAAAACCGAGGTTCCTCCCAGGTATTTTTGGACAAAGCTCGAGGGAAGAACCTTTCCTATTATCCCAACTATAAAAACGCCCAAAAGAAGCAAAGGGAATATCATCCTGACAAACCACCAAGTCTCATTAAGCCATCTTCTTATCCTTTCTCTCTCTATAACCTTTAAAGCATAGAGGAAGGTAAGTATCATTCCTATAGCCCACACCAATACCTTATGCGAATAAGGGCCTTTCGCCACAAGATAATTGGGCAAAAGTAGCGTGAGAACAAGAAAAAGGAGAAGCATTGCCTCTTTTTTCCCTATTACACTTTGCCCCCTTTTTAAACCCGAAAAGGAAACTCTTCCTGCTTCCTCCTTTCGAAACAAATAACTCATTACCAACCCAACGACAAAAGCCATCGAAAGGGCACTTGCAATTCTTACAATAACCATCTTGGAACCGAGTAACGCCCCCGTGTAAACAATCGCCAGGATGTTTGAAGCCGGAGCAACCCAAAGTACAATGAAGGCTGCCCCAACCCCTGCTCCTGCATAATAAAGGCCTGACGAAACAGGAATCACTGTACAAGAACAGGCCGCAACAAAAAAACTCCCGCCTGAAGCAAGGGCAAAAGACCTAACCTTATTAGCAGCCGCCCCAAGATAGTAAATAATGGTCTCCCTTGAAATAAAAGTAACCATGGCACCTGCAAGCAAAAAGGCCGGTATAAGACAAGTTAGAACATGAAGGGCGATGTAATCCTTAAGCGCAATAAGTCCTGCCATAAGTAGTTCATAAACAAAAGACATCACAGCCTCCTTTCTATCTCTTCAAGCCCCTTCTTCTGATCCTCCAAAAGGCTCTTCAAGGCTTGAGAAACTTTTTCCAAAATCTCATATACAAGAGGATTCGCCCTCACAAGCACCCTAACTCCCTCTCTCCTTGTGAAAACAAGCCCATACTTTTCAAGCAGAGAAATATGCTTGGAAATATTAGACTGCTCCCCGTTGACCAAAGGCACAATCTCACATACACACAACTCCCT
>Ga0071330_1059095_pt1 | contig 31905 bp, 35 predicted proteins | sample GBScel77sediment_FD_63802 | JGI IMG/M metagenome (GOLD analysis project Ga0071330, IMG submission 63802) | Hot spring sediment microbial communities from Great Boiling Spring, Nevada - Cellulolytic enrichment Sediment 77C v2 (version 2) | ecosystem: Environmental > Aquatic > Thermal springs >...
AACTAATCGCATATATCAAGGAGCGAATCGAGAGCTTTACACAAGCTTTAGATATGCGATTAGAGGAAATGCAACGAATTATTAACCGATTGCAGGAAATTGTTTACGGAAATGGAAGTGGTTTGATTGCGAAAGTAAACACATTATGGTATATCGTGTGGGTTTTAACTTTCGTGGTTTTTGGACAAGGAGTTATAAGCGTTTTTGGAATATTTTAAACATGATTTTAGTTAATCATCGAGTGGGCTTATTATGTGTTCAGCATCATCATAAAATTCTTCTTTCGATTGCAAATAACTTAAATTTTTAGCTAAGTAATCTTTAACCTTAGCTAGTAAATTTTCAGCTTCTTCTGGACCTATCGCAAGATCAAACAGTTCCTTTATAAATTTTTTCATGTCAAACTCATCAAACAGAACTAGCTCCACGAATATTTCGGCTGCCAATTTTTCCTTCTTCGGCAGCCTTTTTATCAGCTTCCAAATTCTCTCCAAAATGTCTCCTCTTCCTTTTGCCGACTTATAGCTTTTGTACTGTAAAAGTCCACGGGGTTTTATCTGCCATACTCTATTCTCCTCTTTTTTGTTTTTATAGTCAGTGAAGGTAATTTCAAACTTTTGCCGGTTAACTGCCCCACCTGCGATAGCTCGGAAATGGTTTTTTATAAACGTCATTATGTATGTGCTAAGTCGCGTTTTTTCTGGGTTGTAGTGTTTTAGGCACTTAATAAAAATATCTAACATTTCCGCTTCGGTTTCATCATTCACCTCCAAACCAAAATATTCTGAAAACCTTAAGGCACCGTGAATTATTAACGGAGCATAAGCCTGTAATAATCGCTCAAATGCTTCCCAATCGCCTTTTTTCCACCTTTCGATTAGTTGCTTCTCCTCATCACGCGACAACTTTCTATAAGACTTCCCATAGTAAAGCAGAAGTGGAAAGTCACTTTTACGTTTTTTCATATCGTTGTATTACTCATGAAAAGAGAATACAGTTTTTCGTTAGCAAAATGTCGCCTTGCTCTCGCTTTGCTTCGTAGCCAGCACTCGAAGTTAGTCGCATAAACAATCGAAAAGCGGTTATCATACTTCCTAATTTTTTCAATCCCATATCGACAAAACATATGGATAAACCCTTTCCCAAGATGCCCTTTTGTCCTTAACTTTTCACAAATATATTGAACCTCCTTATCTAACTCACGAAAGAGAAAGTAAACTGGTGATATGTTCGGGTTAAATCCTTGTCTTTCTGTTTCATCCCTCTTTTTAAGAAGCAAATTATTCAAGGCGATAAAAGCAACCTGAACATCCTGTAATAAAAAATACTTCTCGTAGCTCTTATAATCAACTTCGAATATAGGGTGCGTTTTCTCTAGTAAACCATAAAACGACAACCCCTTATACTCTTGCAACTTCTTATGCTTTTTAACTAACCACTCATCGTACGTAATATGGTAAAAAAACCCCTCGAACGTAGCATAAACCTTAAAATCTCGAGCATTCTTTATCTTTAAGAAGCTGGGAAACTTTTTAATATCTATTTTCAAATCGTTGACTAGACGTCTTATTCCTGCGTTAACGAGATTATGTGAAATGTCAAAACCAGTTAGCGAAAATGAATAACCGTTTTTCTCATACTCGATTATGAGGTGATTAATTATGTTGTTCAGACTTACGTAAAATAGCGGACGAAGGAGATACTTATCATACATAATGTCACACCTCCTACCTTTATTATAATTTAGGCGAGGAGGCAAAACTATGAAAATGAAACCAGAAATGTTTCCTAGGTATTCTGCAGAGGCTGTTGAGTTTAAAGGTAGGAAGTGGGTGAATTTTAACGTGGCAACCCGTGGATATGAACCGACGTTACCCAGAAAACTCTTAATCTATAAATGTGCGAAGAAAATAGGTCGTACTCTCTTTGTCGATATTGAAAAGCTAAAGAAAGAAGAGGCTCGCGGAGCTGCATATGTCGTAATAAAGTTAAAAAAGTTTAAAAACATCCCTGCATTTAACCTATACGGCCGACGATACATCATTAGGGGCCTTGTTAAAAAGCATGTTCAATGGACTTATATCCCAGAGCTTAGAGAAGCACTTGTATACTTTCATGGAGGAGCTTACTATGAGCTAGAAAAACTAACTGAACTTTTGAAAAAGATAAATGGGGAGAGCGAGCGTGATAAAGCCTGGATACAAAGCATTATCGAACGCTATAATATTTGATGATTTTCTGCTGTTATTTATCGAGACGAGAGAAAACAACAGTGAGAGTTGCTATCTAAAAAATTCTGCAATTGTTTTTCCGGAAAAGTTTAAAGTGGAGAGCGAGGCGTTTATGTTTTATATTTTGTGGTGCCTAGCTGAGGAAAAGGCGACGGTGGTTGTCACTGAAGAATTTTTTTTGATCGATATTAGCCCATCGGTTTTGAGTGAGTTAGAAGCAGCAAACATAATTGGGAGAGAGCTAGGGGTAGTTGAGTTAGTCATGCCGGGGGTGATCGGAGGTAAGATGGAGGAGCGGGTATGGAAGGCTATAGACAGGCTAAGGGTGGCAGAAAAGGAAAAGAGGCTAAATGTTTATAGAAAAAAGGAAGTTTATAAGAATTCAAACTAAAAAATTTTATTTGCCTCGGACACACCTATATAATATAATATATAGTGGAAGGGGGCAGCTGGAAAAAAGAAAAACCCATGAACCAACGGATGCCTAGGAGCGTATAATAGATGTAGGTGGGACACCGACCCGTGGTGGTGTCATGATCGATCCTTATCATCCCCCGCACGGCCACCACGGGTCGGAATGAAAGCAACGGGGTTATGAGGCGTAGGATTACAATTGGTCCGAGGCCTAATAACCCCTTTTCTTAGTAAACTAACTGTCAAAAAAGTTACCATAAGGTGGAGGACGTTAAAAATGAAAAAGTTTGTGTCCGTGAAAGAATTAGCTGAGATCCTTAACTTGCACCCTGTAACGATCTATAGGCTCATATCAATCGACAAAACGCTAAAAGCCTATAGAGTAGGACGCAACTACCGCCTTGATTTGGATGAGGTTTTGCGTTTGGCTAGGGAAGGTAAGATTCAGCCATGGAGTGAAAAGAGACGGGAAAGAAAGCTGTTGGAGGCGTGTCAGAGGCAAGCGTTGAAGGATCAAGGTGAGAAGCAAAAGGAGTAAGAGATGAGTACTATACATCCCTCGAAATGGATCTTAAGCAACAACCTTTCCTTCTTCCTCGACGGTGACATTTTGATCCTTGATATCGATGAGGACTATAGCTATGACTCACGGATAAGAGAAGCATATCTTAAATATGTTGAGGAAAAAGGCGTTGCTCCCATCATCGGGTACGTAGTGAGAAAGGTTGGATATTATGCAGACCATCCAAACTATGAAAATTTTGAGTTCGGACAGGTTATAGGGATTAAACTTTCATGGTACAAAAGAAAAGCTAGAAAGGACAAGAAGCAGTTTATCCTTAGCGAATTAAAGAAAGGATTAGGAGTTGACCTAGAAAAAGAAAGAAATCGACCGCTTGCACCTAAAGCGTTTATTAAAGCTGCTTATTACATTAGAGCATGTGAAAAAAATGAAATTGATTTTGAAACATTTAAAAATAGCTTGGATCTTAGGACACGATTTTTATATGAGACATTTTTAACGCAACCAGACGAAGTTGAGTCCCTATTTTCGTTCTTCAATGATGTTATTTACTGGCCGCATGAGGATCCGATACCTGCTCTGGTCCTGTTTTGCTACATCAGTTATTGCAAAACGAAAGGAATAACGCCGGTGCTAGTTAAAGGAGAAAGCATAATCTTTCCTTTAGCACAAAAAGAAAAAATTGCACAGGTGATAAAGTATGTGAAAGAAAAAGAAACAAATCAAAATGCCGTATTTCGCGTTGGTCCGGATGTTATTGTGCCATTTAAGGAAGAGATTTTGGAATTGGTTAGGGTTTGAATGGTTAAATAGTGTTATTGGACAACATCTAAAGGAGGATAGCTATGAGACAAACCGCTAAACAAAAAATTCAAAAAACTGATTATCTAAAAAAGTATGTTTATCCGGACATTAAAGTTAATGATTCAGAAGAAGAAAATTCAAAAGAAAGAAGGATCGTCGAAAAGTTTATTTGTTCACATGAGGGTGTTAAAATCATTGATGGCTGCCTACATATCAATCACACTTTTAATGGCTCAGAAGAAGAAACTGATCCTGGATTATTTGTGATTTCTTCGATGTACTTGAAGTATGTTTGGCTTTACGATATCACTCCAATTTTCTTTTTCAATACGCGTTATGGAGATATAGTCGAACAGGAAATGGTTTGGCTGCCACTTTTACAGGATAGCCCATTTAGTGTTCTCGATACCATAGCTGTGTTCGATAGGGTTAGAGAATATGCTAAGATGATTGCTAATTCCGAAAACTTAATTTACTGGGAAGATACATCAGATGAAGACATAAAAAAGCTAGGCATTAATGAACCCGATCTTATAACAACATTTGGAATAAACATAGACGATAGCAAATTACATGACGACAAGTTCTTAGGTTTGTTAAAGTATGAATTCGAGGTTTTTAGTGGAGTTGTTGGAATTTGCTGTATTAACTGTGGAGAAGTTGAAACATTTGGAGCTAAGTTTATGGTTCCTTGCTATGAGACAAAAAAATTCCTCCAAAATATTGCTTGCTATATCAGGAGGGTTGAGCAATTAAAAAAGAAAGGAATAAAGGATATTCCGCCTTATAAGAAATTGATGGAGAATGTTTAATGCCGTGGTTAGGTTAGGTATCGTTGTGTCTAGGTTGTCATAGGAATAAGGAGGTTAAATATGTGGAGTCGAGATAGTCCAAAACAGTTTACATGCGTGAGGTGCTGTTATGTCGTTCCAATACCGATATGTCACGTGGCGAGATGTAAAACGCGAGATTGAAAGCGTTAACAAAGAGCTGAAAAACGTTGAAGTTAAAGAAGTCTACAAAAAGGTGATGGAGAGACTAAACTGGCCGGAACACATACACGCGGTTGAGGTTATTAAGATAGTCTGTGAGCATTATGACGGTTATGAAAGAAAGATAACCTTGATTGGTAATGTGATCCTGGGTGAGAAGGCGGGGGAAACGATTGAGTATGAACTAAAACAAGGTGACATTTTTAGACTCGCTCGGTTGCTGGGGGTTATGGAATCGAATAGTGTTTTGGTGCATGACCTGGCTGGAGGAATCGTTGCTGTCAAGGCGGAAGCTAAGGGAGAGCGGTGGATAATAAATAGTGTTGTTAGCTGCCTCAAAAAAGCTCAGCGGAATGGGGTCTACGTTCAATCCTGTAACTAGAGAGGTGAAAAATGAGCAGATTATTAAATGCTAATGAACTAGCAGAAATCCTAAACGTCCCAGTTGAAACAATCGCTGAACTGACAGAACCACGAGGTCCATTTCCTGTTGTAAAGGTTAAAAAGAAGAAATTTTATGATTTAGATGAGGTTCTAAAGATGGCTAGGGAATATCGGCTTACTATGTGGGCGAAGGATAAGGCAACTGGGGTGTGGAGGGAAGTGTTGGATGAGGAGAAAGTTAAAAAATTGCTTATTGCTAGGTGAACGATCCGGAGGCTTCTAATGACCGGCCGTGATTTTATAAAACACATCCTAGCTATACACAGGGAGGTCAAGAGTGGGATAACATGGCGAAAATTAATTATGCTTTATTCCAAACTTTACATTGATCTCGGGTGGTATGTGCTGCCCTGCTATGGGCTTGTTGAGCTTGAACCGGGGCGACTAGTTTGCAGCTGTGGCAACCCGGAATGTCCTTCGCCCGGTAAGCATCCAAGAACATTGAATGGGGTATATGGAGCCACTAATGATATCAATGTAATAGCGAATTACTTGGAACTCGATCCCTTTATGAATATAGCGATAGCGACAGGGGAGCGATCGGGAATACTAGCCATTGATATCGATAACTTGGATGTTGTGGATAGGTTTAAAAGCCAGTTCGAAATCCCAGACGATGTTTTAGCACAAAAAACTGGAAAAGGAAAACACTACCTATTTAAATACCCAGAAGATTGGAACGGAAACGGACTGCCGAATAGGGTTGGAGAAGCGGAAGTCAAAGGTAATGGGAGATATATCATGATCTGCCCTGCTAAGCACATCAAGGGGGTTATCTATAAATTGGAAAACCTGGAAAAAATCGGAAAAAAGGAAAATTTACTTGCTGATTTACCTCCAAAGCTGAAAGAGGCAATAGAAAAAGGCGGCGTAAAGAAAAATGACGCCGACTATAATTATTTGGTGAGTTTTTCAGGGAGTGGAATATCAAAAATCGCTAAATTGACTTACGTGCCAAAAGGAAAGAAGAACCCAGTGACTGAGGTTAGGCTTTTTGTTCCGGATGGTGCCAAAGTTTCAAAAAATCACGCTGAGTTTCTATATAAGTGTACCATTAATGCGTTGGTAATCTGCAACATTCCAGAGGCGGTTATTGTTCGGGTTGTAAAGGAGGTCATGAAAATATTCTGTGATAGCGAGATATTAGAACAGGTTATAATAAAGGAGGTAAGGAGGCAAAAAGGCAACTTGATTAATTACATTGGTAAGACTGTTGATTTATCGTCCGGAACTATACCAGAAGGAAGTCGAAACAATACGCTGTTTAGCATCGGGTGTGTTTTGAAGGAAACATTAGTTGGGGAGCATCTAATAGGAGCGATTCTATGGATTATCAACCGGGAGATGTGTAAACCACCATTAAATGCTCGTGAGGTATCCAGCATTGCAAGAAGTATTACTAACTATGTAGTCAATCGGGTGTTTCGTAATGCAACCTTTTAAAAAAGGAGGAAGTGATTATGATGCACGACCAAGCCTATCATGTTGCTGCTGTTAATGGTAATGGTCAGAACGCTACTGAAAAAGAATTGGCCCCCGCAGAACACGAGGGCCAAACCACAACAACCACCACCACAACCACCACTCAATTAAATTATAGTGTAGGCGGCGGTGGTTGTCAAGGTGGTTTTGAAAAGGCTCCTATTATCTATGAGAGCTGTGATAGGAGTACCGTAGTCGATGAGATAGTAAAACAAGTGAGGGAGCTGGGGGTGCCGCTCTACATTTTTAGGGGTAAACTTGTAGAGGTTAGGGAGGACTCAACAAGTGGTAAACTTATAGTAGTTGAAACAGACCCAGAGAACCTACAGATCCTTCTCGAAAGATATTTCAGCTTCTTCATCCAGGGAGGTGGAGAAGGAGGCGGCTGTAAACGGCGGGCAGGACTACGCTCTACCGGCTGTCCGAGAGTAGTAGCAGCGGCCCTCACTAAGAAACCAGAAGGGCGGTTTCACACAATTAAAAAAATAGCTGACCATCCCGTCCTACGAGAGGATGGAACGCTACTCCTAAAACGTGGTTTCAATCCGCCCGATACTTTGCTGGTTTCTGACTACTCGCACCTAGTCGTACCAGACAGTCCGACTCAGGAGGATATAGATAAAGCGAAAAATTTCATAGAGGACCTAATCAAAGAATTCTACTTCAAGGATGAGATGGCTAAGGCTGCCGCTATCGCTGCTATGGCTACATGTGTAATCAGGGATTCGTTGGACACAGTTCCAATTTTCGTTGTTCGGGCACCAATAAGAGGAGCCGGTAAAACAACATTCGTCAAGCTCTGTGCGACTATCAGGTTAGGACATCCTGGATCAGTAATAGGATATAGACCAGATGATACGGAAATGACAAAAAGAATCGAGTCGGCAGTAATATCAAATAAGTCGTTCATTAACCTAGATAACTTTAATGGCATTCTTAGGTCTGAGACGTTAGGTCAGTTGGCTACAGAACAGGAGACCGATATTCGTAAACTCGGAGGACATAATAGTGAATCAGTTGAGTCCACAAAGAACCTTTTGATTTTTGCTAACGGAAATAACATAATAATCGATAATGACCTTCTAAGACGCGTTTTACTAATCGAGATATCTATACCACCAGAATATGTAAGGGATCCGCTTGCTAGACCATTTAGCAGAGATATACTCACCTACGCCAAGGAAAATCGAGATGAAATTTTTAGGGCGTTTTTTACTCTGTTTAAAGCTTACGTTAATAGCGGCTTCGGTGATTACTACAAGTATAACAAAGGCTTACTAAATTTTGAAAATTGGAATAAGTTTATTAGGTGGTTCGTCATATGGTTAGGATATCCAGATATATATTACATCATGGCTAATGTCAACAGTGATGATATAGAGGCTCAGATATGGGAGAGCATCTGTGAGCAGCTCTATGTAGGAACAGGAGGTGAGCCGTTTCTAGCAACCCAGATGATTAAGAAGATGGAGGATGCCCTAAGAAAGTATTCAGAGTTTAGTAGCACGATCAGCTTTGCAAAAAATGGTCTAACGCGTCTACAAGCGAAGGAAATCGTTGAGGAGGTTAATGGTAAGGCTGAAACGAAAACCGTTAGCTATACTGTAGACTGTTCGAGAGAAAGAATTAGCGAACTGATTAAGATATTAAGTAATTCGCACTTCGTAACGCTCAAAAGCTTCATTAAGGACTTAGAAGAGGTTTTGATGATAGAGGATGAGGGTGAGAGGTTGGAAAAGGCCAAAGCTGTGTTGGAGGAGCTTAATAATTGTTGTGCAGAGTTTATCGATATCTGTGAGGCTAATATAATTACTGTGGAAAAGCTAGTTGGGACGCACAGGACGATCGACAGGCGGACGGTATTATCAGAGAAGAGGGAGGTGACTAAGCCTAACCTTGCAGCACTGGGTTATAAAATCAGGGCGAAGGAAAATAGGCAATTTGGGCGGTTTATGATAGTAAAAAGTGATAAAAAACATAGGACAAACACAACGATGTGGCAAGTTATAAAAATTGAAGAGGAACAGGAAGCGTAGGCAACCTGATCCTTTGCTCCTTTCGTTAGCCGCTCGTGGGGTTTCTGGTTGGCCTCATGAGCGGTTTTTTTATCAGGTGGGGGATTTGTTAACTTAGTTTCCAAAGATTAGTCTTTTTAAATCATCTCCTGCAATCTCCATCTCCTGCACTATCTCCTGCACCATCTCCTGCATCCTTGCTTTAGTCATAAGTCCTTTAAATATAAGAGCTTACGCTTACTTTTTTTAGAAAACGCAGGAGATGCAGGAGATGTTTTAGTCCTCTGAAACAATTTCGTTATGGTATTATCATATGCCTGATAAGGATAGTACTGATTAAAAGCATCTCCTGCACATCTCCATCTCCTGCATCATCTCCTGCATCATCTCCTGCATCTCTTCTAAATTCATAAGTCCTTTAAAAATAAGGAGTTAGGTTTAATTTTTTACATAGATGCAGGAGATGCAGGAGATGTTTCCCGGGGTTGAAAAATTTTTGTTATGGTAATATTACAATCCTGACAATAATGGTGTAGGATTCCATTAACTGTAATATCACCTAGCTGATAAACATGGTGTATGATTCCGCTGCCATAGTGGATACATATATGAAAAACTTTTTAGGGTATAATATATCTCCTGCATCTCATGCATCTCCTGCATTTTGCGAGAATCATTAAACGCAACCCCTTGAAAAACCTAGACTTACGACAACACCCCCACTAGAGAGTGGTTGCAGGAGATGTTTTTTGACCCCCCAAAAACGCCTTTATCTCCTGCACCCCCAATCCGCGTCTCCTGCCCCCCTCGGCCTCATCTCCTGCCCTCCTGACCCTATCTCCTGCATAACCAACCCTCCCATTCAGTCAGCTCCTCCCCCCATTGAAGAAAAAATACCGCTGAGCTATAATTAAGTGAAATAAAAAGGAGCAACCCCATGACTTTAATAAGATCAAGAACCAAATGGATCGCCTCTATAGTTCGTGTTCATTGTGATCTTACTGAAGATTACAACCCGTTCGCTATCCTGGATTTATGTAGAAGCACTAACCCCCAATATGTTTTGATAACAAAAGATAATTGGCAGCTAGTTGATAGTTATTCTTTAGATTTTCATCGCCCGCCCAATCTTTATCCCTTACCAATCCCTGAGTACCCCGGCGATCTGGATCTACTAAAAACCTTGATTAGAGTAGACGATCAAGTTTTCGAAACAATTAAGTGCTGGCTAGTTTCTGCTATTTATCGCTACTATATGATTAGACGTGACAAAAAATCGCTCCTTGTTATAAATGGCGAATCATCAAAACAAAAAAAGCTAATAATGAAAGTTCTAAAAAACCTGCTTGATCCTTGTTACTCATTTGATGATCGATTTCCAGTTAGACCAAAAAAATTAATTGAAGACTGCGAAAGTAATTACATTCTGACTTATACACTTACTGACAAAATTTCATTAGAAAAATCAGCAGCCAATTTTTTCACATATTTGACTTCAGATCTATTTACTCCTATTACGGTTTATTGTTATTACCGGCCAATACTTACAACAGTTAATCTTGCATGTTATAGACCCGTTATCGTCGTCAATAATAGCAAGAATTTAAAGCGTCCGATTTTTCATGATTTTGAATTGCATATTGACGTCAAGGAATCAAAGGAGCAAGAGCCAGAGGAGGAGGTATTAAAAAGATTGGAAGATCTGAAACCAAAAATTCTCGGTGGGCTCTTAAGTTTGGTAGCTAGTGTAATTAAATATTAAGGCGTTGAATATAATTAAGTTAGAAGATGCAAAAACATGACTAAAAAACTGACCATAAGGCAGCCCCCAACCCCCCCTCGAGAGGTATGCGACAAAGCCAAACCGCCCGCTGGCCTCCCAAAATTTTTCACAGATTCGAGCGACAAAATCCCGACTTAGCCTCAATTAAACCCAAGTCAAATCAACTTAATCACAATTCAAGCCAAAATGAATGAAAACAATAAAAGATCTAAACTTTTGCCACCTAAGACCTGGTCGAAAAAAACAGCTAAAGAAATAGAAAAGCAGATTTTGAGTCAACTTGATGTAGCTTTAAAGCAATTGGAACAAGAAGGATTTATTTTAGAAGACGATAATGGCAAAAAGAGAAACCCATTAACCGTTTGCATTAAAGACTTGTTAATGGCCCTAAAAACTTGTCGCTCTATCCCACTTGATCAGCCTAAAAAACGAGAGAAAAAAGTCGACAAAAAAGAGCAGCAACTTGAACCACCAACTCTCCCCATTCTTGACTTACCATGACCCGCTACATCATTTGCTCCAGATGCTCAAGGCTAAAAAAGGTTGGAGAAAAATGCATCTGTTATAGAACTGCAGACAATAGAAAGCCCGCAGGTGAAAGAGGTTATGACTGGGACTGGTATAAACTTCGAACACAATATCTAAAACTCCATCCAACTTGCGAAATCTGTAAAATTAAACCTGCTGAAATCGTACACCACAAAGTCGAGATTATAACGGATCCAACAAAAAGACTGAGTTATGATAATTTAGTTGCTGTTTGTCGTTCGTGTCATTTTGATTTACATCGATGACGATAACTGAGTATTTGCAAAAATTAGAAGCTTATTGTGAGAAGGCGAAAAGTGATCCTAAAAAAAGCAAAATTGAACAACTTTTTTACGATCGACATTTAACGCTTTGCAACAAAGGCTATAAAATCGATCTAAAAAAAATAGAAGAAGTTTTGCGTTTTACTGGATCACTTTTTGTTTATACTCCGAGTGGTCCAAAAAGAATTGAACTTTTACCTTGGCAAATAATTACGTTAGTTGATATTTTTGGATTGCAGTTGGGTGATGAAGGAGGAAGATTAATAAAAAGATGCTTCGTTTCAATTCCTAGGAAAAATGGAAAAACTACATTCGCTGCAATCATAATGCTAATCGGTCTTCTCTATGCTCCTCCCGGTTCTAATCTTCTTTTAGCTGCTACTTGTCGTGATCAAGCAAGAATAACCAAGGAATATCTCGAATTTATTATTTCGCATACTCCCTCCCTTCTTAACCATTTTAAGGTTTTGCGGCGAGAGATTAGAAATAAAAGAACTGAAGCAAAACTAATCGTGTTGCCTGGAGACGTTGTTTTTTCATGGGGTTATAATGCGTGGTTGGTGATTTTGGACGAGTTACACGCATTTAAAAAACCTGGATTATGGGAAAGTCTGACAGGTGCAACGGTGGCTAATCCTGAATCGCTCGTTATAGGGATTTCAACAGCAGGACAGGATTTAACTGGTTTATACACGACAAAACGAGCATATTCTGAGATGGTTTTAACTGGGCAAATTAGTGATGATTCTTGGTACACATATATAACCACGAAAAATGATGATATTTTATGGCACGATGACTTAGCTATCGAACAAGCAAATCCTGGATTAAATAAAATTGTTCCGGCAAGTGAACTATTTAGATTACGTGATCAAGCAAAACTGGATGCACAACAAGAGCTATATTTTCGTCGCTATCATCTAAATGAGCAGGTTAGTGAAGGAGCAACATTCATAGCGTTGGATTTATGGAAAAAGCAGGAAATCGATAGTGCTAAAGGCGAAGTTGATTTAATTTCTTTTGGAGTTGACTTATCACTTTCAACGGATTTATCGGCTGTTGTGATTAGCTACTATGATAAGGCAAGAACTATAATTAATATAGAGGCCCATGCGTGGATTACATCGAAGGCATTGAACGAGTCGATTATTGCATCCGAACTGATTAACTGTAGAGATAGTGGCGAACTCACAATTTGCGAAGGGGAGAAGATAGATTTTAGCAGCATAGCAAACTTTATAGCCAGCAGATGGGTTCCTGGGAAGTCACTGATTTATATCGACCCCTATCCTGCCCACCTACTGATCGATGAGTTGGAAAAGAAACTGGGAATTTATGGAGCGGATATCATAGAGGTCAAACAATCAGGAAATGCAATAGATCAATTTATAAGGAAGGCACAGTTACTAGCAAATCAGTACGCTCTAAAGCACACGTATAATCGACTATTTGAGATCTGCATTTCGAATACTGTCGTGCGTGAAAATAAAAAAGGGCAGCTAACATTAGGCAGGTTAAGAGAAAAAGTTCCAATTGATCTTTCTGTTGCCCTAGTTATGTCGTTGATTCCTGCAGTTGATAAACCTAGTCAGCAATCGGGGCCATTAGTCGAATCGTGGATCTTTTAAAAAACATCAAAAATTACATCAGCAATTTCTTCCGCCCTTTTTATCGCAGCTCTGGATCATTTTCTATCGTCTATGGAACTGAGAATATTGTTGGTTACAGAAAAGCATTAGAAATCCCAGCTGTCTTAAGGGCGGTCAATCTAATCGCGTCATCAGTTGCACAGTTGCCAATTCATGTTTATCGTCGTGGGCCTTATCGCACTAGAATTTTCTATCATCCATATATCAGAGCTTTAAATAACCCTACTGATGGCGTTACTCGATATCATTTCATCCGCACATTAACAACTCATGCTCTTCTTACTGGAAACGGTTTTGCCTGGTTTACATCGGTACAAGGCCGCCCACAATTTATCATTTTGGATCCGCTGCGAGTTAGTTACGTTATTGATAATGGTAAACTTTACTGGGTGACAACGATCGAGGGGAAGGGTGAGGTTAGATTTCCAGATGAAGAAATTTTGCATATTAAAGGATTGTCGCTAGACGGTATTATTGGTGAACCCATTTATAAGTTGTTCGCCGATGCAGTAGGAGTAGCGGCTGATTTTCAAACATGCAGAAATAAGTTCTATAAAAATTCAGCTTTATCTTCTGGCTACTTAACTATTTCTCGATCGATAAGTGAGGAGGAAAGGCTAGCAATCATTCAGAGTTTTAAATCGATAGTTTATGCACCTCGAGACAGCTTCGGTTTGCCTGCACTGAGAGAGGGGATTAGTTGGCAATCGAGTCCTGTGCAGCTATCTAATGTGGATTTTGAGAAGCACCAATTAACTATAATTCGTGACGTTGCAAACTTGTTCGGTTTGCCACCTCACTTATTAGGCGACCCAACGAGAACTAGTTACGCATCGTTAGAGCAGGAAAATCAACACTTTATACAATTTTCTTTGGAGCCATGGTTGCAAGCATGGGAGAGCGAACTAAATACTAAGTTTGCTCCTCGTGATGCATATTGGGAGTTCGTGAGGAATGCGTTGGTTCGGAACTTATTGAATGACCGAGTTAAAGCGTATTGGACTCTATTTCAAGTTGGTGCTATTTCTCCAAACGAGATCAGAGCTAAAGAAAATATGCCGCCTCGAGAAGGTGGTGATATGTTCTACGTTCCTGCTAATTTAACCCCTAGTGCTCGCGATATACCTGGTGAGGAAGAAGAAGATGAAGAAGAAAATAATTCAACAGATAGTGAAAGCTAGAAACCGCTCACTTATTTTGATGCAAGACGAGACACCCGCACCTCCTAGTACTGACGTTTTTCTACTATATGGTGACATAACAATGGAAGTAGCGAACGAAGTTGTGGAGGCGATTAAAAATGGAGTTAAGGAACTGCGGGTGAATAGTTATGGCGGTGATTTCTTTGCAGGAGCTTCGATCGCTGCAGCTGTTAAAGAACATGACGTTTATGTAGTGGTCGATGGTTTAGCAGGTTCAGCCGCAGCGTTACCAGTTATCGCAGCGAAAAGGAATGCGTCAGTAGTGGGCGGTTATCTATATGTGCATAGAACGCTGGTGACTGTAACTGGAAATTGCAATGTTTTAAGATTCCAAGCAGATCAGTTAGAGAGGTTTGATGAGGAGGTTTTAGTGACGGCTTTAATGGAGCGAAGTGGGAAGGATCGAGAAACAGTAATTTCGTGGCTAGATGCAAAAATCAGTACGGAAAATGGAGAGTTTTCAGTCGATGGTACTGTATTCTCGGCGGAAGAAGCTAAGGAGTTAGGTTTGATTGATGAAATCATTGGGGCTGAAGAAGAGGAAATGGAAGAAGAAGAACCAACTGAGGAAGAAGCACCAACTGAGGCTACAAAAAGGATTACAAAAAAGGCGTTAAAACCGGTTAGGATGTTTGTACCTGATAATCCTCCTGGAGGTGAGGGTGTAGGAGTTGAAGGAGATTGGGAACGACCAAATTTAGAGGACTTCACTGACAAAGGCTGGGATGAGCTAGAGCAGGAAGAAAAAAGATTCATTGCGGCCCATTTTGCATGGGCCGAAGATCTGGACACATTTGGATCGCTAAAACTTCCGCATCATTATCCTCCAACTCATGACTCGCATCCAAAGGCGAGTCTTAACGGCGTAAGGAATGCGTTAGCAAGACTTCCGCTCACGGAAGGGCTAAACGATGATGAGCGTGAGAGAGTTCGTGATCATTTGCTTGAACATCTCCCTGTAGAGGAGAGAGCAATTTGGTTAGAAGTTGTCAACCTTTTTAGTAAGTGAGGAGTGAAAAATGAACGACGCTTTGATTAACGCCTTGAAAACCACCATTTCTGTTCATCGTAATGAGCAGCTCAAACCTGTGAAGGCCTTAGCTGGCTGGCTGAGAAAGCAAGCCGGGGTTCCTATTCCGCGAGACGAAAAGGAAGCACTGGAAGAGTTTGGCGGTTACGTTCGCGATATGTCATTTAACTTGCCGATCATGAACGCCACCTGGACGCGAGCTAGCGTTGGCGGTCACATGATCGAAACAACGGTAGAGAGTTTTGTTGAGGAATTGAAAACGGTGTCTGGAGTTTATGAAAATGCGACGGTATTTAGGAGTGCAACGCTGGAAAATGTTATTATCCCAATTATGGATGATACGGCTAACGATGGAGAGCTGTTGACTGGTGATCTAAACATGAGCACAACGGTCGAACCCTCTGTTGGCTCGCTGCAGTTAGGACAAAAAACAATCACGAGCTTGCCTATTACGGTCGCAGTGCCGCTCCTGAAAGATGCGGCTTTTGATGTCGAGCGTTATATCTTAGAGGCGGCTGCAAAACGGATTGGACGAAAATTGAATGCTCTTGCGACTTCGGGAACCGGTTCGAGTGGTCAGCCTACTGGTCTTGTAACACAAGCTCCGGCTCTAGTAACAGCGGCCTCAGCGACGAGCTTTACATACGACGAGCTCTTGGCACTAGTGTTCGCGGTTGATCCTGGCGTTCATCAGGTGGCCAAGTTCATGATGCACCCGGCTACGCTGAAAATTATTTTGGCGATGAGGGATGATACTGGTCAACCGATCGTTTATCGCGATCCTCTTGGCCAACTTCCGATGAAACTTTTCGGATTCCCTGTCGTGCTAAATGCCTCGATGGATCAGGTCGGAGCTAATAAGAAGGTGATCATTTTCGGTGATCTTGGTCGCTATATCATCCGTGAGCGAAATGAGCTAACGGTGCATGTACTGAAGGAAACTTATATTAGCAAGAACGCGGTCGGTTTCCTCGTTAACTACGATTTCGACTGCGGTCCGGCCTTCACCGCTACGACTAAAACAATCGGTGCGTTGAAGATGGCGTCGAGTTAAAACTTAAGATAGTTTTGGGGGCGGGCATATAGATATTCATAGTAGTTATCCCGCCCCCACCCCACAAGGGGCAAAGATATGATTCAAATCGTTTATAAAAAGTTATTGCAAGCTCACACTGTATATAGCTACGTCCGCCAAATGCTCGGTGGCGATTGGTCGGACTCTCAACTCGACCCTTTTATCCTCGCTGCCATTGCACATTTCGAAAGACACAGTGGTTACTCGTTTAACAGATACGAAATTTGTATATTAATTACGATTGCGGAAGATGATTATTTAGGTCGTTATGTCGCTCTTCCGCTTCCTCCAGTTCAGGAAATAAAAAAGGTGGAAGGGTCGAACTATGGCGAGTTTACGGAGTTATCAACGGATGAATATTCTGTAATGGACGCCGGAACAACTCTCATATTACCAAAAACAAATCATATTCTTTTTCGCGTCACATATACAGCCGGTTTTAGTCAGCCACCGGATGACGCTATAGGTCATGTCGCATCATTTGCATATAAATTGATAACGGAGTACAACCTTCCGCCACCTCCAGATTCAATACCCAGATTTTCATCGCCGTATCTAGAGAGACATTTATGATCTACGAAATCTATTTTCTCGAGGAAAGGACACTAACGGACAGCGATACAGGTGAGACTAGGACAGAAGAGCAAACTTTATCTAGGGTATATTTAGTTCCGGATCGTTTGGACTTTATTGAAGAAGAAACCGGCAAAGGAAAAAAGACACGAGGATATTTGCGTTTAACCGTTCATAATCTAGGATTGTGGCAACGAGTAAAAACAGCAACTCGAATTAAAATTACTTTGAAGGGAAAATATCCTCAAGAGGTTATGACGTTCGCAATTCGTTCTGTATCATTTTCAGGGCCTCAGGTTACTATCGAGGCTGAAACAATATGATCGAGAAGCTAATCTACAACTTTTTAAATAGATATATAAGTGGAATAAAAATTAGGCCGTTGAAGGCAGATCAAATGGATACGCTCCCCCTCCTGATTTACACTGTATCGGATGCAAAAGCTATCGAAACGCTGGACGAAAAAAGAGCATTGCATTATTCAGGAACATTTGAGCTTTGGACAACGACTATATCCGATGTCGATAACTATGTAAGTTTAATTCCCCCAGCTGATGAAATACAAATAACAGAAGGAAATGTAACCTATAAAGCGGAATTTTTCGTCGATCCTTATGTGACTGAGGAGGGAGAATTTGAAGAAGCAGCCGATGAAATAATATACAAAATTCGCATACCATTTGAGGTATTAGTTACAAGTGCTTAAGTTTGAGATTGTAAAAGACAAATTTGAGCGATTCATCCAAGTTAATCTCCAGGGACTTCGTTCTACTGCAAGGTATCGAGTTATCAGGGCGATGCTGATGGAGATTAGAAAAGAGGCATCAGGATTATTGAGAGGAAAAGCCACTAAGGATGTTGAGAAAAAAGCAAGGAAAGTTTTATGGTATACAACAAAGCAGAAAAATCCGCGAGTTGGTTTTATCAGGCCTATACCAAAAGAAGCTGATAGAAAAAAACCAGGTGTCGGATTATCGCACAGGAATATCCACTGGTTTGTCTTAGGAACAAAGGAGCGATATACAAGAGATGGGAAGTATAGAGGCAAAATGAATCCGTACTTTGTTGGCGTGTTACCTCAGGCAGTTGTATCAGCTCAAGAACGTGCATTGAAGCGTGCAGAAGAAGCGTTGAAAAAAGAACTGCAAAAAATTAATGCGAGGAGGTAAAGCCTATGTCAATTCTCTCTGGCCGAACTTTTTCAGTTGAGTATAGTGTGAATGCCAATGAACAATCGCCGACTTGGACCGCAGTTCCCCAGGTTGAGTCGATCACACCACCGGAGATTTCATACGACACCGAAACCGTCGATCTCCTGGACAGTAGTGAAAAATATGGGGTTAAGGTCGTGCTAGGTTCAACTGTCGGCGATTTGAGCGTTACCGTTAGCTATGATCCGAGTGTGCACAACAGCCTGGATGCTCTTGTTGGTGAAGAGATGTCTGAGACCACGCATCATGTAAGGATCAAGAAGGGAACAAGTGTTATTCAGGAGTTCACGTGGGTCGGTTTGTCTCGCCGAGTGCAAGAGATTTCGAAACGTGCTGTGCTTCGCTGTGAATATATTTTCCACGTTGGTCGCCCTGTAGCTCAAACATAAGATAGGGTGAGATTATGTTCGAAAAGTTTAAAGTCCGCGTTCACAGTGTGCCTATTGATGTCGATGGTGAACAGATCACCATTCACCTACGCGAGTTGCCCTTTGAAGTTGTAGCTCGAAATTATGAAAATGATAACCAGGCGGATGTTATGTTGAAATTTGTCGTTGCTTCTTTATGCAACGAAAATGGAGAACCAATTTTTGCTAATGAAGAGGAAGGGTTAAAGGAAGTTAGCAGCTGGCGATTTGATGTGATGAACAAAATCGCAGCTAAGGTTGTTGAGATTAATAGGCTAGAACCGGTCCCTTTGAATACGACCAACCCAGATTAGCCTTGTATCGGGTTGCTGCGAGGTTAGGGATATTTGATGTTGATGAATTAGCAAAAGAACCATACTGGAAGATTCAGGAGTGGCTACAATTCATAGAGTGGGAAGACAGACACAAACCGCCAAGTATTTTTTAGGCAGTAGCTATGCCAAACGATCTTATTGTCCGTATAGGAGCCGACACAAGCCAAGCTGAGGCTGCGTTTAAAAAATTTAGGGCTAGTGCGGAAGGGCTGGCTAATAACTTGGCCAGCTCTTTCCGTTCTGTGGCAACACAAATAAGCGGTGCATTAGCCGCCGCGTTTTCCATTAAACAACTAGCTGATTTTGAAGAGCAGGTTCGAGCCGCAGCGATAAATTCACTCGAGGCAGTTCGTTCGTTAGGACAGTTTAGACAACGACTAGCTCTAATCGCCGCTGCAGCTTCTGAAACAGGGCAGAATGTTGCAGAAGCCGCTGGTGAATTCTTAAACTTAGGGCACAGTGTCGAACAATTAGGTGCACTTCTAATCAGTAATTCTCGTGCCGCTAGAGCACTGGGAGTATCGACTCGTGAAGCAGCGGCAGAAATAGGACGGCTTGCTAGGGAGTGGTATGGACTAGAAGCAGGAGCCGATGCGATAGAGCGTGTAGCAAGTGAGATTTTACGACTCACTTTGAATACGCGTGCTGGTGCTAGAGATATCATTGAAGTATTCCGAGGCGTAATTGAGGTAGGAGCACGACAGGCAGGACTACGGTTTGAAGAAGTCGCGGCACTTATTGCTCACCTAACTGAATTCGGAACACCCGCAAGAGAAATAAAGAATGTCCTAAAAGAACTCATCTTTACACTAACAGCTAATGCCTATCAGTTTGAGTTTCTCGGTATTTCAGTTCGCACCGCATCTGGTCAATTACGCCCACTAATCGAAATTATCGAGGACTTGCGTGATCGGATGCGGGCTCTTGGATTAAGCCCTGAACAACTAGCCGCCTTTTTACGTCTTCCTGAGACACTAAGACCGATCTTTTTGGAGCTTATTACTAACGTTGAGCGTTTTCGAGCACTCTTAATGGCCGCTCCTATTCCGCTCGAGGAAGTAGCAGCTCGGGCTGTTGCACCATGGAGGGAGTGGATAAATGAACTTTCGATGAGATTTGTTGCCTTAGGTGCGGGGATACAAAACTTAGCCAATGAGTTTCAGGGCTTAACGAGTCAGATAAGTGGAGTTGTTGATGCAGGAAATAGGCTACTAAAACTGATTCTTGCTCTAGGTAGCGGTTATGGGATCTATAAGTTGTATAAGGCCTTAAGTGGTCAGCTAGTGACCGGGTTTATCAGTCTGCTTGCTCGTCCTAATGATGCACTTATCAACTTGGCATCTACAAAATTTCTTGATGGACTTGCACTATCAGACTGGTTGGACGCCTTTTATAGACGTATGCAAAACATAGACCTTGAGGAACTTACAAAAATAGGTTTATCAAACGTCCAGGATATAAAAAATCAACAGCTAGTTATTTCACAGATCGATCAGTTTGCGACAGACCTCGAAAAGGTGTTAAGTAAGAAGGTGTTTCGTGAGAAAGGGATTTTAAGTAACGCTTTGTTAGGTTCTGTACGGTTTGATCCAACAACGTTCTTTGAGGTCCAAGCAGCCTTAAATGATGTGCAAAAATCAATTCACGATTTTTATAAGGTTGTAAGCGATAAACATTTAACAGCTGTCGAAAGAAGTAAAAAACTTGCAGCGGCCTATGAAGATTTTACAAAAAAGGTTGTAAATGCTGTTGGTTGGATAACAAAGCTATTTAGAACTCAACCTCCAATTTTGCCAGCTCACATTCAGAAGGGTTTGTTAGAGACGCAGAAGGAGCTAGTTGGTGCGTGGAAAAGTATTTCCTCTCATATTGGGGTACTCACTGGTACAAAGAAGGGTTTTAGTTATCTCACAGGGGTCGTTTCGCTCTTCTTTACGGCTATACAAACGCATCTTTCTCGTGCCGTAAGTGATACAGAGGAAAGGCTAAAAAAGTTTTTAGAGACAACCTCTAAGTATATTCGGCAGTGGTGGACGACGTTAAAAACTCGCCCCTTGGACTTATTTAAACCCTCTGCTGGAACCATAACAGGTCTAAAGAATGTCCTAAATATCTTTAAGCTTATCGGAAAAGAAATCGTGCGGTCGTTTTTCACGTTAAGGGGGTGGTATGAAACATTACTCCAGGCCCTCACGTCGATTCGGCTCATGTATCGAGGAATAGCCGCTATTTCGATGGGGTTGTTTAGAGGAGGCCTTGCGATAGCAGGAAGTATGGTGGCAATTCAGGCGGTATCTGGATTACTTGACGCTATTACATACGGCATCGGAGAAATGTGGGAGAAGTGGAGGAAGAATTTTTCATCAGCTTGGCGTGGCGTTTTGGATCCAATTTTGAGATCGAGAAAGTACATCGAAAAGGAAGCACGAGAGGCAGCGGTAACAAAAGGAGGTGTTTGGGCAGAGCAGATTAGAGAGATGAGGACATTGATGGAGAGGGTTGCAGCATTGAGGAAGGCAGGAGTTGAGTTCGTCCCTGGCTCCGAAATATTGCCTGCTATCCATGAGTTAGCCACAGCACTCGATAGGAAGATAATTGAGGCTGAGCTGGATGAAGAAAGGAAACATTTAACAGCTTTACGAAATAAGCTACTAGACATCGCCGCATTAGCTAAGGATGGAACGTTTAACACTATTGAACTTGCTAACGCTTTTGCAGAACTCGTTGCTTTTTCACCAGAATTCGAATCGTTACGCCGCGAGTTTTTAGGCTTAACCCGTGATGTCACTATCAGCCTAGATGATCTTGCTAGTGCATTTGAACAGCTTAATAAACGCTGGATTTTATTCAGAGGCGTGCTGTACGAGACCAAGAAGTCATTTGCCGAGCTAAGCCAAACGGAACAACAGATCGAGGCTCAGCGGCTTCGAGCATTACATCTAGCTGAAAGGATGCAGCGGGCACAGGAAATGATATCAGAGGCTATGCAAGGGGCCAGATCACATATGAGGGAACAGGTTGGACTATTAAAGGAAATCGTTGCAAACTTAAACGCTATTGGAAATATGCCAGATGAGATCGCGAGACAGACATTTCTAACCATCAGAGGCGTTGAAGCGAATATTCTTGGTTGGCGTCAGATTGCTAATGTCTTGTGGCATGAGGTTGTAAAAGGCATTGACGACTATCATCAACGGTTACGAGATGCGAGATTGGAAGCAGCATTATTAGCTCAAGGATTTAGAGGAGCGGCATTTGAACGCGAGAAACAAATTGCCCGTTATATGCGTGAGGGAGTGCCACGAGACTGGATTGCCCCGTTGATTGAGGCCACAGATCGGATGGAACGATCAGTGGAGAGAGTCAAAAATGCGTTTGCTGAAATGGAAAATGCTTGGAAACAATCGGCCGCCGGAGCTGTTGCAGAACTTAGGGCGACAGTTGAGGCACTAAAAGATATAGCAGGCGTACATGAGGCGATTCGATATTTGTGGTTTAAAGAGCAAGAGACAAGAAAAGAATTATTAAGAAACTTCCGCCTTGAAGCACCCCCAGCTGCAATATTAGGTACCCGCGAAGCATACTCAGCGATCATTAGGGCGGCTTTACAACTCATGCAACCACAGGATGAGCAGCTACGAACATTGCAAGCAATACTGAATGAATGCCGACAAACTAGACTTATTCTACAACAGCAAGCACAGCAATGAGCGTAACCTGGAAGCAAATTAGATTTTTAGAGTATTCGAAAGCTAAAGGCGGACTGTTCGGAGATTATCGTGCAGCTGAGGAGTTTTTAGCTATTGCTCCACCCACTATGACGATCAAGGAGGTGTTAGAGGATACAAACGCACCAAAGTTAGGTCAGAGTTGGTCGCAGGATAATAAGCTGAAGTGTGTGGATGTTAGGGCAGAGTTGATTAAGCCTGGCTATTTTAGAGTCAGGGCAGAGTATCAAATTCCGGAGTTAGTTGGTCGAGCTGGCGGACTAATTTATATCGTGCCTGTTGAACGGCCACCTGTTATCAGGTGGGATACGCATACGGTTAGGAAGGTGATTGAAAAGGATTTAAACAATCAGTGGGTGCTAAATTCTGCTGGTGATAAATTTGATCCACCATTGGAGGTCGATTGGGCCTATCCACAAGTGACTGTCGAGGTGCCGGTGCTAGAACTACCTGTCGGAGTCTGGAGCTATCTGAATGCAATCAACTCGCAGAGCTGGGAAATTGATGGTTACACAATCTCAGCTCGTTGTGCCAAGCTTGTTTCGATGTCTTTGTCAGAGTGGCAATTTGAGGAATGGGAAGGCGAGCTTTACCCATATCGAATTTTCTCATATACGGCCTTACTTCAGAGTACATCGTGGCAGCCTAAGGTGCTTGACTGCGGGTTTAGAGAAAGGGTGGATGGAGAGTTACGGCAGATCATTCTACCTAACGGCATGGCACCTAGTTCACCGGTTCTACTAGATGGTCAGGGGAGGGCACAACTGCAGCCAAACGCACAGCCCGTTTACCTAGATTTTACAGTATTTTATGAGCTTGATTTTAACCTTTTACCGCCACAGTAGACCTAAAATGACCCTAAATTTTGCATTTGGAACCTAGCTTCCAACAACAAAACTTACCCCATTTTTTGAGCCTTTTTAGCTCGAAAAAAGCTTACACATGTTCATCAACAGAGAAGAAAAGAAGTGGTTAAGGAAGAAAATTGAGGAAGAGAAACAAAAAGGCGGGCAGGGTGTACCGCCTCAGGAACCAGTATCGCAACAGCTTCCCGCATATGATCTCGTTGATGGTGTTTATCGGCAGAAAGGGACAAAAGACTACGCAAAGTACGTTAACTATGTACGTGGAGCTAGGCCAGAAGAAGAAAGAGATGGCCTTGAGTTTTCTCCTGAGCAATATGGACAGCCAACGCAGCTAGTTCCCGGCCATGAAATCCTTCTTCAATGGGATCAAAATAAAAACAAATTCATTCTTTTGCAAGGGGGGATCAACTTAGTATACGGTAAGGTTAAGCGGGTTTCTGGTTGGAGCGGGGGATACAATGAGGTCGATGTTGTAGTTGCTGAGCCACCACAATATGCTGGGATACATGTTAAAGCTCGCTGTGCAAAATCAATTAGAGCTGGTTGTGAGGTTAGTTGTGAATATTCAGGGGGGAGGTGGTGGGTAGTCGAAATTCATCGCTGCCCTCCGGTTTCGACAACGACAACTACCACAACAACAACTCCTGAACCTGTACAATGTGAAGGTCATTGTCGTTGGATATGTCAAAATGGATATTGGGTTAAAGAGGGTGGTTCTTGTCCTGATGGTTGTGTTTGTGAAAACCCGCCGTCTGAACATTGCTCAGAGGAAGGCGAGCGGCTTCATACTCGCTGCGTCCCTGGAAAGCCGGATGATGAAGTAAATTGTGATAACGGACATTGCAGGTGGGTATGTCGTGAAGTTGCTGGTCATTTCTTCTGGCAACTCTATTCCGCGGATTGCCCCGCTGAGTGTGCATGCCAAGCTCCAGATATTCCATGCCAATCGGATGGAACAGCAAGCTACGTAGGATGCCAGCGAAGGGATGATAAAAAATGTGAGTCGTCTTTTGCTCGCTGGGATTGGGTACAGACCGGTGAAACATACTCGGAAGGTGTTTGGGTAGAGACTGAACCCTGCCCCGCTGGTTGTAAAAGCTGCCCACCTACTTTTTGCTGCGACGATGAAACTGTAAGCGGTGAACCAGAGTGTAAATACACGCTCGTTCAGTGCGTTCCTACCGACCAACCGTGCTCGAAGGATCAGTTTCCAGAAGGTAGAGATTGCCAACCTCCTCCACCGCCTCCTCCTCCACCTCCCCCACCTGAACACTGCGAAGGAACTTGTCGGTGGTACTTCATGGGACCTGGATATGACTATGCCTTCTTAGAGGAGTCAACCTGTCCCAGCGATTGTTACTGTTGTCCGCCAACTCACTTTTGTGACGCTCTAGAACAGGGATACATTTTTGATACGACTTGCGTATCAAGTGAAGGTGACTGCGGTGATGAAATCCCTCCCGAATGCGATGGGTCTGACGAAGAGCATGAACCAAAACCACTAGAACCAGAGGATCCGTTATGTGGTCCGTTCCCAGAGGGGCATCCTTGTTGTAACGAACGAGAAGAAGATAGTGGTTCGCAAGGAGGGGGAGGCGAACCGTGTAGGTGTAAAGAGGATGAAGGTAATAAGTGTCTATGGTACCGTGATCCTTTAGGCCATTATCAGCTTGTAGAAACGAACTGCTGTTATAACTGCCCCTGTGAACCAGCACCACCATTAGAAATATGTCAATTTGGTGAGTCTCGTTGTAGCCCTCGCCCTGCTACACCTCCGCCTGCACCTAAGAAATATTGTGCTGGAGGATGTATATGGCTTTTCTACAAAGGATATAAAGATGAAATCGGGAGTTGGATTAAAATTGGGGGAACTTGTCACCCTGGTGATGCTGAAGAATGTTCGTATAAAACTTGGAATGGAAAAATTCGAAAAACAAAATGCCTCGACTGTGTTTGCGAGGCTCCACAATCCAAGACCTTCCCTTGCGTTGGTCACTGTGTATGGAAGTATCAAAACGGGATATGGGTTCAGACTGCCAACTGCCAAAATGCGGGAGATGATGACGGTTGTAGCTGTCCAGAAGTCGACTTCCCGCCTAATCCGCAAGAAGGGGATATTTTCTCGGCATGCTGTGAGGGCTACAACTCGCAACCTAATTGTGGTGATGTCATAGGAACTCCGTGTATATGTGTGTGTCCAGAAATTGACTGCACTGCTAATGCCCTATCATGAGCTGTTATAGAAAACGTTGCAGAATGACTTACTGGAACGGGGTCTGGATAACCCATGGCGACAGTGATTGTCCGCCTGGGTGTCGCTGTGCCCCTCCGCTACTGCCACCTTGGATGGAACTGGAAAATGGAGCTACGTTCCTATCGGCCTGTGAACCCGATCCTGATGCCCCTGAACCTACGACGACTACTGAGTATCCTTACCAGTCTACAACTACGAGCACGACGACAACACCTCCTCCAGCGGGCTTTTGCGTTTATGAGTGGGACAGCGGGCTTTCGAGGTACGTTCTGACCGTCGAAAATTGTGAATCTGGTTATTACTGCGATAATCCACCACAAGAATTTAGAGGTTACGTTGTTGAAGTTCCTTGTGTATCCCCTGAACCTGAACGTCCTGCTTGCTTTAACCAATTTTGCATTTATCGCCGTCGTTTTTCTGCTCCGCAATATAAAGGCTGGAGTTATGTGCTGGTGGAAAAAAGATGCATGGGTAACTGCAAGTGCAAAATTCCCGATGAATACAAGGAAATGATGACAAGGATATGGGTGGACGAGCATCCACCCTTTGCAGACATTCTAATCGTTCCATGTGAAGAGGCAGAAGGAGATGACGATACACTAACAGATTGCGATGGCTGGGCATATTTTTATTACTCAGAAATTTCTCAACGTTGGATATGTGAAACGTGCGATCAGTTACCGCCAAACTGTGCTCCGCAAGTTAATGAGTGTATCGTTCTAGCAGACTACCCTGATGCTAAGTTCTTCTATGCCCCAATTGTATCGAAAGAAAGGGCGTTATATGATTTCAGACCGCTCGATTGTCATCTCTGCACTGGTAACTGCACATATGTCGGGCGGCACGGAACTTGGTATGTCACTGGTGACTGCGGGTTAGGTGGTGGACTCTGGCCAATAGGATCGTTTTGCTGTTGTCCATATCCTCATAGACCTCCACGATATGAAGGCGAATATATCATAACGAGATGTGGGGCCTATGATCCGTTAAGATTTTTTGGATATGCGATCACGGGCGAATATAGAATTGGGTATTTTGAAACGCCATCACGGGATCAACTTAAGGTTTATTATGTTGATGGATATCCTATCTGTGCAACGGAATCGGAAGACGGAATACCACTGATTCCTGACTATCCAACTTTTTACTTCCCGAGCCTAGACGGATCAACCTGTATCCACGCAAGTCAACTCGATCTTTGTGACCTAGGCCAAGACCCCGATCCTCCACTGCCTCCTCCTGGTTCTCCCTGTTATGGCTGCTCGTGTACATGGAGCTGGGATAGTAGACTAAAAACTTGGCGATTAGTCGAAGGATGTTATGTCGGATACCGCTGCGACGAGTGTATAGGCTGCTATCCTCCTCCTGCCTCCGGTGATGAGCTCTACATGGGCACCTACTACTCGCCCTGTTATGGACCTGACTCTACAACGACTACTACAACAACGACTACTACTACGACAACGAGCACGACCACTACAACAACAACTACAACCACGACAACAACGACAACCACTACTACAACGACAACAACCAGCACGACAGAGGAACCAGGCACAACAACAACGGGAGAACCAGGAGGTTGTGATAATTGCCAGTGTACATGGTACTCTTATGAAGACTCTGGCGGTGGTTATTACTGGGAATTAGTTGAATGGTGTAGTGGCGGTTATTGCGACTACTGCACCTACTGTCCACAACCCAGTGAACCGCCATCAGGACCAGGACAAACAACCTATACACAGTGTATCTAACCATGAAACTAGCATATGCAATTAACGACCACTTGTTCGTTAAAGAAAACGAAAACTCAAATATCGTCGTCTATCGTTGCTCTAAATGTTTCGCTGTTTTGGCCGTGGAAAAAGATAAAGTTGAAGCAGCTTTGTCACGTTATCCAGGCTGCATCTCTATCGCTGTACAAGTAGATCGTGAGAAGTTAGAAAAATTACAACCAAAAAAGAAAGGCGGGTGTGGTTGTGGAAAAAGGAGGCTAAACCAATGATTAAATATCTGCTTGCTATTTTCATCTCTTTCACAATTTGCTTTAGTTCCTTCGCTCAATGTCCCGGTGGCTTTTGTCCTTTACCACCTCAGCAAAAACAGCAAAATGATCGAGCTGCAAAATACCCAGAGTTCGTTATCGTTGAGGCAGGAATAGGCAAAGGGTCAGGCACATGCTTTTACTACGATGAAAAGAATAATGAAAGTTACGTTTTTTCAGTAGCTCATGTCGTTTCAAAGGGGCAAAGAGGAAATGTTGTTTTATACGATGGAACCAGACTGCCCTTTATTTGCATCGACTCTAGTAGCCATAGGAACACAGTGAGAATAGGAAGCTTTATTAGTGATGATCTGCAATTAAGCGGATTTTGGTGCTACATTGAAAATTTACAACTATGGCAGCCGGAGTATGCAATCCTAAAAGTTCACGGCAAAATCCCAAAACAGCGATTAGTCCGTGATCCTAGTGAACCCGTTAAAGTCGGTGATAAAGCATTCGTGATAGGTTGGATAGGAGGAAGAAAATTTGAGATTCGATTTGGAACTATTATTAGATTAGAAAGTGGAATTATTATTGTCGATGTACCAGCTATTCCAGGAATGTCGGGCGGTGCAATTTTAAGAGAGCACAAATCGGAACTAACACAAGAAGAACATGATGAACTTGTTGGACTTATTTCTGCAACAGATGGAAGGAACACAATCGGAGTGCCTATTAGCTACGTCATTAAAAACATCGAATATGCTTCTTGGCTTCCTTGGCGTCGATATGCAGAAGAATATGATCGACTGCAGCAAGATTATAACCGGCTACAAGATGAGTTAAACAGATTACGCGAACAATTTAATCGTTTCCAAGGGCAACAACAGGAGCGACAAGAAAAACCACAACAAGAACAAAAAGAGGAAAAAATCGCACCACCCAATCAATCACAGCCACCCGATTTTGATACAAAAAATGGTGATGGTGCGTTGATTGGTGGGTGGATATTTTGGGGTTTTGTCGTTGTTGTGGTTTGGCTTGCGATTCTAACTTTCTCTGGTCGTGGGTTTGTATTCAGTAGTTCGATTGCTGGTTGGATCACTAGGTTGATTCCTGGAAAAGTAGATGATGTTATTGTTGCCTTGTTAGCTCTAGGTGAAAATGCTCTGGCTGCTTACTTATCATCAAAAGTTAAAATGTCTAAAAATAAGTTCAGACAGCTTCAAGAAACAGCCAAGAAAGTTCGGGAGGTAATAAATGACAGAAAATAGTTGTCCGTATCGTGAAGTTTGCATCGAACGATTTGATCTTATCGAAAAGAAGATTGAAGAGGCAAAAGCAAATAACGAGAAACTAATCGCATATATCAAGGAGCGAATCGAGAGCTTTACACAAGCTTTAGATATGCGATTAGAGGAAATGCAACGAATTATTAACCGATTGCAGGAAATTGTTTACGGAAATGGAAGTGGATTAATCGCGAAGGTTAATACGTTGTGGTATATTGTTTGGGTTTTAACTTTCGTGGTTTTTGGACAAGGAATTATAAGCGTTTTTGGATTCTTTTAATTATTAATCTTCATCATCAAATGGATTAATAAAACCACTAACATCTTCGTCCAATTCCTCTTTTTTGCATTTAGCATCGATCAGGTGCTTAGCGAAAAAGTCCTTGAGCCTCTTTAGTAGTTCATCTGCTTCCTTTGCTGAAATTCCTCGCCTCTTTAACATCCTCTTAAATTTTCGCTCGCCAAAGTCGTCGAATAGAACCAAATCTAGAAATATTTTTGCTGCTGTCCGCTCCTTCTTCGGTAACTTCCTAACTAGCCGATACGCCTCCTCTAAAAGCTTTCCCCTTCCCTTAGTTGCTTTTTGTCCTAGATATAACATTAGCCCCATTGGTTTTATTTGCCAGTGTGGGTTAACCTTCTTTTTGTGCTTATAATCGGTAAATAAAATCTCGTATTTCCAACAATTATCCCTTCCAATTGTGATAACATAAAAATAGTTTCTGATCGAGTTCATTATGTATGTACTCAGGCGTGTTTTATCTGGATCATAACCCGCTAAGCACCTAATAAAGAGCTCGAGAATTTCTGACTCTGTTTCCTCATCGACTTTTATACCGAAATAAGAAGAGAACTTAACTATACCATGGACTAGTAGTGGAGCATAACCTCGAAGTAAAATTTCAAATGCTTCCGAGTCGCCGCTTTTCCACCTTTCTAATAAATCCTTCTCCTCCTCTTTTGATAGCTTCCTGTGTTCCTTGGCGTAGTGAAATAAAAGAGGAAAACGATTATGCAACTTCTTCATAAAATTTCATTAGAAGAAAAAATCTGAAACAGTTTTGGGTTAGCAAAATGTTTTTTCATTTGACGTTTAATTTTCAGCCAGTTTTCAAATGTCGTTATGAAACGTTTACCTGGTTTCCTATCACGCTCTAAGATGTCAAACGGGTAACGAGCTAAGATGTTGCAAAGGACATAACGAGCTTTTGCTTTTGTTTTGAGAACACTGCAAACATGAGATAGTTCACGATTGATATCGCCGTATCTAAAAATGAGAGGAGATAGATCGCCATCTAAACCACTATTAAACAACGCCTCTCTTTTCTTCAACAAGCAATTGTTCAAGGCAACAAGGCAAACCTGTAAATCTTGTAATGTAAAAATTCGTTGGACTTCTTTTAAGTCAATCTGGATAATTGGATGTTCTTTTTCTAACAGGCTATATAAACTCGTTCCTTTTGCCTTCACTAACACACGCCCTTTGACCCTCTTCCAGGTGGCGTAGGTTATGTGATATAAAAAATAACATCGCGTGATATAGAAAGGAAAAGGCAAACGCTTTCTTATCTTATCTAGATATCTAAACCCGCGAATGTCCAACTTCAGGGCTTCCACGATTGCTTTTAACGACCTCACGATATCCTTACTATAGATGTCGAAGCCGGTATAGTCTAATGATAATTTCAGTTTTTCATACTCAACCTTCTGCTGATTTATTAGATTATTGATCGAAACGTAAACTAAAAATCGCATTATCTGCGAGCTATAACCCATCTCCTCCTCCTTTCAAACAATTATATATAATTTGGTGGAGGTGAAAAACGATGATAGCAAAAAGAGAGTTCAACCCGGAATATATCTACTACAAAGGACAGAAATGGATCAGACTAGATGATAGACGCAAACTCAGAAAAGGATCATACTCTAAACGCACCTTTTACGACTGTAATAGCATACATGTCGGATCAAAAACTTATGTTCGCGAGGATGTGCTTTATGAGCCGGTGAACAAAACGCGGACATATATAGTCTACAGAGAAGGAAAACATGTGCGTGCGGAGGCCTTTTTCTATGAGGGCGAGTGGTACGTTTCTCAGAGAGCAATGATGAAGATTGTTTATGCTTATCATGTTGAAGGCTTAGAGAAACTAAGATTTTATGTACATGGGAAAGTTTATTACAAAACGAGTGAGTTAAGACAGTTTTTACGAGAAAAGCTAATATCAACTGACTGGATAGATCATGAAATCGTTAGAGCTAGTAAAATCTGATCTTTTATTAAATTTCGTCGAGACGAGAGAGAGAAACAGAGAACGGTGTTATATAAGGTGTAACGCAATCGTTTTTCCAAACGAGCTCGACTCAGCCTGTGAGTCATACATGTACTATCTCCTCTGGTGTATCTCTGAGGAGCGAGCCGCGATCGCTGTCACCAAGGACTTCTTTCTGATCGACACCGGTCCCTCGATTCTGAGTGTGGGTGAGGCAGTAAGGTTGCTCGGTAGAGAGCTAGGGGTAGTTGAGTTAGTCATGCCGGGGGTGATCGGGGGTAAAATGGAGGAGCGGGTATGGAAGGCTATAGATAAGTTAAGGGTGGCAGAAAAGGAAAAGAGGCTGAATGTTTATCGAAAAAAGCAAATTTATAAGAATTCGAATTAAAAAAATTTTATTTGCCTCGGACACACCTATATAATATATAGTGGAAGGGGGCAGCTGGAAAAAAGAAAAACCCATGAACCAACGGATGCCTAGGAGCGTATAATAGATGTAGGTGGGACCCCGACCCGTGGTGGTGTC
>Ga0071330_1077023_pt1 | contig 31858 bp, 22 predicted proteins | sample GBScel77sediment_FD_63802 | JGI IMG/M metagenome (GOLD analysis project Ga0071330, IMG submission 63802) | Hot spring sediment microbial communities from Great Boiling Spring, Nevada - Cellulolytic enrichment Sediment 77C v2 (version 2) | ecosystem: Environmental > Aquatic > Thermal springs >...
GTGATATCATTGCTCTCATAAGTCTTATTAATCCTCGTGTCTGCTGGAAACCAGGGTTTTCTTTGAATCTCGCGTATAGGTCACGAGTGGAAGGGTGGAACGGGTAAGAATCCTTTATCCACGTGTAAAGCTGGTCTGGTGAGAGCATGGTGAAGCCAAGTTGTTTAGTTTCTTCGAGCCGTTCTTTATAGGCAATAGCTATCTGATTTATTTCGTTTTCGTTTGGGAGCGACTTGAAAAGCTTCTTTCTGAGTATGTGGTAGATTTCATCGGAATTTATCCTAACAGGTTCTATATTCATTGCAAAACGATCTATCTCACCTTCTAATTCTTTAAAACTCAACTGGAGCAATTCGCTACCTGATTCGTATGTTGCTCTCAAATCTGAAATAACAATGCAAACTCTGGAAAGCTCGGATTTGTTTAAGGCATTGAAAAGGTTAGCTAAAGCTGTCGTGGTTACAACAGCCAAGTTGGAATCACCAATGGCAACGGATTTAGCGTTTTCAAGGTAGGGTGGTAATTCGTCCAAAAGTATGAGGACCGTTTCACCTTTTAGGAGGTTCACCCATGCACTTTGTCCAGGAGCTCTTAGTGGGGAGTAGTAGTCTTTGAAGATATCTTTTTTCCCTAATTGCTCTGCAATGGCTCCCCATATGCCAAAAGGTGCATCACTTTCCCTACCTGTAAAAGCGACCACTTTAATTTCACTTAAGTTCATGTACTTTTCCCCAAAGTCACCCATAACCTTTTTCCGATATTGAGGATGCTTAGCAAGTAAAGCAAGAGCTATCATGTTATGGGTCTTACCGCCACCCATTGACTGAGTTAATTTTATAAGTCCAGTTTCACTTTCACCTGCAAGTCTTTTGAAAGCAGTTTTTAAAAGTATTTCCATACCATTTGTTAAATAATTTTCTTCAAAGAATGGTTCAGGATTAATTCGTCCCTCTATCAAGTCTGTGAGGTCCAACACATCTTCTCTACGTTTTTCATCAAAAACACTTTCTCGAGGTACGCAGGCTTCATACAAGGTTTTCATGACAGAACGCCCCCCTTTACCAAATAGTCAATTTTTTGAATCACTCTTGTTCCATTCGAAATTATACCTCGCCTTCTTTTTCACGCAGTATTTTCCGCGCGAGGAAAAATTCTACAAGCACTTTGGCGCTTTCTGAAATCCATTAATCCGTCCATAATTTTCTGTTGTCTGCTTTTTTCTCTTAAAACTACAATCAAAACTGATACCCGACATCCATAACTGCATTTGAATCTAAGGAATCGACCTATGAGCGATGGAAACTCTGAAAAGAAAAACCCCCCTTTTCGGGGGGTTAAACTTGCCAAGCTTCCAAAAATTCTTCCTCGCACAGGACGAACTGGACCTTCTGATGTCTCTGTTTGACGAAGCTGAAGGGATGATCGTTGTGTTTGGGAGCGTTTTCACCGTCTTTGAGCATGTTGAAGAGCTTTCTTCTCACGTACTGTTTCACATAACCTGCCTCATCCCCACGGCCGTCGAAATCGTCGAGCGCAATCAAGAGCAAATAACACGCAGTCTGATAGAGATCTTCGTAACTTTCAATGTTCCAACCATATCTTTCGTACACCACCTTGCATAGGCCTCTCAAGTACGGTTCGTACTTTTCCCAGTTCGAAAACGTCGTTTTCACGCCGCTTTCTCCTTCCATATCGTTTGGTTGAAGTACTTGACGATGTTGTCTATGGCGATGTCGAGCATCCAGTCGAAGACGAACTGAGGCATGGGTAGTTTGATGTTGAACTGTTTCAGAAAGGAATAAACCATCTCTTTGACCTCTTGCTTTTTCTTCGCTCCATCCTTTGGTCTTTCAACCAGACAGATGGCGAGTGCGAGGAGCTTAGCTACGGTGTTGAGGACTTCCACGAAGTTCACAATTTCACCTCCTTTGACTCGAAGAGTCGTCGAAACCGCACACACAACGAACCGCCAGTGGGACGGCCTCAGGTTTGGTATTTATCGAGGAGCGCTCCCATAATATAATATACGTATGTATACATATCATGGAAGAAGAGGACCGGTTAAGAAACAGTTCCCCTTGGGATAAAAAGATGTTTAACTGTTGTCGATCTCGGGACAACGGCGCAAAGGAATGGAAAAACGTTCGTGTTATCATCGTGCGGGAAGGATCGAGGAGGTTATTCTGTGGAAAGTTTCACTTACGAATCGATCTTTGGGCCGATGTGTGTGAGAATGAAAAACGGCAGGGTTTGTGGAATAGAACTTGGAGAAAGGTGCGCTGGTGCTGAGTCGAACCCAGAAGTCTTTCAACAGTTGGAAGAGTATTTCAGAGGAATAAGAAAACAGCTCGACTTTCCTGTGGAAGTTCGTGCTACAGAGTTTCAACTGCGAGTCTGGCAAGCTTTGAGAAACATACCTTACGGTTCTACGATCAGCTATGGAGAGCTTGCGAAAAAACTTGGCACCTCACCAAGAGCGGTTGGTCAGGCGTTGAAACGAAATCCGTTGCCTCTCTACTTTCCGTGTCACAGGGTAGTGGGTAAGACTTCTATTGGAGGTTTCAGTGCGGGGTTGAATTGGAAGAAGAATCTGCTCGCGCTCGAGCGTGGTGAAAGATGCGCTGGAAAGTCATAGGCTTTCTGTGTGGCTTTTTGCTGAGTGTTTCTGTGCTTTTTTATCTCTACGTTGATTTCACGAAAGATCTCGATTCACCTGAGTCGAAGATTCCCACCGGATTTTTGCTCCTGTACTCGGACGGAACTTTCATGTCACTTCCCAGATCTTTCTGGGTCAAGCTCGAGGATGTGCCACCTTATTTTCTGAACGCCTTGTTGGTCTCTGAAGACAAGCGTTTCTATTACCATGCGGGTGTGGACCCGATTGGGATCGCGAGGGCGATCGTGAGGAACATCAGCAGCATGTCGATCAACGAAGGTGGTAGCACGATCACTCAACAGTTGGCTCGAACGCTGTATCTGACACCGACCGTGACTTGGCAAAGAAAGTTGAAGGAGCTGTTCATTGCGTTGTGGTTGGAGAGGCACAGGACCAAGGAAGAGATCCTGCAGATGTACATAAACTCCGTTTACATGGGTAACGGTCTTTACGGTTTTGCCAGCGCCTCACGGTACTACTTCGGTAAAGAGTTGGGCGATGTGACGCTGAACGAGGCAGCCATCTTGGTGGCTGTTGTGAGATCTCCGGAGAATTTCAATCCTTTGAGGAACTGGAATATTTCCAGACTCAAGGCAAAAACGGTTCTGGACGCTCTGCTCAAGGAAGGTTACATAAACAGTCTCGTTCACAAAAGGGCCGTCGAGGAACTCGAAGCCATGACTTATGCCGGCAACTTCAAGATGGACATGGACGAAGAGATATTTTGGAGAGTCGTAAGAGAGCTTCAACAGCTCGGTTACGGTTTGAACGAGCTGAGACAGGGATACAAAATCTACACGACTTTGGACAGGAATCTTTCTCAAGCGGCGTCGAGTTTGCCACGCACGGTCGTTGTCGAAGCGATAGATCCTATGTCTGGAGCCGTTTTACTTTACAGGGGCGTTGGCTCGACGTATCCAGAAGGTCGTAGACTGCTCGGCTCTGCGATAAAGCCGTTCTATTACTATCTGGCGATCTTGGAAGGCTGGTCGATAGACAGCGAGTTGGTGGACCTGCCGTTGAAGATTGGGGACTGGACACCTGAAAATTTCGACAAGAGTTATCGTGGGATCGTCACGATGAGACAGGCGCTGGTGGATTCTTTGAACATACCGTCGGTGAATCTGTTCATGCAGCTCGGCAAAGAGAATGTGGTGGAGTTTCTCAAAAACGAGCTGAAGATCGCAGGTCATTATCCTGAAGATATGACAATCGCGCTGGGAACTCTCGAAACAGCCCCAGAAGAGGTTTTGAAAGCATATTCTGCAATCTTCAACGGTGGTGTGGTTCTACAACCTTACATCGTGAAGCGCATCGAGGACGTGAACGGAAGAACGATCTACGAAGCTTCGCCAAAGGTGCTGAACGTTGTGAAAGCAAGAAGACTCAGCCCCATGGAGGCCTCGATGGTCTTGTTGAACGTCATGAGAGAAGTGGTTGAGAGAGGAACGGGCGTGCGTGCGAGACAAAGAGTGCCCGTAGCAGGTAAGACTGGAACTTCTTTGAAGACAGCTTGGTTCGTCGGGGGAGATCAAAACTTTATCATGGCGGTTGCCGTGGACGGTGAGGATCTGGTGGGTGGCGTACACGCCGCGCCGATTTGGTCTCAGTTGGTTTCCAATTACAACTATCTGGGTAAAATGCCGAAGTGGAAAGTGCAGGTGAGTCTGTCTACGAAGACGACTCTGCCATCCCTGACGCTCGATGTGGACAGACTCGTGCAGTGGTTGCAGGAGGGCACTCTGAGCATCGACGCGCTGGTTGAAATCACATCAAGGCTGGACAGTTCTGCTTTGCTCGATTTTCTGAGCAGTATAAATGAACGCTCGCCACAGCTGGCAAAAGAACTTTGGGAAAAAATCAAGCTCAAGCGCTCATGGTGAGATGATAGAATAAAATCTGTGTGGCTGAAAAAGTACAAGTTCACGATCCTGTTTTTGATCGTTTGTGCGATCTTCACCGTGATAATTTATTTCAAGGCGCGCATCAACGCCAGTTATTTTGTCTTCCTTCCTGGTTACAGATCTGGAGTCAGTATTGAGCAGATAGACAACGAAGAGCTCAAATCTTTTTTCAAGATCATACAGAAATTCAACGACGGTTCTCAGTTCGTGGTAGTTTTACACCATCCTGATGGTTTCTTCTCTCCACAGGTTTTGTCGAGGGCTGTGGAACTTCAAGAACGGCTTTCCAACCTGTCGTACATGAAGAACGTGCTGAGCGTCATAAATTACAGTTTCAGAAAGCCTTACTTCGATGGTTCCACACTCGATGCAGCGATTCTCGAAGATCCTGAGGCGAGTTCTTTCATTTCGAAGGATGGAAAGTATTTGCTTCTGTACTGCACCCTGAGCGTGAATTGTGACGAAGACAAAGCTTTACAAGAGATAGACAAGATTCTGAGCGATTTTCGTGATCTGAAAGCCATGCCGTTTGGCCAACTCATCATAAACAAGCATCTGTTCGGGGAGATCATGCGTCAGGTCTTCGTCTATCCTGCGATCATCTTTTTGGTGATACTCTTCATCTTCTATCTTCAAACTCGATCTTTGAAGGCGAGCTTCGTGTCTCTTTTGATTCCAGTGTTCGCGAACGTGATAGTTTACGGTGTGGTGAGTTTGCTCGGTGTGGAACTGAACACGATGAGTGTCATGTGTGTGAGTTTTCTGATCATTATAGGTTCTGCCTACGGACTTCACTTTTACAACGGCGTGGTGAGGTTCAAAGACAGAGTGAGAAAAGAGATGCTCACACCGATTTTCTTCTCCATGTTCACCACGAGCGTCGGGTTCCTTTCGTTCCTCTTCGTCGAGATCACGGCCTTCAGACATCTGGGTTTGATGGTCAGTTCGGGACTCGCGCTGGTCTTCGTCATTCTGTTCAGCTCAGGTTACGAGCTGCTTCGAAGCGAAAAACCGATCAAACGAGGAACGCTCCTTCTCAGGCTCAAGAGCGAGAGTCTGGGACGCATCATGCTCGTTTTCTCCATCGTTCTCGTAACGATGACCTTTCTTTTTATACCGCGAATAGAAGTTGGTATGGACCAGGCCGCGTATTTTTCGAAAAGCAGTGCTATCGGTCAGGCGCTGGCGATCTTGACGGAAAAGTTTTCGTACCGGGAACCCGTGTACGTGATGGTCGAGAAGCAGAGCATCTTCACGATGAAAGATTCGCAACAGATAGCCAAACTCGTCGAAGATCTGCGCCGAATCGATGGTGTGTCCTCGGTCCAGTTCCCCATGGCGTATCCGATACCCAGCTTGGTGCTCATGTCGCGTCTTCAACCAGCGATCCATCACTTCGTTGCCGACGGGCGAACGATCAGGATCGCGGTGAACCTCACCGAGGAAGGTTACAGAAAAGCGGGAGAGATGAAAGACAGGCTCAGGGAAGTGCTCGAAGAATATCCAGAGTACACCTTCACCGTTGCGAGTGCGGCGTTCGTGGTCGATCAGATCAACTCGAGGATCGTCGCGAGTCAGGTTCAGAGCCTCACGATGTCGCTCTTGTTCATCTTTGGTTCAGTACTCTTCGCGTTCAGAAATGTTCTGCTGTCACTTTTGATCGTCGTACCAGTTGTTTTAACGGCTCTTTCGAATTTCTTCTTCATGGGCCTGCTCGGCTTGAAACTGGACGTCGCCACATCGATCGTCGCCAGCATCCTTGTAGGTTTAGTGGTTGACTACTCGATCCACCTCGCGCACGATATGAGAAGAACCAAAGACGTGTTCCTCTCGATCGAAAACATCTCGATGCCGGTGCTCGCGAACGGCTTGGGTTTGATCGGTGGTTTCTTGGTGCTCGTCTTTTCGAGGCTCGCGCTCTTTAGAGATGTTTCGCTCTTGCTCATACTCGGCATTGGCTTCGGGGTGGCTTTCACGCTCTTCTCTCAGCCGATACTGATTAAGAGTTTTGCCGAGGTGCGCGTGAAAGAAGAGAAAATGTGATTAAATAGTAAAAGTAGTGATAAGGGACGATCTGATGAAGAAGCTTCTCTTGTTGGTGATCACAGCCACGGTCCTTGCCTACGTGGTGACATCGATCGGTTTTTGGCTCTTCGAGAACATGTTCAGCGTGGCTGGAAGGGTGTTCCACTGCAACGCTCACAAACTCTACGTTGAAGGCAAGGGTCCTGCTCCGAACCAGTACAGGGTCCTGTCGTATTTATTTGTTGAACATCTATTCAAGTGCGTGCCGTGCGTTGATACTGCAGCACATACTTCGTCGTTTGAAGGTGGGCTGGCGTCGAAGATTTCCCTTCCGCTGCTCTTGACAACGAGCTCAATCTTGGATCGTTTTTTCCATCGAAGAGAGAAAAGATGGCGGCAGATTTGGAACTTTTTTTAAAGCAGAAAGTATGGAGATTCGTTTATCCTATCATTTTCTTTGCCCTTCCCTTGATCTCGGCCAAACAAATTAAAGACAGTCCGTTCCACAGGAAGACGTGGATCTGAATCGTGCCCTTTTTCGTGCTGAACTCCGTGGTCGCTTTGACGCATGAAGCTCGCTTGTTCCTGCCTGTTTTGGCTTATTTGTTCCCCATCTTTTGGAACGGGGTCATTTCTGTGTACAAGAACAGCGGACAGAGCGGAGCTGCAAAGCTATGAAAAAGGGGTGGCAGATCCGCCACCCTCAGTCGTCCAGTACGTTTCCAGTATTTCTCACGTTCTTTCTGAACTTAGGCCAAGGACTGTCCGCAAGTCCACGTGAGACACTGCGAATCGCGTACAGCTGATAGCTGTCCAGAATGTAGATGGTTCCATCTGGAGCGATGGTGGGAAAAGACGGAAGCCAGTCCCAAGTTGTGTCTTCCAATTCGAATCGCCACAGTATTTCTCCTTGCTTTGGATCGATAACGAAAAGGTAACCTTTGAGTACAGTGTAAGGGTCAACAAGTTCAACGCCTGGAACGTACAATATATCGTTCGATCCCAAAGCAGGGGTAAGAAGAACGTGGTTATCCACTTCCTTTTGCCACTTGAGAGTTCCATCGGGGTTCAGAGCGATGAGGAATCCGATGAACCGATTGAGTTGATAATCAATTTTGCCCCCGCTAAGATAAAGTGTTCCATCGAAACCAACGATCGGTTGAAGTGGATAGTAGTTTAATTCGTATTTCCATTTCAATGTTCCATTTGGATTGATCGCGTAAAGACAACCGACTTGATACTCTAACGGACGGTTAGGGTCGTATGTGCACACATAAAGTGTTTCGTTTGAACCCATCGCTAAGAATTCACTCACGGGCCGATCGAAAGAATATCTCCATTTGAGCTGGCCGTTCGAAGGATCGACTGCGTACAGATAACCAAGTTTCGCTTCTGGTGAAGAATCAGTATAGGATGCACCGAAGTACACTGTTCCATCTGAACCAACAATTGGGCTTGACGTTTCAACTGTGGAAGACTCTATTTGTTCATGCGTGTACATCCATTTCAGTGTACCATCTGGATTGATCGCGTACAAGCTCGCATTCGCGGCGACGTACACCGTTCCATCCGATCCTATCGCAGGAATTGATCCGCGATCGTTTATTTCGTATCTCCACTTCAACGTTCCGTTTGGATCGACAGCGCACACGTGACAAATCCACGTTGATTGTTCTTCGCTGTATATAAATTTTTCCGTGCATATGTAAATCGTTCCGTCCGATCCCACAACGGGGCACACTCCGTAGTTCGATGTGAAGTAACCTTCCTCGACGTCCCAAGTCCATTTGATACTTCCATCCGATGGGTTGATGGCGTACAGAGTGTCGCTATCCGCAACGTATATCGTACCGTCAGGACCTATCGACGGCGAAATCGTGGAGTTCGGAATCTCAACCTTCCATTTCAATTCCATGGCCGGAGTTATGTCATTCTTTTTCAAGACAACGAAACCGCTCGATTTTCTATCAACAACCGCATTCACTGCCACACCGCTTATGCGGTGAAATTGTTCATCGTCAAAACCGCTGATTTCGTACTTCCTTTCCCGAGTTTTGGCAACGAATTCGTAATAACGATCTGAGATTTCTTTGTAAATGTAAAACTCGGCATCCGTTCTGTCGTGATACCACTCCAAGTAAAGCTTTTCCTCGAACGGGCTCCAAATTGCGGAGAGATTTTCAACTGGTTCTGCGTACGGCACGGTCACGTTGGTCACTACAGCTGCTGCGTTGATGACGTTGTTTTCGAAGTACACTGTAAACTCGACATCCGTTATCCTGTCTGGATCGATGGGAACGGAAACAGTGACAGGACTGGCTTCATTGCTCCATCTTTCAGGATCGAGATTGAGATATCTCGCTTTCAACGATATCCTGAATTTCAGTGTGTATATGTCAGGGTAAATCTCTCTCGTGTCTATCGTTTTTGGATTGTCTATCGTGAGAACAATAGTGGAAGAATCCTGGGTCGTATCTCTCACTATTTCCACCGATGCAGATTCAACTTCGTACCTTCCCCACACGATTGGATCAATATCAACGGTTACCCTCAGCTCACCGTTCTTGAAGACGGTATTTATGATCACTTGGTTCTGTCCCTGTATCAAAGACACGGTTCTCGAACCATGGAAGACGACGCTTCCATCTACCCTTTTTGCTTCTGCTTGAAAAGTGTACGTGCCAGCAGCTGGAAGCTCGATGTCGAAGACGATGTTCTTCTTCTCGTTCGTACTGGCTGAATACATCAGTCGGTCGGTTGAATCGTAGACCTCAAGAAACACCTTATCCACTTCGCTGATGTAAGCCTTTGTCTCTTGCTGAAGTTCGGCAGGTCGATTGACCTGAACCTTGACGAGGACCTTTTGACTCACAGGAGCGTTGGAATCGGGAACTTGAGCACAGGAGTAAAGCAGCAAAATCATTGTAAAAACGAGGAACAAAAAAATACTTGAGCGCTTCATGTAAGCAGCACCTCCTATTAAGAGATCACTTAACCCACGGCGTGATGATTATAACACACTGATATTAGTTATTCCAATCACCGGTAAAACGTCGTAAAAAGCCGGCGATCTGCGTGAAGCAGAAGATCGACACAGGAGCGAACGAATCCTTCACGAACGGTGGCTTACAGTTTCACCGTATAGATCCTATGCACGAAAGCGTTTTCGTATTCGTAATTGTCGATCCTCTCAACGTGCCAACCTTTTGGAAGGACCAGATTCACGTTGACTTGTCTATCTTCAAGGTTCACCAGATGGATCTTCAACGTGCCATTCTGTTCGAAACTGCTGACAATGATAAAACCGTCCGCTTCGACGGTCCAAGGTTGGTGAGGTTTCACCAGCTCGATCAACTCCTGTGCGTCGAACGGATGGGTAAAAACGTAGCAATAGTTCAGATAATTGAAGAACAGAAAGTTCGCTTTTTCCATCCTCTTTCTCCAACTCGGATCGTTGAAGTACGCAGAGAAGTTCAGCAGTGAAAGGATCTGTTCGAGATAGAGTTGCTCTTCTGGCTTGGAAAGCTGCGCGAGTCTTTCGTAAGTCTCTTTCCAAACGATCTTTTCGTTCTCGAAAGGTGAGTATCCAAGGAAGATCTTCTTTCCTTTGAAATCTTTGATCTTCTCCATCTCACTCTTTTCAAAGATCGGTGGTACGAGTAAGACTTCAACGTTTTCGAAGTCGTCCCAGACCACTTTGTAATCGATTCGATTCTTGATCAATTCGTGTTGCGCGGCGAAAAATGGAAGGTACGTCCTTTCCCAATGGAAGGTGAGCGAATCGTACGGATGAAAGATCGCGATCTTTGTGGTCCTCTTTCCGTAGCAATCTTTCCAAACGCCTTTTTCACCCTTGAACCAGCTGTGGTAATCTGCGATCTGTTTGCGTACCTCTTCGAATTTCTCATCGGTGATGAGCGTCCATTTTCCGTCGTGGAAATATTCAGTACCCTTCAGGACCATGACCGAATCGTTGGCATAAGCTTCCGCCATCCCTTGCAGATAGTTCCTGATGGGATAAACCGCATCCGTACCGATACCGAGCATGTACGGAACGGAAGTGACGGGTTTTCCCTTGCTGTGCGCATGAGCGATCCTGTAGGTCATGGTGTTGAAGATCTGTAGACCTTTGAACTTCCTTGGAAGCTGGTGGTTCTCGATCATGACCCAGTCCTGAACTTCGAACGCGTTTCTCAGATCCACCCCCGCCATGATCGCAAGTTTGCTCAGGCACGCTTCGAAGGAGTTGGAAGAAATGACCACGTTCGGATTGATGGACTTTGCAAGTTTTGCGAGCTCCTCTATGGTCTCCCAGAGAACTTTCCTTCTCCAGATCAAATACGCTCTCGATTCTTCGTTCTCCGACAGATACTCTGGAATACCGCGGACATTTAAGCTGAGAGATTTCGCAAATTCTCTGAACTGCTTCTGGCATCTGTCACAGTAACACGGCCTGAAACCGAACCATGAACCGAAGACGTTGTCGAAAAACACTCCATCTGCTCCGGCCTCGACGATTTCTTTGACGATGCCTGTAAGGTGCACCTTCCATTCCTCGTCCGTCGGGCAGGTCAAATAACGACCGGAGTAGTAGTTGATCTTGTTCCCAAACTGATCCATCGCGTACCATCTCTTGGTGAGATACGAACCGTCGAAGACCGTGTTGGAAAATTGAACGTATCCCAGCACCCTCAAGCCTTCTTCATGGTATTCTTTCACCGTCCGTTTGAAATATTCGTGATCTTCGTGCTCGATCTCAGGTGGAAAACCCCAGTTGTACGTGCAATAGGCCCAGTTGTAGCCCATCTCTTTCAGTCTTCTCGCACCTATCCTCAGTCCTCCCTCCATGTGGACCTTCTCATCGACGGCGGTGCCCGGAAACTTCACTTTGTTTATCCTGATCGTTCCTGGCCCTGCCCACATGTAGACCGAAAAATGGTTCCATTTTTCCACCATTTCGAACACCTCCGTTTCATGATTTTATCTGTGACACCATCGCGAACGCGAAACTGCTCCACGCTTGCTGCAGCGATCCACGCGGATAGCACGGTGAATAATACTCGACCAAGTTCACCCAGCCGTTCTCGAGCGAGTATCTCCACCAGCTCAGCAAAGGATACTCGTGGTCCAAATCATACCTTGCTTTCGCAAGAGCGTAGATGCTACTCAGATACGGCCAGCAGCTTCCGTTGTGGTATCTGTAAGGAAAGGCGCTTTTCCCGAACAGGTGTGATCTTTTCTTGTAGTGTGGCCACACGGTCATGACGCCCCAATCACCGTAAGGTTGCGATGGGTTGTTTCTGGTTTCCAGAAACTTTTCCATCTTCAAAAGTGTGGATCTTGCTTTGTCATTGTCGGCAACATCGAAGATGATCGAAACCACAGTGTCGAGCGCGAGATGGTCCTCCACGTAACTTCCAATGAAATCGACGAAGTAACCTTTTCTCTCATCGAAGAGAACCTCGTTGAACTTCTTTCTCGTTGAAAGATACCGAGATTCCCAGAACTCTGCTTGCTCGCGCATGTCCATCATCTTCAAAAGCTTCGAAGCTTCCCTCATGGCTGCGGCGTGCAAGGCGGCGTCGTAGGTGACGAAGCCATCTCTGAACACGTTGTCTGCCCAATCGAGACAGTCGTGAGGTTTCTTGAAAAGATCGTTTTCAACGAAGTTTTCGGCGTATCTCAGCACCTTGAGTATTTTTTCGAGAACTGTGTCTGAATCGATACGTTCCTTCAGGATCGAAACGTCTTGAGTTTTCTCAACGTACTTCGAGACCAACAGCACGAAGAGAAAACCGGAATCGTGGTGTCCACTCCACCAGTCGTTTTCGTACTTCACACCCGCAGCGAGAGCGGGATATTCCTTCTTCAATTGTGCGAGGAACATCTTCTCTTCATCGCTCAAGAACATCACACCGCTCGGACAGCCATCGTCGTGCACCGCACTGGCTAAGATGAGAATCTGCTCTCTGACCAGATCTGCCCGCACGTCGAGCAAACTCAAACACGTCCAGAACGAGTCTCTGAAGTAGGTCCTCGGTGGGAAAGAGTAGTTAACACCCGCGGCGAAGGCGTAGGCTTTTCCAAGATCTTTCCAGTTGCTGAGCGCGGTGTGGAGTGCGAACAGTGCCAGACTCTTTTTCAATTCATTCAAGTTTCTCGGAACGTGGTCTTTCAAAAATTGGTTGTAGGAGAGATTCTCAGCTCGTTCGTCGACGATCTCTTTCTGCGTGGAGAATCGAAGCTTCAACTCTTTGTTCGTCGCAGAGAGTTTCAGCGTGAAGGTTTCATCTTTTCTTTGAAGATCTTCGATCTTTCCCTCCAGAACCTCGATTCTGACCAAATTTGACAGGTCTATGTTGGAACCTTCGACGATCACGTTCAAAGGTTTTTTGAAGTTGTAGGCTGGTCCGAAAGGTACTTTGAAATGTTTTTCGAGTGGCGCTTTGAAGGATAGGGTCAATCTTTCCATCCCTTTGATCTGCCACAGCACCGATCTTATCCAAGGTGAGGTGAAGAAAGACCAAGTAATTTTCCTCTGTGAGAACTCGCAACCGTTCGGCCAGAGTCGACAGCTCATTGGCTTTGGAAGATCGTTCTTCGAGAATTCGATCAGAAGACCTTTCTTGGACGAAAAGAGCTCGGCTGGAGTTCCATTCTTAAGTCGCAAGGTAAGCTCGATGTTGGACATGATGTAATCTTCATTTGAACCTTCGTAGATCACTTGTCCATCGACGATCGCGTATTTCACACAACTTCCCTCACTTGATCGCGCCCGTGGTGATACCCTTGACGAAGTACTTTTGAAGGGCTATGAAGACAATCAGAACCGGTACCATTGAAAGCACCGTCATCGCCAACAGAGGTCCCCACTGAACGATGTGTTCGCCCGCGTACAGTCCCAGGGCGAGCTGTATCGTGTAAAGTTTCGGTGAACCCACCACGATCATCGGCCAGAGGAAATCGTTCCAGCGCCAGGTGAAAGACAGGACCGCGAGAGCGGCGATCAGAGGCTGTGTCAAGGGCAGAATGATTCTGAAGAAAATCTTGATCTCGTTGGCTCCGTCGATTCTTGCACTCTCTATCACAGAGTCCGGTATTGCGGATACTATGTACTTCTGTGCCAAAAAGATTCCCGTGGGCGTTGCGGCGGGTGGGATGATGAGCCCCCAGAGCGTGTTTATCATCCCCAACCTCGACAGAACGAGGTATATGGGCACCATGATGACCTGCAGGGGTATCATCAACATCGAGAGGATGAAAGTAGAGACTTGGTTTTTGAAGCGGAACTGGTACTTTGCAAGCGCATATCCACCCATGACACTTATGATGACAGTGATCAGCGTCGCTGAGACTGAGACCAAGAAAGAGTTTCTGAAGAAGAGTGCGAACTGGGTTTTACGAACGACTTGAAGGTAGTTGACGAGCGTCGGTTGGCTTATCAACTTTGGGGGCCAAGAGAAAAGGTCCGCTTCGTCTTTGAAGCTGGAGAAGATCGTCCAGACTATCGGTGAAACGTAGAGAAAGGCAAACAGATAAACTGCAAGATTCAGCAAAATGTGGATCAGCTTCTTCATACCTCTTCCTCCAGAATCCTGATCTGTATCAGCGATAGCGTTATCAATATGGCAAAGAGGATCACGGACATCGCGGATGCCATACCAAGTTTACGTTCCAAAAATGCGGTGTAATAGATCTTTTGAGCGAGTACAGTAGTCGCTGTGCCGGGACCACCTGCGGTGAAGACGTAGATGATTTCGAAGCTTCTCATGGACATGATCGTGCTCAGAACTAAAACCAGGACCGCTGTAGGTTTAAGCAACGGGAAAATGATCTTCCAGAACCTCACCCAGCGGTTCGCACCGTCCAAAGCGGCGGCTTCATAAACTTCGGTTGGAATAGCCGTCAGAGCGGAGTTGAACATGACCATGAAATAGCCCGCAACGTTCCAAACGGTCACCAGCACGACACTCAAAAAGGCGAGTCGTCGATCGAGCAACCAAGGGATCGGTGAAGCACCGTTCTTCAACAACAATATATTGATCAGTCCGGCATCGTAGTCCAGAAACCATTTCCACGAGACACCGATGATGGAAGGAGACAGCAACCAAGGCCAGTAGAAGAGTGCTCTCAAGAACGCTTTGCCTTTGATCAGATCGGAGCTCGTGATAACGGCCAAGAAGAGCGATGTGAAGAAGGCGATCGGAACGACCATCGCCGAGTACATGAAAGTTCTCAAAAGAACTCTCCCAAAATCGCTCGTACCACCGAACAGATATCGAAAGTTGGCCAATCCAACGAACTTTCCGGAAAATCTGATCATGTCGTAATCCGTCAGCGCATAGTAAAAGCTACTCAACGCCGGAGTGACCACGAAGATTGTGAATATGACAAGATTTGGTACAAGGAACAACCACGCGTAATACTGCCTTTTCAAAATTCATCTACCCCTTTTCGAAAAGCCCGGGCGAGGCCCGGGCTCTCTCATCACTTTCCGGCGGCCTTTCTCAGGATCGCAGCGAGTTCTTTGAAGGCCTGTTCTGGTGTTTTCTCTTTCGCGATCGCAGCCTTGATGTGATCGTTTATCACGGTCCTGTTGGTCTGCACGATGGCTGCCGTATCTGGATCGTACCAATCGGGAACCATGCTGCCACGTGTGGATTCAGCGAGATCTTTCATAACGACGGCGTACACTTCGTTGATCAGGGGATCTTCTATCTTGACCTTGTCTGCCAAATCCTTGCGGTCAGGTATCAAATACAACTTGCCGGCGAACTCCGCAAGGTTCTCCTCGTTGGTTAGGAAGAACGCCAGCTTCGCACCTTTTTCCGTGAACGGGACTATGTACTTTCCGCCAGTCATCACCGCGCGCTCACGCTTGTACGGCCACATGATGACGCCCCAGTCGAACTTCAGCTGTTCTCTGAGCTGTGCGAGCATCCAGGTTCCAGATACGTACATCGCCGCAAGACCGTTCTGGAAGTATTTCGCCGGTGAATCGCCCGTTAACCATACGGCCTTGGGTATGAGATCTTCATCGTGCAGTTTGACGAAGAATTCAAGTGCTTCGATCGATTCCTTCGAATCGATTATGATGTTCTTTCCCTCTCTGTCCCAGATGCCACCGCCGAACACGTACAACAAGTTTGCGAATCTGTAGGGGCTGAAATCGTAGACCAACGCGTACCTTGCGGCGCCACTCTGCTTGATCTTCTTCATGGCAGCGTACCACTCGTCGATGGTCCAAGGTCTATCCTTGGGTGGTTCCACGCCGGCTTTCTTAAAGATCTCTTTGTTGTAAAAGATCGCGTGTGCGTCTGAAGTGTAGGGAATACCGATGACCTTGCCGTACTTTTCGTACAGCTTCTTGAAACCGGCTTTGTAGAAGGAAACGTTCTCGAGCCATTCTTCGAACTTCATACCCGTGTACTTTTCCACCAAAGGTTTGAGATCGATCGCGTAATCCAACCAAGGCAGCAGGTCCGTCTCTCTCGCTACGTCCGGTGGAGAGCCTGCCTTCGCCATGGCAGCAAGCTTGGGCTTGTACTCCAGATAGTACGGTAGGTTCAGTATGACCACCTTTTCACCCGTCTGTTTGGTGAATCTGTTGGTCTGTTCGGTGATCAGATCGAAGTCCGGACCGTCCGTGAACCACATGAGCACGGTGTCTGCGAAGAGTGAGAGCGCAGCGATGACCATAAGCAGAACCAACAACCTCTTCATACCAACACCTCCTCGAAAGAGTGTGATCTTTCACAAACGCATGAACCTCTGTTGGACCGCGAAAACTGCTCCGAGCGCGACGTCGAATCTTTCAACTTGACCCCTGCTCAGATTCAAATTTTCGTGGAACTGGCTTGGAAGAAGCTCTTTCAACGTTGAGAGCAAGATCTGCGAGATGTCCTCGTAATGGTTTTGACCTATCCTTCCTTTGAGGATGATCAGCTGCGGATCGAACAGCAACACAGCGTTCGCAACGGCCGCGGCGATGTGTTTCAAACCTGTCTCAAGACAGTCCCTCAGCTCTTCGTTGTGCGTTACTAATCTCAAGACGTCCTCTCCATTCAATCCAAGATTCGCAAACCTCTTAATGATCGCATGACCTGAAAATCTCCTCGCCAGAGGCCCGAAACTTTCTTCCTCGTACAGTTCTGGTTCTGATCGATCCAAGTCCGTGATCATCCAACCGAACTCTCCAGCCTTACCGTAGAACCCTTCGTAGATCTTTCCGTCCAAGAGCACGGCACAACCAAGACCGCTATCGATGAAGACGAACAGAACGTTCTGGAAACCTTGAGCCGCGCCCAAACGATGTTCGGCGAGGGCAGCAGCTTTGACCCTGTTCACGACGATCACGCTCAAATCCAACTCTTGAGAGATCTCAAAGGCAAGATCGTAGTTCGTCAAACCTATCGCTGGAGCCGTTCTCACAACTCGACTGGTTGGATCCACCATTCCAGCGATGCCTATGCCAACGCCGAGGATCTTTTCCTTCGGTAACTGGTTTTCTTCCAAGGTTCGTTCTACTTTCTCTTTGCAGAAAGACACCAAGTGGTTTGGCTCTATCGATCTGGGTATCTTCTCTTCCCGTGAATCGATCACGCGTCCGGTCAAATCTGTGACGATCAGTTCAAAATACCTTTCTTCGAGTTCGATCCCAACACAGTACCACGCGTCTGGAACGAATTGCAGGGTGATCTTCGGTCTTCCCAGTTTCACTTTCTCCGTCCCGGATTCCACCACCAAACCCTTCTTGATCAACCGAGCCACGACGTTGGTAACGACAGGTTTGCTGACACCCAACCTCTTGGCGATGTCCAAACGCGAAATGTTTGGATTGTCCCTTATCAAACGCAGCACTGAACCTTCAAGCTCGGTGAGCAAGCCGACACCCCACTTAGTTAGCCTGTGTTAACCAATATGATCATAAGTCTGTCGTAACTTTCTTGTCAAGTCTTGGACTTCAGTGTTACATTATGAAAACTTTAGCTGACCGAAGGATACCAATAATAATCGTCTATAACCGACCTAAGAACTCAAAAGATCAAGTTATTCGCGAAAATCGATGTTTCAGTGATGACTCCATCGCGTGATGTAATAACTGGGTGAGGTGAACGGTGTGATCGAAGTTCAAAAGTTCTTGGAGCTCTTTAAACCAAGTCCGATCGGCGAGTTGAAATCCTCCGATAAGGTGAAGAGGCATCCAAAGAATCCCATACTCACGAGAAAACATGTGCCTTACTCTTCTGCCTTGGTCTTCAACCCGGGTGTGTGCAAGTACAAAGGAAAGTACGTCATGGTCTTTCGCAACGACCACGGCTCTTTTGAGGAACAGAGGCTCGAAGGCACGAACTTGGGACTCGCGTTCAGCGACGATGGTGTAGAGTGGAAGGTCGAACCGAAACCCCTGCCGATGTTCCTGAGTGAGCCAGATGTATTGAGGATCTACGATCCAAGGCTCAACGTCGTCGAAGACGAACTCATCATGAGCTTCGCTGTGGACACCTTGCATGGCATCAGGGCTGGTATCGCGATCGTTCACGATTTTGAGAACTTCGAAGTGATCCATCTGTCCACCCCAGACAACAGGAACGTCGTGCTCTTTCCCAGAAAGATCAACGGTCGTTACGTGAGGCTCGAAAGACCTTTCCCAGTCTATGGAAGACTCGGCATGGAGAGGTTCGACATGTGGATGAGTTTTTCATTAGATCTTAGGTTCTGGGGTGAAAGCAGATTGTTGCTCGCAGTTGAGGACGTACCTTTCGCGAACTGCAAGGTTGGACCCGGTGCACCTCCCATCGAGACGGAGAAAGGATGGTTGGTGATCTTCCACGCGGTAGATGTCGATCCGAACAGAGGAAAGAACGGCTGGGAGGAGAAGTGGACCAAGCGTTACAGTGCCGGTGTGATGCTTTTGGATCTGAACGATCCGACCAGGGTTCTCGGTGTTTACAAACAACCCATCCTCGCACCCGAAGCAGAGTACGAGATCAGTGGAGGATTCAGAAACAACGTGATCTTTCCGACGGGCGCAGTTTTGGACGAAGAAGAGGTGAAGATCTACTACGGTGCGGCAGACACGACGATATGTCTCGCCACGGCGAAGGTGAAGGACCTGATCGAGCTGTGTCTGACTAACTCTTGATGGCACCCTCCAAGATACCAGAGATGATCCTCTTTTCGAATATGAGAAAGACTATGATGATGGGTAGTCCCGCTATCGTGGAAGCGGCCATGAGAGTTGGCCAAGTGAAGACGTTCAGCTTTTGATACAGCGCCAATCCGATCTGCACCGTTCTCATCTCGCGGGAGGTCGTGAGGATCAACGGATAGAACACATCGTTCCACGTGAGCACGAAGGTGTTTATGCCAAGCACGGAAAGCGCAGGTTTGCTCAGAGGTAAGAGGACGTTCCAAAAGATCCTGAAATCTCCCGCCCCGTCTATCCTCGCCGCCTGATCCAGCTCCAGCGGAAGCTGCTCAAAGTACTGTCGCATGAGAAAGATTCCAAAGGGCGTGACGAGGTTTGGCAGTATCAGGGCCCAGTAGGTGTTTATCAGATTGAGCTTTCTCATCAAGATGAAGGTGGGTATGATCGTGACCTGTGGGGGGATCATCATCGTTGAAAGGACGATCGAAAAGAGAAGTTCTTTCATTCTGAACTGTTTTCTCGCAAACGCGTAGGCTACGAGCGAGCAGAAGAAAAGGTTTCCAAAGACGGAGCAGACTGAAACGACTGTGCTGTTCAAAAGATATCTTCCGAAGTAGTCCTCTCTCAGGACCTTCACAAAATTGTAGAGCGTTGGATATCTGTTCACCAAGATCACATCGTCTATCTCCAGTGTTCCATCGCCTTCGATCGTTATTCTCAACTGAGAAATGTGTAAAACATCCAGCGTCAACTTCTTTGGTTCTACGTTCACTCTCATCGTTTTCCATTCCGATGTTGGATCTATGACGATCTCGGCAAATTTTTCCACACTCTCTCTTATGTCTTTGAAGAAGAAATTCATTTTCAGTGCACTTGAGGCCCTCACCTTGAAAACCAAGTGGGACAGTCTGTTGATGTCGGAAGAACCCATCGAGAACGCCAATCCGATAACCCCTTTGGATGAGTCCAACCTCGCAAAACTGTTTTTCTCATCCTTTACGAGTTCGAAGGCCTTTCCAATGGGACGAACCCTGGTCAGCAAGACGGTCCTTGGTGCTTCGAAATCTGACACGGTCTTTTCGATCGTTCTGTTGAACAGATCTCCTTCGGGCACGAAAGAGGTGGAGAACATCAAAAACGTTGGAAAAAGCGAGATCACAAGGAAGAGCACGAGCAAAGAATACACCAACGCTCTCATAGTTGCTCACCCTTCAGAATCTTTCTTTGAAGCAATGTTATTGCCAGCACGATGAAAAACAGCACGTAAGCGATCGCTGAACCGTAACCCATCTCGAACTTTCGGAACGAAACGTCGTAGAGATAATGAACTATCGTCTGCGTCGAGTTGGCAGGACCACCACCGGTGAGCGTGAAGATCTCGGTGAAGATCTGAAAAGAACGGATCGAGTTTATAGATACGACAAACAAGATCGTGGGTTTCAACAGAGGAAGCGTTATTCTTTTAAAAATCTGCCACTTCGTCGCCCCATCGATCCTGGCCGCTTCGTAGAGTTGCAACGGCAAACTTTGAAGACCTGCGACGAAGAGCACGGTGTAGTAACCCACGGCGGACCAGACGTCCATCACCATGATGGAGCCGAGCGCAGTCTTTTCGGAAGCGAGCCAGCTTCGCGCTGGTACGTCGATCCCCAGAGACCTCAACAGCATGTTCAAAGGTCCCATGGCACTGTAGATATACAACCAGATCATCGATATGACCACCATGGAGATCACGGATGGTAAAAAATAACCAGCCTGAAAGAGCCGTTTGAACTTGATTCCACTCGTCAACAGCACGGCCAGAAACAGTGAAATCACTGTTGTGGCTGGTACGGTGATCAGCACGAACAAGAAGGTGTTCGAGAGCGCTCTGAGAAAGACTCTATCGTTGAAGGCTCTGACGTAGTTGGAAAATCCAACGAATTTCATGTTCCACGTCAGACCAGAGTAATCCGTCATGCTGACGTAGATGGAAAAGACTATGGGATAGAGAACGAAGATACAGAAACTCACCAACCAAGGTAGAATAAAGACAAGCGTTGTGATTTTCTCTCTTTTTCTCACGTTTTCACCCCAAGGAACCGGGGGCATTCGCCCCCGGCTTTTTTCATTTCACCTCGTCGAGCACTCTCTGAATCTCTTCGTTGTAGTAGCTGAGAACTTCGTCGACGCTCTTGTACCTGACGATGAGATCGTCCACGACGTTGGTCAGTATGTCTTCGATCTTCGGCCACGCTGGAGTTGGTGGTACAGGGAAAGCAGTCTTCAGTTGTTCGAAGAACACAAGATGCAAAGGATTGTCCTCGAACCATGGGTCTGAAGCAGCTCTTGGATCGGCAGGGTACACTCCAGGATAGTGCTTGGTGATGATCATCGCCACTTGTGGTCTCATGAGGTAGTTTATCAATTTCCTTGCCGCATCGACGTTCTTGCACTGAGAAGGTATCGCGAGAACCTCACCACCCAAGAACGAAGCGTGGATGCCTTCAGGCTTGTCGGGTTTCGGGATCAAGCAGACTCCGTAGTTCAAGTTCGGATAAGACTGTGCGAGCGTGCCTATGGACCAAGCACCACTCACGAGGAAACCGACCCTGCCTTCTCCGAAGGCCTCACCGAGGTCTTTCTGCTTGCTCTTCAGAGCGTACTTCGACAGTTCTTGGTAGAACAAAGCGGTCTCTCTGTTCTGTGGCGAGTTCAATACAGCCTTCTTAAGATCCTTCGACACCACGTCTCCACCGTTACCCCAGATCGCGAGCAAGAACCACTCTTGCCATGGGCTGTAGACCTCACCTGCGGGCAGTCCGATACCGTAAACACCTGGAAGTGCCGAGATCTTCTTCACCGCTTCGAGCAGTTCTGACCAAGTTTTTGGTGGTTTGTCTGGATCCAGACCCGCCTTGATCATGAGATCGACGTTGTAGAACATGGCGCGTGTCCCAAGGAGCCAAGGATAGCCGTAGTACTTTCCCATGTACTCGGCACAGTTGGCACCCGGAAAGTTCTTGTACTTGGCGAGGTCTTCTGGATGCATCTCGAGCAACACGTTCTTGGAAGCAAAGCTCGCAACCCAGGTGTTTCCAAGCTCCACAACGTCAGGTGCCGCACCGGCCGCGATCGCCGTGACGATCTTGTCAAACCCCGTGGACCAAGACAGTTGAACGACTTCGACTTCGATGTCTGGATACTCCTTGGCAAAGCCAGCCAGGACTTCCTTCGCGAGCGCATCGTCCATCATGAACTGCCAGAACGCAAGCTTCGTCTTTCCAAGGCTCAGGACGGTGGCAAGAACCAAGACCACGAACAGTAGTTTCCTCAACATCCTAAACACCCCCTTGAGAGAGTTGTGAGAGTTTTCTGAAAACGTAGCCCATCACCAACGGACTCAGAGAATATGTGACCACGTGAGGTTTGCCTTTGAAGTGTTCTGCAAGGTGTGGGTTTCTCGTGATGATGTAGATGGTTGGAAATCTCTTCGAAAGTTCTCTGTGGAGTGAGATCTCATTTTCGGAAGCATCGACGATCAAATCTATGAGCAGATGTTTTGCATCGACAGAACGGACCTGGCTGAAAGAAATGCACCGCGCCTTCAGATATTTTCGTGCTTGTTTCTTGATCGTCGCAACGTAAGAAGCGGAAACGTCCGCTGCGCTGTACGAGATCTCATCTGGTAGAACGAGCAACGCTGGTATAGGTCTCAGACTCGAAACTTTGATTTCTATAGCTTTTTCGATCGCTTCAAACAAGTTCGCCACATCGCTCTCGACCTCAACAAGCTTGGAATTCACCCTGTCGATGGCCCTTTCGATCATTCTTTTTGGAATTCTTCCTGCCTGCAAGTTTTCCTGGATGGCTTCAAGATAGCCCTTCACGTTCTTCGCTTTGGAAACGATCAACATATCCCCAGACGCGTTGAAAAACTCCTGAACGATCTGGCTGGGTTTGAATCTCTTTGAGAGCGCCTTCATTTCCACCGCATCGCTGACAACGATTCCTTCGAAGGAGAGCTGTTCTCTGAGGATCTCTTGAACGATCTTTCTCGAAATCGATGCTGGTTTGGTATCGAGCGAACTGTAAACCAAGTGTGCGAGCATGACGAAATCGACTTTCGCGTTGATGGCTTCTTTGAAAGGTAGTAGATCTTCTTGGAGTTCTTCGATGCTCGCATCGATGACTTCGAACTCTTCGTGGCTGTCCTTTCTGGATCTTCCATGCCCCGGAAAATGTTTCGCACACGAAAGAATTTTGGCACTCTTATACCCCTCGATTGACGCTTTGCCCATCTCTGCGACGATTTTTGGATCTTCTCCAAAACTGCGATACCCCACCACGGCGTTCGAATAGGTTCTCTTCACATCCAGCACGGGTGCGAAGACGCTGTTGAAGCCAAGCCTTCGCAAGAAGTTTCCCGCCATCTCACAGTAACTTCTCACGAACCTCGGATCTGTCCTACCCAGCAACAGGTTTCCTGGTGATGGAGGAACGAAAGGCACAGTTTCGAGTTGACCACCTTCGTGGTCGCAGGACACAAAGACCCTCCGCCCCTTGAGAAGATTCATGAGCTCTACAAACTGTGAGACGTCTTCGAACATTTTGGGATAGATCAATATTCCCCCTGCGCCGAGATCGAGAGCGATGCGCAGATCATTCAGATCGGAAACACCACAGAAGAGAAGTTTAGCGAAGTTCATGATCTCGCATCCTTTCTTTCAATGACTCGTTGCGCAAAGTCGAGATCGCTGAAGAATCTTTCGTAGAAAGCTCTAACAGCTCCCACTGCAACTGTCCTTGAACCGTTCTCGTCGATCTGCCAGTTCAAGGTCTTAACTTTTCTCACCGTCACTTGGTCTTCAATCTTTCGAACGATGCGTTGCAGCAGCTCTTCAGGCAACAATTTGAAATCTCCGCCGAGTATGAACAGCTCTGGATCAACGAGGTTGATGGCCGTCGCCATCTTGAACGCGGTATTTTCCACGAATTGATCTAAAGTTTTGCCGTCTTCAAATAGGACCGCAGGATCTTTCTCGAGATCTTCTAAGCTCACATTCTTTCGTGTTAGTGGCACTCCTTCACCCAGTTCACCCGCGGAGTGGTTGCTACCTTCGTAGATCTTTCCATCGATGATCAAACCCGCGCCCAGTCCGACGGGCTTTGAAAGCTCGTACGGTATCGAGAGCAAGAAGTACACCAGATTCTTTGCTCTACTCAGGTAACTCGCCGCAGCCGCGTTCGCGTCGTTGATCAAAAAGAAGGGTTTTTCTATCAATCCATCGAGTACGAAGTTCTTCAGCTCGAGCGCTTGAGAGATCAGCACGGTGTTGTTGGCGGAATCGATCAAGCCTGGCATGGCTATGGCGACTGCGTGGAACTGTCCGGCAGATTCGAAAGCTTGTCTCAAGATGTGAATCAGATTCTTCTGGTTCACATCGACGGTACGTTCCTCACACGAAACAACGTTCGAAGTGAAGTCCGCCAGAGCCCAGCACAACTCCCCCTGTTCCACAGAAACACCGAGCACCTTGAGCCATTCTGGGTTGAGCGAGAGCAAGCGCGTCTTTCTGCCACCAAATTGTGTGGGAGGAAGATAACCTTTCACCATAACGATCTTCTGCTGGAGCAAAGGTTTCAGATTCCTCGAAACGGTAGATTCGTCAACAGAAAGGATCGCGCCGATCTGCCGCGCCGTGCATTCATTTTCTTTCGATAGAACACCCAGAATCGAATGCTGTAACTCGTTGATGTGGATCGCCCCCTATTAGTTGATTGCATCCTGCAACTAACATACCCGATTCTTTCCATACAGTCAAGGTCCAAAAATATCCTTCACTGAGAATTTCCAACAATTTCTGCCGATCATGGCCGCTCATCAGTCTTGTTCTCTCGATTACTCGCTTTATCTTTGTCTTTCTATCGGAATTGCTGTGTTGAGGGTGAGCTCCATCCCTCAAAATGGGATTGTTGCCAACTCACCAAAACCTCTATTTCGTTGTGCCATCGAACATACAGCTTCATGGCACAAGCACGAAAAAACTAAATCCCTACAAGAACCCCACTACCAGCGCCGAACACCTCGACCAACAACCGTGATGTGGCTGGGATTTTTGTCCAAAACAGCAAAGATCAAGCGATTTTGTCGGGATCGTATACTAAGACAGGTGAAGGATGAGCGACGTACGTTGCTTTGAAGTTCCCTTAGTTGTAAGGCACGCCTTTCAACTTATCCTCCATGACCGACTGGCAGGTTCATCGAAGTGTGACCCGCACCGATCGTATCTGCTGAAGAGCAGTTTGTTCTCCTTGTCGAGCAGCACGATGGAGCTCGATGTGTGACCAGGGATCTATCAGCAACGTCTGAAAGAGTACCCACAAAACCTTTCAGATGTCCCTTCCCCACACTCGTGTGGATCAGGAGTGAACGCTGCGTGCCTTCTACGCAGCACATGCTGTCCTTTCGTGCCACACATGCGATTTTACGTAAGAAACAACGTATTCACCTTTTCTCATCACATAAGGCAGACAGAGAAAGTTCTGAAGTTCTTTTGCGAGATGTTGTTCGAACACTCGACAAACTGTGTGGCGGAAGCTGGCCCTTCACCAGAACGATCAGCTGCTGGGGCAAAGGTTTCAGATTTCTTGAAACTGTCGATTCGTCAACTGAAAGGATTGTACCGATCTCGAGCCGCGCATTCATGTTCTTTCGAGGGAACGTTCAGAATGCATAAGGTCCAAAATGTGTTAAACTCACCTCTTGAAGAAACATCGACACTCAACTACCCCACGAAAGGGGCAAGGATAGGTTCCTTATGCCCTGAAGCGCTTTGGACAATGATTCACCCAAAATCGCAGGCTCCATTGCCTACATTTGCTCGGTCTCTTCTTGGGTTCCTTCTTGTAAATATGCCGGCTTCGGGAACACGATTTTGATCGGCTGGCGGAAAATGGCATGGCTCAGGACGAGTTCGCCCTTATCCAACCTCGTGATGTTTGCCTTCACAGCAGGATCAAGGAAACGATAATGAACCGCCGCTAACTCTGCCGAGCCACTTCGCCCGATCACCAAAGTGGAACAGTTCCCAGCGACCCGTTCGTGGACGGCACTCATGAATTGTTCGGCACCAAACAAGACTACACCGAGAGAGCGCCCTCGTTCGGAGATGTCCAGAACCTGCTCAATGATAGGTGATTCCCGTTCCCTCGCTGGCGCATACTTGTTCAACTCATCCACGAAGATGATGACCTTTTCGGGTAAGCCTTCGTGCTCACTTCCCTCCTCGGCATAAAGCGCATAAATTGTCCGCAAGATGTCACCGAAGACCAGTGTCTGTTCATCATCGGTGAGTTTCGCGATGTCCACAACGATGACCTCACCGCCTCGGATTTTTGCGATTTCCTCGCTGATGCTTTTGATACCTCTTGCCCGCTGACTCACAAAAACGCCACTCTGGCGGGTCTCAACGATGCGCCTTAGAATGCGACGAAATCGCCCGACAGAAATTGCTTTGACTTCACCAATCCCTTGCGCTTGCCCTTTTAAAGGATCAAAAAGTGGCTCGCCATTAAGCAACGAATGCCAATCAGTCACTTTAGCCCACTTGCCTGAAGGTCCCCATTGCCCAGTGCGAGGATCAGAAAGCCCAGCAGAGATTTCCCCAATCAGCGCTGCCAAAGTATCCCATGGGTCAGGAAACTGCGAGAGAAGCAAGTCAAGTTTAGTGTAGGTGTCCTGGAGTGAGTAAGCGTAGATTGCCCAGTTTCGCTCTGGCAATCGGAAACTGTTGGGACGTCCCGTCCTCGGGGTGTCTTTGGCGTGCGGCAAGAGGTAGTGGACGTTGTCAAAGGGTTTCGGCATCAAGCCAAGCCGCTCCCACATTTCGTGTTGTTCTGGCTCAAGCCCGCCTTTTGGCGGTTGATCAATGGAAAGCAAGTCGCCGTGCTTGACATTCAGAATGATGACCCCAATTTTATTCCGCATTCCCGCTCGCTCGGCTGTCTGAAGGATGGACTGAATGAGGAACATGGCGTAACTGGTCTTGGTCGCCAAGCCCGAAATCCCTGTGATGTTGACATGGGCTCCCTCAGGTCCGAGCACATAGCGCAAGTCCAGATAAACAACCGCCTGCGTGCCGTTGGACATACGAATTAGTCCCGCAGGCACTCGGTAGCGCTCAGGGATTTTGTCAACGCCCAGAGCCACATGAATACCCACTTCATCGGCGAACCGAACCGGTCGGTCGCAAGCGATGGGCATGTAAATGTCTTTGTCGTTGGACAAAACCGCTACTTTTGCGACAGTCGTCCCTTGCCGGACGGTGTTTGGCTCGCTTTCCACTTGCCCGAAATCGTTGGATATGTAGTTGGAAAGGTGTGTTGGGGCATCAGTGGTGTGCTCGAGTGTTGTCACAATGCCGAAAGTTCGACTTGTCCCGTCGTGGGCAATCTGTTCTGCTTCCACGATGTCGAAGGGATTGACGATAACGCCGGGCGCAAGCCAAAAGTTGAAACTGTCCGAAGTGGTCGGCTCAATGGAAGTCGCTGAAACTAAGCCAATGATGGGTCGTTCTTCGTTCATCGCCATCACCTCCATCTCATCAATTGTTGAACGACCTCCCGGGAGTAAAACGCACAGTGGATAGCTTGTTCTGCCAAGTGGATGGGGTAAAGGTGGGCGTGCCACCTTCGGTCGCGTCCATGGGGTGTGACATTGCGCTCGGCTACAAGGATCCGCGAAAGGAAATCAACTAACTCTGAGGGGACAGGTTCTCGGTTCGGTGTGACCAATTCGCATTTGACTACGCCCATCAACGGGTAGTCCACTGCACCTTGAGCTCGCAACCGAACATACCAAAACGCGATCTGTCCCCCATACCCACTGAAGACAGCCGTCCGATGTTCGTGTTTCAAATTTGCCAAAAGGCTGTAAATAGAGAACCTTTCCGCCGTCGGTCCTCGGCCAAAGACGAACTGAGGGTCCTTGCGGAAATTTTTTGAAACACCTAAAACAGGCGGAATGCTTTCCCCGTACGCACTTAGAGGTTTTAAAATCGGCTGAAACATAAGGGAGCCATCCGCAACAAGCCAGCAATCATGTCTAAGCTTAGGCAAAATCTTTTGCATCAGTTCCGCTTCCAATTCCCGCATTTTGTAACGCGTCTTGCCGGCCGCGCGTATTCGTAGATCAATGTCACCATAGCTGCGGCTGATGTCGTCTGGCGCGGTTAAGTCTTCCAAGGTCGCTGGCGTGTTTTGGCAAAGACTCTCGAGGGAAAGCCACGCCTCGTCAGAGAGCCTCTGTTTGCTGGCAAGCAGAAGGTGCCGAACCTCAAGGTGCTCCCGCTGAACTGTCCCGTTATCGCGGCGAAAGAGGATGCAGGCACCGATTTGAGCGTAGTGGACGGGAGTGTCTCGATCACCTTCTAATGCTGTGCCCAGAAAGTAGGAGCGCAGGGAACCGTCAAGGAAGTAGCGAAAAAGATGCTTTTCTGCCCGAGCGATGGGTGGCGTGGGGCGGTAGAGGTTAACTTTCTCGCCTCCTTCCGCTCGTTCCCAGATTGTGTCAAAGATGCGCTCGTCAGTGAAAGTGCGTTCATCACGTTCTTCAGCATCAGGATAGAGCATGTCTTCCAACGCTCCACCCGCTGCGGGCAAGACCTCCACCTTTTCCCGCCAGGCCTTAAGTATTTCACGGATTTGTCTCAACGGCTCCATAAGGCACCCCCCTCAAGAGCAAGGCCTACGCCGTAGGGAACCATTCTTGTAAAGTTTGCCGAAACTTGACAAAAGTTGGGTCAACACAATTTTGCAGACCAACGGTTTCCGCCAGTTCGGCGTAGATGCTGGAAGAGCGAGGGATTTTGGCTTGACGCAGACACTCTTCCATTGCCTCTTTGGGGCGCTCTGGTTTACCAAAATTGTTTTGGGGAAATCGGCTGAGAATTTGCTGCATTTGCTCTAAAGTTAACCCGAGCACTTTCGGCACATGAGGCGATGAAGACCACACCCATGCTTCCAATTCCGGTTCAAGCACAATAACCTCACATCGCCGTTGCCACTCCGATTGCTCCAATCGCTGCTTGGCTTCCTGTTCAAGTTCCTCGGCAGGTTTGTTTTCCTGACCGCATCCTTCGTGGTCAAACATAACCAAAGCGTAGCGGTATTCGTTGTGGAATTGCTGAAGGAAAATGTGAGCCCTGAGTAAAACCCCAGCGTCACGCTCCGGATGAACGAAGAAATCCGCTTGGACTTGACGTATGCCCAAAGATTTGTGTCGCTTTTCAATGAGCGTTTGAACCGCTGCTTTCATGTTACTGTCCGCCACGAGAACAACCAAATCTTTCATGCCAACACACCTGCCGCCAGCAGTTCGCCCAAACTGACTTCTCGACGCCATTCTTTCAGTTTCGGATGCTGGTCGCCACGAACGATGTCCGTCGCACCTTTTGGCGTCAGGGCAAAACACAGCAAGCCCTTCGGTTCCGCTAATTGCAAGAGCAAGGGTGAGTGTGTCGCCATTAGCACCTGCCCTTCATACACGGACGAGAGCGATTGAAAGACCAATTCCAATGCCTTTGGATGAATGCCGTTTTCTGGCTCTTCAATGAGGTAGATGGCGTCCGATGTTGGCAGATACGCCAGAAGGGTCAGTGCGAGAAAGCGAAGCGTTCCATCGGAAAGCATCCAACTGGGCAAGCGTAGCCCTTCCCGAAAATGAGCCTCAAGGTAGAGGAAACGGTCAATTTCTCGCTCCCTAACAGTGATGTCTTCAATGTTGGGCAGCGCCACTTGCACATGGGCGAGCCATCGACGAAAACGCTGCGGCTCACTTTCCTTTAACTGTCGCACGACCATCGGCAAGTTGCTTCCGTCGGGCTGGAAAGTCTTCGGTGCATCGGGGCGACAAGGTTCACGCATTTTCTGGCTGTTGAGCACCAAGCGTTGAAGACCTGAAAGTATCACTTTGCGCACCCAAACGGCTGTGGGAAATCGTTCCTCGTCTTCAGGCAAATTTGCAAACGCAGCCTTGCGAGAATCAATTCGGAACGGTGCATTCCAGCCGCTGGTCTCTGAGCGAAAGTAAACATTGCCTTCAGGCATCCGAACAATGACTTTCCGCCAACCTGAAGGCGTCTTTTTGCGAGGCTCAATCACAATGCTTTCGGGGGCTTCTGGCTCTGCTGGGAAAAGTTCTCGTTGCTCCATTTCGTGCTTTCCATCTTCTCGCTTCCCCTCTTCTCGTTTGAGCCACAAAGTTTCGTGTTGAAGCACAATTCCACCTTGAACTCCCACGCCCACGCGAATCTCATATCGGCAGAAGCGATACCCGTTTTCCCTGTGAGTTTCAGGGATTTCCCACTCCACCGCCAGTTCAAAAGCATCATATTGCCCTTTCCAGACCAATTCCCTCAACGAGTTAGCCCGTGCGAGAACTGCTTCCTCAACGCCAGATTTCAGCAAGTCCTGCAGAAACGCAGGGACATCCAAAAAGGTGCTTTTGCCAGAAGCGTTAGGTCCAACGAGAATTTGAAAGCGCTGCAAGCCCTGGCTAACATAACGCAAGCATTTGTAGTTCAGTGCTTCAATTCGGGCAATCATTCCGACACCTCCAATCTGCTCAATTCCGAGAAACTCTCCTGAATCTCCCGCAACTCCTCATCGCTCAAGTCCCAGAGTTTTGCTGCCAAAAGGTCAATCTCCGCCTCAATCTGCTGCAGCCGCAACTCATCGCCGACTTTTGTCGCCTCATGCGCCTTCTCAGACAACTCCGCCAAACGAAGATGCACGGGATTTTTCGGGTCAAAACGGGGGATGCGAATGTGCTCAAGGATGTTTGATTGGGCGAAACTTTTTCCACCCAGTTGAGTATGGGAAACAACGGCAAAATTAACGATAGATGAGTTGAGGCAAGCGCACAGGTAATGCGCCTCATTTTCTCTATCCAACGGTACAAAGGGATGCATCGCTTGGTTTGTCATTACTGGTTTGCCATCGACTAAGCCGACTACGGCAGCCTTCATTTCCGTTGCTCCAAATCCAAGCCACACCACCTTCCACGGGGCGAAGGTGTAGGTGCCGACGGCAAACATCGTGTAAAACGGCGCACCTTTTTTGAGCATGTCTGAGATGCCTCGCGAAGCCCGCTCCCGCAATACTTTCTCAAAGCGTTTCAGATAGCCGTAGGTCCTTGGGTAGTTTTCTTGCAGCCATTCTTCGTCATAGCCGCATCGCTTTTCTGGGTCTTGCACCATCAAAATCCAAGCCGACGGCTGAGCTTTCCAGCGCTGGACATCTCTCCCGCGCAAAAGTGGGTAGAGTAGGTCTGGCTCAATTGTTTCGGTCACTTCGTCAACCTTCACCTTTGCGCCTTCGATGATGTTTCGCACCACCACTAAACCATCAGGGCGCTTGAGGACGATGTCAACCCAATAGACAGCATTGGCACCGCCACTATTGACACCTTCATGCGCTTCGTAATCCGACTTGCCCAGCACTTTACGGACGGCTTTTATGGCTTTAGGACGGGCAGTGAGCCAAGGCGATGTTGAGTCATCAGGGTCAACGGGTTCGGCGACGAAGTTCAAACGCTCTGTGGCTTGAGTAACTTCTTCCAACGTACTATCGTAAGTGAAACGCTTCCTTCCTTTTTTCCGCCAGACGGTGTAAGGCACAGGATTAGTCGTGGGTTTACCCTTCTCCAAAACCATCACCGCCGTTCGGTTTGAAGCGCCTTCAAAAGGCTGAAGTGAAACCATGTCGTCAACATGAAGAACTTTCAGTGGCACAAATGTGTCGTTGGGTTGTGGGATACGAAATTGGCGGAAGCCCTGCCCACCCCCTGCCGTTTTGAAAACCGACTGGGTGATGATGAAGCCAAGTTTTCCACCATGCTTGAGTAGCTTGTCCATCACCACATAAGTCATGAGGATTGAAATGTCATCTTTTGACTTGCCCAGAATTGCGTCAAAGCCCTTGTGTGGAAAAAGTTGATACTTGCTCGCCCACAGTGAAGCGATAGCCTGCCGATACCCATCAGGCAGATGCTCCCAATTCACCCAGGGCGGGTTGCCGACGATGTAGTCAAACTGACCGACGGTGAGTGGTGCGAAGTTGTTTTTGAGCAATCGTGCCCAA
>Ga0071330_1106186_pt1 | contig 31846 bp, 27 predicted proteins | sample GBScel77sediment_FD_63802 | JGI IMG/M metagenome (GOLD analysis project Ga0071330, IMG submission 63802) | Hot spring sediment microbial communities from Great Boiling Spring, Nevada - Cellulolytic enrichment Sediment 77C v2 (version 2) | ecosystem: Environmental > Aquatic > Thermal springs >...
CTTAATTACAGATTTGGATTTAAAGAGTTATGAAATAGAATTTATACAGGCCAAGTATGATCTTGAAGATGCTATTTTAAATTATAATCTTTTAAGAGTCCAATTAACTAATCTTCTTGGAAATTTAGGGGGTAATCTACTATGAGAAAAGTATTGGCTTTTTTAGTTTTAACATTTTTGGTTCTTACGTTAGGCTATTCTCAAGAATTAAAGATATTAACTTTTGATGAAGCAGTAAATATTGCTTTAAAAAATAATAAAGATATTTTGGTAGCGAAAATAAATTTGGATAATGCAGTTTTTGATTATGAAAATAAAAAGAAAGATCCAACTACTTTAATACTCTCTTTAAAGCAAGCAGAATTAAATGTAAAGCTTGAACAGGTAAAATATAATAATACAAGAATTCAAGTAATTCAAAGTGTTAGAAATGCTTATTTTTCTGTCTTAGAAGCACAAGCACAAGTTAAATTATATAAAAAACAAGTAGAATATTATCTTGAAAATCTGAATGCAGTAAAGCTAAAATTTCAGTTAGGTAATGCAACTGCCACTGATGTTAAACAGGCAGAAATAAATTATTTGTCTGCTCAAAATATGTTAAAATCAGCAGAGAATAATCTCGCTATAACTTGGAGTCAGTTTTGGCAAACCTTGGGGGTCTCTCCTATGGAAAATATAACCCTCAAAGAGCCAGATCTTGTAGTTTTTAACTTTACGTTGGATAATCTTTTTAATCTTGCAAAAGAGAATTTAACAAATATTGTACAGGCAAGTAATAATGTTGAACTCTATAATTTACAAGTAAAGCTTTATAATAATGAATATACACCAAAAGCAACTCTTTTGTCATCCCAAAATTCATTGGAAAGTGCAAAGATGAATTTAGAACAGGTATTGAATAGTACAAAATTAACTATAGCTCAAAGGTTAGACCAATTGTATGCAAGTTTGAAGGAAGTAGAATTACAAAAGATTAATTTGGATCTTGCTAAAGAGAATTACAATATTACAAAAACGCGATTTGAAGCTGGATTAATAACGAAATTAGATCTAATGAATGCTGAAATAAATTTAATAAAGGCTGAAAACAATTATTATTCTTCTTTGCACACATATTTTAAAAATTTAGACAATCTTTCTATCTCTGTAGGAAAAGTACTTTTCGAAGGAGGAGAAGTTAAAAAATGAAAAAGAAAAGTATATTAATCATTGTTATAGCTATTTTAGTTGTAATTATAGGATCATGGAGTATTTTTGGTAGAAATTCAAGAACTTCTTCAAATAAAACTACAATTACCACATATACTGTACAAAGAGGAGATCTTTTAGTAACGGTATCTGGCAGTGGAATGCTCGAGGCTGAGAGAAGTCTTGATATTGTCAGTAAAGTATCAGGGACAGTCATATATGTGATAGAAGAAGGTAAAAAAGTGAAAGCAGGAGATATTCTTGTAAAAGTTGATCCTACAGATTATCAAATATCCTATAATCAAGCATTAATTTCTTATAAAAATGCTGAAAACTCCTATGAACAAGCAAAACTTAATTATGAAACACAAAAAAGAAATTTAGATAAAAACTTAAGTGATGCTCAAATAAGTAGAGATAATGCATTTTTGGAATATAAAAATGCTGAGAAGAATTTAGAAAGGATTAAAGGACTTTTTGAAAAGGGGTTTGCTTCACAGAGTGATTTGGATAATGCTAGACTAACTTCGGAAAAAGCAAAGAATTCATATATGCAAGCAGAAACAAATTTAAAGACCGTGAAAAGTAATTATGATAATCAACTTAAAAATTTACAAAAAGATCTTGAAACAAGTAGACTTTCTTTTGAAAAGGCAAAATTGGATTTACAAAATGCGAAAAAAAACTTAGAAAATACTATTATAAAAGCACCCTTTTCTGGAATTGTGTCTAATGTGAAAGTAGTAAATGGCCAAATAATTTCAAATAATACTGTTCTAATGACGCTACTGGATACAGATAATGTGGAATTAAGTTTAGAAGTAGATGAGACAGATATAGGAAAAGTTTCTTTGGGTCTACCTGTAAGAGTTACTTTAGATGCTTTTCCTGATGAAGAATTTGAGGGAAAAGTAATTAGGATATCTCCTGTTGCAACTATTTCAAATAATATACCTATATTTAAGGTAAGGGTTAAAATACCTAATCCTGGTTTAAAATTAAAAGTAGGGATGAGTGCTGATGGGGATATTATTCTTTTAGAGAAGAAGAATGTTTTATTAATACCCCTTAGAGCTATAAAAAAGACAGAAAGAAGAAGTTATGTAGAAATCCTTAAAGGAAACGGAAACACTGAACTTGTTAGGGTCACTTTGGGAGAAGACGATGGTACAAATGTGATTGTGGAAAGTGGTCTTAAAGAAGGTGATGTTATTGTTTTATCATCATCAAGCAGTACATCAAGATCTACAAACCAGCAAATGCAAATAAGAATTCCAGGGGTTCCTTTAAGGTAGGTGTAATAACTATGATGATTGTAGAGATACTAAAGATGGCCCTTTATAGCTTTTCGTCAAATAAATTAAGAACATTTCTTACAACTCTTGGGATAATAATAGGAGTCGCAGCTGTAGTAACTTTAGTATCCTTAGGAGAGGGTACTAAATATTCTATTGAAAAGCAGTTTACATCTCTTGGGTCTAACCTTCTTACTGTTTTTCCACGATTTGGTAGAGGAGTTGGGCTTGTAAGAGGAGCACCTCGAAGTTCTATTACTAATGATGACTATGAAGCTCTTAAAGAAGAGTTGGACAGTTCAAAAGTAGTAGCTATAGTACCTTATGCAAACAGAAATGTTCAGGTAAAGTATAAGGCATCAAATTCTAATACTCAAGTTATTGGTACTTCTGCTGATTATATGAGGGTGAGAGAGATAAAGTTAAAGGAAGGAGATTTCTTCAGTGAAGAGGATTATAGGGGGAGTAAAAAAGTAGCAGTATTGGGATCTTCTGTTGCCGAAACTCTTTTTGGGAATGAGGACCCTGTGGGTCAAAGTATAAAAATAGCTGGAATAACATTTAAAGTTATAGGAATTCTTGAACCTCAAGGACAATTAGGCGGATTTGCTAACTTGGATGATATGATATTTATACCTTTAACTACCTTTCAGCGTAAAATTCAAGGAGGAAATTTTTTAAACAATATATATATTTCTGCTGTAAGTCCTGATGTCATGGATGATCTTCAAACCCGGATTGAGGAAATAATAAGAAAAAAGCATAAGATAACAAATCCCGATGAAGATGATTTTGTAGTACAGAATCAATTAACTATTCTTTCTTCTTTGAATCAGTCAATGCAAACATTAACTCTCTTTCTTGCAGGAATAGCGGCTATTTCCCTTTTAGTTGGTGGAATAGGTATTATGAATATAATGTTGGTCAACGTTACAGAAAGAATAAAAGAAATAGGTATAAGAAAAGCTGTAGGAGCAAAATCTGGATATATTCTTTTGCAATTTCTCTTAGAATCAGTAATTGTGTCAGTAGTAGGTGGGATAGTGGGTATTTTATTAGGTATTTTCTTAGCACAAATTATAAAATCATTTTCTGGTCTTTCTGCTGTTGTAACATTAAATCCTATAATCTTATCGTTTACAGTATCTGCATTGGTTGGTATATTTTTTGGTTATTATCCTGCAAGAAGAGCTTCTAAATTGAATCCTATAGAGGCTTTGAGGTATGAATAATAAGGAGGTAAATGCCATGAAGAGACTAATTACTTTAATGTTGTTCGTTATATTACTAATAACCTTAGTATATCCTCAAACCCAAACTCAACAACAAAGAAGAAATTTTATGTCTCAAGAAGTTCAATATCTTATAAGATTAATAAGGGATTTAAGAGAGCTTGATAAAGATAAGAAGGTGGCTATTACAAAAAACCAGGCTCAAAAACTTATTCCTATCCTACAGGAGCTTCTTAAAACAAATATGCTTCCCAAGAAGGAGGCTGATAAATTTATATCAAGGATTGAGACTGTTTTAACTGATGAGCAAATAACCTATCTTGACAAATTACAAATAGAAAGGCAAAAAAGATTTGAAGAAATAAGGCAAAAGTTGCAACAAAATCCTCAAGGTTCACAGATAAGTCAGGGGCAAGTTAATCCTCAATGGAGAGGACCACAAAATGTTTCTGAGAAAGAGAGACAGGAATTTCAAAAATTTATGGAAGCATGGAGTAAAGGACAACCATTAAATCCTTTTTATCACGTAACTATGTATAAAAAGCAGTTGAACGATTTGATAGACTATTTGAGGAAAAAATAAAAAAATTTAGGAAAGAGGGGGAGGTAAATATGTATATTCTTGCATTAGATCAGGGAACTACGAGCTCAAGAGCAATAGTTTTTGATTCCTTAGGTAATATTATTAGTATGGCTCAAAAAGAATTTCCTCAAATTTTCCCAAAACCAGGATGGGTAGAGCATAATCCTTGGGATATTTGGAATTCTCAAAAAGAAGTAATGATAGAGGCTGTTTATAAATCAGGCATATCACCAAAAGAGATTTCTGCTATAGGAGTTACTAATCAGAGAGAAACAACTATTGTGTGGGACAAAGAAACAGGAGAACCAATATACAATGCAATTGTTTGGCAGTGTAGAAGAACAGCAAATTATTGTGAAGAATTAAAGAAAGAAGGTCTTTCTGAATTAATAAAGGAGAAAACTGGTCTTGTAATTGATGCATACTTTTCAGGGCCCAAGATTAAATGGATATTAGACAATATACCTAACGCAAGAAGAAAGGCTGAAGAAGGTAAGCTCCTTTTTGGTACAGTGGATACTTGGTTAATATGGAATCTTACGGGAGGTAAAGTCCACGTTACAGATTATTCTAATGCTTCAAGAACTATGCTTTTTAACTTAAAAACCTTAGATTGGGATGATGAGCTCTTAGAGATAATGAATATTCCGAGAGTTATGATGCCTAAGGTTCTCCCTTCAAGTTGTGTATATGGGACATGCCATATTATTGACAATTTTGAGATTCCCATATCTGGGGATGCAGGAGACCAACAAGCTGCCCTTTTTGGGCAATGTGGTTTTGAAGAAGGCATAGTAAAAAATACATATGGTACTGGTTGTTTTATTTTACTGAATACGGGCAAAAATATTAAATATTCATCTAAAGGTCTTATTACTACTATAGCTTATGGGGTAGGAGATGAGATCTATTATGCCTTAGAAGGTAGTGTTTTTATTGCAGGAGCAGTGATACAATGGCTTAGGGATAATTTAGGAATTATAAAGAATTCTTTAGAAAGCGAAATTCTTGCAAAGAGTGTTGATGATAACGGAGGAGTGTTTTTTGTACCTGCATTTGTAGGGCTGGGAGCGCCTTACTGGGATATGTTTGCGAGGGGACTAATTATAGGAATAACCCGCGGAACTCAGAAAGGACACATTATAAGAGCAGCTTTGGAAGCTATAGCATATCAAACCCAAGATGTTTTAGAACTCATGAGTGAAGAGACTGGTATAAAAATTAGAGAATTAAGAGTTGATGGTGGTGCTTCTGCTAACAATTTTCTTATGCAATTTCAGTCTGATATTTCTAATATAAGAGTTATAAGACCTCTTATTACTGAAACAACATCCTTAGGTGCAGCATTTTTGGCAGGCCTTGGAGTAGGTTTATGGAAAAGTACTGATGAACTCAAGCATTTATGGAGAGAAGAGAAAATTTTTGAGCCCTGTCTCTCAGAGGAGAAAAGGGGAGAGCTTTTAAAGAAATGGAAAGAAGCTGTTAGAAGAGCTAAAAATTGGGAATAAAAAATAGTAATTTTCGTCATAAATTATGTAAAAAGGTATTTAGAAAGGGGTGAGAATATGAAAAGTCTGAAGTATGTTGTAGGAATCTTAATAATACTTTTCCTTATTTCAAATATTATTTTTGCTACTCCAAATCATAAAGGTCCGATGCTTTATAGAGAAAAAGTTATGATATTAGACAGAAACAGATATACCTTTGGGCTGGGAGTTCTTGTTTCTCAAGATTTACAGAATCTTTTAAGAGAAAGAAATAGAATACAAGCTGAGATTCAGTTACTTTTAAGAGAAGAAAAGATTGATTCTGAAAAATTACAGCAAAATATTAAAGAATTAAAAATTTTGAATAACAAGATATATGAAGAATGGAAGAAGAATTTACTGTCTTTCCTTGATAAGAGTTTAAAGCTTAAAGAAGAACAGAAGGTAAAAGTTAAGGCTATTTTGGATAAGTATTTTGATGCTTTAAAGGAATTAAGATTACAAATAAGAGAAAAGACTTTACAAGCAAGAGCTCTTGGAAGTCAAGATAAGGAAAAATTAGAACAATTGAAAAAAGAGATTAGAGAACTAAGGATAAAAGAAAAGGATACGAAGAAAGAAATGTGGAAAGAGATAAGCAATGTTTTAGATAAAGGGGATGTGGCAAGGTTAAGATACTTGTTAATGATATATAATAGAAAGGCTCCTAAATTTTAAACTGAAGGGAAGAAAATATTATGTATAGAGAATTAGTTAGTGTGATTAAAGGAAAGAAAACTATATCTGATAATGAATTAAAGCCTTTTTCCTCCCTTTCTGAGGAGGAAAAAGGCAAGTTATCTGATCATGCTCTTCTCTCTTATATCAAAGGTGGAGATAGAGAGGCCTTCTCTATCCTTGTGAAAAGATACGAAAAGAAAATCTTGAATATTCTTTATCTTCAACTTGGAAATATTCCAGATTTGGAAGATCTTGTACAAGAAGTATTTATAAAGGCCTTTAAAAGTATTAATAGTTTTAGAGGAGATTCAAAGTTTTCTACATGGCTCTATAGAATAACGATTAATATTGCTCATGATTATAGAAGAAAAAATAAAGAAGTATATTCCTTAGATAATTCAATAAATGAAGAAGATGATAATACATTTGAAAGTATAATAGCGGGAGATACAAAGGATCCTTTAGATATAGTAGAAAAGGAAGATGTGAAAAGTAAAGTACGTAGATTAATAAAGGAGCTTCCTAAGGAATATCAGGAAGTTTTAATACTTAGGGAATATGAAGGATTGTCATACGGGGAGATAGCTAAAATACTAAATTGTCCTGTGGGTACTGTAGAATCAAGACTTTTTAGAGCAAGAAAAGAATTGAAAGAGAAACTTTTAAAGGAAGATGTAAATTATGCAATGTAAAGAGGCCAAAAGATTGATATCGTCATATATTGATGGTGAAATCTCTCCAGATAAAAGGAGAGAGTTAGAAGCTCATCTTTTAACTTGTCCTTATTGTAGAAGGGAATTAGAAATGATGGAGAAAATAGTGAAATTAATCCATGAACTTCCTGAAATTGAACCTTACGAAGAATTGTCAGATAAAATCTGGGTAAAATATACCTTAGAGAAAGATGAATTTTTAAAGAACCCGTTCAGAAAATTCCTTTTAATTCTTGGTTTTATTGCTTTCTTCGGTGCAATTATCTTTCTTGCCCAGAATTATTTTAAATCTCAGAGTTTTGATAAAAACATATACAGTTATTATAACTTTCACGGAAAAATGAGTACTTCAATAAATGAAAATACTTTGGTCGATCTTGTACTTTATCAGTATAGTGGAAAATGAGTAATGAAAAGGATATTTGTACTGTTTATAAGTCTCTTTTACATTACAACTGTTTTTGCTGAAGATCCTTTCGAAATTATTAGAAATTATGAAAAAAATAATGGTATAGTACCATTTTCAGGCATAGAGGTTTCTATATTATTTGATGATCCTAATTTTGAGAAAACAAGTATTGCTAAGGTTTATTCTAATGGTAATTATCTTTTTAGAAAAGATTATTTATCTCCACCCTTCCTTTTGGGTAGAGTAGTTATAGATAATGGAAGATATCAATATGATTTTGACCCTAAAATTAATGTGGTAAGAATTTCTCCTTCATCTTTTATCATAAGAACTAAAGATGAGATAGAAAGACAAATAAGATTAATAAGGAAAAATTATATTGTTACTATAGAAAATGAAGAGGTATTTTTAGGCAGGAGGGTATATGTTATTCTATTCGTTTCTAAATATACTAAGAAACTCATAAGTAAAATGTGGATAGATAGTGAAAAATATATATCTTTGAGAACGGATAAGTATAATAGTAATGGAAAAATTGTGGGAAGAACGATGTTTATAGAGATCAATTTTAATCCTAAGTTCTCTGAGAATCTTTTTAATCTTGACTTTATAAGAAATAAGAATACGAAAATAGAGGAGAGTAAATTAGTCGAGGAAAAAATTAATAATGCAAAAGTACCTTTTGAGCTTCCTTTAGGATATATGCTTATTAAATTTTATTCTATATTAGAAGATAATGATAAAATAACCCATTATTATAAGTATTCAGATGGAGTTTCTGATTTATCCCTTTTTGAGGGCAATATTCCTTTCAGACCTACTGGACAGCTTATTATTATTGATGGTACTCAGGTATTTTTTGCATCTAATATTCTGTGGAAATCTATAGTTTGGAAGAAAGATAATAAATATTATCTTCTCGTGGGTGATATTCCTGATAATTATGTAGAAACAATTTTTATAAAAGTAATGAAAGAATTATCCATAAGAGAAATAAAAAAGGAACCTTTAGAAAAAGCTTTTATCCAAAAGTAGGGTTTAAATATAAAGTCTTTTTAAGAAAACATTTATCATTGCATCTTCTACATTTTCTTTTACCATGTTCTATAATCAGTGCGTGATATTCTTGATATAGTTGGTAAATTGGGAATAAAGAGTTGTGAAAAATTTGTTGCCATTTCTCATAAGGTAATTTGTAGTCAAAAAGTCCAAGGCAGTGAAATAATCTTTTGGTATAGTTGTCAATTACAAAAACAGGTCTATTTAATGCATATAATAAAATGGAATCTGCGGTTTCCATACCTATGCCATTTATGTTTAAAAGTTCTTTTCTTAGATATGATGTGGGATAAACGTTCATCTTGGATATGTTTCCTTCAAATTTACTAATAAAAAACTCTATAAAACTTTTAAGTCTTTTTGCTTTTATCTTGTAAAATCCACATGGTTTAATAAGATTTGACAAATCCTTTTCAGAGATGTTGTAAATACTATAAGGATCAAGAAGATTATGTTTTTTTAAATTATTAATTGCCTTTTCCACATTATTCCAACTTGTGGCCTGAGTAAGAATAGCTCCTACTATTACTTCAAAAGGAGTTTCAGCAGGCCACCAATATTGAGGACCATATCTATCAAAAAGAATTTTAAAAATCTCTTCTATTTGGTTCAATGTCTAAAATGTCTGGTATCTATCATGACTAATATGATTCCATTTTTCTCTGCTTCTTTTATTACTTCCTCATCTCTTATGGACCCTGATGGTTGAATTACAGCCTTTATTCCGTATTGGGCTGCAAGAGTTATGGAATCTGGAAAAGGAAAGAAAGCGTCAGATGCAAGATAAGCCCCTTTTGCTTTTTCTCCTGCTTGTTCTAGTGCTATTTTTACTGAATTCACTCTATTCATTTGTCCAGCTCCAATTCCTAAGGTTTGTTTGTTTTTACTAACCACAATAGCATTTGATTTAACATGTTTTACAACTTTTAAAGCAAAAAGTAATTCTTCTATATCCTTTTCATCAGGTTTTATAGATGTTTTTACTTCATAGCTTTTCATCATTACATTATTGAAGGTTTGAATTAAGAATCCTCTCCTTAAAGATCTTATCTCAAAAGGATTCTCTGGAATATTTTCTTTATATATTAAAACTCTTAAGTTCTTTTTAGTAGAAAGAATATTTTTAGCTTCTTCTGTAATACCTGGTACTACTACAATCTCAAAAAAAGATTTTGTTATCTCTTTTGCTGTATTTTCGTCTAAAATAAAATTGCATGCTATAATTCCACCATATGCTGATACAGGATCACTTTCAAGGGCTTTTAAAAAGGCTTTAGTGGGGTTATTGTCAGAAGCTACACCGCAAGGATTGTTATGCTTGATAATTGCTACAGTGGGCTCTGTAAATTCTTTAACTAAATTCCAAGCTGAATCCATATCTAAGAGATTATTATAGGATAATTCTTTTCCTTGAAGTTTCTCAAAAGGTATTTCTTGATAAGGTAAAGTATAAAATCCTGCTTTTTGCTGAGGATTTTCTCCATACCTTAAATCTATTTTCTTGCTTAAATTAAGATTTATATTTTCATAAAATTCTTGAGATAAATAGGAGGATATAGTTTGATCATATATGGAGGTAATAGAAAAGGCTTTAATAGCCATCTCTCTTCTAAATTCAATATCATTACTATTTTCTCTTAAATATTGAATTACTTTCTCGTAATCTTCAGGGGATGGGACTACAAGAACATATGGAAAGTTTTTTGCAGCTGCTCTTAAAAGGCTTACACCTCCGATATCGATGTTTTCTAATGCTTCTTCTAAAGATACATCTTTTTTAGAAATAACTTTTGCAAAAGGATAAAGGTTGCAAACAACAATATCTATTAAAGGGATGTTTTTTTTCTGTATGTCTTCTATGTCTTCTTTTTTATCTCTTCTAGCCAAAATTCCTGCAAATATTTTGGGATGAAGTGTTTTAACTCTTCCACCAATTAATTCTTTGAAACCTGTATATTCAGATACTTCTTTTACTTCAAATCCTTTCTCCTTTAGATATTTAGCAGTAGAAGAAGTTGCAATAATCTGATATCCATGGTTAATTAGTTCAAGGCAAAGGTTCTCAATTCCAGTCTTGTCATAAACGCTAATGAGAGAGAAAGGCATTAGTATATAACCTCCTTCTTATTGTTTTTTGAATTCTTCAGGATTTAAATCTCTTAATAGTTTTGTTAATTCTTCTTCTGCATTATATTCCTCTACAAAACCAGCTTCTTCCAATACTTGGGAATCTACATAAATGGGAGATTGAGTTCTTAAAGCAAGGGCCATAGCATCAGAAGGTCTGGAGTCGATTTCTAATGTTTTATCGCTTACATTTAAGAAGATGGTCGCATAAAAAGTATTTTCTTTTAGGGAGTGTATATAAACTTTATCTACCTTTGCATTTAAAGATTCAATTATATTTTTTAGAAGGTCATGGGTAAGAGGTCTCCCTATATCTATTTTTTCCAAAGCAATAGCAATAGCATTTGCTTCAAAAGGACCTATCCATATTGGGAGGAATCTTTTTCCTTCTGGCTTTTCTCTTAAAAGAACAACAAACTGATTGGTTTGAGGATCTAAACTTAGCCCTGCTATATAAACCTCAACCATCATGATATTTCACCTCTTTTGATTGACCTTTTATCATATCTTAACCCAAATATGCTTATTTGTAAATCGTTGTGATATAATTCTGCTATATGATGAGAAAATTGGAAATTAAAGGTACATTAATTTTAATTTTTGTAACTTTAATATGGGGAAGTACATTTTCTTTGACGAAGATATCTTTAAAATATCTTACTCCTTTTTTTCTTTTATTTGTAAGATTCTTTTTGGGAAGTCTATCTTTAAGTATTTATTTCATAGCTAAAAGGGATCCTTTAACAATAAATTGGGCAGGATCAATTTTAGGAATTATTAATTTTTCAGCTATAGCTTTTCAAACTTTTGGATTAAGATCTACAACTGCTACTAAAGGTGCTTTTATAACTGGGCTTTCTGTTTTAATGGTACCATTTTTTGAAAGAATATTTTTGGGAAGTAAAATTGGTGTTAGATTATGGTTTTCGGTTTCTATAGCCTTCTTAGGATTAACTATGCTTACTGTCGATTTTAAGCAGATTGGTTATGTAAATTGGGGAGACTTCCTGGTTTTTATTTGCGCATTACTCTATGCTATCCAGATTGTCTATATTGCATATGTAGTTCATAAAAAAGAAGTTTTAGATCTTGCTTTTTCTGAACTCTTTTTAACAGCTCTTTTAGCATTATTGTTCCATATTTTTTTTGAAACAGGAAGTCTCCCTTTAAAAAGTATTTTTATATCTTTTCTTCCTGTTTTTTACTTAGGTACTATTGCTACTTCTTTAACTCTGACACTTCAACTTATAGGTCAAAAGTACCTTACTCCTACGAAATCAGCCTTAATATATAACTTAGAACCAGTTTTTGCTACTGTTTTTGCCTTTTTTATATTAAAAGAATCATTATCTTTTATTCAGTTTATTGGAGCTTTTCTTATACTCTTAGCTTTGTTCATTTCTATTCCTTCTTCTCCAATAGATAATTAGTTAATGTATTTATGGAGGAAATAAGATAAGCAATAATTGAATTGACACCAGCCTTAATTAAATTAAATGGAATTATCACTGGAATAATTAATGGAATAATACTACTTCTTGGTACTCCTAAGTAGATGGGAGTGAGTATTAAATTTGCAATTGCCATTGTTATAGCCATACTTATTGTTCCAAAAAATAGAGATAGAATTCTATTTTTTGTTTTTCTGTATAATATGCCAGCTACTGTTATTAAGGTGCCTGTGGCTATAAAATGCATAAGAGCTCCTATAGGTCCACCTTGGCCTGTGAATATGGCCATCAAAATTGCCACAATAAGAGTTGCAATGATACCCTCCGAAATACCATAATACAAAGCTATTAATAATAAAGGAATATCTCCTGGATCATACAATAAATAGGGGGCTTGGGGGAGAATGGGGAAATAGATTGTTATTGATAAGATGATAGATAAGGCTGTTAAGATAGAAATTGTTGTAAGCTTTTTAGTGGTCATGCTATCAACCTCCTTTTTTAGAATTAAAAAAGCCCTGGGGGTATTTACCCCCAGGGCTTTTTTTACAAATAAATAAATTACCTTCTCCCATCCGGACTATACCGTCGGCCCTGGATTCTCACCAGGTCTGCAAGCCAAAAGACTTGCTCGCAGGCTTAGGTATCTCTTGTAGAGATACCATCACTGCCGGTCGGGAATTGGGAAGAGCTTTATCTCTTCCCTCACCCTGCCCCGAAGGTAATACCTTGCCGATAATTTTAAATTAAATTATGGTTTTTGTCAAATTTACTCTATGGAAAGGGATGATGGATAGGCAATCACACCTACAGTGCCAGGTCCAGAATGAACACTTAGAGCCGCTGATAATTTATTAATAAGTACTTCTTTTATTTCAAAATATTTAGCAATTTCTTCTTTTAATTTCTGTACCTCTTCCCATGCATTTGCATGAAGTAATCCTATATTCAAACTGATTTTTTCTTTAAAAAAATCATGCATATGAAATATAATTTTTTGATAGGAATTAAGCCTTCCTCTTGCTTTATCTAAAGCAAAAAGGACTCCCTCTTTATCAATTGAAATTATGGGATTGATATTTAATATTTCAGCTAAAAGATACTTTGCTTTACCTATCCTTCCACCAGCTGCAAGATATTTTAATGTTTCATTAGTAAAAGCATGAAATAAGTTTTCTCTTATTTTTTGGATATGTTCTACTACTTCTTTTAGAGATAATCCTTTTAGTGCAGCTCGAGCAGCTTCTATAGCCATAAACCCAGTTCCTAACGAAACACTTTTAGAATCTATAACTTCTATTTCATAATTTGGATTTTCCTCTTTTAGTATAGATTTTGCTGTACTGGCTGATTGAAAAGCACCGCTTCCCCATGATGTTAAATGTATGCTTAAGACAGATAAGCCTTCTTCTAAAATTTTTTTAAATACCTCATAATATTCTCCTACACCAGGACATGCTGTTTTAGGAAGGTTATTTTCTGGAGCCTTTTTTAGATATTCCCAAACATCTTCAGGCTGAATATCAACATTTTCTTCATAAGATTTTCCATCCATATGAATATAGTAAGGAATTATATTAATATTAAGCCCTTTTCCTATCTCAGTAGGTATATCAGACGTAGTGTCTGTTACCACTTTAAATTTTATATTCTTATCCATAGTTACCTCCATAACAAAGTAGTCTTAAATAATAATAACATATATTATTTTGATTAGTAATTCTTTTTTGATTTTTTTATCCTATTAGTTTATAATTTAAGATAAAAACGTTTGCTTATAAGGAGGTATTATCATGGAAGAAAAAGAGTTAAGTAAAAAGGTTAAAGAATTAATTAAAAAGATGACTCTCGAAGAGAAGATTGCACAATTGCAAGCAGTATTTGCTAAAAATTTAGTAGATGATAATGGGGAATTTTCTGAGGAAAAAGCTCAAAAATATTTGAAATACGGAATTGGTCAAATTACAAGATTGGCTGGTGATAAGGGTGTAGAACCTGAGAAAGCAGTTATTTTGAGAAACAAGATTCAAAAGTTTCTTAAAGAAAAAACAAGACTTGGAATTCCTGCCATTATTCATGAGGAATGTCTTAGCGGATATTTAGCAAAGGGTGCTACTACTTTTCCACAAGCGATTGGTATGGCAAGCACCTTTGAACCAGATCTTATTCAGAAGGTTACTGATGTTATTAGGCAACAAATGAGGGCTGTAGGCGTTCACCAAGGATTAGCTCCAGTTCTTGATATCCCAAGAGATCCAAGATGGGGAAGAACAGAAGAAACTTTTGGAGAGGACCCGTATCTGGTTTCAAGAATGGCTTCAGCTTACGTGAAAGGACTTCAAGGTGAGGACTGGAAAGAAGGAATAGTTGCTACAATTAAGCATTTCACTGCTTATGGTATTTCTGAAGGTGCGAGAAATTTAGGACCAGCTAAAATTGGAGAAAGGGAACTTAGAGAAGTATTTCTTTTCCCATTTGAAGTGGCTGTAAAAGAGGCTCAAGCTGGTTCTTTAATGAATGCATACCATGAAATAGATGGTGTACCTTGTGCTTCATCTAAATTTTTGTTAACTAAAATATTAAGATGGGAATGGGGCTTTAAAGGGTTTGTGGTTTCTGATTATGTTGCTATTAGGATGTTAGAAAATTTTCATAGAGTGGCAAAGGATGCTAAAGAGGCTGCAGTTTTAGCCCTTGAAGCAGGAATTGATATTGAGTTACCCGAAATTGATTGTTATGGTGAACCTCTCATTCAAGCAGTAAAAGAAGGATTAATTTCAGAGGAAGTTATAGATACTTCTGTGGAGAGAGTATTGAGAGCAAAATTCCTTTTAGGCTTATTCGAAGAAGAAGAGAAAGAGCCTAAGAAAGTATATGAAACTTTTGATCTTCCTGAACATCGTGAACTGGCAAGAGATGTTGCTAGAAGATCAATTGTCTTACTTAAGAATAATGGAATTCTTCCTCTTCCAAAAGATATAAAATCTATTGCAGTTATAGGTCCTAATGCTGATAATCCAAGAAATCTACATGGTGATTATAGTTATACTGTACATATTCCATCTGTTTCTGAAACATTAGAAGGCCAGAAGATAGAAGAAGTATGTGCTGTACCAACAGTAAGTATACTTGAGGGAATAAGAAATAAAGTTTCTAAGAATACAGATATTCATTATGCTAAAGGATGTGATATAGTGGATGGTTCTGATGAAGATATAAGAAATGCCTTAGAAGAAGCTAAGAAGTCAGAAGTTATAATTGCTGTTATGGGAGAAGAGAGTGGTCTTTTCCATAGAGGTATATCTGGAGAAGGTAATGATAGATCAGAATTAGAACTTCCTGAGATCCAAAGGAAATTGCTCAAAGAGCTTAAGAAGTTAGGTAAACCTATTATACTTGTTCTTATCCATGGAAGACCATTGGCTTTGAAATGGGAAGATGAAAATATGGATGCTATTTTAACTGCTTGGTATCCAGGAGAAGAAGGAGGAAATGCAGTAGCTGATGTTATATTTGGTGATTACAATCCTTCAGGAAAACTTCCTATATCTTTTCCGGCTGTAACAGGTCAAATACCGGTATATTATAATAGAAAGCCTTCTGCCTTTACTGATTATGTTGATGCTAAAGCTAAAGCCCTATATCCTTTTGGTCATGGTCTATCTTATACAAATTTTGAATATTCCAATTTAGAGATAAAACCTCAAATAGTTAATTCCTTGGAATCTGTTGAAATAACTTTTAAAATAAAAAATGTAGGAAAACTAGCTGGAGAAGAAGTTGTACAACTTTATATACATGATGAAATAGCAAGCTTAGAAAGGCCAGTTAAAGAATTGAAGGGGTTCAAAAAGATTTATTTAAATCCTGGAGAAGAAAAGACTATTAAGTTTATTTTGTATCCTGAGCAACTTGCTTTCTATGATGAGTTTATGAGGTTTGTGGTAGAAAGAGGAAATTTTGAGGTAATGATTGGGTCTTCATCTGAAGACATCAAACTTAAAGGTAATTTCCAGATTAAAGAGACAAAAGTAATAACTGAGAAAAGAAAATTTTCAAGTGATGTAATAGTAAAATAGATAAAGAGGGAGGAGATTTTTCTCCTCCCTCTTTATTTTACTGTTTCATCATAGTTCCAGCCCATTATGTCATATAGTTTTCTTCTTCCCTCTTTATCCATTTCTAATTCTTTTCTGGCATACATAGCTACCTCAAAAGCTTTTTCACGGGGTACTATGACTACTCCATCCCCATCTGCTACTACAATATCACCTGGATTAACAATTACGCCTTCTATATTAACAGGAATATTCATTGCATCAAACTGCAACCTTCCAATTACTGTTTTCTGAGATATAAATTTACACCAAAAAGGAATCTTTTGTAATATTAATTCATCAGAATCTCTTGGACCTCCGTTGGTTAAATATCCAACTACTCCTTTAGTGAAACCTAATAGAGAGTTGTTTGATCCCATTAATCCTGCGTCTACACAACTTTGATCTATTACTATAAAATCTCCTTTTTTAATTGTATCTAACCATGGATATGTACATATATTGTTATAATAATAACCCATCCATTCAGCATATTCTTTTGGTGACATTCTGGGTATTTCTCCTTTATAAGGAAGATATCTAACAGTTTTTGCAATACCAACAATTCTTGTACGAAATAGAGGTTTTATAGTATAGGGAATACTATAATTATGATGTAACAAAAGATAATCAAGTCCATCTCTTACATCTGCCACTCTTAATCCCTCAAAAAGTTTCAAAAGTTCTTGATTTTCTTTATCATTGAAAACCATTTTGGTTATTCCTCCTCGATAATGTTTATATTTTTTTCATTGAGCCTTCTTTTAAGAGAAAAGTTATTCAATGTTAATAAGACAATTTCTGCTAGATACAATACTTGAGAATTAAACTCAATATGGCCTGAATATGTATTTTTTAAGTCTGAAGCTACGAAATGGAGATGTGGTTCATAGTTTATTATCATTCCTTGAAGAGAAGATAGTTCAAAAGGTCCTTCTAAAGATAGATATTCGTTTTCGGGATAAATGGATGTGGAAAGAACACGATGATATGTTAATTTTTTTAAGGTGCCAATTCCACTAATCACGCAAGCATTTTTAATATTATTGTTTTTAAGATAATCAACTATACTTTCAATGAGAAATTCTTCAGGATCCAGATTGATAATTATTATTTCATTTTTCTGGGTGTTAGCTTTTTTAAAAGCTCTCATATTTTGTCACCCCTTTAAATATGTTTATAGTTAAGATATTAAATTTAAACTTACACATAGTCAATCTTAAAAATAATTGACTTTTTTTTCTAATATGATACCTTTATATTTAAAGTGGTATTTAAATGGTATTGTGTTTAAAAATGAAGTTTAAACCATTAGTTAAAGAAAAAGTTAAAGAAGAAATATTAAAACTGATAGAAGAGAATAGAGGGTATGATTATGTAAAAATACCCTCAGAAAGAGACCTTTCTGAAACTTTTCAGGTTAGTCGTACTACTATACGTTCTGTAATAAAAGAGTTAATTAATTATGGATTACTTATTCAATTTCAAGGGAAAGGCACATATATTGTACCTAAGACTCGAGATAAAATTGTGCATATTTTATCCTCTCCTGACATAAAAAGCGATGATCCTTTTTATGCAAGGTTTTTTGTGGAGCTAACTAATATTTTTACTCTTAATGGTTTTAAGATCCTTTTTGTAAATGTAGAAAGTCTTACTAATGAAAGTAAAAAAAATAAAGATATCCCTATCGTTATGATAGGTCTTTTAAATGATGAATTAATAGAAAAAGTTAAGAGAAGTTATAAGTATATTTTGACCATAGAACAGTATATGAATCATGACGAGATTATACAAGTTTCTGTAGATGATTATAGGATAGGATGGATGGCTGCTGAAATTCTAATTAAGTCTGGATATTTATTTTTAATACATTTAGCAGGGCCAGAAAGATATACCGCATCTTATCTTAGAAAAATTGGGTTTTTAGATAGAGTGAAAAGTTCTACTAGAATAAATTATAGGGTTATAGAATCAAAAATGAATTATACATCAGGGTATATGATTGGCGATGAAATTTATAGTATATACAATAAAATTAGAGAGCCTATAGGTATTTTTACTGCAAATGATTGGATGGGAATTGGTTTAATACAAAGGTTAAAAGAGAAGAGATTAAATATTGGTAAAGAAATTGGTATAATAGGTTGTGATAATATTTCTCTTTCTACTGAAATTAAGCCTTCATTAACTACTTTTAAATGGGACGTAGAGAAGATAGTCAAAGAGATATTGAATATAATTATTGATATTAATCATGGCAAGAATATAACTCAAAAGAGGGTACTAATACCTGCTCAAGTTATATATAGGGATTCTTTGAGATTGTAATTGACAAATATGAGTAATCATTTATAATAATAAATTGGTATCAAAATGGTTTTAAATTGGCTTATAATTAATAAGTAAGGATAGGTAAAGCAAAAAATTTTTGGGGATTAACCTAAAAATTATTAAGAAAGGGGGTTCATTATGAAAAAACTGAGTAGTTTCCTATTAGTTGTACTGTTTTTGTTCTTAGCTATTAGTTTAACTGGAGCTCAAGCAAATAAGATTACTATTTGGTGTTCAGAAAAACAAGTGGATATTCTTCAAAGATTGGGAGAAGAGTTTAAAGCAAAATATGGTGTCAGTGTTGATGTTCAATATGTAGAATTTGGTTCTATAAAGCCTAATTTTCTTACGGCAGCTCCTCAAGGTAAAGGTGCAGATATAATTGTGGGAGCCCATGATTGGGTTGGTGAATTGGTGGTTAATGGTTTATTAGAACCAATTCCTCAATTTAAAGATCAGAATCAATTTTATAAAACTGCTCTTAACGCTTTCTCTTATGGTGGTAAATTATATGGATTACCATATGCAATGGAAGCTATAGCTCTTATTTATAATAAAGATTATGTAAAACTACCACCTTCTACTTTTGAAGCTTTAATAAGCACAGCTAAGAGAATAAATACCGCTTATAAAGGAAAGGTTAGAGGATTTATAACAAGTGCTGCAGAATTTTATTATGTTGCTCCTGTAATTTTTGGATATGGTGGGTATGTATTTAAAGAAACACCAAAGGGTCTTGATGTAACAGATATTGGTCTTGCAAATCCTGGTGCTATTAAAGGGGCAAAGTTATGGAAGAAACTTGTAGATGAGGGCATTTTAACACCTGGAGATAACTATCAGATAATGGATTCAATGTTTAAAGAAGGTAAAGCTGCAATGATTATTAATGGGCCATGGGCAGTAAAAGCTTATAAAGATGCCGGTGTAAACTATGGAGTAACCGTAATACCAGCACTTGAAAAAGGAATCGTAGCAAAACCCTTTGTAGGTGTACAAGGATTTATGATTAATGCTAAATCACCTAATAAGATTCTTGCTCGTGATTTCCTTATAAATTATGTGGCAACTAAAGATACAATGTATAAGATTTATTTGGCAGATCCAAGACTTCCTGCAAGAAAAGATGTTCTTTCATTAGTAAAAGATAATCCAGATATTGTTGGATTCACTAAGAGTGCTGCTAATGGAATTCCAATGCCCAATGTACCTGAGATGGCCTCTGTATGGAGTGCAATGAATGATGCATTGAATCTTATAATTAATAACAAGGCTACCCCAGAAGAAGCTTTAGAAAATGCTGTCAAAGCTATAAAGGCTCAAATTAAGAAGTAGTAAACTTTTAAAAGGGGCCTAAGGATTATGTTCTTAGGCTCCTTTTTTTATAGGAGGGATGATTTTGAGGGGCTTTTTAAAAATTTTTTTATGGTTAGTTATTGCTATAGTTAATGGTATCCTTTTTTGGGGTGGTGTTTATTTAATTCAAAATTATTATTTTGAACTTGGAGTTATTATTATATCAGCTCTTTTATTAATTGATTTTTTTATTTTTAACCCAAAGTGCTATCCTTATAGATATACTATCCCAGCTCTAATTTTTCTGTTTCTTCTCGTTTTGTACCCTATATACTTTACTATAAAAACTGCCTTTACAAACTATGGGACAGGTCATATATTTACAAGGCAAGAATCTTTAGAGAAAATTTTATATGATCCAAATTATACTTATGTTGTGGATAAAAAGCCTATAAACTTTAAAATATTTACTACTTATGATAATTTTAAACCTACAGAAGATTTTGTTCTACTTTTTAATATTAATAATGAAACCTTTATAGGTACTGTTCCTGTACCTGTTAAGCAAAGAGGGAGAGAAATACTTTTAAGAGAAGGTAAACTCTATAAATTATCGACATCAAAAATCAATATTAATGGTAATGTTTATGAATTCATTCCTGAACCATCATTTTCTAAAATAGAAAAAATTATTTCTACTAATAAAATATACAAACCATTATATTCTCTAAATGATAATAATTTAGAAAAGAGTTCTTATTATTTTACTTTGCTTATACAAAAGTTTCTTGCTAATGCAGAATATATAACCCCAGAAGGAAAGATAATTAGTGTGAAAGTTGATGAGGATGGAAAATGGAAATTTTTTACTATAGAACGACTTTATAGATTGACTTATGAAGATGTAGAAGAAAACGGCAAAAAGATTACAAAAATGGTAATTATAAACACAAAAACAAATAAGCCTTTAATTGAGGAGGAAGGATCTTTCTATGATGTAGATGAAAATGGTAATAAGATATTTCTTGTTGGTTATACTGCTTGTGTAGGGTTTAAAAATTTTTCAAGAATTTTTACCGATGAAAGGATATCTAGTCCTTTCTTTAAGATATTTTTATGGACTGTAGAATGGTCTCTTTTTACAGTTTTATTTTCTTTTTCAATTGGTCTTGCCTTTGCTTTAGTTTTAAATAATAGAAAACTTAAAGGAAGAAACATATATAGAACTCTTTTAATAATTCCTTGGGCTATTCCTTATTTCATATCAGTCTTAACATGGAAAAATGGAATATTTAATGAAACATATGGCATATTGAATAAAATTATTTTACCTTACTTGGGGCTTAATCCGATAAAATGGTTTAATGATCCTTTTTGGGCTAAAGTGATTTGTATTGTTGTTAACACTTGGCTAACCTTTCCATATATGATGACCATATCCTTAGGAGCACTACAATCTATTCCAGATGATTTGTATGAAGCAGCTGCTATAGATGGAGCAGGAAAATTAAGTAGGTTTAGATATGTAACTTTTCCTTTGTTACTTTCTATTATTGCTCCACTTTTAATAAGTAGTTTTGCATATACTTTTAATAACTTCACTCTTATATATTTATTAACTGGGGGCGGACCACCAATGGTAGGTTCAACTACTCCGGCAGGTCATACAGATATTCTAATATCTTATGTATATAAATTAGCATTTGAGGGAAGAGGTCAGGAATTTGGTTTTGCGAGCGCAATTTCCATTTTGATTTTCTTCTTAGTGGCTGGTATAAGCTTGGTTAATTTTAAAATATCAGGAGCTTTTGAGGAAGTAAGAGGTGAATGAGAATGATAGTAAAGAGGGGGCATATTATTACCCATATTATACTGTGGATTCTTATTCCCATAATACTTTTTCCTGTAGTATGGATTGTATCAACATCTTTAAGAAGAGATGAGGCTGCTTTTTCTACAAGGCTTTTTTCCTCCAGAATTTCCATTCAAAATTATAAGGATTTACTTATCCCTGAAAAAAATATGCCTGTTTTAGCTCAAGAGTTACAGAATTTAATTATGGTTACCCCACCTTATGACAAATGGGATAAAAACAAAATAGAAAAAGAAATTCAAAAAGATATATCTTATTTGAAAGTATATGTGAAAGAGACAAAAGATAGGCAAAAGAATGCATCAGAAGCATTTTATAAAATTAGAGATTATATGGCATCAAAAAATGAGAAACTAAAACATGATATTATTGCAATTTTGGAAGATCTAAGAGGATATTTAGAAAAAAATCTTCCAAAAGAGGAATCAAAAAATGAAAATTTTAAATTGGCTATCGCTACAATCCTTTATAAAAAAGATTTTGATAAAGATACAATATTAATTTTTAAAGATGATTTGGAGAAGCTTTTTGGTTTAAAAATCTCCTCAGAAGAAGATATTAAAAAGATAACCTCTCTCTTAGGAAAATACTACAAGCAAAAAATAGAAAAAAGTAATATTAAGTTAAGAGAGCTGGATAGGATTATTGGTTTAAATCAAGAAAGGTATGATAGATTGCTTAGTGAATATACATATTTGCAAGACAGGGTTCTAAACATTAACAATAAGATAACAAATGATATTCTCAAAGAGATTTTAACTTTTGATAAAGAACTAGAAAAAATAGTTGAAGACAATCATTTATCATATGTTAATGTGGCATATAAACATTCTATAAATCATACAATTACAGACATAAAACAAGTTACAGAAAATATCTCTAAGTATCCTGATTTGTATGAAGTTAAAAGAGCATTAGATAACGTTAGTGCAAAATTAGCCTTAGTAAAAAAATCGGATTATAAAAGAATTGATAATATTTTGTATAATTTGAAATTGCTTCTTAAAGAACTTGATAAAAATGTAGAGATTCTTCAAGAGAAAAATAGAAAAGTTGCCCTTATAAAACAAGAAAATGAATTTTTAGAGATTGAAAAGGAACTTACTCAGGGGGAATTAGAAAAACAAGAAGAGAATATTAAACCTTTTACAAGATATGGACAGTTAAAAATCTTTATATCAGATTTAGAGAAAGATATTGAGAAAATAGAAGGAGCTAAAAGTTTTAATAATTTTCTTGAATTAACATACCCTTTGAGTAATAAATTCAGGGAATTTGCAACTTCTTATATCATTGATTTTGGTCGAGATAATCTGATCATGAATGTTGAGCAAACAGCGGATAAGTTAAAGTGGCTTAATGATTTTAAAATCTTTTACGAAAAATTCAATCTTTTTTCAATAAATCTAAATCTTGTTACAGAAAGATCAGATTCTCTTATTTATGCTATTGATAAAAAATGGAAAGAAGTTTTTGAAGAATCTTTTAAGGGAGAAAAAAGCTATCTATCCGAAGTTGATGATTTATACAATTTGAGTAAAACTGATTTTGTTAATATGGTAAGCTCAAATCTCAATATTGTCTCGAAAAAAGCTGGAGAATTGATGGATAATATGCCATACAGAGAGATTAAAGGTTATTTAAGGAAAATTGATAACGAAATATTTCGAATAGATCAAATATGGAAACAAAAAACAAAACATTATTTCTTAAGATGGGTAAGAAATTCTATTATAGTTTCTGGAGTGTCAGCTATAATTACAACCTTTATTTGTGCTTTAGCAGCATATCCATTCAGTAGAATGAGATTTTGGGGAAGAAGGTATGGTATTCTTACCCTCCTTCTTATACAGATGTTCCCAAGTGCTGTATATATGATAGCTATATATAGCTTACTTAATCTTCTTGGAAAATTTATTCCATTTTTAGGTCTTGATACTCTTTCGGGTTTGACTTTCGTTTATTTGGGAAATATTGCTTATAACATGTTCCTTATAAAGGGTTACTATGATACTATTCCTGACTCTTTAGAAGAATCAGCAATGATAGATGGAGCAACAAGATTTCAAACTTTTTATAAGATAATACTTCCTTTAGCAAGACCAATACTTACAGTAGTGGTAATACTAACATTCATGAATGTGTTTAACGAATTTATCTTTGCAAGAATTATTCTTCAAGATGCTCAGAAATATACATATGCAATAGGGCTTTGGACCTTTTCTTCAGGTCCTTATATGACTGAGTGGGGTCTTTTTACAGCTGCTGCCCTATTAGGTATGCTTCCTATGACTATTCTATTCCTTTCATTGCAAAAGTATATAGTTAGTGGTCTTACAAAGGGTGCTGTTAAAGGATAAAATTTGGGAGGTGAGATGTAATGAAAAAAATAATATTTCTTTTAATTTTATTGGGGGTTACGATGATTCTCATGGATAGTTATGGAGAAGATAAAATTTTTATAAATCCAATAGAGGGATTATCAAAGGATTTTATAAAGGGTGTTGATATATCCATGTTATATGAAGTAGAAGCTAAGGGTGGGAAATTTTATGACAATGGAGTGCAAAAGGATCCATTACAGATTTTGAAGGATCATGGGGTCAATTGGGTTAGAGTTAGGATTTGGAATGATCCGTATGATGAAAAAGGAAATCCATATGGTGGGGGTATTTGTGATTATAAAAGGATGACAGAGCTTGTTAAAAGAGCTAAAACTCTTGGACTAAAAGTACTTGTAGATTTCCATTATAGTGATTTTTGGGCAGATCCTGGTAAACAGGAGAAACCAAAGGCATGGAAAAATTTAAAAGGATCCCAATTAATAAAAGCAGTTTCTGACTTTACATATAATGTACTTAAACATATGAAAGACAATAAAGCATTGCCTGATATGGTACAAATTGGTAATGAAGTTAATAATGGATTTTTATGGCCTGATGGTAAGCTTATAGGTGATGATGCAGGAGGTTTTGAAACCTTTGTTAAACTTTTTAATGCAGGTGCAAGTGCTGTAAGAAGAATTGATAAGAATATAAAAGTGGCTGTTCATTTAGCAGAAGGAGGAAATAGTTCCCTGTTTAAATGGTTTTTGGCAAATGTTTCTGGCCTGAAGATGGATTTTGATGTTATTGGAGTATCTTATTACCCATATTGGCATGGCACCTTGGAAGAGTTAAAGGAAAATCTTAATGATATAGCAGTAAGATATAATAAGAAAATTGCTGTTTTTGAAACAGCCTATGCATGGACTCTTGAAGATGGTGATAATCATCCAAATATATTTGGTGGAGATTTATGGATGATAGGTGGATATAAACCCACTGTTCAAGGGCAAGCTACAGCAATAAGAGATATTATGGAGGTTGTGGCTCAAATTCCAAATAATAAAGGTTTGGGCATATTTTATTGGGAAGGTTGCTGGATTCCAGTAAATAGTGCAGGATGGAAAGTTGGGGAAGGTAATCCATGGGATAACCAAACCTTATTTGATTTCAAAGGTAATGTATTACCATCTCTTGATGTCTTTAACTTAGTTTATGGACATCAAAAAATAGATGTAAAAGTAGTAGATATTTTATCTGATGTAAAAATAAAGATTTCTACAGGAGAGATTCCTAAACTTCCAGAAAAGGTTAAAGTGCTTTTCAATGATGATTCTATAAGGAATTTCAAAGTTACATGGGATGCTATAGATAATAAACTATTAAGTGTTCCTGGAGAATTTAAATTGAGGGGAAAGATAGAAGGTATAGATAAGGAAATATATGCTCAGATATCAGTATCTGGGGAGAAGAATTATGTACCTAATTGGAGCTTTGAATCGGGAACTATAGATCCTTGGATAGTAGAAGGAGATAAGATGGCAGTTAAGGTTGTTAAGGCTACTCCACCTCAAAATGCAAAAACAGGGGAGTATGCGATAAATTACTGGTTAGATAGACCATTTAAATTTGAAATGAACTTAGTGATTAAAGATTTAAAACCTGGTAAGTATAGAGTGAGTTTTTGGATTCATGGTGGTGGAGGAGAAAACCTTCTTAGATTTAAAGTGAGTGGTTACGGAAAAGAAGAAAAGTATATAGATATTGTAAATACTGGATGGTTGAAATGGAGTAATCCTACCATCAGGGATATAAATGTAACGACAGGTGAAATAAAGATTAGTATAATTGTTGAGGGAAATTCAGGAAATTGGGCTTGGATAGATGATTTTGAAGTTAAAGAAGAATAATATATAATCATAATAACTTAGGACAATGATGCCTTAAGAGAGAATAAAGAGAATGGGGAGGGGGAGTAAGATTTTATGGGAGGTGTCAGGATGCGTAAGTTTTTGGTCCTCTTTTTATGTTTAATGTTATTTGTTAATTTTGCTAATTCCCAAACTCCAAAAAAGGGTGGAACCTTAGTTTTTGGAAGAGGTGGGGACTCTGTTAAATTGGATCCCATTAATGTTACTGATGGCGAATCTCTAAGAGTTACACATCAAATATTTGATACTCTTGTTAAGTACAAGCCAGAAAATACAGAGATTTTGCCAAGTCTTGCTATTAAATGGACAGTTTCGAAGGATCAAAAAACATGGACTTTTACATTGAGAAAAAATATTAAATTCCATGATGGTACTGATTTTGATGCTTATGCTGTTAAATTTAACTTTGATCGATGGATGGATCCTAAGAATCCTTATCATATTGGTGGCGAATTCGAATATTGGGGGTATATGTTTGGTGGATTTCCAGGAATTGTAAAAACTGTCTCTGTTGTTGATAAATATACAGTAAAAATTACTTTAACAAAACCTTTAGCCCCATTTCTCTCTAACCTTGCTATGCCTTGTTTTGCTATTGCAAGCCCAACTGCAATTAAGAAATATAAGGAAGATTTCTTTAAAAATCCTGTAGGTACTGGTCCTTTTAAATTTGTTTCTTGGAGTAAGGGAGATAAGATAGTACTTTCAGCAAATAAAAATTACTGGGATGGAGCCCCCTATATTGATAAAATTATTTTTAGATCAATACCGGATAATTCTGCAAGATTTATGGAATTAGAAGCTGGCACGGTGGATATTATTGATGGTTTGAATCCAGAGGATGTAGAAAGGGTCAAACTAAATAAAAATTTACAATTGTTTGTCAGACCAAGTTTGAATGTTGGATATCTTGCTATGAATATGGATAAAAAACCTTTTAATGATTTAAGAGTAAGGCTTGCTATAAATTACGCAATTGACAAGAAAGCAATTGTGGATGCTTTTTATCCAAAAGGCTTAGCAATCGTGGCTAAGAATCCTATACCACCCACCTTATGGGGTTACAATGATAAAATACAAGATTATCCATATGATCCAGAAAAAGCCAAGAAATTGTTAGCTGAGGCAGGATATCCTAATGGCTTTAAAACCACATTATGGGCTATGCCAGTAAACAGGCCATATAATCCTCAACCAATGAAAATAGCAGAAGCTGTTCAGAGCTATTTAAAGGCTGTGGGTATTGATGCAGAAATAGTTACTTATGATTGGGGTACTTACTTACAAAAAACAGAAAATGGTGAACATGATATGGCTTTCTTAGGATGGACAGGAGATAATGGAGATCCAGACAATTTCTTCTATGTTTTATTAGATAAGGATAATGCTGTAAAAGGTAGTTCTGGAAATATTGCTTTTTACAGATCTGATGAGTTGCATGAGATACTTATAAAAGCACAGACCATATCTGGCCAAAAAGAGAGGGCTAAATTGTATGAAAAGGCATGTGAAATAGTACACAGAGATGCTCCATGGGTGATAATAGCTCATACAATGCCACCTCTTGCAGGAAAGAAGAATGTAAAAAATTATATTCCACATCCAACTGGTAGTGAACCATTGTATCGTGTATGGAAAGAACAATAAATTTATCATTTAGTACAAAGGGGGAGGAGAATACCACTTTCCCCCTTTTAAAATATATATGCTTTAAATTAAACAAATAATTAGGGGAAAGAATGAAAAAATATATAGTAAGAAGGTTATTACTTTTAATTCCAATATTAATTGGAGTTTCCTTTTTTGCTTTTATGTTTATTAGACTGATTCCTGGGGATCCTGCAAGGATTATGTTAGGTGAAAGAGCTACTGCAGAAGAAATCACAAGAATTAGAAAAGAGCTTGGGCTTGATAAACCTATAATTTTACAATATCTAATTTTCTTAAGTAATGCTACAAAGGGAGATTTAGGAAGATCTATAATAACAAGAGAAAAAGTTATTTCTGAAATTATGCAAAGGTTTCCTGCTACTATTGAATTGACACTTTTTGCAATGTTAATAGCAAGTTCATTAGGTATATTTTTAGGAGTATTAGCATCTATTAAACCAGGCTCCTTAATAGATACTCTGGTTATGTTTTTAGCTTTAATAGGTGTTTCTATACCAATATTTTGGCTTGGTTTAATGTTGATTTGGTTTGGTTCTTTGGTTCTTGGTTGGTTTCCCCCATCGGGAAGATTAGATATAAGTATTGATCTTAAGGTGATAACAAATTTTTATTTGATTGACAGCTTATTAACTTTTAACTTTAGAGCTTTTATAGATGCGTTGTATCATCTAGTCCTTCCAGGTTTTGCTTTATCCACTGTTCCTATGGCAACAATTGCAAGAATGACAAGATCAAGCATGTTAGAAGTCTTAAACCAAGAATATATATTAGCTGAATATGCAAAAGGTTTGCCTAAGAAGAAGATAATCATGAAATCTGCTTTAAGAAATGCTTTAATTCCAATAATAACTATAATAGGGCTTGAATTTGGTTTCCTTCTTGGAGGAGCAATAATGACAGAGACGATTTTTTCATGGCCAGGCATGGGAAGGTTAGTTTATGATGCAATAATGTCAAGGGATTATCCGTTGATTCAAGGTTGTATTTTATTGTCTTCTTTGTTGTTTGTATTTATAAATCTAATTGTTGACATTTTATATGCATTTATAGACCCAAGGATTAGATATGAATAGGAGGGAATGTCTTTGGAGAGAAATTATAATCGTGGTTTATGGAAAAGATCTTTAATAAAATTTAAAAGGCATAAGACAGGAATAATAGGAGGTTTAATATTACTTATTTATATTATTACGGCTGTTTTTGCTCCATATATTGCAAAATTTGATCCCATTGCTCAAAATTTATCAGAAAGATTGCAACCACCATCATGGAAGCATATATTAGGTACTGATTATGCTGGAAGAGATATTTTTAGTAGGATCATATATGGAACAAGAATATCTATTACCATAGGGTTTGTGTCTGTTTTATTAGCTTTAATTTTTGGAACAATTTTAGGGGTTTCTTCTGGTTATTTTGGGGGATGGTGGGATATTCTGATTATGAGAATTATAGATATAATGCTTGCCTTTCCAACTATTCTTCTTGCTATTGGTATCGTGGCAGTTTTAGGTCCAAGACTTGAAAATGCAATGATAGCTGTTGGTATTGTTTCAATTCCACAATTTGCAAGAGTAGTTAGAGCAACAATTCTTTCTATAAAAGAGAAAGACTATATAAATTCTGCAAAGGCCTTAGGGATAGGAGAAATTAGGATAATTGTTAGACATATTCTTCCTAATGTATTAGCTCCAATTATTGTGCAGGCTACCTTAGGAATAGCTTCCGCTATATTAGAAGCTGCGGGTCTTTCTTTTCTTGGATTGGGGGCAAGGCCCCCTATTCCAGAGTGGGGTGCGATGTTAAGTGAATCAAGGCAATATTTAAGGTCAGCACCATGGACTGTAATTTTTCCTGGTCTTGCCATAATGTTTCTTGTTCTTGCTTTTAATTTGTTTGGAGATGCATTAAGAGATATATTTGATCCACGATCTTATAAATGGAAAGGAGGAACTTTTTAATGAATTATAAAGAAATACCTATTGGGATTCAAAAAAGGATAGCCCTAATTGCCCATGATAATAAGAAACAAGAATTATTAGAGTGGGCAAGATTTAATCAAGGAACATTATCAAAACATATATTATATGCTACAGGAACGACTGGTGAGATTTTAGAAAAAGAATTGGGTTTAAAGATTATAAGATTTTTTAGTGGACCTTTAGGGGGTGATCAACAGATTGGAGCAAAGATTGCAGAAGGTGAAATTGATTTTCTTATATTTTTCTGGGACCCTTTAGAACCATTGCCTCATGATCCTGATGTTAAAGCTCTTTTGAGGATAGCAGTAGTATGGAATATTCCTATAGCATCAAATAGATCTACAGCTGATTTTTTGATTTCCTCACCTCTTATGGATAGAGAATACAAAAGATTAGTGCCTGATTATACACATTATCTTACTAGAAAAATATAAGAAAGAAACTTGAAAGAATATAAAAACATTTTCTTTTCTTATCTATGAAGTTTTAGAATATTCCCTTGTCAGGTTGACATATTTCTTAGTAAGAAGTATAATCTTATTTGAAGCTTTTTTGGAAAGGGAGGTGGTGAGGAAAACCCATTTAACCATGATATTTAGATTTTTATGGAGTGATTTAGGAAAATTAGAGAGGAAGCTTTTTATCCCTTTTGGGATAAAAGAAGCTCTCTCTAAAATATTATATGATGGGAGGGTCGTATGAGTAGGAGGTTATTAGCAGTATTACTCACATTGTTTTTACTTTTAAGTGTTTCTTTTGCTCAAACAGCAAATTTTAAAGATGTTCCAAGTAATCACTGGGCAGCGTCTGCAGTAAAGTATCTAACAGATTTGGGGATTATTTCAGGTATAAGACCAGATACTTTTGGTGGTGATCTTTACGTTACAAGGTATCAGGTTGCAGTATTACTTTATAAATTAATTCAAGCTTTACAAGCTGGAAAAATAGCATTACCTACAGCAGATGTTGAAGAGCTAAAAGATCTTGTAAGTCAGCTTCAAGATGAATTAAATCTTATTGGAGCTAATGTTGAAGATTTGGTGTCTGCATTGCAAGATCTTGATACAAGAGTGTCAGATCTTGAGTCAGCAGTGCAAGAGAAGGTAAGTGTTGAAGATGTAGAAGCAATGATACAAGAATCACTTTCTGATGTTGTTTCAAGACTTGATGACGTAGAGAGTAGAATATCAGATCTTGAGTCAGCAGTGCAAGAGAAAGTAAGCGTTCAAGATGTAGAAGCAATGATACAAGAAGCTGTATTATCTATTGAAAAAGTAGAAGTTACTCCAGAGCAGATTGAAGCTGTAGTTGGAGATAAATTAGAAGAGGCTGTTAGTGAAAAAGTGGAAGAGAAAATTGGAGATCTTGAAAGTAGAGTATCAGATCTTGAGGGGTTTGTGACTGATCTTGACAGCAGATTAGCAGATGTAGAGACAGCGTTAGTAGATAAGCCATCTCTTGATGAAGTGCAAGCAATGATAGAGGAGAAGATAGCTGAGATTTCCGTACCAGATGTTGAGGAATTAACTGGTAGAGTATCAGATCTTGAGGATAGAGTATCCGCAGTAGAGACAAGACTTGATGATTTTGACTTTGCAATATCTGATTTAATGGGCACTATAGATGAAGTTAATGCTAATCTTGTAGATCTTTCTGATAAAGTAGAAGAAGTATTAGCATTAAAAGATAAATTGGATGAAATAATTAAAATGGTTGAAGCAATACCTGGTATTGAAGTTCCTGCTGAATTAGAAGATATCGAGAGTTTTGTTACAGATTTAGATGCTAAGGTTTCTGATCTTGCAGTAGCTATGGAAGATCTGAATACTCTTGCATCCGATTTACAATCTCAAATTGATGATATTAATGCAAGAGTAGATGAATTAATGGCATCCTTAGACAACATCAATTCCAGTATAGATGCATTATCTACCAGTGTTGACGATCTCTATGTATTGAATGATGGAGTTTCTACAAGACTTGACGAAGCAATAAATAGACTTTCTGACTTAGAGAGCAAAGTGGCTGATCTTGAGAACAAAGGTGTAAAACCATTCACATTAACATTAAC
>Ga0071330_1056021_pt1 | contig 31833 bp, 30 predicted proteins | sample GBScel77sediment_FD_63802 | JGI IMG/M metagenome (GOLD analysis project Ga0071330, IMG submission 63802) | Hot spring sediment microbial communities from Great Boiling Spring, Nevada - Cellulolytic enrichment Sediment 77C v2 (version 2) | ecosystem: Environmental > Aquatic > Thermal springs >...
GCGGCGTTGTCCTGAAAGGGGGCGAGACCAATGATCTGCTCCCGATGAACCCTGAGGGAGCTGAGGTTGATGTGCCCCAAGGCTTACATAGGTTTATCAAAGCCTATGTAGGTCGAACCCCGCAGTCAGTAGTTCGGGGAGCTTCTGAAGATAATTAAGTTAGTATTTTGAGTTCAGATAATGGAAATCTCTTTCATGACCTTCTATCTTTTTTAAAATCTCTTCTGCAGTCTTGCTTATCTTAAGTGTCAATTCAAACTCGGAATCTTCATCCAGCGACTTCTGTAAGTTTTATCCTAAAATCGTTTGCAGTGTCCATGAACTTGACTATCCGTAGGGTTATTTTAAGGAAACTTTCCCCGAAATTATAACAACAAGTTTGCTCCAAAATCGGTAAGGTCCCGTTTCAACAAACCTTATGTCGCTGAGACCCGCTTTTTCCATCCATAAAACGCATTGCTGGGTTGATGGAAAAAGCATGATTTTTTCCGCAAATTTTCTTATCAAACGATTGTCTGGCTTTCTTGGTGCCAGAATCACGACTCTGCCACCCTTTTTTGTAACTCTTGCCATCTCTTCGATACCCTTTTGAGGATTTGGCCAGTACTCGATGCTACCTGCTGAGATAGCGGCGTCAAAGACGTTATCCTTGAAAGGGAGGTTTTCAGCGTCCCCCCTTACAAAGTTAACGTTTTTAAATCTGCTGATGGCTTTTTTCATCTGTTCAGGAGTTAAATCGACTGCGTAAACGTTTTTTTCACCGACTCTTTTCACAATCTCCTCTGTCGTGAAACCTGTGCCACAACCGACCTCAAGGACGAGGTCTCCCTTTGCAATTTTAGCCATATCTACTACGAGTTTCCTCATCTCCTTTGAATAGAAAATCGGATTAACGTAATCGTAGATTTTAGAGAAGTATTTGTAAAAAATTCTAGCCCTTTTCTTGTTCTTTAAAAATCCCATAGTTACTCTTTCTTGAAGAATTCTTCAAGAGGAATCTTTCCGTGTTTGACAACCTTCATATTTATTTGAACTATGTCCCTCGTGATGACTCTACCTCTTACCATTTTCTTTTTCCGGATCCCTTTTTCCTTCGGTCGATATCCTATGCCTCCAGATAGCAGTATCCTTTTCCTGACACCTCCCGGAATGTCCGGTCTCATTGGGAATCCATCCTTGTCACTTCCTCCGGTTATCTGCAGTTCGTAGTCTGGTGGTAACTCTACTAAAGTTCCGTTGATGATGTCTCCGATCTGCTTTCCGATCAGCTTGTTTGCGTTAGCTCCGCTAACTTCTTTCTGATAAGCTTTACCCGTTTTCGGATCTGATATCACTACTTTAAACTCCATGCTCGACCACCTAACTTCAGGTTAATATATATTTTGTTACTTCCCCCAAAGCGGATTATCCTTTCGCTTAATTTCGAGAAACTCCTTAAATGCCTTTTTTGTCTCTTCACTTAAAGAGTCGAAAAGTTCCCTCTCAATAACCTTAGTGTGCCTTTCCGGAACGTCAACGTAGAGTATTTCATCCCCTTCAAGCTGTCTTCCGATGGTGACTCCGTCTATCGCTATGGCTACTTCTTCCCCCTCCCTTGCGACCGAAATATTTTCACCAGATTTTTGCATGCTTCTTACAGTTCCAGCTGGGGTTCCATCTGACTTTATCAGCTTCACGTCTTTTCTGAGTTCTCCCCCTAACACTCTTACGCCAACAACGGCGGGTTTGCTCCTTCTGAATATGTAATCCTTTAAGAGTTGAATCTTTGCGGGCATGACTAGGGATTCAATCTTTTGTCTTTCTCTAAGTCTTTTCTCTTCATCTCTCCAGTGAGTGAAGGTATCTATTAAACTGTAAATTATCTGATCGATAAAGATTCGAACACCGTATTTTGAGGCTTCCTCTTCAACATTCGGCAAAGTCTTCACGTTAAATCCTACAACAACCTTGTTCAATTCATCCTTATTTGCAGAAGCTTCGACAACATCTTTTTTTGTTATGTCTCCTACGTCCGCTTTCTTTATAGGGATTCCAAGCTCTTTGAACTCGTTTATCAAAGCTTCCAGAGATCCAAGGGTATCCGCTTTCAGAACGATTCCTTCCTCATCAGTTTCGATTACGATCTCCCGATACTCCTTCTTTATTCTTTCCTCAAATTTCTTTAGGTCTTCATCGCTTTCGATTGCTTCGAATTCGCTCCCTGCGAGGACTCCTTCAATATTTGGAGCGACGATTTTGATACCCGCTGCAGCGGTTACGCTTTCAACGCTTTTGAATTGACTTTCAAGTCTCATCTCCCTTGCTGGACGAGGTCTGAGAATACCCCTGACATGGGTTACTATGACTCCATCAGAACTCCCTATAGCGATTTTATCACTTACCCTAAGCGTTCCGTCGTAAAGTATGGCATCTATAGTTAGTCCTAAACCCCTCTCTTCTTTAACCTCTAAAACTGTTCCCTTAGCTCTCCCTTCCACATGCAGTCTAAGGGTCTTTTCCAGATACTTCTGCGCTAGTCCCACAAGAACGAGAAGTAGCTCTGGAATTCCTTCTCCAGTCAAAGCGGAAATTGGTATGATGGCTACAGTTCGTGTAAAGTCTCGTATTCTGTCAAATCTGTCGGCAGAAAATCCTCTTGTGTATAACTCGCCGATGAGTTCGTAAATCTTGTTATCAAGTCTTCTCTTTGCAACCTCATCTTGCATAGCATAGCTTTTCATAAACGGAGTATCCGGGTGACTTTCCCAACCCGGAATTTTGTCTATTTTGTTTGCTGCAACAACAAACGGAGTTCTGAACGTCTTTAGAATCATAAGAGCCTCATCGGTTTGTGGTTTAAAGCCCTCGTTGATATCTATTATAAGAACCGCCAAGTCAGCTAGAGCACCGCCTCTTTTTCTGAGATTCGTGAAAGCTTTGTGACCTGGAGTGTCGATAAACAGAAGACCAGGAATCGTGATTTTAACGTTCCAAATATCTTTACAGATCTCTTTTATAACACTTAAGGGGATTTCCGTTGCTCCGATATGCTGTGTGATTCCTCCGGCTTCCTTAGCTGTAACTCTGGATTTTCTGATTTTATCGAGTAATGTTGTATTGTGAACTATGATACCGTTTGCTATGAAGTTATGCGTAGACGTGGTCAGATCATAGACATAGCCATTGTATTCTACTTCCTCGACACTTTCAACCTCGACAAATGCAACGTTTTCGATTAGGTTTTTGATGTATTCTATATCCATTCTACTGAACTCTCTGTTTTTCCAAATCTCAATGGCTTCTCTACCCAAATCAGTTAGATTTCCATTATCATCGAGCAAACCATCATCTTTAAACGCTTTGATGTAATTGAGGTCTTTAGTTCTACCTTCTAAGACTGCAATCTTTCTATCCAAGTTTTTACAACCCTTCGATAGGATTTCCAAGAATTTTTTAATAATTTCGTAGCTGGGCGTCTGAACTCTCTCGTATTTAGCGTAAAAGGGTATTTGCTTATTCAATTCACTCTTCGTGAATCCAAACAGAATCCTTAGTCTTCTGAGATCAGCCTGCAACGGATAGAGCTCGCTTTTCTTGCTCTTTTTGATAATCCTTTTTAAAGATTCAGATTTACACCTAACAGAAAATCCAATAAATCTAGCATATTTCTCAAGGTTTCTCTTACCAGAGATTACAAGTAAGGTGTATTTGCGCTTTTTACCGTTGTATCTCCTATTAAGTTTGTATATCTTAGGTAAAATACCGAATCTCAGCAAAACTAAAGACATTTTTGCGATAAATGCGTGAGATGCACTTGAAACTTCTATCCTAACCGAACGTTCGTTCACTGTGGCATCGACATCGAAGTAACCTCTGAGGAATTCTGCTACAAGCTCCTTTGGTGCTATAAACAGCACTTGAGGAATTTTGATCGTGTGCGACTTTCTTCTTTCTGGATAATCAAATATTAGCCTGATAAATCTTAAAAGAGTTTTTTTAGCCTTCCTAAATTCAATCTCATAGGAACTAGATCTCTTAATTCTTACAACCTCCACACCTAAAGATTCAATGCGTTTGAGCTTTTCAAAAACTTCTTCATCGTTGTTTGCAATCTTCGAAACGTTACCGTCCCCAAACAATACTCCAGCTAAGTAGAATACGGCTTTCCACTCCTCATATGTTTTAGGAAATCTTAATTTCTTCTGAGAAGGAAGTCTATCGATCTTGAATATAGCATCTTTGCTGAACTTTGAATAAACATAGTTTAAAAATCTCTCAAATCTTTCGTTTCCGAAAATCTTCTTGGGAATTGCTACGAAGTCACCGACCTCAAGCTCACAAGCTTTCTTCCAGCCTAAGTTAGTTAAAAACGGGTGCTCAGGAGTGACCGTAATGCTGTGCCAGTTTTTGAGCTTAACCCTAAGCATTTTTCCCTTATGCTTGAGTCTCCAGACAAACTGAGCTTTAAGAAAATCGCTTTTTGCATTCTCACTTAATCCCTGAACATCTATATTAATTGCTTTAACTTCACACCCATTTTCTTTGTAAATTAAGTTATCAGTGGAGTTAAATAAGTCTCTTAATGACACTACTCCAAGCTCCGGATGGATTATACTCTCCCCCGGTGCCAAACACTTTCCGTGATCAACATGTCCAAGCACCGCAATAATTGGTGTCCTGAGTTTTTTTTCGGTCATTTCTCGTAAATCCACTCCTCATCAAATTTCTTGTATTCGATAATCTCATTTTCATTAAAAAACAGAGCAATCTCCCTATTTGCGGACTCAATAGAATCTGATGCGTGAATCACGTTTCTACCAACATCCATTGCATAATCGCCACGTATAGTTCCCGGTGATGCCTCAATTGGATTTGTTTTACCTACAAGAGATCTCACAACTTTTACAGCTTCTTTCCCCTCTATGACCATTGCAACTACGGGTCCCGACGTTATGTAGCTGATAAGCGAATCAAAAAAAGATTTACCCTGATGTTCAGCGTAATGTTTTTTTGCAAGTTCCTTAGAAATCCGAAGCATCTTCATTGCAACTATCTTTAGTCCCTTCCTCTCAATCCTTGAGATTATCTCCCCGATGAGTCCTCTCTGAACACCGTCCGGTTTGATCATGACAAAGGTCTTTTCCATTACCTTACCTCCTTGCGTAGAATTTAGTCCACTTGAGCTTTCTAGGATTTCTATTGAGCTTGAGCATATTTTTCTCACATTTTCCCGAACAAAAGTAGAGTATTCTACCGTCTTTTCTGACAAACATTTTTCCCGTCCCTGGTTCGATTTCTTCACCGCAAAAAGAACATATTCTTTTCTCCAAGGGCATTATTTCACCTAACTGTAAGCTTTTTAGCCTCTCTTGCGGTTTCTTTTATCATTAAGACGTCTCCCACTCTGACGGGGCCGAAAATGTTCCTCGTAATTATTCTGCCCTTGTTTTCACCACCTAGGATTCTAACCTTAACCTGAGTAGCTTCACCGTGCATTCCGGTTCTTCCAATAATTTCAACAACCTCTACAGGCTGAATATCTTCCTCTTCAGCCATAATTTCACCTCAATTTACTTTTTCAAACCACTAAGTTTTGTTATCACACTTTCGAGTTCTTTCTTAGCCTCACCCTCATTTAGTATTGCAGCGGAAGCACATGCCACCTCTATTCCAGCAGCTTTACCAAGCTCTTCCTTACCTTTCACGTATATGTAGGGAATATTTTTCTCCTCGCAGAGTAGCGGAAGATGAGCTACTATTTCGGGTGGATCGACATCCATTGCAATGTATACGAGCTTTGCTAAACCTCTCTCTACGGATTTCGTTGTCTCGTTTGTTCCCTTCTTTATTTTTCCAGTCTCTCTCGCTTTCTGCAATAGTATTAGCGCCTCCTTCTGCAATTCTTCAGGAACCTCAAACCTAACGTATACCATGTTTCACACCTCCTTCCCTTTGGTCATCATTCATCGGGGTCTCCTATATCATCCGAAGATGTTTTAAAATTTTACGTTTGGGTTGATTTAAAAAGTTTAGCCCGATCCGATCAAAAATGATATATAATCCTCTATCGTCTGGAATGTCTGCGATGAAATGCGCAATGTGTGGTAAAGAGACAGAATACAGCATATGTGGAGAATGTCTATCGAAGAGGATAGAAGTTATCCAGATACCGAATGTTATTGAGTTGACCGAATGTTCGGTTTGCGGTAATTTCAGACTCGACAGATGGAAGAGTGTTGATTTCTACGATGCTCTGAGCCATCAATTCTTCAGAAATGCTTTATTTTACGAAGAATTTGAGTTAAGAAACTTCGAATTCGAAATAAACGAAGACAGGTGCCTCGTAAAGCTGTGGGGAGACCTCAGGGGACACGCTCTTAAACTTGAAAAGGAAGCAAAGATACGGATAAAGAGGGTTGTCTGCGAAAAGTGCAGTCGCCAATCTGGAGGATACTACGAGTCAATAATCCAAATACGAGCAAACAAAAGGAAAATTAGAGAAGAGGAAATCAAGTTCATAATCGATATGATTAAAAGTTTGCTGGAGAGGGAGTCAGACAATCCTAGAGCGTTCGTAACTAAAATCGAAACAAAACGAGAGGGTGTAGACATATATCTCGGAGACAAAAAAATAGGGGAAAAGATATCAAGAAGTGTTGCAAAGAGTTTCGGAGCTGAGATCAAAGAGAGCAAAAAGATTGCAGGAAAAAGGGACGGAAAAGACCTTTACAGATTCACATATCTGATAAAATTCCCAGAGTACCTGAAAGGGGACGTTGTCGAGGATAACGGCGTCATTGCAGTCGTCTCAAACGTTGAGAAGAAAAAAGCTCTCTCAATCAAAAACGGTAAGTCCATAAATCTAAAGAGTCCGAAGCTCATTGCGAGAAGAGAAGACATCTTTGAGAGCTACGTAGTGAATTTAGACGATAAAACCCTTGAAGTAATTGATCCCGAAAGCTACAAAGTCATAACGATCGAAAAACCGGAAATGGAATTCTCGGTTGGAGATAAAGTCTATCTTGTCAGATACGAGGATAAAGTTCTAGCTATTCACCCGAGTCTAATATCATGAAAGCCTTAAAAGTGCCCAAACCGAAAGCAGAAGAAGTAAGGAAATTTGCCGAAAAAATCGGGGCGAAGGATAAAAGCAGAAAAATCAGAGTTGAAGGAGATTACGTTATCATCCCGATAAAAGATGGGTTCGAAGATAAATTTGATTTTGAAGTTGTAGAGGATAAAAGTCCCGTATTTAAAGGAAATAAGAGTTTCAAAGAAATAGTTGAAAAAATTGCAGGATTCTATCCAAAGTATGCTGATTTCAAGAGAATCGGTGATTTGGCGATAATTAAGCTTCCAAAGGAACTCATGGAATTCAAATACAAAATTGCTGAAGAAATTTTCAGAAACTACAAAGTGAGGGCGATTTGGCTTGATAGGGGGAAAAAGGGGATGCTTAGGAAACCTGAGATGGAGTTACTTATCGGAGAGGGGAGTGAGACAATCCACACAGAAAACAACTGCAAATTCAAGCTTGATGTGACAAAGGTTATGTTCAGTTTGGGAAATCAGTTTGAAAAAATGAGAGTTGCAAAGCTTGTGGAGGATGGAGAGATCGTTTTAGACATGTTCGCCGGCATAGGGTATTTCTCAATACCAGTTGCGAAACATTCTAAAGCGAAGAGAATCTACGCAATCGAAATTAACTGGGACGCCTACACATATCTTCTCGAAAACATCAAGCTAAACAACGTGAAAAATATTATCCCGGTATTGGGAGATTCGAAACAGGTAACTCCAGAGGATTTTGCAGATCGTGTGATAATGGGACATATATTTGCGGAGGATTTCATTCCCACAGCTATAAAAGCCATAAGAGACGAAGGTGTCATCCACTATCACGAATCAACTCCCGTAAAGGTAATCGATAGACCAATTAGAAGGATAAAATACTACGCCGAAAAGATGGGGGCATCAGTCGAGATAATAGGATTTAGAAAGGTTAAGAACTATGCTCCCAACGTGTATCACGTTGTTGTTGATGCTAAATTAAGAAAATCTTGCTGATCAGAACTCTTACATATCCGATGTAGGGGATTTTAAAGACGGCAACGCCCACAACCCACTCTTCCTTAACGGGCATTACTCCCGCAAGCTGATCAGGTACTGAATTGGCGTCTCCTTGAGTTATATAGCCGTCACTCGGAGCTTTTACGTTAGTAAGCTTTAAAGATATTTGATTTCCCTCCCTAACGAGGATGGGGATCGGATCCCCCTTTTCCACATATGCGATTGCTCTGTGGATGATCGGAGTTCTTCTTGAATCACCGTTCGGAATGTAGACGATAACATCACCGTATCTACCAAATTTTTCGTAACCCGTTTTTGCACCTTCTTCAAACGTGATTATTTCTTTTTTTTCGGGACTTACGAGGAAGACCACGTCCCCAATGTGCATATTAGGTTCCATGCTTCCGCTTTCTATTGCGACCATGAAGGGCCATGTCCCAGTTATAAGGTGACCACCTAATGCAATGATACCAACAACTATTAGTGCTGAAAGTAAATCTTTAATTAACCCCATAGTTGGAGGTGAACCGATGGTTATTAAAAATATCGACACTCGAACGATAATTGCAAAATTCGCTGTAAACGGATATAATATCCATCCGAAAGCCGTAGATCTAATTCTAAAGAGTAATTGCAACATTGATAAAATTATAAATGAGGTTCGCAATTCTTACAACGGATCTTTTATAATAATGCCTGAGGATATTTCTGAAATATTGAAAAAATTAAAAAGAGATGGTAAAAAAACAGAAGAAAAAAGAGTCACAAAATCCAACAAACAAGAAATTCAGAAATTCGGGGAGATAAAAATTAAAGATATAACGGGTAAATCAACTTGTAGAGGGACAGTAGAAGATTTTGTAGCCTATTTTAATTCAAGATACGATAAGCTATACAACATACTAAAGCCGAGGGTCAAGGCAATACCGATAGCATCTTTGGGCAGGATAAAGTCGGATACTGTCGAAGTTATCGGATTTGTAGATAATGTTAGAGAGATTTCTGAAAAAAAAGCAATCTTCGAACTTGAAGATAAAACCGGAAGGGTGAAAGTGTACGCCGAAGGTAAACTAAAGGAGATCGCGATGGAACTTCTCGGAGATGAAGTCATCGGAGTTGTAGGCAAACTGGCGGGAAAAATCATAATTGCCGACAGGATTATTTTTCCCGAAATTCCGATAAACGGATCTAAAATCAAGAAAGACTTTAGAATAGTTTTTATATCAGATACTCACTTCGGAAGCAATACGTTCCTTAAAAAAGAGTGGGATAATTTTGTCAAATGGATAAATTGTGAAAGCGGGAATAAAAAGCTCGACGAACTTGCGGAGAATGTTAAGTACATCTTCATAGCAGGGGACATTGTTGACGGAATCGGTATATATCCAGATCAAGATAAGGAACTTGAGATAATAGATATATACGAACAGTACGAGTTTGCAGCAGAGCAATTAGATAAATTAAGAAAAGACGTCAGGATAGTCCTCTCACCGGGAAACCACGATGCTGTTAGGCAGGCTGAACCTCAGCCATCCCTCCCAAAGGAATTTAGAGATCTTTTCTCTAGTAACGTTATTCATGTTGGGAATCCAGCTTACGTTGATATTGACGGTGTTAGTGTTCTCGTATATCACGGCAGGAGCCTTGATGATGTAATCTCTAAAATAAATAGGTTGAGTTACGAGAAGCCGCAGGAGGCTCTTATAGAATTGCTAAAAAGGAGACACCTCTCACCCATATACGGCGAAAGAAGTCCGATAGCACCCGAAAGTGAGGATTACCTCATCATAGATGAGATCCCAGACATCCTACACTCGGGACACGTTCATACTTACGGAACAGCCTTCTACAGAGGTGTTCTTGTGGTTAATTCCTCTACATGGCAGGCTCAGACAGAATTCCAAAAAAAGGTAAATCTGAACCCGATGCCAGGAAATGTCGCCATTTATCAACCCGGCGGAACTTTACATCGGTTAAGATTCTACAGTTGAATAACTCTATTTGTTAATCTGTTATCATGCTATTTCGTAAAGTATTTATAACGATAAATAAATAAAGTATTGGAGGTAGATAGAGATGGACATCATGAAGTATGTTGTGCCAAAAGATCTCTGGCCAGAGACAATCATACCAGATGAGGTGAAGGAATATATCGGTGACAGAAAAGAGCTGAACCTCGCTGAAGAAATTCTTGACAGGAACATAAAAATGGGAAGAGGAAGAAAGATCGCCATATACTTCGAAGACAGAAGGGTAACGTACAGAGACCTTTACAAGCTGAGTAATAAGATTGCAAACTTCCTAAAGAGCATCGGCATACAAAAATACGATAGAGTTGGTTTCAGAATGAGGAACATGCCCGAAGCCGTTGCTGTAAACTTTGGAATAATGAAAGCTGGAGCAATCCCAGTTCCTTTAAATCCGATGTGGGCTAAAAAGGAGATTGTCCATGTATCCAACAATGCTGAGATAAAGGCAATATTCGTAACCGGTGACGAAAAGACATTTGATGCTGTGAGAGATTCTATCCCCGAATTAAAGACTGTCGAGAAAATTATAGTAACCGAAAAAGAAGATGTGAAGGAACCCCTCATTCCGTTTAACGAAATCTATAAGGAGAGTGCAAACTTCGATCCCGTTCCGCTTGAGATCGGAACTCCAGCCGTCATTCTCTATACCTCGGGAACAACAGGATTACCAAAGGGATGTGTACACTTTGTTGAAAACGTTCTATCAGCAGTCTATTTAGTTGGAAAATACGTATGGAAACTGACGGAAGATGACGTCGTAGGTGGCCCGGCACCCGTAAGCTTCGCAATGGGTTACGGAAATGGCTGTCTGATTCCATACTTCCACGGAGCCGCAACAAGTATATGGCCGGCATTTAGTGTGGATAACTTCTTCAGATTTGTTGAAGAACATGGTGTAACTGTGTTCAGCGCTCTGCCAACTGCCTACAGACTTATCCTTGCACATCCGAATTTAGATGAATACCTTAAGAAATACGATATCTCAAGTCTGAGGCTCTGCACAGGTGGTGGAGAAGCCCTCGGAGCTGATACTGCAAAGAAGTGGATGGAGAAATTCGGAATGCCTATCTACGAATCTCTAGGTGCAACAGAGATGGTTCACATCTGCATAAGCAACACTGTTGCCCCTGAACCAAGAGCTGGTAGCATCGGTTGGCCAATTCCCGGATATGTTGCCAGAATAATCGATCCAGAGACTGGTGAAGATTGCAAGCCTGGCGAAGTCGGCAGTCTCTATATAAAAGGACCGACCGGGATCAGATACTGGGAGCATCCAACAAGATCTCTTATTGAAAAGCAGAAAGAGAGTGTTAAGAATGGCTGGAACGTCCTCGGAGACTTCGTAAGAAAAGACGAAGAAGGATATATCTACTTCGTTTCAAGAGATGACGACCTCATAAAGTCCTCGGGATACAGAATCGGTCCCGATGAAATCGAACAGCCACTAAGCCAGCACCCGGCTGTGAAGGAATGTGGTGTCATCGGCGTCCCAGATCCTGAGGGCATCAGAGGACAACTCGTCAAAGCAATAATCGTTCTGAAGGAGGGATACGAACCAAGCGAAGAGCTCAAACAGGATATACTTAAGTTCTTAGAGCAGCACATAGCCAAATACAAGCTTCCGAGGATAATTGAATTCAGGAAGGAGCCTCTCCCAAGAACTGCGACAGGAAAGCTCTTGAGAAGATTCTTAAGAGAAGAGAGCAAATAACTTAATTTTTTACTTTACTTTTTTAATCTGTTCTCGAAAAAAACTTATTTCCCTAAAGTTAGTATATTACGTGAACAAGCGAGCAAAATCTCAAGGGACTTACAAACACAGAGGCAAAAAGAGAAAATCATATAAAAAGAGGGGAACTCTACTTGAAAGAAACGTAGCTTGGTTATTTTCAACACTTGGATTTGACACCAAGACAAATGTCCAAATCAAAAATCATGAAATAGATGTCATAGTTAGATCCAACGGAAAATCTCTGGCTATAGAATGTAAACAATACGAAAAGAGTCATCTCACAGTTAGGAATCTCATCTATGAATGGGCTACAAAGAGACAAATTTTAGGTGTTGACAGGGTCCTTTTAGTGCTTTGGGGTAGCAATGTGAAAGATGAGGACAGAAAACTCGCTGAGAGACTAAACATATCGATCTGGGACGAAGAGGATTTTGAAAAGATTTTCAATTTGGCGCTCGAAAGGAAAAATGCCGCGAGGGATTACATCTTAAAAGAATTTGGTTTGAATCCACCCGATCCCACACATTTAGACCCAATCCTTGAAAAATTCTCAGAAGTCGTTCCAAATCTTATTAAACACGATACTTACGAGAGATTCACAATATTCTCAAAAGGTTGGATTCTCTCAGGAATCGTGATAGGTCTGCTTTATCCTACTTTTCTCAGTTTTTGGATACTGTCAATTCCTTTGTTAGGATTGGCTTGGACTTACTGCTATGTGAAGAGGATCAGATGGGAGAGAAAAGTTCTGAAATCGGTTATCAAAAAGTTATCGAAAGTCAGAGGAGGCGTCACAACTAGTGAGTTAGCGTATATCACCAAAAAATCTGAAAAAAGTGTAAAGAAAATACTTGAATATCTGCGAAGTAAAGGATACGTTAAAGTTTTAGGAGACTTGTGGGTTTCAGAAAATATCGAAAAGCCATAAAAATTTTAAATCCAAGTAATTTTAACAACAATCAAATGAATCGAACATCCGGAATACTCACTTTATTAATACCTTTTCTAGTCGTATCGATATTCGTAAGCATATCCGTGGGTCCGGCAGGGATCGGTTTATCTGTGGATCCCTGAATACTCGATTTCGGACTGTGCAGAACCTTCCTCGCATCCATTGTCGGAGCGAGTCTGGCTACGGCAGGGTGTGCAATGCAGATCCATACATAATCGGGGTTTCAAGCGGTGCAAGTGTTGGTGCAGCTTTAGCAATCTTACTCGGACTGGGATCTCTGGGCTTAATGTTTTCGGCGTTTTTCTGCTCAATCTTGGCAGTATATGTAGTCTACCAGCTCGGTAAGGACTCAACTTACGCTCTTTTGCTTGCCGGAGTTGCAATGGCTACGTTTCTCTCGGGCTTAACTTCCCTTTTAGTTTATATATCAACAGAGAGCATGCATGAAATAGTCTTTTGGATAATGGGTGGATTCTGGACTGCAAAATGGATAAAGGTTAAAATGATCCTTTTTCCCGCTGAATTCTTGGAGGATGAATGCCCTTCTACTCGGAGAAGAACATGCTATGAGTGTGGGGATTGATTTAAAGAAATTCAAAGCGATCATAATTGCGGCTTCCGCTTTACTAACAGCTTCTGCCGTATCGGTCAGTGGGGTAATCGGATTCGTCGGGCTCATAATCCCTCACACAATGAGACTCATTTTGGGATACGACAACAGGACGCTCATTCCGGCTTCGATGCTATTTGCGGCGAGATCGACACCGCCTCAAGGATGATGATGAACGGGGAGATTCCGGTCGGAATAATCACATCGTTGATTGGAGCGCCCTTTTTCATATACCTTTTGAAGAGGGGGAGCAGATTTGGAACTGAAAGCTGACAGAGTAGACGTAAAAATATCAGGAAGGAAGATAATCGAAAGTGTTTCGTTTACTTTAAAGAAGGGAGAGCTTGTAGCCCTTTTAGGTCCTAACGGAAGCGGAAAATCTACGCTACTGAAAACTATCTTTGGCATACTGAAACCCCATCACGGAGTGGTATACATCGACAGAAAAACGATTAACGACTTCGAAAGAAGGGATATAGCAAAGCTCTTGGGATATCTGTCCCAAGAGATCACAAGTGCGAACCTGAAAGTTCTCGATATAGTTTTGCTCGGAAGAGTTCCGCATGCCGGGGTTATGCCCACGAAAAGAGATGTTGAAGTGTCCCTGAAAGCTTTAAAACTCGTAGGTATGGATGGATATGAGGAAAGGCTTTTTAGCGAATTAAGCGGCGGTGAAAAACAAAAGGTCATGCTTGCAAGGATTTTCTCTCAGGAAGTCGAATTTCTTCTTTTGGATTAATGAACGGAAAGGGTGCCTTAGTAGCCCTTCACGATATTAATTTGGCCGCAGTGTTTGCCGATCGAATCCTCATGATTAAGAACGGGAGAATAAAATATTCCGGAAGGGCTGAAGAGGTCCTCACCCCAGAGAACATAAAAGATATCTACAGAATAGACGCTGACGTAATTAAATACAACGGCAACATCTTAGTTATCCCGAAAATTCCGTAGGTCACTGTTAAAACGATTAAACCAGCTATAAGAATTCCCATAAAGATGAATACCATCGATTTTTTTCTGTCCAAATGCATTAAAAATGCAATAAGACTGCCAGTCCAAGCACCCGTTATCGGAAGGGGGACGGCAACGAAAAGAGTCAACCCAAGATATCCATACTTTTCTACAATTTTCCTCTTTTTCTCAACTCTCCTGACGAAAAAAGAGTATGCATCTCCGAGGATTGGTATTCTCCTGATTAAAGTTTCAGCTTTATGAAGGATGAGCAGCAACAGAGGTATCGGGAGGAAATTACCTATCACCGCTAAGAGATATGCTTCTAAGGGATTCACATTCATGAGAGCTGCATAAGGTATGGCTCCCCTTAATTCTGAAAGGGGGAACATCGATATCAGGAGGATGTTAAGCCATTCCAAGCTCAATCCCCTTTACGAGTTTTTTCATTATATCGTTATAGGTTATCTGCACACCCATTTTTTCCGCCTCTTTTACGAAAGCTCCGTTTATGAAATCGATTTCGGTTCTCTTTCCTCTTTCAATATCTTGAAGCATCGATGATCTGTTTTCAGCTGTTTTTGACGCAACCTCCCTTACGAGCTCGACTACATCAACTTGAAACCCCTTTGCCTTTAAAACAATCTCGCATTCCTTCGCCAATCTAACCGCAATATCCCAGAGATATTTGATCTCCAATATCTTTCCATTTCTTACCCTACAGATAGCGGTTATCGGATTTATCACGGCATTTACGGCGGCTTTTACCCAAATTCTCTTTTGGATGTCATTAACCACTTGGGCGTTCAGTCCCGCTCTTTTAAGAACTTCGCAGAACTTTCCAGCGTAATTTCCTCTGAAATCTCCCAGATAGATCTCACCTTCTCCTGCGAACATCACGTGACCGTATTCAATTAGATTCGCCCCGTAAGTCACCACACCTCCCACGACGTTCTCAAAATATTTCATTAAAATCTCCTCATTTCCCACACCATTCTGAAGACTGCATATCGCTTTGAAATCTGTTTTCTTAAGGATTTTTGCAGCCTTTTCCGTATCGTAAGCTTTAACTGTAAGAAAGACGAGATCGACATCCTCAGGCTTGTCAGTTGCGTAAACATCGAGTTCCTCTTCGACTATTCCCGAGATAATTAGCTTCCTCTTCAAAGCTTCAAGTTGCTTGCCTCTCGCTACGAAGACGACTTCGAACCCCGCTTTAACTAAGAAAGCGCCAATAAGACTTCCCAAAGCTCCGGAACCAAAGATTTCGATCCTCATTCGAAAAACCTGTCTATGGTTATCTGTTTTTTAAGTTCACTCTCAAAGAGGGATATTGTCTCAAGCTCTATGAGCTTTAATCTCTGCCTTGTGTATTCGCTGACGTTGTATTTTTCAGCAAGCTTCTTTGAAAATCCCAAATACTTCATTATTGACCCCTCATGAACTGTTAGGGTTAAATTACCACCGCATCTCGTGCATTTACCAGAAAGAGGGATTCTTCTGAACTTTTGATTACATTTAACGCATCTAAACTCCTGTCTTGAGAAAGCTCTCAGATTTCCGATTATATCTGGAAGAAAGTGGGAGTTTATCACTCTCTCGGCAACGTCATGCTCATCGACCGCGAGGATTTTCTCAGCAAGCTCCATCTGGTGTTTTAATTTACTCTCCATACTTTCTAACGTCTTGTAAGCACTCTCTTTAACTCCTAAAGCTATATCTGTAGTATTATGAGTAAATCTCAACCCATAATACTTCTCTTCGCTTTCAAGTCTGTCTTCTACTCTCTCTATAATTCCTACGAACTCCTTAGGATTGGCGTAACGAAGCGTTGCCTTATAGAACTCTAACGGATATCTGTTGCAGATATCCATGTTGTGAACTTCGCTATCAACTTCCCTCGGATCGATAATAGCTGTGAGAACGAGGGGGGCATCCATCTGTCCGCCTCTCTTATCGGGTAGAAATTCTCGTGAAAAGTTCAAAAGCCCATCCATTAGAAGCATTACACAATCTTCGTCTCCATCGCAGTCTATGGTTATCAGACCACCTCGTCCCGCCACGAACGTTTTATTACCATCAATGACAAAGTCGTAAACATATTCCGTGTCGCTATCAATCTCTTTAACTTCCTTTATTTTCACGAAAGCTGCATCGCCATTTAGACCAAGATTTGCTAACTCTTGGTCTCCACATATGCGCACAATATACTCCGGCTCGCTTCTGTTGTTGTAACTAATTTCAGCAAAAATTCCCAATGTGAGCAGAAGAATAACAATATCGTTTGCTAGTTCCTTGCTTACTATTGTTATTGAAACATCCCTTCCGACTTGTCCATCGCCTTGAATTAATCCCGAAATCACCCCAAGGGCAAATTCTCTGTTGTTAAATGCAAACCACGGTATTCTTTTCTCTTTAGCATTTCTACCCAATCCGAGAACATCCACAAACAGCTTATATATCGTTTTTCCACTCGCTATTAACACGTAAACGTTCCCATCTTTCCGAATTGGTGGTTTGTAGCAAAACACCTCCTCGAATATTTTGGAGATTTTTTCTATAACTTCTCTGTTCGAGCTTGCAATGGAAACCTGATTTTTATTGCTTCGAGCGAATCCGTTAGATAAATACATTCCGATAAGGAATCCAAAGTCTTTCGTTAGTTTTATTTTTGAAGGCACAGAAGTGAACTTCTTTCTATGAGTTATTCTAAACTCAACTTCATCCGTTTTCAGCCCGAGAATATCGAACAATCTGTGCAAAACGTTCATCGGTATTGAGTCCTTATTCACAACAGATCTCGAAATGCCAAGCTGTCTGCAGAGTTCCTTGATCGAAATTCCTTTCTCTCTCGCTTTTTCCTTGATAACATCTCTCAGTCCGTGAGCTCTGTAGTCTTCGTGGATAAAGTGCTCAGCAACGTTAATTTCTTCCAATTCTCTGTCCACTGGCACTTTAAGTGCCGCCAGTGTTAAATCTCCCGGTTTCAAATCTTCGGACTTTACTTCTATGATTTTTCCAGAATTCAATATCGGGAATTTATGATTCGGCGTAACAATTATTTCTCGCCCATACTCCGTTCTTATCTTTAAAAGCTTCTTTGGGGACTTTAGTTTTACAAAATCTTTCGGTTTAATCCATACAAGCTTTCCCTCATTGTAATGTAAAACCTCTATTTCATCCGGCTTGTATTTTTCAACAACCTCTTCTATCCGTAAGATTTTGATACCTTCTCTATCCTTCACAACAACTTTCTCTTTAGGATGCAGGCAGTTCCTTCTTTTTGCAGCATGGAAATATGGATGGGCGTAGCACCCGTTTATGTCGGCAAAGCCGATGATTCTTCCCAAAACCCCCGCCGATGTGTGGGGAGCCAATCCTATAACAAGATGGCCTATGAGATCTTCCGGCTTCTCAGCTCGGTAAAACGGCTCAAGTTTGTAAAACTTTACGAGAAGATCATCTATGAATTTCGCAACCTTAACGAGATATTCACCGGCAGATCTTGGTAGGATTAAGTCCTGAGGCTTTAGCTCCACAATCTGATTCTCGTTTTTCAGTTCATTACCTTCGTAATCATATTTGTATCCCAACTCCCTGAGCTTTTTAACGCTTACTCCTATTTCAGAGGGTTTGAAATGGGTTAGAGGGAGGTCTGTCATATCATAGCGAATCGTTCCATCTTTAAACACGCAAACACCATTTTTCGCTCTCAAAATTCCCTTTTCAATCCTTTCAGCAAACTTGTTCTTCGATGTAAGACCTAAAACTCCTTTTACCGATCCATTAACATCCCTTTCACCCAGATTCTCCAAGGCTTTCTGGTAGAGTTCCCGAACGTTTATCCTCCATTTTCGGTAGCCTTTGGTTTCTCCTCCACACTTTTTGCACTTCTCTCCGGTCTTAATCCCACACTTCGGACAGATGTAAGCTTGCTCCGTTATCCCACCGCACTCGCATTTAAGATAAAACGTTTCACGCCCGCACTCCTTACAGACTCTCAGAGCCAAATCAACTTCGATTTCACCTTTTGTCGAGTTGTATGTAGACGTGTAGTTCACAGCATTTTTCAGATCTCTTGTTTTTCCTCCCGCTTCCGATAACGGAAAGAGCATGTGGGGAGGAGGAGACATCTTCCTTTCTTTCGCCTTTTCTGGTCTTCCCATTCTGGCTCCTATCCTTGTGGGTGCTTTCGCCCTCACGTCGAGTCCAGAAACTTTCCTAACAAAATCGAGGGTGTTTTCAGCATCACAATCTTTTATGATTTTCAGATCAGTGTTCAAACCCAAGCATCTTACGAGAACTTTCCAGTTCTCTATAACGATGTTACCCTCCCTAATTTTGTGTTCGACGAGTAGCTTTTCGAGAATTTCCTTTATCTTTCGGTCATTTTTGAAGATTAAGCAGCTCCTTCCAAACTTACCCTCAACTTTCCCGTTCTTGATTATATAGTCTCTCAAGAATTTAGCCTCATCCACGCTGATATCATGCCAGAGGTATGTGTAATCGGGATGAAGCGGAACGCCGTACTCATCGCATAGCTTCAGAGCTTTATCTTCGTCTATTTTTCTGAAATCTCCGCTGAGTTTTGCTTCCTGAATCCACCATTCGTAACAGAAAGATGCCGGAAGCAAAACGTGATTGTTTTCGAGAAAGTCTCCAAAATTGATCAGGATTTCGCCCATGTCCAGTATCTTCTCGACAGAATCCTTTATTTTTAAAGCTTCTTCAAAACTTCTTACCTTTATCACGTCACCGTTTTTCAATCGGACTGTCGGCCCCTCTATATCGGTAACGGGAACAACACTTCCAGCTTTACCGGGAAGTTCCACTTTCAATTGAGTTCCAATTGCTATGAACTCGTCTGCTATGACCATTGTTGCCGGATGGATTCCGACGGTGGCAAAACCCGAATTTCTCGATCTTCCGTATCTTAGTCTGAATCCTCCCTTCCTTGATGGGTGACTGAATACAGGTCTTCCCGCAACGATATCAGAGAGATACTTATCCTTAGGTTTGATTTCATCACCTTCATCTTCTTTCTCCTCTTTGTGGATAAGCTTATCTAGCCATTCCCAACCGTCTATCTTTATTTCATCAACTATTTTCTTGAGTTTCGGAGCTTTCAAAGCGATACCTTCGGCAATGACAAGACACATTCCACCGCGAACCTTATTCGTTTCAACTCTTGGGAGATTCCGATACCCGGAGACTTCGACTTCCTCAGTGGGCTCTCCGTCTATGCAAATTGGGCAGTTTTTGACTATCAGTTTTATCTCCTCGTCCGATGGAAGATACTGGAGGTTCGCAACCTTTTTGTATAACGGTATCTCTTCGCAGTATCTCATTATTTCCTCTTCAGTCGGAACGTATCTTTTGATTCCGAGTAGTCTGCGAACGTAATCTGCAATTAAAACAGATATTATTTGAGCTGTTCCACCAGCACTTCTTATAGGTCCGGCATAATAGATTTTTATAAATTCGTTGTTATACAGCTTTACCCTTGCTATTCCCTCAATGGGAGCAGCCACAACTCCTTCCGTCTGAATTGCAACGGCTGCTCTAACGGCTTTGTCTATTGCTTCCTCCGTGTCATAGTTTCCGAAATCCCCCTTTACGATATCTTCAGCTATTTTGAAACATATCTCAACCCTTGAAAGACCCTCCGACTCGTATCTTAGTATTCTCTCCGCAATTCCATTTATGTTAAGAAGCTTTTCGACTCTCTCGGCCATATTCTTTGCTATTGGAATCTCTACGTATGGCTTTGGATCAAGACCTAGACTTCTCGCCCTTTCAGCAATGCGGTAACATTTTTCGGCTTCTCTAAGAAGGAGTTCATGATACTTTTTTAACTCCTCGCGGAGATTATCGAGAGAATTTTTAGGCTCGTCAAAAATTGGGAAGAATTTATCAAGGGTTAGATTCATCAATTCTTATCAGGAGCCCTAGATTATAACACTTTTCGCTAATGGGTGAGATAAGAAAAGTCAATTTTAATACTATTCCAACGAAAAAATCTTTAACGATCCGAACCAAAAACAAAACATGCTGGATATCATAAAATCCTTCAAAGGGAGGCTGGTGGCACTAACGGGTGCAGGGATATCAGCAGACAGTGGCATCCCAACTTTCAGAGGGAAGGACGGTCTTTGGAACCGCTACCGTCCCGAAGAACTTGCAACATTCGAAGCATTCTCAAGAAACCCGAAACTTGTATGGGAATGGTATTCTTGGAGGATGGAGAAGGTTTTCACAGCGAAACCTAATAAAGCTCACATAGCTCTAGCTCTGCTTGAGAAAAAGGGTCTTTTGAAAGCAGTGATAACTCAGAACGTCGACAATCTTCACGAAAGGGCAGGAAGCAAAAACGTCATTCATCTCCACGGCAGAATCGACGAAGGAAGATGTTTGGAATGCGGGAAAGTGATCAAGTTCGAAGAGCCTCCTAAAGGCGTCCCGAAGTGCGAATGCGGAGGCATTATCAGACCGAACGTTGTTTGGTTTGGAGAAATGCTTCCGGAGAAAGAGCTTAAGATTGCTGTGGATCTCTGTAGCCGGAACAACGTTATCGTGATTGGGACTTCAGCTGTCGTTCAACCAGCCGCATCGCTTCCGCTTTTTGCGAAAAGAAGTGGCTATAAAATTATCGAGGTAAATCCCAATGAAACCCCCCTCTCAAGTTTGTGTGACTACGTTGTCAGAAAAAGGGCAGCTGAAGCTTTTGAGGATGTTTTAGAAGCTATTTCAGAAGAGGAAGACTTCCAGTGATCTTATCTACCCTTTTTGAGGGAGCCGGGCCTATAACAACGGCTGTTATCGTTCCCGGTTTCACCTCGGTTAATCCGGCGTCCTTAATGTAAGCCGTCGGTAGTCCTTCTTTTTTTGCCCTTTCGAACACATTCATAAGCTCTTCTAAATTTTTTACTTTTAAAACTATCTTTTTCTGACCTTCCATCTTCCATTTTTCCCTTTCTTCAGGGTCTGCTAATTCATATCCCATTATTGAAGCGTGAGCCACTTGAACAGCTAATTTACCTCTCGAAAGGTTAAGATCATCCCTAATGACAATTACCTGTTTGTATTCACTTTTCTCCAAATCCATACTTTTTAAGCTCTTCAACGCTCACGGGTTTTGATTTCATTTCGACCCATCTCCTCCCGATCTCAGCTCCCTTTTCTTCATCAAATTCCGAGACAATGATTACTTCGTCTTTAACCTCCTTAATGGAGTCTGTTGGAATTCCAAAGAATACGTCGGATTTTTTTACAATCAAGTATCCATCATAGACATCTATGCTTTCTCCGATCTTCTTTCCATTTTTTTCAACGAACTTGCATATGAGATCCATGGATGTTTATCTGATCGGATGGATAAATCATTTACGCAATTTATAATTGATTACCTCTAAGAGCCTCCAGCATAGCAGCAATTTGGCCACCTCGATAGCGTTAACGTATCTTTCGGTATAGTAATTCACGCTCTCTGAGCCAATTTCTCTTTTTATCGCCTCTAAAAGAGAGCCAAAGATCTCAGTACTCATGAACCCGTCTATGTCTATAAAGCTCGCTGGTTTCGAGTAGTAATAGTCAGAGAAAAACCCTATTGAGAAATCTCTCTCGCTCGCCCTTACGAGCCCCGAAAGATCTATGTTTAGGTTTACGGATTCAACGGGGATGTCTTCGGTCTTTTTTATTATCAATCTCACGCCATAGACCTCAAAATCGCTCTCCTCGATGAGATAGTTTATTCTTTCCAAACTCTGCATCGAGCTTGGGTAGATCTTTATCACAACATCTGCGTAGATCTTCTGAAAATCGATGAATCTTTTGTAATCTGGTTCCCTTTGGATTATCTCTTCGATAACCTTTTGCTTGCTGTATCCCCTTTCCAAAACATCTCTCCTGATCTTCCACCTCCTTTTTACGTATCTTGCGGGATCAACAAATATTTTGAAATCGATGTAATCCCTCAACCCATCGTAGAGAGTGTGCAACCCCTCCACGATTACAATTGGTGTCGGTTTGAATTCAACCCAAGGGCCAAACGTTCCGGTCTTGTGATCGTAAGTGGGTTTTTTAATCGAATGACCCCTTTTAAGCTCTCTTAGATGCGTTTCAACGAGCTTTAAGTTGTTCGCTTCAGGATTTAGAGGAGTGATTCCGATCTTCTGTCTAGTTTCCCTGTCGTATATGTGATAATCGTCAAGAGTTATCGTGCTTACGATATCCCTCCCCAAGAGATTTCTTATGGCGTTTCCAAACGTCGTTTTTCCGGAACCGCTGTCTCCGGCTATCCCAACTATAAAGACCATGTCAGAACTTTTTAGTTTCTCCCTTAGGGTCATGATATATCTTAGGGTTTATCGATTTTAATCTTTTTAGAGAAAAGCCTTTATCATCTCGAAAATGATCTTGGGTCTCCCAGCTACCTTTAAGAGTTTTGGGATGATGTTTAAAGCTGTTGAAGGTCTGTCCATGTCCACTTCGGAAAAATCTATGTCCTTGGATAACTTCACAAGGAAATCGTAATCTTCATCTTTGAGGATCCGATAAAGTTTTCTTATCTTTTCTCCAACACCGTATTCCCTTTTGAATTCTTTGAGATATTCTTTTTTAAAATCGATTAGGCTGGGAAAAGAATTTCCGAGCAACTCAGCCGCTCTCAGGAGGTAGTAGATTCCTCCACCAGTGTAAGGTTTGACCATTCCGGCGGCATCTCCGATCAGTGCAACGTTATCCTTAACGAAGTTTACGAGGCTTAGGGGAACGGCACCCATATTGATTTCCATAATGGACTTTCCAACCCTTTCCGAAACCGAAGGGTGCTTTTTTAAAAGGTTGTCCAGATACAGCTTGGGACTATTTATGGATATGACTCCCACCCTCGCAAAGGATTCGCAGATTGGAATGGAATAGGCAAAAAAACCGTTGGAATATTTACTTCCAAAATAGAGTTCAACCATGTTCTTATCAATGGGTTCGAACTCCACGAGATATTGCAATCCCGTGTAGATCAGAGGTCTTTGAAAACCAAATGTGAGGGCAACTTTGCTTTCAACACCATCAGCCCCTACCAGATAATCGAATTCAAAAAATTTCTCATCTCCAGAAACAATAACCTTCGCCTTTCTATCATTGGAGTCCACATATCTTGCTCCCAATATCACTTCGGTTGTCTTGGATGCCATTTTTAATAGCTGTAAATCCATGATTTTTCTTTCAACTACGACAGCACCGGTTTTCCCAAATAGTTCGACAAAATCACCCGAAGGTGAAAAAACAAAAGCCCCCTTGATTTTATTTAACTTCGCATCCACTCCATACTTTTTCAGCTCGCTGTAACACCTTTCGCTTATCAATCCGCCGCACTTTACAGGAAATCCAACTCTACTTTTGCTTTCGATCAGTTTTACGTCCGCTTTTTTTCCAAGATTTATTGCGGTTAGGCTACCAGCTGGCCCTCCGCCAACGATTAGCACCCTCAACGATAATCCATCAATCCGTTGAATTAAAATCTTTTGAAATGTGTTGTATAGATTCAAGAGTGATTTATGAAGAGAAGTTCTATGAACCTTACAATAAAAAGGGGATCGCAAAAAGCTGGCTGGCTTACGATCCCCATCCAGATGAACTTGTTGAGTAAATGTTTTATTTTTTTGCGTAGATTCAACCTCATGAGAAGATTAATATTGTTGGTAGGGTCGATTTTTCTTGTATTTCTTATGGGTTGCATCATCACCCCCACTCAACAACGGAATGAGTGCAGCTACTCGAAGATTGAGGTTTACTTCTACTACTCCCCGACGTGTCCTCACTGTGAGAACGTAAAACCCTACATAGATAGCCTAAGGGAAAATTACACAAACGTGGGAATTTATTACTGTAACGTTCAGGATCTCTCAAAGGCTTGTTACGAATACATTCATTACGTAATTGGTGTTCCCACAGTCGTTGTTCACACGGGTAACGTAACGACGTTGCTCATTGGCGAAAGGGATGTTATGAAACTCGAAGAGTTGATAAACAGGTTGTCATGTTGTGGATAATTTGCTTGGCAGGGCTCATCCTGTGCGGATACCTTCTATATCTGACGGAGTATGTGGGATTGTGTCTGGGACACTGCGATCCCTTAAACTATTGGTTCGGAATGGCATGGTTTTTCGTTGGGCTGATCCTAAAGAACAGACTTCTGAAGATCTGGGCATTGTTGGGTGTCTTGGGAGTTGGCTATTTCGTGACAAGAGAGATACTCGAAGGATTTTGTTTTTACTGCACCGTTATTCATTTGATTGCTCTGTGTTGCGTAGCCCTTACGCTTTGGAACCTACAAAAAGTTCATCAACAAGTGGGTAGAAATAAAATAAAAGGGTAAAAAATTTGGGTTTACTGTCTTCTTCTGAGGAGATAGGCGACTGCAAGCAGTCCTGCGACGGCGAAGATCGCTTCGAATCCTGGGCCACGCGGTGTTGGTGTTGGTGTTGGCGTTGTTTCAACCGGTGTTGTTTCAACCGGTGTCGTCACGACGGGCGTTGTTTCAACTGGTGTCGTTTCAACTGGTGTTGGCGTTGTTTCAACCGGTGTTGGTGTCACGACTGCCGCTTCTACTATCTTGACCTCGAATGGTCCTGCTAAGACGTCATCCTGGGCGTCGTATTCTTTGGCATAATCGCCTGCTGGATTAATGTCATACCAGCGCTCCACGTCGTCCTTAACCGTTCTCATGGCATCTCTAACGTACAGTTTGTATGTTCCGGGATATATTCCTACTGTTGGTATTTCAACCTCGGCAGACCCGCTTGCATCTAAGGCAACTCTTGGATACTTCATCTTCTTGACTCCTAAGTCAAGGACGACGTAGATGTAATCGTAGATCTTTGTGCTCTTTCTGTTAGTCTCAATCTTTACGACTAATGGATCTCCCTTCACGACCTCACTTGGGTAGTTAACGTTGAGCTGCAAATCTTCGACGACTACCGGTATCGTTGTTTTTGCTTCACTTATTTCTTCGTTAGTCGCTTTGTTGTACATGTGAAGTGTCAATGTATACACTCCAGATCTGAGCAGCTTATCAGGAGCTCCTCTATCAACTAATGAATTTGTGCCGTCATCGTAGAATGGATAGAGCGTTGCATAGACCCATCCTGTTCCGATGGATTCATTGTATTTCGTGAATGTGAGCCTATCTTCTTTGACCTTAACTCCCAGTCCTTCGAATGTAGCCTTCACTATGACATCATCTGGATCTGCATTCACTTGCAGATATACATCCACCACATCTCCCCTGACCATTCTGATCTCTGATGGAACGGTGAGGAATCCGAATTCGGTTACCGTTAAGCTTAACTGAACCATCGCATCCTCCGCTGGATCGATCCATGATTCGTTGGCTGGAGCGATAACGTACACAGTATACGTGCCGGTATCTGCGGTTTCATCTACCGTTAGTTTAACGCTGAATTTGTTATCGGTTACTTTTATTTTGTAGTAAGCGTATCTGGGATCTTTTGCTATAACTTCATATGGGTTGAAACCTTCAGTGTCTGAGTATAACTCACCAACGTTCTTAAGAACTGGGTAGTCGTCTGTGTAGATGTACACGTAATCTAAGCTTGTGGATCCACTTATAACGACTTCTCCTCCTCTTGGTGCTGATGTTCTGCTTATCTCTGCAGATAACGGTGCCTTCTCAACACTGATCGTCACAACATCCTCGTAATCTGTTCCCTTTATCCTTGCGTGGATTGTGTATGATGTTTTTGCAGCGTCGTTCTTGATGTGATATTTGCTACTCTCGAACTTACCATTTGCATCAACGATAACTTCGATTTTTGTTACAGGCTCTCTGAGTAAGTTACTCAACCCTTGGTCGCACCATATCTCGATTACAGTACCCTTCCTTACATTGGCGGTTCCTTTGAACTTGATGTCCTCACCTCTTGAATAGACCGTCTTATCCATTGTGAATTCGATTTTCGGCTCCTCAACGCTAATATACATGGTCGCAGTGTCCTTTATGGATGCTGTTGCGACCGCGAGTGCAACAATCTTGTAGCTACCTGTTCCGAATTTAGTTGGGTCAAGATAGACTTTGCTGTCATGCTCCCAAATTCCAGCCGAATCGATAATACATACTCTTGTGTAATGATTTGGCGACACATCCGCTTCAGCAAGTGATCCATCCTCTAGTATGAGTTTTCCTTCCGGTGTGAACACACCAACGTAGACTTTGTTCTCATCTCCGTAGTCCTCAATGGATCTTGTTTCTGCAAGGTTTACTGTTCCCTTTAGCTTTAATTCGTTTCCGAGAGCAATCGTGCTCGGCACATCGAAGGTTATTGATATGCCTTTTATCTCAAATTTTACGGACTCCACTTCACCAAGCACACTAACGCTTAAGGTGTATGTGCCGGTAGTTCCACCGTATTGCGTGAAGAGCGGTTCAGTGGGTATAACTATCGTCCTCTCTCTTGTCTCAAACTTGACAGCCTCTTTACTTGTTGTTAAAGCGGAGTCATTCCAGTAAACGGTCTTGACCGGTCCGCTTATTGTTATATACGTATCGACTGGCAACCCGGTACCGTACACTTTGATTCTTGCTACGATGTTGTCACCTTTGACAATCGGTAGCCTCTTATTTTCAATAGCTATGTGTATCTCTGGCTTTGCAGAATGCAGGCACAGAGCAACAGGTTTTCCGAGATCAACCTTACCCACCTTTGTATCTATAACGTACTTATTACCGTTATTGAGGTAGAAGTAGAAGCAACCCGGATACAGGGCGATCTTCGGATCGCTCGTATCTATTTCATACGTCCTTGAGGTAGCTTCAAAGCTGTCCGTGAACTTTGCATCATCCGTATCCCAATCTCTTATTTCAAACGTTGTTGTAACTTCGGAATCAAGCCCGTAGATGTATATCTTCAGGGTGTCACCGAAATCGAACTGTGCAACATACCTCTTGTTCGCATCATCCCAATACCACTTATCAATATCGTAAACTTTCATACTTACCGTTTCGGTTGGATCTTTGAATGTCATATCTACAGAAGTCTCTGGGGGCGGAACAGTTGTTGTCGGTGGCGGTCCCGTTGCTACCGTAATAGTTCCCGATTCAGTTGCTATCCGATCTTTGATATCAGTGTAGCTGTCGTCCTGGAATGAGTTTACTGTTATTGTTATGTCTGAAGCTCCTTCAGACAATCCCTTAATAGTCAGAGTAGCTAAAACTACGTTCGTATGTCCAACCTTAACTTGATTGTTCAAATCTCCAACCTTGAACCATACTGTTGAAGCTGGTAGGGGCGAGTTGTCTGACAATAATGCCCAACTTGGGAATTCAATATTCGTTATCTCCGCAACAGATCGATTTGTTATGCTTACAGTTATGTTAGCATAACTTAAACCTCCTGGAATTCTGTTCAGAAAGATGTAAATGGGAGAAGCTGAATTTTGTTTAAGAGTTATTGCCTGCGGCTTAATAAATATCACATTATCCACACTGACAACACTATAATTTACCCATTTATGCAACAATGGGTGATAATCTCTGTTGCTCGCATCAATTATATACGGCAAATCTCCAACTCCATCTGAGTTGATATCTGATCCCGTATAGTCACTCCAATAGTTACCTAGGTAATTTACAAATATGCTACTATTATACATATAAGCTATCGGGAAGGTCAGGTTCCAAATGTTTGTGGAGGCATAGGAGTTGATGTTATTACTATTGTTAAGGCTGTTAAGATAAATTTTGTTATTAGTGGAATGACTTAGCCAAATGCCATAGGTATTCGACTCCACTACATTATCTGAAATTATATTGTCTTCTGAATTGTAAATCACGAGACCAAACTTATTATTGCTAACCCTATTGTTCGATACTGTATTGTTACTACTTGAACTGAAGTAGATCCCGAAATGATTTAACTCAAGCGTGTTATCTGCAATAACGCTGCTATTTGAAGAATGGAGATAAATACCGTAGTGATTACCCACTAAGCGATTCTTGCTTAAGTTTATGTAATTACCACAGAGGTATATTCCTGATTTCCAAATAGCTCCCTTAATTGTAAAACCACCTATATTAACGTGGTCGGCATTTACATGAAGTGTATGATCATCTGGATATTCAGCTTGGATGATACAATTAGAGGAACCGTTTTCAGACATTAGCGTTAACTGTTTATAGATATCGATGTTTTCAGTATATGAACCATCTCTAACAATAATTACAGATCCCACAGTAACGTTATTAACAGCTTGCTGGATTGTTGAATAATTGTCAGGAACGTAAACTTTCACAGGCTTAATGAGTAAATCTGCGGTCATAATTGGCCCGGCATCGCTTATATTAACAATCTCTACACCGCTCGGTGCACCATTGTATAGTTTGCTGTTAGGATATGATGTATCTGTAAAACCGAAGGGATTTTTGTACCAAGGATCGGTAGCGTCTCCATAGTTTGTGCAATAGTCCAAATCGTTTAGACCATCAGCCTCTTCCAAATCAACAAGCTTGTGACTCTCATTATCATTGTTGGGCATACTCTCATCGATGTGCCAGATCAAAAGACCTTCACCGGGTAAAGCAGAATCAAATCCAATTTTATATCTATTTTCCACTAAGAAGTATTCTCCAACTCCTACATTACCAATAACCCAATCTGTAGGCCCATTCGGATTTGGTAAAAGTTGATAAACTTCTCCACTAATCTCAACGTTGTTTATCGTTTGATTTATTAACGATGATTTAACTTCAATAGGTGTCACCCAGCCAAGACGCCATTTACACCATGCTGAGAAGTGTGAAGGTGTGTCCCCCAATCTGGACACACCCAGCCAAGATCCGGCGCTCATAACATCCCAGACACCCACACCACAGGAAGAATAATCGGTATCGTAAAGATCAGGTAAACCTAAGGCATGACCAAATTCGTGAACAAAAACTCCGATAGTTACGAGTTGTCCATTTGAGAATATCTCCGGTTGGATCGTATATCTGTCAACTACTACTCCATCGTCCGTAACATACGCACCTACACCAGCTGCCGAGAGATACCACTGATGAGACCAGATGTCATTCGAGGATCCAGATTCTTCAGCACCGGTTCCAGAGTGTACAACCACTACAACATCGACGTAGCCATCTCCATCATTATCGAAATGTGAGAAATTTACTGTGGCATCCGCCTTTTGGACGGCTTCTCTAATAAGCTCAGCCGCTTTTTCAACATCCTGCCCATAATAATCGTGTTCATTTTCCGCTACATACCATCCAAATACATCACCAGACAGCAGTAAGTTTCCATATGAGACTTCTTTGAAATATTCCCTCATACTTTTACTTCCAGGAGTATCATTAAATAGGAGATCCTCAAAATCCGAAACCGTGTAGGTGTTAGCTTGATCTGGGAAACTGATTAAGATCACCGGAATTTTTAGTATCCCCTTAGTTGGTACACTCTTTTGTAGTGATTTAGGTAGAGCTGTTAGAGCTTTCTTTGACAACGCATGTAAACTTGGTCTTATCTTTTTCGGAATGCTACTCGGCGAATCTTTCGCTACGATCTTACCCGAACATTTGAGCTTCCCGTCTTGATCAAGTACTGCATATTCCCAATTCCCTGAGCTACTGTTGAAAATAATCGTGTAACCGTCTAACGTTTCAAATCCGTTGTTCCATTCATCTCCCCACAGTCTTGCTTTAAATTCCGTTCCATCAGCTTGCTTTAAGATGTGGAGTTTAGGTGCTGCGGGAACGGCAAGGGCTTTGGATATTAATAAAGGTACAAACAGCAAAATTATGACTAGACGAACTTTTCTCAATTTTCCACCTCTGTTAACCGAACCTCAAAATAAATTTCAGTTGTGTTCCATGTTTTTTCATAGATGGGGATTTTTTGTCCATCCCTAAATTCCCACACCACAGGCTTTATTGCAAAGATTAAGTTGTTATATCTCCAGTATATTCCTCTCGGTGAGGCGTTGAGATCTCTTTCAAATGTCTTCTCCGTGTTGTCAACTACTACCACCACAATCTGTTTTGGAAACGATGATAAGTAGGTAACAACAATATCGTGATCGCTATACGTAAACTTTTTGGACTGACCAAGTTTAAGGTAGAAAAATTTTGGAGCTACAGATGCTTGATTACTCACACACCCAAGAATAGTTGATGTTAATAGCAGTATTAGAAGCAATATTTTAAAAATCATAAAAAAAATAAGTTAAGGTAACATTTTGAATAATGCCACGACGTCACCGAATGTTAGCCTTCCATCACCGTCGAAGTCGTAGTATATACCGTAGTCCTGCCATGCCTCAAAGTTCTTGAAGAGCTCTACAACATCACCAAAGTCGAGCCTTTCATTGCCATTCACATCTTCGTATAGCCCATCTCCATCAACATCCTTGGATCCTGTTGGCGGTCCCGATATCACTGTAATTAATCCTGGGATTACTGCTATCCGATCTTTGATTTCATTGTAGTTGTCGTTCTGGAATGAGTTTACTGTTATTGTTATGTCTGAAGTTCCTTCAGACAATCCCTTAATAGTTAGATTAGCTAAAACTACGTTCATGTCTCCCGCATTAACTCTCTCGTCCAAATCTCCAACCTTGAACCATACTGTTGAAGCTGGTAGGGTCGAGTTGTCTCGAAATGATTTTGGTACCCAACCTGGGAATTCAATATTCGTTATCTCCGCAACAGATGGATTTGTTATGCTTACAGTTATGTTAGCATAGCTTAGACCCGTTGCTGGAACTTGGTCGAGCACCACGCTTACTGTCTTAGTTTCGCCGGGGGCGATAGATACATCCCCGATAGATATTGTTTGTGCACTTGCCGTTGCTGCAATCAGTAGTAATAGTGTTGCTATTAAACCAGTTTTTATACATACCCTTCTCATACATCTCTACCTCCTAAGACCGAAATTTTTTTTACTTATTCATATTTAAACCCTACGATTTTTAACGGCGGGATACAGTTTAAGTTGGGCTCCCGCCGTCACCCTCAGTTCTATACTTTAGCCATTATATTTAAGCTTTTTGCTACTATTAACAAGACCTATACACTTCACCTCTAGAGGATATATTTCGACAAATTGACAAAGCTTAAAGGGATTATTTATTTAAAAGAGGTGCTCTAAGAGAGAGGATTTTGCAGAGATCAGAATCCTCAGAATAGAGAGTTACATCCAGCCATCTTCAACGAGAAGATTTTGACAAAGCAGTAATATGGAAATGAAACTGGGTTTGCAGAGCTGAGCAGATTTTCAGAAATCATAAAAAAATAAGTTACAACATTTTGAACAATTTCACGACGTCACCGAATGTTAGCCTTCCATCACCGTCGAAGTCGTAGTATATACCGTAGTCTTTCCATGCCTCAAAGTTCTTGAAGAGCTCTACAACATCACCAAAGTCGAGCCTTTCATTGCCATTCACATCTTCGTATAGCCCATCTCCATCAACATCCTTGGATCCTGTTGGCGGTCCCGAT
>Ga0071330_1058316_pt1 | contig 31757 bp, 25 predicted proteins | sample GBScel77sediment_FD_63802 | JGI IMG/M metagenome (GOLD analysis project Ga0071330, IMG submission 63802) | Hot spring sediment microbial communities from Great Boiling Spring, Nevada - Cellulolytic enrichment Sediment 77C v2 (version 2) | ecosystem: Environmental > Aquatic > Thermal springs >...
GGATTTGCCTGTGGTACAGAACGCAGGGGTGAGAAGGAGGAGGTTGGGTGTCGCCAGTTTACTTCACCGGTGGGGAGGTTGGACGGTGCAATTTGGCTTTAGGCAACAAGAAAGCGAACGCATCCGAAAAGACCAAAGTTTCGTTGATGTGCCGAGGTGGAGGACTTTGGAGGCACGGCTTTCCGGTCGCATAGGCAGGAATTGGCGACTCACTTTGAGAGGCAACACACAACACTTAACCCATCCACCGACAATGGTCACCACAGACCCGCGCCAACTCTTCTGGGACGATAGAAGGTTTGTGCAATTGAGACTTGAAGGTGGTTCGCCAACGATTAACGGCTACCTCTTGCTGACCCACCAACGCTGGGACAACGATGTGAGGGCTGTGGAGTTGACAACCAACACAATCGTGCTGGGCGGAACATGGAACGCAAGTCAGCGTCTGAGTTTGTTTGCTGAATATGCCTATGAATCGTGGAGGGCAAAAAGCGAGATGGCATCGTTTCCGACTTTAGACAATTTCGTGCCCAACAGCCGCATCACAACTTTAGGGCTTAACTGGGCAATTGACGAGCGAACTTTCCTTTCGGCAGCCTTCACCGAATTTGTGACTGCCAACGACAACCCATTGCTTTTGCGGGACGGCAACTATCGCGGGCGATTTTTGACTGCCAGTTTGCGTTACCGCTTCCCTGCGGGCTATGAAGTTGCACTAACAGTTGCGCCTTGGCGATACCGCGACCGAGTCGTTGATTTGATGGATTACGATGCAACGGTCGTGATGGTTTCGGGGAAGGCTCGGTTCTGAAATGCAGGGGAGACTTGACATGGTGAGGCAAAATCAAGCGTTGGGGAGATTTAGCGCCACAGTGCTTTCGGCAAACTTAGCAATCAGTGTTGCGCTGACGGATTGCATGAAAAGCGTGCCGATGAGGGGAGTTCCTGTTTCCGTGACGAGGCAAACTGTTGGAAATTCCCTCTTGACGGTGCCATCTGCCAACTCAACAGGGCAAAAGTCCACTAATTCCAAACCAAGTGGCACAGCAAAGGAAACAGGCAAAGCCAATGCCCAAATATATCCGCTGTCCACCATTGCTTCAACGGTTGTTTCGCCTCTCATACCACGAACAGAAATGGTCAGCCACATTCGTCCATTTTCGTCCATTCGCCCCTGTAACTCCATTGTCCTCACCCCGTCACAATTTCCCTGCTGCCTTGTAGCCAACTCTAGTCAGGTAGAACACTTTGCCCGGATGAAACTCACGAAAGGCACGGTCGGCTTCTCAGTCCGTCTTGCCCAAAGCGTAATCGACCGTCTCGGGGTCAGTGGCGATGAACCAATCCTTGTATTGGGGCAGGAGTTGGGGTTTAAGTTGCTCATAGACGGCTTTTGCCTTTTCAATGAATTCGTCCCAGTCAATTTGAGGGACAGTGATGCGCTCAACTTCCTTCGCCATCTTTCGTTCACCTCCGTGCGAAAGTGTAGCGCAAGCAAATTTGGTCACAAAAAGGCTTTCAGCATAACCAAAAGCAAAGGAGGCGATGAAGGATGGGTCGCGTGAAGTGGCTCATCGGTGTCGGTTTCGTCACGATTGTCGGTGCATGGCTCATTGCCCTTTACGGTTGTGGTGGCGGTGGCGGACCGATTAAGGTGACGCCAGCACCTGAAGGTCCGCCATCACCTTCCGCTGAGTTCTTAGCCCTTTTGCCTGAAGGGCAACGGGGCGCAACTTTTGTCGGATCAGAAAGGTGCGCTGATTGTCATGGAGGCAAACAGGCAACGGTTGAACCCATCTATGTCTCTTGGAGCAAAACAAAGCACGCGAAGGCAAATGTTGGTTGCGAACACTGTCACGGTCCAGGTAGCAAACACGCTGAGGCTCCCAGCAAGGACAACATCCTGACTTACCCCAACATCACCCGCGCCGTAGTTTGCGGTCAGTGTCACGGACCGTCCTACGACGATTACAAGCGCTCCGCTCACTCCAAGATGGTTGAGGAACTTGTTGACCCTAACTTCGTCGGTTCAAATCCCCGACTTTATGTTGCTGTCTGCTACCGATGCCATAGCGCTCCTTTCCGAGTTGAGCAAGTTGACTGGAAACTTTCCATCGGCAAAACAAGGGATGAAATTGACGCTGAAATCAACAACCTCAGCAACGACGCTTTGATGGCTTATGTTGCTGTCAGCCACGAGACAACAGGTTGCACCGCTTGCCATGACCCTCACAGGAACACTGATTACTTGACAAAAGAAGGCAAACAAGCACTTTTGCGCCGATCTATTGAAAGCACTGACACAACTGATATTGCCCCCGGAACTCCGCCTAAGCAGCACACGACATTCAACCACATTTGTGCCTCCTGCCACAACGGTCGAGGTGCTAACCCCAGCGATTCAGCCCTTGAAACAGGGACTGCCCGCCCCAACATGCACGAAAGCAATCAGTTCAACATGCTGATGGGCATCGGTGGCGTTGAGGGAACAGGTCCTGTCATAAGGAACATGGCACACGCTACTGCGCCGGGTCAATGCACTCACTGCCACATGGCAGAAGGTCGGCACACAATGACCGTGAGTTACGAAAAGGGTTGTGCTCCATGCCATACTCCTGCGGACGCCTACAGAGCACAGGCACTTCGGGCGAAGATTGAACTTGACCTTTACGCCCTGAGGGTCAGGATGGAGAACTGGGCTCGCCAACAAGACTTTAATGGTGACGGTCAGCCCGACAACGACCCTGACCTGTGGAACTACTGGGCTCTCGTCCCAACCGAAAAGCAAAGCCTCTCCCGAACAATCCAAGGGCGCATCCCAATTCAAGTTAAGCGAGCCCGCCACAACTACTACTTCGTCCTGCGTGACGCCAGTTTCGGCATCCACAACCCGCCTTACACCCGCCACCTGATCAACATCGCTAACTTTGAACTTGACTCAATCGGTGTCCCGAGAATTGCGCCAGAAAGCCTATTGAGCAGGATGCCGAGGCAACAAATTCGTGCCATCCTTCAAGCCGATTTGCAACGCCTAAAAGCATCGGCTCTCATTGAAAGGTAAGCCTTCCGCAAAGCGGCAAGCATCTAAACGGGGCGCAACTGAGCGCCCCGTTTCTTTTTCTGTCCACCGAATAGGGCACTTTCAGGTCAGGTAAGTTACAAGTTCAGGGCAAGTGTATCTTTCTCTGGTCAGCATGTTGACGCGATGAATAAGCCGTGCTATCGTAATCGGTGTGCTGAGAAAAGTCCCCGGCAGTAGGTAGGGATGGGAGATGGAAGCGGCAGTTAAGCCGACAGTGCTTTTGGAAAGGCGAGAGAGGATAACGGTGAGGGCAGTCGTTCTCGGTCTTGCCCTTGTGCCCGTCCTTATCTGGTGGATTCACCACGCCGAATTTCGGTTGGGAGGGACGATGGGGCATACTGCCCTCGCCAACACTTCTCTGCCCGTCGCAGCCTTTTTCTCGCTGATGGTCCTCACTGCCTTGAACGGAATCGTTTCTCGCATCTTCCCGTCCTTTGCCCTATCTCAAGGCGAGTTGCTGACCGTTTACGCTATTGCCGCTGCCACGACAGGGATCGCCTCTTCGGGTGGCGTTCATTTTCTCGTCCCAGCGTTAACGGCACCGATTTACTACGCCTCACCTGAAAACAACTGGCGCGAACTCATCCTGCCTCACATCCCTTGGTGGTTCATCCCCCAAGACAGGGCGGCAGTCATCGCTTTCTACACCGGCAGCGACCGTGTCCCTTGGGGTGTCTGGCTCGTCCCTACAATCGTTTGGAGTTCGTTTTTAATCGCCGTGATGTTGACGACGCTTTACCTCGTCATGCTGCTTTGGCGACAGTGGGTTGAAAGGGAACGCCTTTCTTTCCCGACGGCACAAGTTCCCATCTTGGTCACTCAACCTCAATCGCCTCTTTGGCGCTCTGGGGGTTTTTGGCTTGGGCTTGCAATCGCTGCTGGCATAGGGACTTGGAACACTTTCAGTCGGAATTTCCCTGCGCTTCCGCTGATTGATGTTCGCGGCGAAGTCCTCAACCTTGCCAATGTCATCACCGACCGACCTTGGAACGCGATTGGTTGGACGCCTGTTTCGCTTTACCCCTTCATCATCGGCATCGCTTACCTGCTCAACGCGGAAGTGACGCTGAGTTGTTGGTTGTTTTACATCTTTGTCAAGGCTGAAAGGGTCATTACTGCTGCTTTCGGATGGGACGCAATCGGGCGCGGCGGGTTCAATGTTATGCCTTACACCGAGCATCAAGGTGCGGGTGCTTTTCTCGCCATCGCTCTTCTGAGCCTTTGGTATGGTCGCAAGCAAATTTGGGCGGAGTTGGTTGAGAACAAAACCGAGCCTGACGCACTTACTCCCCGAAAGGCTTTGTTCGGCTTTTTGTTGGGCTTTGCTTTCCTAATGGTTTTTGCCATTTCGGGCGGTATGAGGTTTGTCACAGCCTTTGCCTTGTTGGCTTTGTCGCTCCTTTACATGGCTGCTGCGACCCGTTTGCGTGCAGAAATTGGAAACGCTTGGCTTTTCGGTCCGCAAGTTGACCCCAACACGATTGTCACGACAACTTTGGGCACAGCAGCGTTGAAGCCGAAAGAGTTGACAGTGATGGCTTTCCTGCGAAACATCACGACCTTTGACCTGCGATGTCTCCCTATGCCCCACCAACTTGACGCGGTCAAGTTTGCCAGAACTGTCGGTTTGCCTATTCGCAAGTTGCATTGGGCTTTGGTTGTCGGCTCAATTGTCGCAGCACCTTTTGCTTTTGCCAGCGTGGTGAAAGTCCTGTATCAACTTGGTGCAGCAGCAAAAGCGGACGCTTGGCGAGTTTACATGGGTCGTCAACCTTTCAATCAACTTGAGGGCTATTTGCGCCAACCGATAAATCCCGATTGGAGGGAGATTGTGGCTATCGTTTTTGGGTTCGCTTTCACTGTCGGTTTGACGGCGTTACGGGCTCACCTGCTTTCCCTACCCCTGCACCCGTTCGGTTACGCTATAGCCAACACCGAAACGATGAACAAAACTTGGTTGCCCTTTATGATTGCATGGGCGATCAAAGCCTTTGTTTTGCGCTATTTCGGCGCCAAGACATACAGAGCGCTTATGCCCTTCTTCGTCGGCTTGATTTTGGGCGACTTCCTGCACGGCGGACTGTGGACGGTCGTTGGTTGCCTTTTGCCCAACTTCTATGTCTACCCCATGAACTGGTGACCTGCGCCGTTCCGAACCCTGAACTCTCAACGCGCAACCCTCAACCCATTTGCAGGTCATTTCGCTTTCGCTTGCGCTACAATCGCATTGGCTGCAATTGAGCGGGTTCAAGACTTCGGAGCGCAAAGGTGAGAAACCATGCTGGACTTCAAGGACATGGATTGGTGGGACTTTGTGTCCAAAATTTTGCGCCCAGTGTTGAAGTGGTTTGACCCAAACGAGTGGCAAGTCCGAAGATTGTGGAAGCGAATCCAAGCCATAAACGCTTTGGAGCCAGAAGTTCAAAAGTGGCGGGATGAGGACTTCCCACGCAAGACTGAAGAGTTCCGACAGCAACTTCAAGCCTACACCGCAGAAATCCGTGCCCAATATGAAGCCAAGTTGCGCGAATACCGAGCGTGTAAAGAACCCGAAGAACGCTTCAGGCTTGAGGAGGAAGTCGCCAAGTTGGATTTAGCGGTCAAGCGGAGGGAGCAGGAGTTCCTAAACAGCATTTTGCCCCTCGCCTTCGCTATGGTCCGAGAGGCGGGACGGCGCACCGTCAAGATGCGCCACTTTGATGTCCAGTTGATGGGTGGTATTGTTTTGCACGAGGGCAAAATCGCTGAGATGAAGACAGGCGAAGGAAAAACCTTGGTGGCAACCCTGCCCGTTTACCTGAACGCCTTGACCGGGCGGGGAGTCCATGTGGTTACCGTCAACGACTACCTTGCCAAACGAGACGCCGAATGGATGGGACCGATTTACGAGTATCTTGGCTTGACCGTCGGCTACATCCAGCACTTTATGGAAACGCCCGAGCGGAAGCGAATGTATGCTTGCGATGTCACATATGTGACCAACAGCGAACTCGGGTTTGACTACCTCCGAGACAACCTTGTGTATAGCCTTGACGATGTGGTTCTGCGCGAGATGTTCTACGCCATCGTTGACGAGGTTGACAGCATTCTGATTGACGAAGCCCGAACCCCGCACATCATCGGTGGCATGGTCGAAAAGCCCACCGACATCATTGAGAAGGCTGACCGAATTGTTCGTCAATTGCGCAGGGATGTGGATTTCACCGTTGATGAAAAGCACCGAACCGTTGCCTTGACCGACGAAGGTGTCCGAAGGGTTGAGCAACTTTGGGGCATAAGCAACTTGTCAGCGCCGGAAAACTTCGCCATTTACCATGCCATCATGAACGCCCTCAAAGCCCATCATTTGTTCAAGCGCGATGTCCACTATGTCGTCAAGGACAACGAGGTCATCATAGTTGACGAATTCACTGGTCGGCTCCAATGGGGTCGGCGATGGAGCGACGGGCTGCACCAAGCCGTTGAAGCCAAAGAAGGCATCCCCATTAAACAAGAGATGCAAACCATCGCCACCATCACCTTGCAAAACTTCTTCCGCATGTATTTCAAACTGGCGGGCATGACGGGGACGGCGAAGACCGAGGAACAAGAGTTTGTCAAGATTTACGGCATGCCCGTGATTGTCATCCCAACCCACAAACCCATGATTCGCAAGGATTACCCCGATGTCGTCTACAAGACGCAGGAGCAAAAGTATCGCGGCGTTGTTCGGGAGATTTTGCAACTTTATGCCATCCAGCGACCAGTGCTCGTCGGAACACGCTCCATTGAGGTCAACGAACTAATCTCTGAGCGACTATCGCCTCACTACCTTCAAGCCCTTGCCTTGTGCACTTTGGTTTTGGACAGGGCATGGACGATGCACCACCAAAAGCAACTGACCCGCGAGGAGTTGGACCAAATTAGGCAAGTGGTCAACACGAGGCTGGAGGAACTGGAGATCGGAAGGGTTAGGCAAATTGCAAGGAGTTTGGGGCTTGACCCTGACCCACTTCACCCTGCGAACTTAAGGCGTTTTGCCGAACTCATCAAAATTCCCGAGGAACACATGGACAAGGCACTGGCTCGGTTGGAAGAAGCCTTAAAGGACGGTGTCCCTCACAATGTGTTGAACGCAAAGCACCACGAGCGGGAGGCTCAAATTATCGCCGAAGCGGGGCGGTTGGGCAAAGTCACAGTGGCAACCAACATGGCAGGTCGCGGCGTTGACATCATCTTGGGAGGTAAGCCCGATCCCGAAAATGCCCCTGAGGAACTTTGTGATGACCCCGATTGCGATGTTGAGTTCGTGCACAACAAGGAATACCACGCTGTCAAGGCTTTGGGTGGCTTGCATGTCTTGGGCACGGAGCGGCACGAAGCGAGGCGCATTGACAACCAATTGCGCGGTCGCAGCGGTCGGCAAGGAGACCCCGGAAGTTCTCGGTTCTATGTCTCCCTTGAGGACGAACTTTGGCGACTTTATGGCGATAAAGGGCTAAGTGAGCACCCGTGGCTCAAAAACTGGCCTGAAGAGGAGCCGATTATCAGCAGAGTCGTCAGCAAGTCCATTGAAATCGCTCAGAAGCGCGTTGAAGGGCACAACTTTGAAATTCGCCGGCATGTCTTGCAGTATGACGATGTCCTCAACATTCAACGCGAAATCGTCTATGCCACTCGCCGCAAGATTTTAGAAGGCGTTGACATGAGGGCAAACATTCTGGACTTCGCCCGAAAGACCATAGAAAACTACGCCGAAATTTACCTGCCCGAAACTCTTCCGCCCGACCAATGGGATTACGAAGGCTTGCTCAACACCCTCAATCCATTCCTGCCCGTTGGCTTCTTCTTCCGCCCCGAAGATTTGAGAGGCTTACCAAAGCACGAAATCGTTGAAAGGCTTTACAACGCTTGCGTGAACTACTACGAGGAGAAGGAAGAACGGCTTGGCGAGGAATGGATGAGGGAATGGGAGCGGCGGGTTTTGCTCTGGGTCATTGACCAAAAGTGGATGGAGCAACTCGCGGACATGGACTACTTGCGCGAACACATCCACCTGCGAGCCTACGCCCAACAAGACCCGTTGGTTGAATACAGGCGAGAGGCTTACGAAATGTTCCAAGCCATGCTTCAGAGGGTTCGGGAAGAAACTTTGAGGTGGGTGTTCTACGCTGAACCTTTCGTTGAGGAAACGGCAGCAACTCAACAAGTGCGCGTGCATGTGGTCAGCGAAGTCAGTGGCGGTGACGGCGGCGATAGCGGAGGCGGAACCGCTACGAGGACGAGGAGGGCAACGAAACAAAAACCCGTCAAAACAGCGCGGAAAGTCGGTCCAAATGACCCCTGCCCTTGTGGGAGTGGCAAGAAATACAAAAAGTGCTGCATGCTCAAGGAAAGGCAATGACGAAAAAGGAGCGGTCTGGAGGTTGAATTGGAATGGAAGTCGTTCCTTTTGAGCCTCAAATGGCGGAGCAGGTCATTGGGTTGTGGAACCGCTGCATTGGCACCCACTACCCCTTGACCGAACGGTTGTTTCGGCAGAATGTCTTGGGTGACCCTTTCCTGCAGCGGGAGGGCAATTTGGTGGCATTGGAAGGCAAAAGGGTTATCGGATGGGTGTTGTCCCGTTATCTCGCTGAAGTCCCGTCTGAATTGGCTTCTTACAAAGGTCACGCTTCCATCGGTGCTCTATGCGTTGACCCAGAATTCCGAGGACGGGGCGTAGCGAGTGCCCTTTACGAAGCGGCTGAAGCGTTTCTGAGAAGTCAAGGAGCGAAGCGAATCAGCGTCGTCCATTACCCCTACCACCTGACTCCCGGCGTCCCCAGTGAGGCAGCAGGTTTAAAAGCCTTTTTGGAACGAAAGGGTTTTGGTGGCTGGCGTGAAACTTACGACTTGCGGCGTCAATTGGTTGACTACGAGATACCGACTGAAGTTGAAAAGAGGTTGCGAGAACAAAACCCGAAGGTGGTCATAAGACCTGCCCGTGAGGGGGAGCAAAAAGCGATCGTTGAGTTTGTCGGGAGAGAATTTCCCGGCGGCTGGCACTACGATACCAAGCGTTTCTTTGAAAAAGGCGGCGACCCATCCGACATCGTGATTGTCGTTGAGAACGACGAAATTATCGGTTTCTGCCACACTTTCACACCAGAAAGCATTGAACTTCGCGGAAGCACCCACTGGTTTCCGCTCCTTCAAGGACGGTGGGGAGGGCTCGGTCCTATCGGGGTCGCTGCTTCCCATCGCGGTCGCGGACTTGGATTGGCGCTACTTTGCTATAGCGTTTGGCACAACAAGCAAAGAGGCGTAACCGACATGGTCATTGATTGGACGGACTTGGTGGACTTTTACGGTCGCATCGGCTTCAAAATTTGGAAGCGATACTGGCAAGGGCAAAAAACTTTGGAGTGATGCGACAAGGAGTGAGCAGGGATGTCGGAGTGGGAAAGCCTCGTTGATGAAATCTTGCGGTCGCTGTGGGAAGACGACCCAGTGTTTGCGACCGCTTGCGGGATACACGATTACGATAACAAACTCGCTTCATTAGCGCCGGATGCCGTTGAACAGCACATCATCACCCTCAAACGCTTCGCATCACAGTTGGAGCAGTTCAACGGAAGTCTGAGCAAAGACCAAGACGCCGACAGGCAGGCTCTTTTGGCTTGGGTGCGCGGGCAAATAGTTGACTGGGAGGCAATTCAATGGCACAAGAAAGAGCCAGCCCTTTACCTTGACCATTGCCTCTATGGCGCTTACCTTTTGGTCGCCAGAGATTTCGCTCCTTTGCAGCAACGGATGGAATGCCTCGCAAATCGCTTGAAAGAGTTTCGTCGGGTCTTGGACGAGGCGAAAGTTAACTTGCAACCGAGTCAAGTCCCGCAGGTTTATGTTGAGACGGCAACTGAAACATTGGAAGGTGCAAAGGCTTTCCTTCAAAGCGTCGTCCCACAGGCAGCGGAACAACTCGCTGATGAATCGCTTCGTCGTGAAGTCTTGCGGGCAGTGGATGAAGCAGGAGTTGCGTTGACGGATTTTGAAGCGTGGTTCCGCGAAAAGGTTATCCCTGAAGCGAAAGGGGACTTTGCCATTGGGACTGACTTGTTCGTGCAACTCCTTCATGACGAGCATTTGATTTCTGAAACACCTGACAAACTGGAAGCAATGGGTCGTGAGGTTTTGGAAAAGACGAAAGACGAATTGGCAAAGGTCGCTCGCTCTATTGACCCAAACTTACCTTGGTTTGAATTGGTGGAACGGTTGAAGGATCACCATCCGCCTCGCGAACGAATTGTTGAAACTTATGCAGAGGAGGTGGCGAAAGCAAGGCAGTTTGTCATTGACAAAAGTATAGCCACTATTCCCGAGGGGGAACATCTACGCGTTGTGGAGACACCTGCTTTTGAGCGGGCGACGACGCCTTACGCCGCTTACATGCCACCAGCGCCTTTTGACGAAAACAGCGAGGGGCTTTTCTATGTGACTCCCATTGACCCTAAAGAACCCGAGGAAGTTCAAAGGGACAGATTGAGAGGTCATTGCATCTACGCCCTGCCCATCACTGTCATCCACGAAGCCTATCCCGGACACCACTTGCAATTGACAGTCGCTTCAAGGTCGCCATCAAAGGTCAGAAAAGTTTTCGGCGACAACTTGTTTGTTGAGGGTTGGGCGCTTTATTGCGAGGAGTTGATGTGGGAGCAAGGCTACACTTCTGACTTGCGGGTTCGGTTGTTCCAACTCAAAGATTTGGTCTGGAGAGCGGTTCGCGTCATCGTTGATGTCGGGCTTCACTGCAAAGGCATGAGTTTCAACGAGGCTGTCAATTGGCTCGTCAATGAGGCTCACCTTGAATATTCCAACGCTGTTGCCGAAGTTAGGCGCTATACAGCCTCACCCACTCAACCCCTTTCCTACCTGACGGGGAAAATGGCGATTCTTAGGTTGCGTCAAGAGTGCCAGAGAAAGGAAGGCTCAAACTTCTCCCTTCAACGCTTCCACGACCGCTTGCTTGCCTGTGGCGGTCTACCAATTCGCTTGGTTGAGCAAATGTTGCAATGAGGGGGGCGGTTAGGTTGATTTTTGTGGCAAGGGGTGTTATAAAAGAATTGGCTGCGTGCGCGTCGGTGCGCTGGGCAGGCGCGGTGGCTGCAGTGCGGCGGGGTCAGACGCGCGCGCAGCCGTTATCTTTTTTGCCACGAAGCACGCCAAGTTTAAACAACTCCTGACATTGACGGTTTTTTTCCGCACGAACGGTTTTCTCGGAAAGGGGGCGATGTTTGAGCGTGGCAAAATTTGGGAAACGGGCAAGTGCTTTCCTTAAGCGAAGGTGGAGGGAAGAGGTGCTGAAGCACCGATGGAGGGCTATGAAAATGGCTCTCCCAAAATGGCGCGAAAGTTTTCGCTTCCCAGCAAGCATTAGGGCTTTCCTGTTCGGCTTGAAAATGCCGCCTCAAGAGAGGTTGGCTCAGTTGAAAGCGTATGCGGAAAGGTTGAAACGACTTTACCCCTCATCGCCCTGACGAATTTGCTGATCAAGTTGAACTCAAGGGTGAATGCCATGAGCGTTCTGGAGCGGCTTTTGTCTGAGTTGGACGAAATGCAAAGGGAAGCAGTCACTGCTCCCGATGGTCCAATTATGGTCTTCGCAGGTGCAGGCAGTGGCAAGACAAGAGTTTTGACATACCGTGTCGCTTACCTGCTTTTGGTGCGCCGAATTCCGCCTCATCGCATTTTGGCTGTCACCTTCACAAACAAAGCGGCAGACGAAATGAGGCAAAGGTTGGAAACCCTCGTCGGCAAAGCCATTGACGCCATGTGGTTAGGGACTTTTCACGCTGCTTGTGCGCGAATGTTGAGGCAACACGGTCAAGCGATCGGTCTGCCTTCCGACTTCGTCATCTACGACGAGGACGACCAACGAAGCCTCATAAAAGCCATCTTCAAAGAACTCAACATAGACCCCGACAGGTTTTCCGTCGCAGCCGTTCATTCAGCCATCAGCGATGCCAAAACCGAGATGGTCTCGCCAGAGGAGTTAGCGGAAATTGCCGAGACCCCTTTCCAGCAAGTGGTCGCCCGCGTCTATCGGCGTTACCAAGAAGCACTTCGTCAAGCAAAGGCGGTTGACTTTGACGACCTACTCTTACTTGCCTTGAAGATGCTGAAGGAGAACCCGCAAGTTGCTGACTACTATCAAACTCGCTTCCTGCATGTGTTGGTGGACGAGTATCAAGATGTCAACAGACCTCAACACGAGTTGACGCTGCTTTTGTCGGAAAAGCACCGCAACCTCTTCGTCATTGGCGACGACGACCAAAACATTTACTCGTGGCGGGGTTCGGATGTCCGGTTGATGCTTGAGTTGCCGAAACGCTTCCCTGACCTGCAAATCTTCACTTTGGAGCGAAACTACCGCTCCACCCAGACCATCTTGGACACCGCTTGGCATGTCATCCGTCACAACAAGCACCGCCACGAAAAAAGGCTGAAAGCAGTCCGAGAAAAAGGCGAACCTGTCGTGCTCTTCAGGGCGCAAGACGATCACGAAGAAGCAGCGTTCGTCTCAAGCGTCGTTAGCGAATGGGTTCGTGACGGTAAGTATCGCTACAGCGATTTCGCCGTCATCTACCGCATCAACGCCCAATCCCGTCCTTTTGAGGAAACTTTTTTGCGGTGGGGCATCCCTTATCGGGTCGTCGGCGCCCTTAGGTTCTATGAGCGCAAAGAGATCAAAGACATCCTTGCCTACCTACGAATTCTCGTCAACCCTGCCGATGAAGTGAGTTTGCTCCGAGTCATAAACTTGCCCCCGCGAGGCATCGGCGAGAGGACGATAGAACGGTTGAGGCAATTTGCTTCTCAGCGAAATGTCCCGATTTTGGATGCCATTTTGAGTGGCAGCGTTTTGTCGCTTCTGGACACACGGGCACGGCTGGCTGTTAGCGGTTTCGCCAACTTGGTGAAGTCGCTCAAGTCCAAAATGGAAACCATGACCCTGCCACAGTTCATCCAACACGCAGTTGAGGTTATCGGTTATGCAGACTTCCTCGTCCAAACAGAGGGGCAGTTAATGGCGCAGGAAAGGTTAGAAAACTTGGCTCAATTGGTCGCTGCTGCCGAGCGCTTGTTCCCGGAGGAACCCGCATCCCAAACTTTGCACCGCTTTCTGGAACAATTGGCGCTCTTGTCGCCACAAGATGAGGCGAACTGGCAAAGTGACGCTGTCACGCTCATCACCGCCCACAGCGCCAAAGGCTTGGAGTTTCCCGTCGTGTTCGTTGTTGGCTTGGAAGAAGGTTTGTTCCCCCACGCAAGGAGTTTAGATGACTCGTGGCAACTTGAGGAGGAACGGAGACTTTTCTATGTGGCGCTAACGCGAGCAAAAGACCGCGCTTTCCTGACATATGCACAGCGCAGGGGCTGGCTGACGGGAAAGTGGGGAGAAACGAGATACGCGCCAACAGAGCCTTCAAGGTTCCTGAACGAAGTGCCGCTCTCCCTTTTGGATGAATGGAGAGGTGTGCCGACACCGCAAGGCTTCCTGAAGATGAAGGAGCCAAGTGTTACGCCGAGCAAAAAGCCCGATGTCCGCGAAATCGTTAGAGGGCTTCCAGTCCGAAAGGCAAGCGAGTTAGTGGCGAAAGAGCAACAAATCGGAGAGTTGAAGAACCGATTGAGACTTGAAGATGTCCGAGTGGGCATGAAAGTCAGGCACCAGCAATTTGGGATTGGAACCATCGTCGCTGTTGAGCCCGACGAAAATTTGCCCATCGTTGTGGTCAGGTTTGATGACCGAGCCATTGGTGAGAAGAGACTGGCTCTTGACTTCGCCCCCTTAGAGCCCCTCTGAAAGGGTTTTTCGCTGACGGGGGAAACTGCTTATCAACAACTGTAAAGCCCTAACAACCCTGATTCTCGGCTGTCCAAAGAGGTGGGGAAACCCACAAAACAAAACGAGGGGGGTTGCAAAATGGAAGAACTCCGATTCGGTGTCGTCGGTTGTGGTGGACGGGGGGCAAGTGTCGCTCACCTGATGACGCAAATTTCGGGAGTTCACTTAGTCGCCGTTTGCGATGTTGATGAGGGACGGGCGAAAGAAGTCGGGGAGCAGTTGGGTGTCCCCTCCTTCCGCAATTTTGAGGAAATGTTGGCTCAAGTTGAAATGGACGCAGTCTACATCGCCACATCGGTGGAACATCACTTCAGCGTTGCGAGGAGGGCAATCCTTGAGGGCAAGCATGTCTTGCTTGAGAAAATGATGACCACATCGGCAGCAGAAGCATGGGAGTTAGTCCGACTCGCAGAAATGAGAGGGGTTTGCGGAGCCATTTCGTATCAGTTGCGGTTCTATCCCGTTTTTCAAAAGTGGCGCGAACTCGGGCTTGAAATGCAACCTCTGCTCATTATCTCAAGTCGCAACCCCGGGATAATGCCTCAACCTTATCTTCGCCCCGAACCTTGGGCTGGCATCGTTGATTTTTTGACCCACGACTTGGACTTGGTCTTGTGGGTTGCGGGCAAGGAACCAGAAAGCGTTTTTGCCACCGCAACGCGAAACGCGGTGACCCCAACCGACGCTATTGACACCCTTTGCGTTACCCTGAATTTTGGTGACTTCACAGGTTTGGTTTACGGAAGCATGGGGGGATGGGGTCTGCCTTCCACCCACGCAATCATCGGTCAGAAAGGAAATGCACGGATAGTCAGCAACGGAGTGGAGGTCAACAGGTGGACTTTTTCGCCGAGTGGAGGTTATGAGCGGGTGAACGATGTGATACCGACGGAGATTGTGAGGGCTGATACCACTGACAGGATGCTCCAGCATTTCTCAGCGTGGGTTCAGGGAGAAAGGGAAGCATATCCGCTCGCTACCTTTGAAGATGGGCTGAAAGTCATGCTCGTCCATGAGGCTATTTGGGAAGGTTGGCAATCAGGTCAAATTGTTTCGCTGGAATCGGTTAAGCGGAAACTGGGCAACGCCAGTATTTAGTCCTCAGTGCGCCTCTTCTCCCAATTCTTCTTCTAACTGTTGCATCAACCGGCGGAAGCGTTCAAGTTCGTTCCTTTCGCTTTCTTCGTCCTCCATGCTCAAATCCATCAACGACTCAATGACATTGCCAGTGATGTAGATGGGCGCTCCGGTCCTAAGTGCGAGTGCCAAAGCATCGCTGGGGCGGGAGTCTATCTCGTGGAGTTTGCCTTCGTGCTCAAGGTAGATGGTCGCATAGTAGGTGCTGTCAATCAGGTCGTGGATGACGACTTTCACCACGCGAACGCCGAGTTGTTCAAGCATGTTCCTCATCAGGTCATGGGTGAGAGGTCTGGGAGGCTTTTCTCCCCTCAACTCCAAGGCAATTGCCCACGCTTCAGCCTGTCCGATCCAGATGGGCAAAACTCGGTTGCTCTCCGGCTCCCGGAGGATCACAACCGGTCGGTTGAAAAGGTCTTGTGCGACCGTCTCCACTTTGACTTCCAACATAGCAAATCACCCTCGCTTTTGGTTTGCTCTTCCAACTGCCATTATGACAATCGTCAGCGAAAGACGCTACTTTAGGCGCTCCCTCAATTCTGGCGGGAGGGGGCGGAAAATTTCGTCCTCTCGCTGAATGCTTTTGAGGGCTTCGTTGAAACGCTTCCAACGCCTCCAAGCAATTACGAGGAGAACGGGGACGCAAGCCCAAAGGGCAGCCCTGAGCCACCACTGCTGCAAGCCCAAGATAGGAACCCAAAGCAAGCCCAACGCCACGAAAATTATCGCCGTCTCAACCCATTCGGCTCTGCTCATGTCTTTCATCTCCGTTCGGTATCTTGACGCTGCTGCCATTTTAGCACAAAAGTTGACGAGGTGGCTTGGCGCAAGGATTGAACCTACAGTTGTCAAGGCTTGACGAGGACACATGGGAAGATGCTGACCGGTCCGAGCAACCCCGATTCTTCCAATGGCGCTCCCTTGCGGTAATATTTCCATGTCGTGAATGTCAATCGCCCTGAAGGTCTCGGCTTGCCTTCAATGAACCACTGAGGGAAGTTTCTAAGGCGACCGTTCGGATGCCACTCGCAATCGTCGGGCAACTCTTCATCGCCGATGAGCCGGTTGACCCAAGTGTTGGTAACTCGGACCTCAAGCGTGTTCTTGCCAGCCTTGACAAATTTCGTGATATTCGCTCGGAACGGTGGTTTCCAGAAAACACCAACAAAAGCACCATTGACCCGAACTTCGGCGATGTGCCTGACCACTCCCAAATCAAGCACGATGATTTTGTCCTTGCCAACCCAATTGGCTGGCACTTCAAACTCTCGCACATAAGTTGCTGTGCCGGAGAAGTATTTGATGCCGGGGTTCGGGTGCTGCGACCAAGAAATCAGCCGTTCAAACTTCACCTTCTCTGGCGCGCCCCAGTTGGGCGGGAAACGAACTTCCCAGTTTTCGTCAAGGTTCAAGGGTTCTGGAACGGCTTTGACGGTAACCCTCTTCACCTTGCCAAAACGAGTCCCGATCTCGTATGTTCCGGGTCGGTATGCCAACAACTCCAATTGCCCCTTAGGGTTGACGCGCAGGTCAGCAGGGAAGTGGACAATCAGTTCAGAGCCTTTGGGGATCTCCAACACTTCCCCTTCAGTCACAACCTCCGTCCTCTCCTCGCCGTCAATTACATAGTCAACCCTCAACTGCTTGACAACGAAGGGAGCAGGGTCGCCGGCGATGGCGTTGCTTGCTTGAACGACTAACCTTCCCTCGCGCACCATCGCTTGCAACTGCTTGGTCACATCAACGCACCTGTTCGGGTCGTTCAAGACACCGTAAATTGCCCTTCGGATTTCAAGTTTTCGGGCAGGGGTTTTCTCTGGCAACCAAGCGTTTGCACCATCCCGTCGGACCGCAACAACTGGGTCAAACGGTTTTGTTGCTGGGCGAAACACTACGAAGACCGAACCGTAAGGTGGCAGCCTGAGTTGGACGACTGTTCGTCCTGCTCGTTCCCAGAAAGCGGGCGCTATTTCAGTCAAGCCCGTATCGGGATGCCAAATTTCTGGCACTTTGCCTCTCACTCGGAATGTGCACTCAACGACTTCCCACCTTTCCCTTTGATTGGAGACGAAGTAAATGTCAACGATGCCAACTTGTCGGTGAATCCAAGCGATTGAAGTGAACTCATCGCCCTTGAATTCAAAGTCCGGCTTGATGCCCTCAAGCCTTAGGACTTCTTCCAAAGACTTGCCCCAATAAACTTTGCCTTTGCCGTAATTTCTCACCGTCACGGTCTTCCCGTCCAAGTTGCCCCAAATTTCCTTAGCCAACCGTCGGACTTCCTCGTCACATTGCGGGTAATTCTGAAGGCTCGGCGAGCGATTTGGTTTTGGACCAACCACCACGAGACCTGCTTTGATGAGTTCTTGCAACTTCCGCAAAAGTTGAGGCGTCATTGCGTCTGTTTCTGGCAAAACCAAAAGGGCGTAACTCGTTCCACCTGGCAGAACCAACCGCCCGTTGCGAACAGTCGCCTTCATCAAAACCTCCGCAGGGCAGGCATCGTAATCGTAGCCTTTCGCTTTCAGGTCGGGTCTGTAAGGTGCTGAGTTTGGAGCATGTTCGCCGACAAAGAAGCAAATGTCAGCGACGAAAGTCCCTTGCTGCAGCAAATATTGGCAACGGGCAAGGTAATCCATCCAAGCCTTTGCGTTGTTCCACCAAGTTTGCGTGCGACCAAAATGAGAGCCCCAAGGTCCCATCGTCATCCCCGGCAGAACATTGAACCAAGGTTGATGGGCAGTTGTGTGGAAGATGAAACGGTTGATGCCTTCACAGAAGGCTCGGTCGCCCAAAGCCTTGAGCATGTAGGGATGGGTTCGCCAACGGCCTTCTTCAGGTCTGGCGGTGAAGGCTTCCGCACCGACAATCTGCCGACCGTAGACATGGGCTGCGGAAGCAGCGATTTTGCAGGTCCCTATTGCCCCACCACCGACCCAAAACTCGCCCATCGGGATGTCCGCTCGCCCACCGCAAACAAGGTCTTCAAAAGGTCCGTTGCCGTAAGGCTCTGTGGAGAAAAGCAATCCATGTTTTCGGCACAACTCTGCGAAATAGCCGTAGTAGTTTTCTGCGAACAAGTCGGCAATCGTGCGCCGGAAGTCCCAAAGGAACCGTTCGCTGATTTCCACACTCTCAACGACATAGCCCGCCAAGACCGGTAGGAAGGGCGTTAAGTCGTAACCCCTTCGCTTGCGAAACTCTTCTGGGAACTTAGGTGTCCAGTTCTGACAGCCGACTTCATAACTGTCAACGAGCACATTGTTGAAGACCTTGCCTGCAAGCGGTCCTGCTTCACGGAGCAGTGGGGCAATGGCATTTTGCCAGAAAGCGTCAAGTGCCTCTCGGCTCATCTTGTCAACTTCAAGCCCACGCCCTTCGGGTGTTGCGGGGTGGTTATCCTTGCCTGTCGGCGTGTGCCCGATACGCAAAATCGTCCAATCACCTTCAGGCACATCCCAAACAAGTCTCCCGTCAGGTTGCAAACGGTCAGTCAAGTTGATTATGCTTGCCCGCTTGATGACGCTTTCGGGCGGGACGGGTCTGTCCCTTGCTGGGACGATGTTATTGGCGCGGTTATAAGCAGCCTTCGCTCTCAGGTTTTCAATTCGCAATTCACCTTTGGGCGTCGGAAAAGCCAAAACGGCAATATCACGGTAATAGCCCGCCCGTGTTTCGGGTTGCGGCAATTTGCCCTCAAACTTCGTCGGTCCTTTCACTCTCACTTGGCTCGTCACGACTATTTGCATAGCGTGCTCGGGTTTGACCCAAGGACCGCCACTGCTTGACCAACCGGCACAGTTGTGAATGCAAACCTCCAAGCCGAGCCTCGCTGCTTCTCGGACAGCGTGTCGGAACAGAGCAAACCACTGAGGGCTGTAATACTTGACAGGACCTGAAGGGACGCCGACATCAACATGGAAAATTTGCACGCCGCCAACTCCGGCTTTCGCCAGTGCTTCCAAGTCAGCAGTAATGCCTTCTCTCGTCACATTATCGTTGACCCAATGCCACCAAGTGTGGGGGTGTGCTGAGGGAGGCGGTTGAAGGAACGATTTCCGCAACTTACCTACCACATCCTGAGATGCAGCCACCGAAGAAACCAGCACCGAGAAACTTACCGTCCAAAACCATCTCCATGACTTCACCATCCTCGCCACCTCCAACAACGCTTTGGTTTGCTGTCCAGAAAAAGTTTGAGTTGAAGCGTCGCCAATGGCAACCCTTGTGGACCCTTGACGCGAAAGCACGCTAAACTGAAAACTGTGCCAATAGTAACAGACAACGGAGGGGTCAGTAAACTGTGAAACGGCGAGAGTGGTTGAAAGGAATGGTGGCTTGGTTTGTGAGGGCTGAACTTGAAAACGCTGAGTTTGGACGGCAGGTTAACCGAACTCATTTGTGGGAGCGGCGCGGCGATGTCTTGTGGGGCTTTTGGAACATGTATCAGTTCCATGTCCTGCACGATCCCGATGACCTCAATTTTCCGTTCAAGGCTTGGTTCTTCGGTTGGGCAGTTGAAGATTGCAACCGAAACATTGAGGGCTTCAAAGGTTGTGACGCTATCTTCGTCGCCCGCAGCGAAGAACTTGAAAGAGGGTGGGAAGTTTGGTCGGGCGACGATAAGTGGGATGCGAGTATGAACCCTAAACTTTGGCGACCCATCTTCGCACCCACAGGGACTTATTTTGACGAGTGGCACAACGGTGACCCTTCGGTCATCAAAGTCGGCAAACGCTTCTTCATGGCTTACAGCGCCACCGGGCACAATAAAGACCGGAAGCCTTTCGGGCACCCTGAAGATAGAGATGGCAGTTTTTGCTGCATTATGGGTGCTGTTTCTGAGGATGGCATCTATTGGCGGCGTTCAACTGAACCTATCCTGGCGAACCCAAACGACTACGGAGCGCCGACTGTCCCTCAAGGCGATGCTCACCCTTACGGCTCCTAACATCGCCCGTCTTTGCTCTACGAGGATGGCAAATTCAAACTTTGGTTTGACTACTTCCATCCCGAATGGGGCGTGTGCATGGGCTATGCGGAGAACAACGGCGATTTTCTGAACCCCAAAGATTGGCGCATTTTGAGGGCTGGTGATGAACCTTGTCTGCGAGAATTCCCCAACCCAGATGTGGTAAAGATAAGCGACATTTACTTCGCCTTTGCCGACCCAAGCGGTTACGAACCTCACCCTTGGCGTGGGCGAAAAATTGTTGAAGCCGTCTCCCTTGACGGGCTTAATTGGCAAATTCTCGGCTATGTTGAGCCTGACCCTGACACTCCTGCAACTCATGTGCCTGAAGCCTTTGTTTGGCGGGAAGGGAAAGTGACATGGCTCTATGTTTTCTATGCGTGCCAAGCAGGTGGTGAGCCTTACGATTACCGATACAAGCGCATCAGGGTGATGAGGCGGAAGGTCACGGAAGAAGAATTGCGACAATATCGCAAACTCCTTCAAAATCGCCGATGAGTGCTAAGCGTCTCACCACCCCATTGCTACCGATCAAGCGTGAGCGATGAGTAAGTGACCAACAGAGTTAGGGTGGACGGGTTCAGGACAGAACATATCGGCTGGTCTGTAACGCAACTGCTCTTGGAACAATTCATGCAATGGAACGAAAATCGCCCTGAACTCATCCGCCAACTTCCGAACAACCGTCCTGTATTCGTCCAACGCCCGCAAGACTTTCGTTCGCCATGAATCCGTCTCTGTGTCCGCGCTGATGTAAAAGGGCTCCATCAGCACCAACCGTGCCGTCGTGCGTTCCTTCGTTAGCGATAGGCACTCGCGGTAAAGTTGCTCGTAACGGTTGGGCGGGACGGCAGTTGGTTCGTTCCGCAGGGTGCGGTGGACATCGTTGATGCCGATAAGGATTGAGACCCAATCGGGTTTGAGCACCAAAACATCGTCATGCCATCGTTCCCGCAGGTCGGCGACGGTGTTGCCGCTGATGCCCTTGTTGACAATAGTGACTTTCAAAGCGGGGTAGCGAATGGCGATGAGGTCGGCGATGAACTTCACATAACCGTTGCCTAAAGGCGCTGCGACATCGCGCCGACCACAATCAGTAATGCTGTCACCGATGAAAACAACCGTTTGACCATCCTGAATTAAAAACGACATCCCTGCCACCTCCTACATCATCGTTTCGCTCAGATTGCAAAGTCTAAAGCGGGGAACTTTATGGGCTACGCCTTGCGCACCAATAGACGGCGTTGCGGATGATTTTGAGGACTCGTTCATCTTTCATTGTTGGCGAAGTTTCATGTCCTGAGCGGAAGTAAAAAACCCGCCCCTTGCCGACGCTCCATGTCAGTCCACTTCGGAACCAGTGTCCTGAGCCGAAGGTTGAGATGAACACGACGGTTTCAGGTTCGGCGACTTGGAACGGCTCAGCGTAATACTCTTCATCAGGCAAAGTGAAGTGGGTGATGCCTTTCGCAATCGGGTGGTTAGGGGCAACGACCCAAATGTGCTCCTCGCGACCGTGTCCGACGCCACCAAGATGACCAGGAGAATTGATGAGCCGTTGGAAGGGTTTTGCGTAGTGCGATGAGTGGAGAGCGATAAAGCCCATCCCTTCATCCTTCACCCGCTTGACAATCCTCTCAACGATGTCATCCCTGACCTCGCCGTGTCGGACATGTCCCCACCAAATCAAAACATCGCACCGCTGCAATTTCTCGGGCGGCAAGCCTTGTTCGGGGTCATTCAAACTCACCGCTTCCGCTCGGATGTTAGGGTCTTTGTTCAGGAAAGCAGCAATGACACCGTTGTGACCTTCTGGGTAGTGTTCTTTTGGCTCGGTTCGCTCCGACCAAGCGAGGACATAAATGGGCTTCTTGCCCCGTTGTTGGGCAACGCCTAAACTTGTCGCCGCTGCTGTGAGCAACAACCCCTTCCCCAAATTCAGCCACTCTCGCCTTCGCATCCTTCAAAACCTCCTTTCAGTTTTTAGCTTCTTTCAATCGCACAACTCCACTGTGCCCCAAAGGTGGGGCGAATGCAAAAACACTCCATTCTTTTTGACGATGCCAATAGACCTCTCGGTCGCAGTGCTTGCCTCGCACCGTCAAGTTGATGTTCAGACCGATTTTAGCACCGACTTGAGGCTTGAAGGAAACTTGCTGGCAGGAGAAACTCAACGATGTAACCGCCTTCTATCTTCTGCGCTGCTCCTTCAATGGGTAGGTCATAGCGGGTTTCAGGGATTTCGTTCCCTCGCTTCCATTGACCGGCGTAGACTTGCCCCTCGTCAATCAATGGCACAAACCAAAACTGGTGGTCGCCGGGCTCAAAGGAACGGGGTCGCTTGTCGTTTTTGGTGTCAATGAACAACTCAAGGCAATCGCCCATCCAAAAATTATGTGGGTCGGTTACCTTGACGATTGAGTCACGGACTTCAGCGGCTACATAGAGCCCTTCAGGTGACCAAGCCAAGTAAATTCGGGCGTTAACCTCACCGAAAGTTGAACGAAGCAACCAGAAGGGCAGAAGAAACTTAACTTTCTGAAGCCTTTTTCAAGACTTCACCGTCTCCAAGGCTTCAGCCGAGCAAGCGTTCAATTTCCTCTTTGTGACGGGTCTCATCTTCAGCGAACATCTCCAAAGTTGCCTTCAACCCGATGTCACCGACTGCTTCCGCTTGCTGCGCCCTTTCTTTGTATCCAGCGATTGCTTCCAGTTCAAATTTGAGGGCATCTTGGAGAACATCGCGCCAATCGTAAACTTCTGATGGCGCTTCCAACTCAACTTTAGGCACGCCACCCAGAGCGACAATTTTGTCAGCAAGGTAAGTCGCATGCTTCACTTCATCCATAACTTCCTTCCTCAACAACTCTCGGACCTCGTGACCTCCAAGCCCTTTGAGGACAGCGGAGTGACGGATGTATCGGATGATGGTGTTCAACTCGGCGTTCATGTCCTTATTGAGCCCCTCAATCAGTTCCCTGAGTTTCTCTTCCATGTCACAACCCTCCTTTTCGTTTCACTCCGTCCAATGCACTTAAACTTTGGCGGCTTTAATTTTAGCAACAAACTTTTCGGTTCGCTACCAAATGTAAACCTGACCACCCAATCGTTTGAAGGTCAAAAGTGCTGCTGCCGAGACGACGACCATGAAGGTGGTGACGGCGAAGGAAAGTTCAATGTTGCCTCCAGACATGTTCAAGAAGGCTAAAACGGGCAAAACCTTCCCCACATCCGTCCCGGCAACAATTAGCACTGGTGCAAACTCGCCCATTGCCCTCGCCCAAGCCAAAACCGCACCTGCAAGTAGACCGTTTTTAGCAAGGGGCAAAGTTATGCGGAAGAAAGCGTAAACTGGAGATGCCCCTAAACTTCTGGCAACTTGCTCAAACCTCGGGTTGACTTGGTCAAAGGCTGCTTTGAAAACTCTAATCCCGAGAGCAGAAGCAACTGCAAATTGGGCAACGATAATTCCTTGCGGGGTGTAAAGGACGCCGATGGTCTCGTTCAGCCACCTTCCGATACTCGTTTGCCCGAAGATGGCAACAAGTGTCAAGCCAACGACAAGGGGCGGGATGATGATGAGCAAGTCAACGATTGTGTCAACGACAATGGCAAACCGAACTGGGTAGCGGGAAAGGGCATAAGCGGTCGGTGCACCTATCAAGACGACGAAAAAGGTTGTGATGGTAGCGGTTATGACACTTAACTTGAAGGCATGCCAAAGTTCCGCCCTTGCCAAAGGGTCTCGCCATAAGGTCACGATTGCTGGCACTTCCTCAACAGCCCTGAAAGGCAAAATTGCATCCATCCAAAGCAGTGAAAGGACAAAGCCCAAATAGACGAACATGCCCGCAAACACGAGCGCACGGAACCAAAATTCCGTCCAACCGGAGCGCTTCGTCGCTACCATTTCCCTCACCTTCTGGCTTCACTGCAAGGAGTAGTGTCCGTCAGAAAGTAGGAACGCCGACAGCAGCAAGTTTTGTTCCCGATTGGGGCGATTTTCGGTTTAGTCCCTGATAATGACATCGCTTGTGGGAAAGAGCAAGCGTAGCAAAATCCAGAAGGTGAGGTTAGTCGTCCCACCGACGACCAGCCCGTAAGCGAAAGGCTTCGCTTTTTGGAAGACCGAAAATCCACCGTATCGCAACACAACCGCTTTGAGCGCCCAACCCAAGAGGACGGAAAGCCAATACCTGTCAAGTGGCCAACCAAACCATGTTATGAAGCCGATGGGATGGAGGGGGAAACCGACGAAACTAAGTCTGAGTTTGATGAGAAGCCAACATGTCGCTGCACCGATGATGAACCCCCACCAGTGATGAGGCGTCAACGGTCGTGAGGTCGTGAGATATTGACCGATAAGGTTTGCCGTGTTCAGCGACGAGGTTTGAGCCCACCAACTTAACTTGGGGACGCTGTAACTGTAAATCACTGTCGGGAAAGTCACATGACAAACAATCATCGCAACGAAAACGGCAACCAAAATCCAACCTGCCGTAGTTAATCGCCCCAAACCACACAGCGAACCGAGTTTGAGGGAATTGACAAAGTAGCCGGTAGCCATTGTCGCTGTGCTCCTCAATTGAGCCCAACTCATCGCCGTCAAAAGGACAATGTTGCGAGCGCCGATTCGGTTCTTGCCAAAAGCGTCAAATATCACCTGATAAACTCGGAAGGGCGGCGAGTAGATGTAAACACCCGCTTCAGCAACCACACGGGCAACGACAAGTCCTGTGACCAAAAGCCCTAATAGTAGCATGATGGTCCAACTGAGGTTGACATTCGCCACCCATTTCGCCCAAGCAAGTAATCCTGCGAAAACAACTATTGTGCCCAGTAGTGCTTTCGCTTCAGTGGGGGCATTGAGATGGGTTGAATTTTCCATCCTTCTCGCAAAGAAAGTGACGACTTTTGCCAACAACCTCAAAGTCGCCACGAATGTCTCTTTCAAGTAGCCTCGGGCAACCCAAAGCAAAGACGCTGCCATCACGAGGTAAGCAGCCACCGATTGGAAAGTCAGGAACTCAGCGTGATACATGTCCATTCCCATAGCCATTCGAGCAGCAACTTCACTGCGGCGAATGAACGGGAAAAGCCAAAGGCTCAAACCCACCTCGCTTGAGAGCAAGTAAGCAATGCCAACCATTTCAGGGTAGTAGTGGAGTTCCAAGTTGTTGAAAGCGGTGAGCGGTCCTGAGGGGAACAGGATACCAGAGTTCCGTTGAGGCTGCGGGTCTGGAATTGAGGGAAAGTAAAGGTGCAAAGCACGAAGGGCGTAAGGGAGAGCAGCAGCGATGAAACCCAACCAGAAAAGCGGGGAGCGGAAAAGGAAAGTTGGGCACGGGCGTTCATCCGACCCCGAAAGTTCTAAGGGCACTTGGGTGAGTGGGTAAAGCAACCGTTCGTGCTCTTCCCATTGTCGGGAGAAAATTAGGCAAAGGAAAAGGGACAATGCGTATATGCCCAAAAGGTAAGGCGTCCAAACAAGCAACGGGACAAGCCACTCAGATAGAGGCAATCGCGCTCCCTCAGGCATCCCCTCATAAGCCCAGAGGATTGCCGGGTCGCGAAAGTTCAAGGAAGGCACAAGATATGGCTGTAAGTGTGGAGTGAAGGCGTTAAACCACTGACTTTGTGGTGAACTGTAGTAAACCAAGCCGAGTAAGTTCAAGTAAAAGTGGTTGGCAAACTCTTGTCCTGAGACAGCAGCGATGGAACTGAGGATTGCAAAGACGAAAAGCAACTCGGTGCGAGATAAAGCGAGTGATGGAGAGAAGAACCTTAGCCCAGCATTGATGAGGACGATGAGCAGGAAAAGTGGGACGACGCTGCGGGGCAGATAACCCGTCCCCATGATTTCATATCGCGTCAAGGAAGACCAACCACTGGCAGCAGTGAAGGCGGCAACTAAAATCAAAGTGAACGCAATGGCACTCCAGCGAACTTTTTGAACAGTTGGGGCTGCTATTGTTACCAAAGAAGCCGCTACAGCATTATGAGCCTTCATCGGCGTCTCCCATCCCCTGCTTCGCATTCGACCGTTCGGCGAGACGGCTCTTGTCAGCACTGCGACATCTTCGCTTCGCAATTGTCAGCAATTTCAGTCCTCAGGTGCGTAGAACCAAGCACTGCAGTTGGCATATTGTGCGCCGCGGCGAGGCGACTGCCAACAGACACCCATCAAACTTTGCTGCCAATACTCAGGCGGTGCTTTATACCACTTCACATGCCCATCAACGAGGGTGTGATTTTCACCACCAAAATGCCGGCGACGACCATGCATGTAGTTGGGTTCAGATGTGTAGTTGGTCGGATGGTATCGGTCGTCGCGACCGAAGACCTCAGCGAGGAGACCATATTGAGGCGCAAGCAAAACTGCACTTGCAGGAGTTCCAATGCGAGCAAGGGAGTAAAAGACCATAGTTCTTGGGTCAGTGGGACTCGTCCCTCTTCCCCTCGGACAAATGTAGCCGTTTGGACCATAACTGAACAAGGGGCGTGAACCAGCAGGTCCACGCGCCGCTTCAAATTGAGGGTCTTCTGCAGGCTTTGAGTGGCTGGGACAAACGAACACCGAACGAGGGTCACTTTTCATGTTCTGAAGGTTCGCAGCAGTCGCTCCAGCGCGGATGTAAGGTTCAACGAGGTTTTGCCAGTTGATCCGAACAATTCCAGAGGGCGTTGGAGTGTTGTAGTCGGCTGGCGGGAAAACCTCATCGTAGTCCTGAATGTATTGCTGGAAACCCAACCCGATTTGCTTTTGGTTAGACATACAAGTTGTCTGGCGAGCCTTCTCGCGGGCGTGACTGAACACGGGGAACAGAATCGCCGCCAGAATGGCAATTATCGCTATCACCACGAGCAACTCAATGAGGGTGAAACCGACACGAATTCGCTTCCGACATCGCTTCATCTTTCATCCCTCCCATCGCATGTGTTTTTGCTCCCGAAAAAATTTTTGTTGCACTTCCACTCCATAGGGCAAGACACAATCGTGACAAAAGTTGAACTATTTTGACTTCCAAAGAGGCTTAGCGACGCTTGTGGGTATGGCTCTGCGAGGTCTTTTCTTGCTCCTAACTTGAGCCCTAACTTGAGACGGGGATTGCCCATACAGACGCCGAAATTGGCGAATGAAATAGGTCAAGTGCCTGTAGCCGACGAGGAAAGCAATGTCAGCGATGCTCAAGTCAGTTGTCTCCACAAGTTGCTTTGCCAAACTTAGTCGCAGTTTTGTCAAGTAACCGACAGGGGTCGTGTTCAGGTGGAATTTGAAAAGGCGGCAAAGGTAGGCAGGGCTGACGCCGCAATATCGGGCTAACCTAACGAGGTGAAACGGTCGTTCAAAAGCGTGGTGCATCCACTTCAACGCCCTCTGTAGAGGTAGGGGCAAATTTTGCCATTGGGGTGGAAACAAATTGTCCAGTTGCGCTTGAAACGGTAAGGCATTAGTTTGAAGCAGCATGCTGAAAAACGCCAGTAAAATTCCTTTCCCTGCCAATCGTTGGGTGGGCGAAGGTGGAAACAAATCCATCCACATGCAACAAAGGTCCCAAAGGTTGGGATTGAGAACCGCATAGTGGCTGCTTTTTAGATGTGCAGTTGGACTCAAACGACAGCGATGAATGAGTGCTCCGAAAGTGAACACGCTAACCGATAGGACATCGCATGGGCTTACCTTTTCACTGATGGCAGTGTGAGCGACATAGGGAGTGTTGGCTGGAATAAAAACTCCAGTTCCTGCGGGTAAGTTGAACCACTGTCCGTTGAGAATCATCTGGCTGTTGCCTGAGACGACGAAGGCGAACAAGGGATAAGGGTTCCGCCAAGGCTTTGAGAGCATTCCCTCAATGGAAGGTATGGTCGCATTTGGTGGCATCGGTTGGGGTGTTGGTAGAAAGAGCATCACGCCAACGCTGTCCAAACGGGGCAGTATATGGCGCTCAATAACTTGAGCAATCCCTTCCCAACTGCTTTCCTCACTTACCCAAGGAAGTGTCGGGATAAAGGCTTGTTGCTCTTTCATCAAGTTGTTCCCGCCCTTCCATGAGTTCGTTGCTTCGTCACAAATTTGTCAAACGACTTTGGGAGGGACAGGCATAAAGCCTTATCCCTCCCACAAGTGTTATCCCACACCTCGCCCCTTTACGGTCTTCGTGTGATTGGGTAGTTGTATTGAGCGTCTTCGGGACCGTAGTTGAAGAAGTTAGCCCATGTCATGTTGGTAAACTTCATCGCTTTCGCGTGTCCATCAGCGAACAGGAAGTTGTTGGTCTCGTTGTGCCAGTGAGTTCGGTCAAACTGCTTGTTCTCAAACCAAGTGACATCAAGTGTCCAGAAAACTAAAGTGTTGCCCCACATCATCCAAGGGTTGGCGCTGTCCCAGAACATGGCAAGTTGAGTGGGTTGTTCAACAAGGCTGAAATCGCTACGAAAGCCCAAGGGGTCATAACCTGGCAGGTCGCTACTGTAAACCCGATAGTTGTATGAGTAGTCAACCCTGTAGGCAACTTGAGGACAATCGTTAGGGTCATTGAGCATCGGGTCGTTAGCATCGGGCGTGAGGTCATTAACCCAAACATGACGACCGCTTGGGCATTGAAAGAGTTGTATGTTCTTCATGTAAGGCTGTAAAGAGTTGCCAACCCACCCTGGACGGAAAACTTGACCGATGATAACCGGGCAAACACTTGGTGCCGTTGAATAAGGGAAGTAAGGTGTGTGGTCCTCAATGTAACTGCGAAGGGCAGTGCCGATTTGCCTCAAGTTGGAGAGACAGGACGATTGGCGCGATTTTTCTCGAACGCGAGAATAGACGGGGAACAAAATGGCTGCCAGCACGGCAATGATAGCAATCACGACCAAAAGTTCAATCAGGGTGAAGCCTCTTTTTTGCCTACTTTTCAGCATCATGTCGTTTCCCTCCTTTTCGCTTGTTTTACCGTCTCAACAAAGGTCGGCTATGGGCGTTGCAGTGCCGACCAATTGTATCTTGGGTCAGCCTGAGAGACATTGAAGAAGTTGGACCAAGTCATTTGCCCAACCTTGCCAGCCTTGACATGCCCGTCAGCATACAAATAGTCGCTCATCCCGTTATGCCAGTGGGTTGACCACCAACCTGCCCGGACACGGAAGTTGCCTGCCTCGTAAAAGGAGACAAAGTGGCTCCAGAAGCGGTGGGTGCTAATGCTGGTGCTGTTGTAAATCCAGAGGAAGGAATTGTCCCAAAAGACTGCTAACCTCGCTGGTTCCTGAATGTTGGCAAGCCTCCCGCTGAAGCCAGGGGTCAAGCCGACACCGGGATCGTCAAGGATGACATAGTTGAAGGCGTAGTTACAAAGATATTGAGGCGGCATCCGACATGCATAATTGGCAGCGTTAGAGCCTGGGCGTTTCGGTCCTTTCTCACAAAGGAAAACTTCCAAGTTTTTGACATAGGGAATGAATAGGTTGGTCACGAACGCGCGCCAATGCATCTTCGCAAGGACATCTGGTGGACAAGCGACATTCTCATAAGAGTGTCTCGGGAAAGTTTCGTCGTAGTCGTCAACATAAAGTCCCATCGCCTGTCCAACTTGCTTTAGGTTAGAAATACACGCTGCTTGTTGAGCCTTGTCACGGGCTCGGCTAAACACGGGGAACAGAATTGCTGCTAGGATCGCGATTATCGCGATCACTACCAGCAACTCAATGAGGGTGAAACCCAAATGACTAACCTTTACAACCTTCATGGCATCATCCCTCCTTGCGCCTTTTATTTCACAACGGCTGGCATTACTTCAGCGCCGCAGGAGCCGCGCACCAAAAGTTCAGGCACGATGGTCTCTTGCTGTGGCTCCTTTGCATCCCCTTTTATGCGGTTCAGGAGAAATTGAACCGCCAATTGACTTAAAGCCTCCACCGGAACAAAAACAGTTGTCAAGGGAGGGTCAAGATACTCGCCATCCTCAATTCCATCAAAACCGATGAGGGCTACATCCTCGGGAATACGAAGTCCAAGGTCCTTCAAGCCGCGATACGCCCCAATCGCAATGAGGTCATTGTAGCAAACGACGGCTGTGGGACGAGGTTTCAGAGTCAAGAAAGACTGGACGGCGAGCCTACCTGCCATGCGGGTGTGACCATCGCTTGTTATCAAAATCGGCTCAGGTAAACCTTTCTCCCTCAAAGCCTTCGCGACACCGACAAGTTTTGGGTGGTCTGGGTTCATGCCCCACGGAGGTGCAATGTAGCCAATCTGCTTATGCCCAAGTTCAATGAGGTGTTTCGTCGCTTGGTATGTCCCTGCCTCACGGTCTATGGCGACATAATCCGTCCCGTCTTTGGTGTAGTATCCAATCACTACGATAGGGATGCGGGACTTGACTTTCTTGGGAAGCGGGACGGTATAACCTTCAGCGGGGTAGCGACTTGCCCAAACCAAAATTCCGTCAACTCGTTGATTGCTCAAAAGTTCAAGGTTGCTTCGGTCGTCAACATTGATGCCATCGCGATTTGTGCAAAGGAGAAGTTGATAACCCGCTTGCCTAACCTCCCTCTCAATTTCGTCTGCAAGCCGAGCAAAATAAGGGTTTGCGACTTCGTAGATTATCAAGCCAATCGTTTCCGTTTTTCCCTTAGCAAGGGAACGAGCAAGGTAGTTGGGGCGGTAGCCAAGTTCCTCTGCTGCCTTGAGGATGCGCTGGCGGGTCTCCTCGGATACGAAGCAATCGGGGCGATTATTGAGCACTGCTGAAACTGTTGACAGCGCTACACCTGCTCGCTTTGCGACATCAGCCAAAGTAGGCATTCCATACCCTCCCATCCAAATATGAAACGCTTCATATGAGCCGTTTCATATTATGGCGAAAATGGTGGCTTTCGTCAAGAGAGGAAAGGCTTCCAGTTTGACCACATTTTCCCGCCATTTTTCGCGATTTTTAAAATCGCCCCAACGGCGGGAAAGGCTAAAGGGGAAAGGGGATTATAGGCTAAGAGGACTTAGCGAATAGTGACCTGGCAAATAGTTTTTCTGGAGGGCTGCGCTCCTGCGCTGCCGTCTAAATTTTCTCCAGATTTGGGAGGGCGAGGCTCTTGCCGAGCCGAAAACGACAGCGAATGGCAAATAGCGAGAGTAGCGTTGGGGCTTATCCCCTGACCTCTCACTTTTTGTTCGCGGCTGATGTCGCTCCTACAATCATCGTCGTTACCGACTGTAGGAGCCCCGTAAGGGGCGAACTTCTTTTGCCGAAAAAATCTACGCATTACGCTTCACACATTACGCTCAACTCTCAACCCTCAACGCTCAACCCATCACAACCCGCAACCCTCAACTCGCAACTCACAACGCGCAACTCGCTCATGGCTCCCGCTCATAGTAGCCGTGATAGTAGTAATAGTCGCGGTAGTAATCGTAGCCTCGCTTTCGTGATGCCTTGTTGATGACCACACCCAACAATTTTGCTTGAGCCAATTCCAATTGCTCTTTGACCTCTTGAACTGCCGACCTGCTCACATGCCCAAGTTCAACGACCAACAAAACTCCATCCGTCATCGGAGCCAAAATGCTTGGGTCAGTGACTGCCATCATCGGTGGCGTGTCAATGAGAACGATGTCAAACCGTTCCTTCAACCTTTGCAGCAAATGTTGCATCGCTTCTGAACTGAACAATTCCGCTGGAGTGGCAGCATCGCTTTCTTTAGGCAAAACACCT
>Ga0071330_1121024_pt1 | contig 31751 bp, 26 predicted proteins | sample GBScel77sediment_FD_63802 | JGI IMG/M metagenome (GOLD analysis project Ga0071330, IMG submission 63802) | Hot spring sediment microbial communities from Great Boiling Spring, Nevada - Cellulolytic enrichment Sediment 77C v2 (version 2) | ecosystem: Environmental > Aquatic > Thermal springs >...
GCGCTTACGCGCCAAGCGTCGGCCTGCGCCGACTCTATACCTTAGTGCCAGGTTTGAACTGTAGTCTAACCGCCTGATAGTTTCCCCAAAAGAGGCCCAGGGAACGGAACTCCTTAGCAAGGGTAAGGCTCTTACACGCCCACCATATGTGGGAGCCAAGACATTGGCGGACCCTTAGTCTACAGGGGAAAGAAAAAGGGCAGCCCCATGGGAATCTTAAGGGCTGCCCCCAATCGGCAATTTAATACCCAAAAGTTAAAAGGCAAAGCCCAAAATCTGGACGGCTTTGGTCCCAAGGGAGATGAAGGGATGGGGATATAGACCAATGATGAAAACCGCAATCAAGCTTGCCACTACAACCCACTTCAGCGTAGGCTCAACCGCAATCGGCCTCTCCTCCCCAGGAAGGAAGAACATTTGCCTTACCACGTTAAGATAGTAGAAAGCCGAAATCACGCTGTTTATTATCCCCACCAAAGCCAGAACGTAAAACTGCACCTGAATAGCCGCACCAAACACGAAGAATTTCCCTACGAACCCTCCAGTTCCCGGTATCCCAATGAGGGAAAGGAGGAAGACAATCATCGCCCCAGCCAGGAGGGGTTCCCGCTTCACCAAACCAGCGTAATCGGCAATGCGGTTGGAGCCGGTGGCCCTCTCCACCGCTATGACCACAGCGAAAGCTCCAAGGTTGGTGAAGAGGTAGGCCAAAAGGTATATGAGCACACCGTTCAGCCCGGTGAAGTTGCTGGTCACCCCGCTTACCAGGCAGACAAGGCCTATGAGTATGTAGCCAGCATGGGCGATGCTGGAGTAAGCTAACATCCTCTTGATGTTCTCCTGCCTGAGGGCAACCAGGTTACCAAGGGTCATGGTTACCATGGAAATTCCAGCCAGGACTGCAACCCACTCAGGCTGGAAGCGGGAAAGGGCAGTGATGAAGACCCTGGTGAGCACGGCAAAGCCTGCAGCCTTCGGCCCTACCGAGAGGAAAGCCGTAACCGGTGTAGGCGCTCCTTCGTAGGTATCGGGGGACCACTGGTGGAAGGGGACAAGGGCTATCTTGAAGCCGAAGCCGGCTAAGAGGAGGACTATGGCCGGGAAAGCTAACCAGCTGGTAGCACCACTGCTTACCAAGGCCGGCCCTATCTTCATTAAGTCCAAGGTCCCAGTAACCCCGTAGAGGAGCGATATCCCGTAGAGCATCAGGGCCGAGGCAGTGACCCCGTAGAGGAAATACTTTATGGCCGCCTCGCTGGACTTGCCCTCCTCCCGCAGGTAGCCCACAAGTATGTAAGAGGTGAGGCTTAGGAACTCAAAGGCCAAGTAGAGCATGAGGAGGTTCACAGCCCCTACCACCAGCATTATGGCCAAGGTTACCAGGAGCAAGAAAGCGTAGAATTCCCCACGGTAAGGGGTATGGCCTTCCAAGTAACGGTAGGAGGAGAGGAGGACAAGGCCTGTGCCAATCAGGGCCAGACCCTTAAAGAAGAAGGCAAACTGGTCTGAAGCCAGCATCCCTAACAAGGGCAGGGCTGAAACTTTGCCGAAGCCCAGAAGTAAGAACAAGGAGAGGATTACGAAAGCCACAGCCAAGCCCAGAATCGTGGCCTCCTTGTCCTCCCCTACCCTCCTCCAGGCCATGTCCAAGGCCAGGATGACTAAAGCTCCCAGTAAGAGGCACAACTCCGGTGCAAAAGCCTGAATGACTTCTCCAGCGCTCAAGGCCAACCTCCTTATAGCCTGCCCATCAAGGCAGTTGTAGCTGTGTTGATTATGTTAAGAAGCGGGGCAGGGTAGAAGCCCAGCCCTACCATGAACAGAAGCAGAGGCCACATCGTCACCTTCTCAAAGGCCTCCATATCGGTAAGGTGCCCCCACTTCTCCTCGTTGAAGGGACCGAGGAACATGAACTGCACCACTTTCCAGAGTATGTATCCAGCCGTGGCTACTACTCCCAGGACACCGAAAGCCGCAATGTAAGGGATGATGTGGAAAGCACCGCGGAAGACCAGGAATTCTCCCCAGAAGCCGGCCAGCCCAGGTAGCCCAAGCGAGGCAAGGCCAGTGACCATAACAACGCCATAGTAGTAAGGCAGCTTAGCCCCAAGCCCGCCGAAAACCTTCAAATCCCTGGTATGAGCTCGCTCGTAAATCATCCCCACCAGGAAGAAGAGGCCCCCCGTGATGACGCCGTGGTTGAACATCTGCATTGTCGCGCCGTTCAGGGCTATGGCCGCGCTTTCCTTGAAGGCTGGATGATTGAAGTTGAGGCTGGCAGCAGCGGCAGCAATCCCCAAGACCACATAGCCCATGTGCGCTACAGAGGAGTAAGCGATGAGGCGCTTCAGGTCCCACTGGGCCATACACACGAAGGCTCCGTAAACTATGCTTATCAGCCCGAGGACGGCTACTATTGGGGCATAGAAGCGGAAGGGCTCAGGGAATATGGGCAGGACTATCCGGAGCAAACCGTAGCACCCAAGCTTCAGCAAGATGCCGGCCAGGATGACGCTACCGGCCGTAGGAGCTTCAGTGTGGGCATCGGGGAGCCAGGTGTGGAAGGGGAAGCTTGGGACCTTTATGGCGAAGGCGACGAAGAAGGCCCAGAAGGCCAAGCTCGCCAACGTGAAGTTATCGGCGAAGGGGTGGACTTCGGCGGCTTTGAGGATGTCAAAGCTCCCGGTGGTGAAGTAAATCCCAAGGATGGCCAGGAGCATGAACACGCTTCCAGCCAGAGTGTAGAGGAAGAACTTTATGGCTGCATACTCCCGATTCTCACTACCCCAAACCCCAATGAGTAGGTACATGGGAACAAGGCCGATTTCCCAGAAGACGTAGAACAAAACGAAGTCCAGAGCCACAAACACCCCGTACATCCCGGTCTGAAGCAGGAGGAAGAGAAAGTAGTATTCCTTGACCCGCTCGTGGATGGTGTAGGCGGAGTAGAAGTAGGCAAGGGTTGAAAGGAGAGAGGTCAGGAAGACCATTGGGACGCTTATCCCGTCAACGCCCACGTGGTACCAGACGTTTATGGCCGGAATCCAGATGTGGCGTTCCACAAACTGAATTCCACCCTCGCTCTGGTTGTAAGCAAACCAAAGGTAAGCGGAAAGAGCTAAGGGTATAAGGCTTACGGCAATAGCAAAGCGCCTTATGAGGTTAACGTTCTCCTTTGGGAAGAAGAGGATTATGAGCGCTCCGATTACCGGGGTAAAGGTTATGATAGACAGTATCGGGAAACCCATCGCTCAAGCCTCCTTCCGGTAAGATTTCATCTGGCAAGGTAAAATCCGAGCAGCATAAGCACCGTTAAAGCCGCCGCCAAAAGGTAATTCTGCGCCTTACCGGTCTGGGTAAGACGCAAAACACCACCAAGCGCTGAGGTAACTTTCCCCAGACCGTTCACAATTCCGTCCACAACCTTGAGGTCAAATAGCCCTCCAACCTCCGAAAGCTTCCTGCCCAGCTTGCCAACCCCATCAACAATGGGGTCAATTATCCAGCGGTCATCAAACTTGAAGAAGGTCTCAGAGAGCCAAAGGGCAAAGCGGATGACCGTGGCCTGGTAGAATTCGTCAATGTAGTATTTGTTCTTGAGGACAGTATAAATCGGGCCCAGGGAGATAGAGAGAGGGTCAGGCTCGCCGGCTTTGAGGGGTTCGCGCCCGTATACAACCCAGGCCAAGGCCAGGCCGGATAGCCCCATCAGAACCGATAGACCCATAACTCCGAAGTTCAAAGGCGTGGCCGGGAATTCCTCACCTACAAGGTGATGGAATGGGTTGTTGAGGAGCGGCCCAAGGACTGGAAATTCGTGCGGGACCCCTGCAAAGCCCAAGAAGGTGGAGAAGAAGGCAAGGATGATGAGAGGTATGGTCATGACCCAAGGGGTTTCGTGGGCTTCTTCGGCATGATGGCTGCGAGGTTCACCAGCAAAGGTGAGGAAGACCTGCCGGCCCATGTAGAAAGCAGTCAGGAAAGCGGCTGCGGTCCCCAAAATCCACACAAAGCCAGGCCAAGAGATGAACCCTACCTCCGAAGCGTGGTGGAAAGCATGGCCCAGAATCTCATCCTTGCTCCAGAAGCCAGCCCACGGTGGGATTCCAGCCAGAGCCAATGTCCCCATGAGGAAAGTCCAGAAAGTGATGGGCATCCTCTGGCGGAGCCCTCCCATCTTCATCATGTCCATCTCGTGGTGAGTGCCGATTATTACCGAACCGGAGCCGAGGAACAGGAGGGCCTTGAAGAAGGCGTGGGTCACAAGGTGGAATACGGCTGCCACGTAGGCTCCCACCCCCAAAGCAGCAATCATGTAACCAAGCTGGCTTATGGTTGAATAGGCCAGAACACGCTTGATGTCATTCTGAGCTATGGCTATGGTTGAGGCGAAGAAAGCGGTAAAGGCCCCGATGAAAGCCACAAGCCCCAACTGTGGCCCGTGCTCCACTACGGAGAACAGAGGGAAGGAGCGGGCCACAAGGTAAACCCCTGCCGCCACCATGGTAGCAGCGTGGATTAAGGCGCTGACCGGGGTCGGGCCTTCCATAGCATCGGGTAGCCAGACGTGCAAGGGGAACTGAGCGCTCTTGCCCACCGCCCCACCGAAGAGCAGTATCGCTATGACTGTAGCTACGGGCAGTTCCCCTACCAAAGGCAAGGTAACTGTGGAATGGGCCAGCTTTTCCAAAACTTCAGGCTTGAAGACCTCGGAATAGGTGAGGGAGCCGGTGCGGGAGTAGAGGTAGATTATTCCCAGAAGCATCATGACATCGCCGATTCTGGTGGTAATGAAAGCCTTTAGGCCAGCCCGCATCGCCGAAGGCTTCTCAAACCAGAAGCCTATGAGAAGATAGGAGCAGAGGCCCATGACCTCCCAGAAAATCATGAGCATTAGGAGGTTATCGGCCAGGACCATGCCCAACATCCCGCAGGCGAAGAGGGAAATGTAGGCGAAGTAGCGGGAGTAGCGGGGGTCGCCATGCATGTATCCAACGGAGTAGATGAAGATTAAGAGGCACACGAAGGGAACCATGAAGAGCATGGCTAAGGTAAGGGGGTCAACCATAACCCCCATCTTGAACCAGCTTGGGCCGGTGGGAAGCCAGTTCCAGCTTAGGTGGAATGCTTCCTCGCCTGAGCCTATGTGGTGCTTTATCCCCTCGTATAGAGCTCCCCACGAAAGAATCCAAGCCAGAGCGATGCTACCTATGGCGATGGAGTGGCTAAGCTTCTTGTTGGGATTAGCAAAGAGCACTATCAGCCAGAAAGAGGCTAAAGGCAAAAGGGGTATGAGCCAAACAAGCTTGAGGAAGAAGATTCCTTCCATCATCTCCTCCCTAAAAAGCTGCTTATGGATTCAAGGAAAGCCTCAAAATCGCCCAAATTTTCTCGGGCAAAGCTCAAAACCTTGGCCGGGTCTACCGTCCAATATTGGTGGACCAAAAGGTTTCGGAAGCGCGCCATCCTCACAAGCCGGGCAGCTAAGTCCTCATCCAGCACCTTGAGTTCCTTCATGGCTTCAAAGCATTCAGTGTAACTGGCTGGAGCGCGGCGGGCAAATCTGGCAATCAAGTGCGTGCAAATGGAAGCAGTGGCCTCAATAGCTCGGAGAAGAAGGTGCATGACGGTGTAAAGGTTGCGCTCATCGGAGAAGAATTCAGAATCGGGGATGGAAGAGTAAAAGCGCACTTTCTCCACTGCCTCCCTTATTTCCCTCGCCCTTTCCTTGAGGAATTCAACGTTCACACCAGTCATTTCCTGAGCAGCTCCTCAAGGTACATGCGCCCAAGGTAAGCGTAATCCATGTACTCCCTTGCAACCCTTTCAATGAAATCGGTTAGCACCTCCTCATCTCGCACCAGAAAGACTTCCCCCTGAAGGACACTGTGCTGGAAGCCAAGGGGGGCATCGTTCAGAACACGCACGTCCACAGGAAAATGCAGGGCCATGGTCAACTTTACCGATAGGTCCATTTCGTAATCAAAGGTGTCAGGAACCTTAGCCGGGTCTACGTAAACAGCCACATCTATGTCGTTAAAAGGCAAGCTTTCAACGAAAGAGCCGTGGAGGTAAGCGAAGACAATCTCTTCCCTCGGCTCCAGAAGTTCTCTGAGCTTGGCTTGCGCTTCGGCTCTCTCCATACTTACCACCGCATAAGGTCCACTTCTTCCACGTTCACCGTATCGCGGGTACGGTAGATGGAGATGATTATAGCCAAGCCGACGGCTGCTTCAGCAGCGGCCACGGCAATTACGAAGATGGCGAAGACCAAGCCCGATAGGTCGGAAGGGTTGACGTAACGCCAGAAGGCAACCAAGTTCAGGTTGACAGCATTGAGCATCAGCTCTACCCCCATAAGTATCCCTATGGCGTTGCGTCGGGCCAGGACCCCGCACAGGCCGATGCAAAAGAGAGCCGCTGCTACTAAAAGGTACCAGCTAAGGGGAACCATATCTCACCTCTCCCGTGCAATGATTATGGCTCCAATTAGGGCAGCCATTAGCAGTATAGAAGCCACCTCAAAGGGGACGAGGTACTCCCCTACGAAGGAGGAGCCAAGGCCTTCTATCACGTTCTCAGGCACGGCGGCTACCTTAACCGGCCAAGGCACTCGCAATATCATAGCCATGAGGACCAGGAAGAGGAAGCCGGCCACCAGTGCTGCAATCCACCACTGCTCGTTGAAAGCCTTAGCTTTCGGGTCCATGAGGTGCCTTGTGAGCATGATGGCAAAGAGGATGAGGAGGGCAATTGCTCCCACGTAGATGAGGATTTGGAGGGCAGCCAAGAACTCGGCTTCCAGGAGGATGTATAGGCCGGCAACCCCTACAAAGGAAAGGACAAGCGCAAGCGCGCTGTGGAAAAGCCTCTTAGTGGTAACAACTAAGATGGCTCCGGCTATCGCTATAAGGCTAAAGAGGAAGAAGGCTATCTGCATTCCCATGGTCTTACCCCCAAGCTTATTTCCATGCCCACCCTTGCTCGGTTACCCCGCTTCGGTCGCCAATCTTGAGCAAGTCCTCAAGGTGGAGCACCATTTTGTTCTCGTAAGTAGCAAGCTCATACTCATGGCTCATCTCAATAGCCCCGTAGGGGCAGGATTCAACGCAGAGCCGGCAGAAGACGCACCTTCCCAGGTTATACCGGTAATCCACAAGCTTCCTTTCCTTGCCCTTCCCTTCAGCTATGACCTCAATTACCCCGTGGGGGCAAGCCAGAGCGCATGCCCCACAAGCTGTGCACCGAGGCTGCCCAGTTTCGGGGTCTCTAAGGTGCATGAGTGCCCCTCGGAAGCGAGGGAACATGGCATACTTCTCTTCAGGATACTGCAAGGTGAAAAGCCCTACCCCTTCCGGCTCCAGCCTGGGAGCAGGCCCTTCGGTGAAATAGCGCTTGGGGAAGGGATGCTTGTAGCCTTTGAAGTAAGTCATGACCCCATGCTTTACCGTTGTGAAAAGCCCTTTGAGAAGCCCTCTCCCGAACATTTCTCCCCCTCGCTCTTAAGCCAAAGCCTTCTTGGGAGTGAATCGGCCAAGGAGGTAAATGGCCAACCCTCCGGCTAAGATGTTCCCCGCCCAGTAAGCCATCACTTTGCTCCAGTAGCCGAGGTCAAGTTTGACAACCAACCCGGTGACTAAAAGGTTGGCCATGGCCAGCGGGACCAAGAACTTCCAGGAGAAATTGAGGAGCTGGTCTATCCTTAGGCGGGGGAAAGTAGCTCGGAACCAGAAGAAAATGTAAACCATGATGGCTACCTTGATGAAGAACCAAAGGTAAGAGGGAAGCACAGGCCCCTTCCATCCGCCCAAAAACAGGGTAACAACCATGGCCGAGATAGCGAAGGTGTTGATGTATTCGGCCAGGAAGAACATGGCCCACTTTACCCCGGAATACTCAATGTGGTAACCGGCGATGATTTCCGACTCCGCCTCCGGTAGGTCAAACGGGCTGCGGTTGGTTTCGGCGACACCGCAGATGAAGTAGATGAGGAAAGCAACGGGCTGAAGCAGAATGAAAGGCAATGGGCTTTGCGCTTGCACAATCTTCTGGAGGGACATGGAGCCAGCGGCCATGACCACGCTCAGGATAGCCAAGGCCATTGGGACTTCGTAGCTGAAGAGCTGGGCCACGGCCCTGAACCCACCAAGCAACGCATACTTGTTCCCCGAACCCCACCCAGCCATGAGGATGGCTATTGAGGTTACAGAGCCGAGCGCGATGACGTAGAGGACGGCAATATTGAGGTCAGCAGCCACAAGCTTCTTCCCGAAGGGGATTACAGCCCAAACGGCTATGGCTGGCACTACTATTATCACCGGGGCCAGAAAGTGCAGGAGCCTATCGGCTTTCTCCGGGATTATGTCTTCTTTGACCAGAAGCTTCAGGACATCGGCGATGGGCTGGATGAGGCCGTAGGGGCCAACCCTGTTCGGGCCAAGCCTGTCCTGAAGCCGTCCCAATATCTTGCGCTCCAAGAGGGTCAAAGCCATCACTACCACAACCATGAGCAGGATTATGACCAGCCCCACCACTGCCATCATTAAGACGTCCACAAGCCAGGCCGGAAGGAAACCCCTGAGCCAGCGTGCTATGATTTCTCCAAGGTAAGGAAAGATGCTTTCCAGGTCCATCATCTATCCACCTCTCCCATGGTTATGTCAATGCTTCCGAGGATTATGACCACATCGGCCACTTTGTGGCCCACGGTTATCTCCCTTAATACCCCCAGGTTAACGAAGGAAGTTGGTCGGATTTTGAAGCGGTAGGGCTTATCGGAACCATCGCTCACCAGGTAAAAGCCGAGCTCGCCCTTGGGCGCTTCTATTCGGCCATAGACTTCACCTTTGGGCGGGCGGAGCCTCCTGGGGACTTTCTCCGAAACAGGCCCATCCGGAATTTGGTCAAGGGCTTGCTCCAAGATGCGGAGGCTCTGTTTCCACTCCAAAAGCCTGAGCATGTAGCGGTCGTAGACGTCACCGTTGGGTAGAGTTGGGATTTCAAAGTCAAAGCGCTCGTAGATTGAGTAAGGCTCGGCCCGGCGCACATCGTATTTAACCCCTGAGGCCCTGAGGACCGGCCCTGTCACTCCGTAGGCTATGGCGACATCAGGAGGAAGGACCCCAACCCCACGCGCTCTCTGGAGGAAGATTTCGTTTTCGGAAAGGAAAGTATCAAGCTCATCGGCGAACTTCCAAAGGTGGTCAACGAGCTTCTTGGCTTGAGGGATGAAACCTTCGGGCAAGTCTCCGGCCACTCCTCCAGGGCGGATGTAGTTCGGCATCATCCTGGAGCCCGAAACCCACTCAATCAAGTCAAGTATGTGTTCCCTGGCCCTGAAGGCGTAAAGGACGGGGGTGAAGTAAGCGCCCAAGTCGTTGAAGAGGAAGCCTATGGCCATCATGTGGTTCAGGATTCGGGTGAATTCGGCCAAGATGACCCTTATGTATTCGGCTCTCTCCGGAGGCTTAATATCGGCCAGCTTCTCCACGGCTACGGCGTAGGCGAATTCGTTGGTCAAGGCGCACATGTAATCCAAGCGGTCGGTTATGGGGACAGCTTGGAGGTAGGAGCGACCTTCGCTAAGCTTTTCAATACCACGGTGGAGGTAGCCGTAAACGGGCTTTAAATCAACGATTGTTTCCCCTTCCAGGGTTAGGACCATCCGAAAGACCCCGTGGGTACTGGGGTGCTGCGGTCCCATGTTGAGGACGATTTCTTGGGTTTTTAGGGCAACAGCCATGACTTTGGCCCTCCTTCACCAGTAAGGTGGCTTCGGCCTTGTAGGTTCAAGCTCTTGGAAAGTGAAAGTTCGGTTCTCAAAATCCTTGCGCAGAGGCCAACCAGGGAACCCTTCCCACATGAAGATTCGCCTCAGGTCCGGGTGGCCCTCAAAAACAATGCCGAACATGTCGTAAATTTCTTGCTCCTGCTGGAAAGCACTGGGCCAGATATCGCTCACGGTCGGCAGGGAAGGGTTAGCCTTATCTTCAACGTAGACTTTCAAGGCCAGCGGGCCGAGGTTGCTTATCATTGGCTCCCTACCCATGGAGTAGAGGTAATAGACCACTTCAAATCGCTCCGGAAAGTCAACGCCAGCCATGAAGGAGAGGTAGTTGAAGCCTATTTCATCCCGTAGGAAGAGAGCCACTTCCCGGATGTTTTCCTTTCTGATTACAGCCGTTGGGTCCTTTGCCCCCTCAGGTATTTCCACTACTGCCTCGGGAAATTTTTCCTTGAGAAGCTGGAGGACTTCCTCGCTCATGCCTTCTCCCTCCTGTACCAAGGAACCGTAAGGATGGACTGGCGGTCAATCTTCTTCTGGAGCTTGATGAGCGCATCCAGAAGGGCTTCGGGCCTTGGAGGGCAACCGGGGACGTATACGTCCACAGGGATTATCTCATCCACGCCTTGGAGGACAGCGTAAGAGTTGAAGATTCCTCCGGATATGGCACAACTTCCCATGGCTATCACGTATTTGGGTTCGGGCATCTGGTGGTAGAGCCTCAGGACCTGAGGGGCCATCTTGTGGGTTACAGTCCCGGCCACAATCATGAGGTCGGCTTGGCGAGGGCTTGCCCGGAAAACCTCCGCTCCGAAGCGAGCTATGTCGTAGCGGGAGGCAGAGGCCGCTATCATTTCTATAGCGCAGCAAGCCAAGCCGAACGTGAGGGGCCACAGAGATGAGCGCCTGGCCCAGTTGTAGAGTTTGTCCACAGTAGTGATGAGGATATTGCGCCGGAGTTCGGGCGGCACTACGAGCTCTTCAGCCATGATTTCACCTCCAAATCAAAGCCCCCTTGCGCCAGGCATAGGCCAAGGCTACTAAGAGGAGGCCTATGAAGATTAAAACTTCCAACAAGGCGACAAGGCCAAGCTTATTGTAGGCCACAGCCCAGGGCAAAAGGAAGGCTATTTCTACGTCAAAGATGGCAAAGATTAAGGCATAGAGGTAATACTGCACCTTGAACTGGACCCAGGTTTCCCCTATGGTTTCAAGGCCGCATTCGTAGATGGATTGCTTGATGGGATTGGGTTTTTTGGGGCGGATTAGCCAGGCAAAGCCTATGCCTAAAAGGGGGACAGCCAGAGCCATAAGCATCAGAAGTCCCACAAAGAGATACTGGTTCAGCAAGGTATGGCTCCTCCTTTTAAGTTTGTGAAAAACCTCTCATATTATACCCAGCCGCAAGAAAAAGGCAAATTTGCCCCCGCTTTCATGCCGGTTAAAATCAGCCCCTTTTGGCCTTCGGCCGAAGGTCGGCCTCCGCTGGCCTTAAATCTAAAGCGGTTTCAGCGTCGGTGAAGGGCCGCGCTTGGCACTACTTGGGCCTAAGATGTCCTAAACGTCATTGCGAGCCTGAAGGCCAAAGCTTGGCGCTGCAAGTGCCTAAGGAAGCAGACTCCCAATCGGCGAAATCCCCGGCCCCTTGCCAGTTTGGCTTGGCGGGTGCGGCATGGTATAATTTAACCAAAATAAGGGGCGAGGAGGTAAAAATGCCTCACTTGGGAGTGCCTGAACTGCTGATAATTCTGCTCATCATCATCATAATCTTCGGAGTTGGGAAGCTACCGGAGCTGGGAGGAGCTTTGGGGAAGAGCATAAGGGAATTCCGCAAGGCTACCTCCGGACTTGATGAGGAAGAGAAGGGGAAGGAAAAGGAGAAGGAGGGCTAATTGCCCTTTAGTTCCCGGAGGATTTCGCTGGCCCTGGTTGGGCTTATGGTGCCCTCCTCTACCATTCTTCGGGCAATTATGTCTATTAGTTCCCCCGTAGCTCCCGCAGCCATGGCTACTTGACGGGCGTGGAGCTTCATGTGGCCGCGCTGTATGCCTTCGGTGGCGAGGGCCAAAAGGGCCGCCAGGTTCTGGCCCAAGCCGACACTTGCCATGATTTGAGCTAACTCTTTGGCCGTTTTTACCCCCAGGATTTTAAGGCACACCCTGGCCAGAGGATGTGCCCTCGTAGCTCCTCCCACTGTCCCCACCGCTAAGGGAAGCTCAATGAAGCCCTCTAAATCCCCTTCCTCATTTTGCTTCCAAGTGGTGAGTGGGCCGTAAGAACCATTCCGAGCCGCGTAAGCATGAGCCCCTGCCTCCAATGCCCTCCAATCGTTCCCTGTCGCTAAAGCTACAGCATCAATCCCGTTCATTATCCCCTTGTTGTGGGTGGCAGCCCTGTAGGGGTCAACAGCCGCAAGGGCCCAAGCTTCCACAATCCTCTTAGCCACCTCTTTCCCAGGGATTCCTTTGCCTTCCAAAGCTTTCCACGGCACAAGGCACCGGGCCCAAGCCAAGCGGCGGTCGGAAAGATTGGAAAGGATGCGCAGGACGACCCTACCACCGGTGAGCTCTTCTATCAAGGGGGCTACCGTTTCTGCAGCCGTGTTCACCACGTTCGCCCCCATGGCATCCCTGGTATCGTAGAGTAGGTGGACCACGAGCATCGGGCCAGCGGGGGTATCGTAAAACCTTCTAACCTCAAGCCCTTTGCTTCCCCCTCCGAGGGAGACAATGGTGGGGTGCTTGGAATCGGCCAACCGGAAGATTTCTTCGCGGGCTTCAAGGATTTTCCCGGCTGCCTCCTCCAAATCCGGAACATCCATTACTTGGATTTGGGCGATCATTATGGGCTCAGAGCTTTCGGCCTGGAAACCTCCGCCTTCTCTCACCAGCTTTGCGGCATGGCTCAGGCCCGCCACTACTGATGGTTCTTCTATAGCCATAGGTATGAGGTGATCTCTGCCGTTTATCAGGAAATTGACGGCAATTCCGAGCGGGAGCGGGAACAGTCCGACAACGTTCTCAATCATCTTTTCGGCCTGCTCAAGCTGCAGGCTTTTCTCCAGCAGAGCCTCTTCTTCCGGGGAAAGGCCTGCCCACTGGGCCACAATTCGCACCCTTTCTCCCGGAGGGAGCTTGTAAAATCCTGGTAAGCGTGAAGTTTTTTCCAAGGCTACCTCCTTCAGTGCTTTGCAAAATTTTAAACCTCTTCAGGGGCAAGTGCAAGCCAGGGTTCAAAACGCAGTTATGGCTCTGAGAGTCGTTGCGAGCCCCGAAGGGGCAGCGTAGGGCAAATATCTTCCCTCGCACGAAGGTTATGGGAATTCCCGCCCCCGTTTGCTCAGGGTTCGCCAGGGTTCTGGGTCCCACTCGTGCGCAGGTTTGCCAGGGTTCGCAACTCGCCCCCTTTTTACCCCCCTCGCAGGGGGGTTACGAGGGGTAGGGCTCCGCCCCTTCCACCCCCGTAGGATAGGGCGGAGAGCGTAAGGCAACTATGAGCAGTTGTCCTACCGTGCCAGGGCCGGCTGGAGATGCGAGCTCGTGGATCTGCCCGTATTCCCATTGCTTCCCAAGGTTGTGGTATAATAGAATTAACCTTGCGAGGTGGAAAGTTTTGGGCCAGTACACGATAGGCCTTAACGCCCATTTGCTTTCGTTGACCCAAAACTATAGGGGGGCGGGAATAAATCAATATATCTACAACTTGCTCCGCTTCCTCCCCATCGTGGACGGGGAAGGACGGTATGTAGCTTTCTTGGGGGAAAAAAGGGCTCGGTTCCCTGGAATAAAGCTGCGTTTTACCCCTTTGCCAACCGCTTTCCCTCCGGTCAGGATTCTATGGGAGCAGCTTTTCCAGCCTTGGGCCCTTTGGCGAGAAAAGGTTGAGCTCCTCCACAGCCTCGCCTTTGTCGGACCGCTGCTTTCCCCTTGCCCTTTCTTGGTTACAGTTTACGACCTGAGCTTCCTCCATTATCCCGGAAGCTTTAGGCTTTGGAATAGGCTCTATCTGTCCCTCTTCACACGCATTTCAGTTAGAAGAGCTCGCCGGGTCATAGCAATCTCCGAGAATACTAAGAGGGATTTGGTGAAACTTCTGGGAGTGGATGAAAGGAAAGTGAGGGTTACCTATTGCGGATACGATGAAAGTTTGAGGCCCCTTCCCGAGGCAGAGGTGGAAGAATTCCGAAAGCGAAAGGGCCTCCCTAAGCGCTTCATCCTGTTCTTAGGAACCATTGAACCACGCAAGAACCTGGTCCGCTTGCTGGAAGCCTTTTCTAAAATCAAAGGGGAGGGGGTAAAGCTTGTCCTGGCCGGCGGTCTCGGGTGGGGCTACGGGCCAATACTGGCTTCTGTGGAAAGGCTTAACCTCAAGGAAGACGTGCTACTACCCGGCTTCGTCCCGCCGGAGGAAAAAGTTTACTGGTACAACTCAGCCGAGGTTTTTGTCTACCCTTCCCTTTACGAAGGCTTCGGGTTACCTCCTCTTGAAGCGATGGCTTGTGGCACGCCGGTTGTGGCCTCAAAGGTGGCGAGCTTGCCAGAAGTAGTAGGGGATGGGGGGATTTTGGTTGACCCCCTTGACCCCGATGCCATGGCCGAAGCCATTCTGAGGGTGCTTTCCGACCCCGAAGAAAGGGAAAGGCTTAAAATTAAAGGGCTTCGGCAGGCTCAAAAGTTTTCGTGGGAACTCATGGCTAAAGAAACCGTCAATATCTACAGGGAAGCTTTGGCCGAAAGGAGGCCACGCTTATGAAAAAGTTCCGCCAGAAGGTTGCTTTCTTCACCGCCTTGGCCGATTTCTTTCTGATAAATGTAGCCTTCGCCCTCGCCTATTGGGTGCGGTATGAGCTTGAGTGGATAAAGCCAGTAGCTGAAGCTCACTACGTACCCTACCGCTTCTATTTCCCCTTCTCTTTAATCCTGGCCTTTCTCCTCATGCTCACTTACCTGGTCCAGAAGCTTTACGATTACGAGCCAAAGAAATCCTTCTCCGATGAGTTCACCACAATCTTCACCGGGGCAGCGACCGGGATATTGCTACTGGTGGCCATTTTCTTCTTCTACCGCCCCCTCTTTTACTCCCGCCTCCTTTTAATTTACGCCTTCGCTTTCACTGTCCTTCTACTGAGCCTGGCTCGTGTCCTTAGGAACGTGGTGTTAGGAGTGCTCCGGAAGAGGGGCATTGGAGTGACCCGGGTCCTAATAGTAGGGGCTGGGGACATAGGGAGGAAAGTGCTTCGGAACTTACTGGCCCAACCCCACTTGGGCTACCATGTGGTAGGGTTTGTGGACGATAACCCTGAAAAGGGGCAGGGTTACATAGGGCGCTTCAAAGGGCTTGGAGGGCTGGAAAAAATACCCCAGATCGTGCGGGATGAAGCGGTAGATGAGGTAATAATAACCTTGCCTTGGATGTATCACCGGAAAATCCTGAGGATAATTGAGCAATGCGAACGCTACAACGTCAAGGCCAAAATCGTGCCTGACCTTTTCCAAATCAGCCTCAGCCAGATTGAAGTGGATGACCTTAGCGGCCTTCCTCTCATAAGCCTAAGGCCCGTGGCCTTCAGGCGATGGGAAAAGATGGTCAAACGGGCTATGGACTTAGTTATAGCTTCGGTAGCCCTACTCCTCTTCTCCCCCCTCATGCTTATAATCGCTCTGGCCATAAAGCTGGATTCCCCAGGCCCTGTCCTTTTCAAGCAGGTTAGGGTGGGTAAAGGGGGGAAAGAGTTCGTAATGTACAAATTCCGCTCAATGAGGGGAGGGGCCGAAGAAGAGCAGGAACGGCTAAGGGAGCTGAGCGAGGTGGATGGCCCAATCTTCAAAATCAAAAATGACCCCCGCTGTACCAGAGTTGGGAAGTTCATAAGGAGGCTTAGCTTGGACGAACTCCCTCAGCTTTACAATGTCCTCAAGGGGGAAATGAGCTTGGTAGGGCCAAGGCCTCCTCTCCCCTCAGAGGTAGCCCAGTACAAAGAGTGGCACAAGAAGCGCCTCGCCGTCTCCCCAGGGATGACCGGGTTATGGCAGGTTAGCGGGAGAAGCCTCCTTTCCTTTGACGAGATGGTCCTTTTGGACCTATACTACATTGAGAATTGGTCGCCTTTTCTGGACATAAAAATCCTCATCCGGACCATACCCAAGGTCTTGATAGGCGAGGGAGCTTACTGAAGGAGGGGAAAATGACCTGGCTTTCGCCTTCAGACCAGAGAGCTTTGGTTGATTTCCTCAAGGAACTTGTGCAAATACCAAGCCCTTCCGGTCAAGAGGGGGCATTAGCCCAGAGACTTGCCGAGGAAATGGAGCACTTGGGCTTCCCCGAAGTGAAGGTAGATAAAGTCGGGAACGTGATAGGGAAGATAGGCACGGGGGATAAGCCTGTGCTCTTGTTTGATGGGCATATGGACACAGTAGAGGTGGGGGATTACTTCTCTTGGACCCGTGACCCCTACGGTGGGGAAGTAGATGGCGGGTTCCTCTATGGGCTTGGTGCTTCTGATATGAAGGGGGGATTGGCTTCCATGGTCTACGGGCTCGGGGCCCTCATCAAGGCCGGGGTGAAAATTCCGGGCACAGTATACTTCATAGGGGTAGTGCAGGAGGAGCCGAGCGAAGGCACGGCCCTCAAAGCTTCCCTCTCGGAAGAAGGTATAGCGCCCGATTTTGCCATAATCGGGGAGCCATCTTCCCTGCGGATAATCCAGGGGCACAGAGGCCGAATGGGGATAATAGTTACCACAAAGGGTAAGTCTTGCCACGCCTCTGCCCCTGAGCTGGGCCAAAACGCCATATACGCTGCCTCCAGGATAATCTTCGGCATAGAGCTTATGTCTTCTCAGTTCTTGAACGATGCCTTCCTTGGGAAAGGTTCAGCAACGGTCACTTGGATAAGGAGCGAATCCCCAAGCCGCAACGCCGTCCCACCCATCTGCTCTTTCTACGTTGACCGAAGGCTAACCTTGGGGGAGACAGAAGCCAAAGCCCTGGCTGAAATCCAGAGCATAGTCATCAGGGAAGGGGTTAATGCTGAAATCGCCGTGAACGAATACGAAGCTCGCAGTTACACCGGCTACACCTGGAAGGTGAGGGAGTATTACCCAGCTTGGTTCATACCCCAGACTCATCCCCTGGTGCAAGCGGGCCTGAGAGCCGCGGAGAAGGTCTTGGGCTTCAGGCCTCCCCTTGGGTGCTGGAAGTTCTCAACCGATGGGGTCTACACTATGGGCGAAGCTGGGATTCCCACCATCGGCTTCGGCCCAGGGGATGAACAATGGGCACACTCCCCCGACGAACGAATCCGAATTGACGAGCTGTTCGCCGCCGCTGAAGTCTACGCCGAGATGGTTCTGGAAATCATGAGGTAAACTCGTGGGCGGGGTTTACGCCACCCTATTCTTCATCTCCGCCGGCTCGCTGGCTTTCCAAGTAACTCTAACCCGAATTTTCTCCCTGGCTCAATGGTATCACTTTGCCTTCATGGCCATAAGCCTTGCCCTTTTGGGCATAGGAGCAAGCGGCTCTTTCCTCTACATCGCCCCTCCCTCTTGGAAGGAACGTTTGGCAAAGCTTATCCCCTGGTTTGGCCCCGCTTTCTCCGCAAGCGTTCTGCTTTCCTACCTTGCGGCCAATTACATACCCTTTGACTCCTACCGCATCGCTTGGGAGCCAATCCAGTACTTTTACCTCCTGGCCTATTTCCTGTCCATATCTCTGCCTTTCTTCTGGAGCGGGCTTTCGGTAGGGTTGAGCTTAGCGACTTTCCCCGCCCGTTCAGCCACCCTTTACGCCGCCAGTCTGGGTGGTTCAGCTTTGGGTTGCATCCTGCCCTTGGCTACGTTGCCAGCCGTAGGCGGAGAGGGCTCGGTAGCTCTGTGTGCTCTGATAGGGATGCTGGCTTGGCTCGGAAGCCTTGGGGGGTTGAGGAAAATCCCGGCTTCCCTCCTCGGCATTTTATTAATCGTTTTGGCCTTCAATCCACCGCCTTTCTTGGAGATAAAGCTTTCCCCCTACAAGGAGCTATCTCAAACCCTCCACCAGAGGGAGGCCAAGCTCCTCTTGCGCCGCTGGAATGCCTTCTCCAGGATTGACGTTGTAGATGCGCCTACCATCCATTCGGCTCCGGGCTTGAGCTTGTCTTTCCAAGGGAAATTGCCGCCGCAGAAGGCCATCTTCATTGATGGCAGTGACCCAACCCCGGTTACCCCGGTGGCGAACCTGGAATTCTTGGACTACACTCCATCGGCCCTTCCGCACCTGCTGCGACCCCAAGCCAAGGTGCTAATCCTGGAATCAAGGGGTGGGTTTGAGGTCCTTACTGCCCTCAAGTTAGGGGCATCCCACGTTACAGCGGTGGAAGGTAACCCCTTGGTGATATGGGCGGTGCAGGATTTCCTGGGAGAATTTTCGGGCGGGATTTACCGCAACCCAGCGGTGAAAGTGGTGAACGTGGAAGGGCGGAGTTTCCTCAAAAGCACCGATGAGAAATTTGACCTCATAATCCTAAGCTTAGCCGATAGCCGGAGGGTTATAACTTCCGGGGCTTACAGCCTTTCGGAAAACTACCTTTACACTTTGGAAGCGTTTGAGGATTACCTCAACCACCTCACGGACAACGGAATCCTTGTAATCCACCGCTGGTTTCAAGTCCCGCCCAGCGAGAGCCTCAAGGTTGGGGCCTTGGCCGTAAAGGCGTTGAAGAAAGCAGGGGCAGTGAACCCTTCTTCCCACCTAATTGCTCTCAGGAGCTGGTCAACGGTCCTGGTGCTCGTGGGGAAGAGGCCCTTCACTTCCGACGAAATTGAGAAAGTTAAAGCATTCTGCCGGGGCAAGTTTGACCTCGTATACTATCAAGGGATGAGGGAGGAAGAGGCCAATGTCTACAACGTCCTTCCTGAGCCATACCATTACCGGGCCTTCGTGGCTCTGCTTAAGGATGAAGATAAGTTCACAAAGGCTTACCCGTTTGATATTTCTCCCCCGACCGATGACCGGCCTTTCTTCTTCCACTTTTTCCGGTGGGTTCAGACCCCTTACATCCTGAGGATGATGGGTAAAGTTTGGCTGCCTTTCGGAGGAAGCGGTTACTTGGTACTCCTAATCCTGCTTGGGATAGCGGCTTTTTCCGCTTTAGCCTTCATAATCTTTCCGCTGAGGTTCGCCCCCGCACCTGGAGGAATTCCGACCAGAGCGTGGGCAGGGGTTTTAGCCTATTTTGGCTTACTCGGCATTGGTTACATCGTGGTAGAAGTGCCCTTAATCCAGAAGCTCATCCTGTTTTTGGACCGGCCCATCTACGCATTTTCCATCGTGGTGGCCTCGCTCCTGGTCTCTTCCGGGGTTGGGAGTTTGCTTTCGGGGAGAGCGCCTTGGGGCCTTTCGCTTCTGGCCGTTTCGGCCTTGGCCCTTGTTTACCCTTGGGTAATCGGGAAAGTTTTCCCTGGGTTCATGGGCTTACCGCTGGCTTTGAGGATTACTTTGGCTGGGCTTATCTTAGCACCCCTTGGCCTCTTAATGGGCATACCCTTCCCCAGGGGGATAAGGGAGACAGGTAAGAACTGGCCTCACCTCATACCTTGGGCTTGGGGAGTAAACGGAGCTTTATCGGTAGTGGGGTCAATATCCGCAGCGATGTTAGCTCTGTCCTTCGGTTTCCGCTGGGCTCTAACGGCGGGTAGCCTCGCTTACTTGGGGGCTTGGCTGGCTCACAGGTACCTTAAGGGCCAATAAAGCCAATATCCCTCCCAGTATCACCCCAGCCGCTGCTAAGGTGAAAACCGCCCTCACACCCAGGGCGGCCCCCAAAATGCCTGAAAGGCCCATCGCCAAGGCCGTTGAAAAGCTTATGGAAGTGTTCACCGTGCTTTCCACCCTGCCTCTCTTCTCATCGGGAACAGTGGCCTGTAGGATGGCAGCCAAAGTGGCCCTGGCTACGACCACGCATACCCCTATGATGGCAGCCAAGAGGAGGGCAGCTTCAAAGCGGGAAGAAAAGGCAAAGAAAAGGATAGCCAGCCCCAGAACCATCATGGCTATGCTTGCCAAGTAATGAGGAGAAGCAAAGCGCGAGAAAAAGCCGAGGGAAAGCCCACCTGCTATCATCCCAATTCCTTGAATAGAGTTGAGGAAGCCGAAACTTTCCGCATTCACCCCTAAGTAGTTTTCCACGTAGGCTACCCCTAAGACAGCGATGCTTCCCAAGCTTAGGGTTGCCACCGAAGCTACCACCAGAATCACCAAGATAGGCTTTCGCTCTTTGATGTAACTAAGGCCTTCCTTGAGCTGGGGCCAAAATATGCCCTCTTTTGGGCCGGAATTGTTCAGGGGTGGAATCTTAAGGGTAAAAATCAGCCCGGCTGAAATCAAGAAAGTGAGGCTATCCAAGATGAAAGCGGAAGCTGGGCCTAAGGTGGCGATCACCAGAGTTGCTAAAGAGGAACCGGCTATAACTGCCAGCATCTGGCTGGCTTGAAGTAAGCCGTTAGCGGTAAGGAGCATTTCTCTGGAAACGATGCTGGGGATGATGGCATTGCGAGCCGGCCCGAAGAAAACCCCCGCCACGGACATGAAGCACCCCACGAGGGGAAAAAGGTAAAGCTCACGCGGGCTCTTAGCCCAAATTAAAATCAAAATAGCTGCCGCCCTCGCCAGGTCCGAAATTACCATCACTTTCTTGCGGTCAAAGCGGTCAGCCATTACCCCGCCCACGAGGCCGAAAAGAAGCTGGGGCAAGGTCAAAGCCATGGCTGTGAAACCCAACCAGAGAGCAGAACCCGATAGCTTCTGGATTACCACGAGGGCCGCTATGAGGGCTAAGTAATCCCCAATTTGAGAAATAAACTGGCCGATCCAGAGGGTTCTGAAGTCGCGAATCTTGAAAGCTTTTAGGATTTCCACCGAACTTTTCCCTCTTTAAGTCCGGCCTTTCCGGGTGGAGCGGCGCTTCCCGGTTTGTCCCTGCGGTATGGGAGGTGGAGCGACCGGCTCAGGGGCCAGGGCCACCGGCAACACCTCTTCCATCCTTTCCACAAAGACGAACTTGAGCTGCCTGCGGATTTTGGCCGGTATTTCAACCAAATCCTTTTTGTTCTTCTTGGGCAGCACGATGATTTTAACGCCGGCCCGGTGGGCAGCCAATACCTTCTCTTTAACCCCTCCTATGGGCAAAATCCTCCCCCTCAGAGTAATTTCCCCAGTCATAGCCACATCTTTGTGCACTGGCCTGTTGGAGAGGGCAGAAATGAGAGCAGTGGCAATAGTTACCCCAGCCGATGGGCCATCCTTCGGGATTGCCCCTTCAGGCACGTGGATGTGGATATCCAGCCGGTCAAAGTTCCAGTTGGGTATTCCCAGCTCTTTGGCTTTGGAGCGAGCGTAGGAAAGAGCCGCTTGGGCCGATTCTTGCATAACCTCCCCAAGCTGGCCGGTGAGGATTAAGTTCCCCTTCCCTTCCATCAAGGTCACTTCCACCGGCATTATATCCCCGCCCGCTTCCGTCCAAGCGATGCCTGTCGCTACTCCTACTTCGTCCTTCTCCTCGGCCATACCGTAGGTATACTGAGGCGGGCCGAGGTATTTGGGCAGGGAATTGGCCGTTATGTGGGAAGGTATTTTCTTGCCTTCGGCTACCTTGCGGGCCAGCTTCCGGCAGATGGAAGCAATGCACCTTTCCAGGTTCCGGACTCCGGCTTCATAGGTGTATTCGCGGATGATACGGCGCAAAGCCATCTCCGAAAACTTGATGCTGTTCTTATCAAGGCCGTGCTCTTCCAGCTGACGAGGTATGAGGAAATAGCGGGCTATGTGGACCTTCTCCTCTTCCACATACCCAGGGAATTCAATCACCTCCATCCTGTCCTGTAAGGCCGGCGGGATGGTATCCAGGATGTTGGCAGTAGTGATGAAGAGGACTTTGGAAAGGTCGTAAGGGACCTCAAGGTAGTGGTCGTAGAAGGCGTGGTTTTGCTCCGGGTCCAGGACTTCCAACAGGGCGGCGGCTGGATCGCCCCTGAAATCCAGACCGATTTTGTCTATTTCATCCAGCATAAAGACAGGGTTTATGGTCCCCGCCTGGCGCATAGTTTGGATTATCCTTCCGGGCATAGCGCCGATGTAAGTGCGGCGGTGACCACGTATCTCAGCTTCGTCCCTTATCCCCCCGAGGGACATTCGGACGAACTTCCTTCCCAGAGCTTCGGCTATGGAGCGGCCCATAGAAGTTTTGCCTGTCCCTGGGGGTCCAAGGAAGCAGAGGATTGGGCTTCGCATCTTGTTGGAAGCCAGCTTCTTCACCGCAATGTACTCCAGGATGCGTTCCTTAGCTTTCTCCAAACCGTAATGCCTGGAGTTAAGGATTCGGGCCGCTTTTTCCAGGTCAATTTCGTCCTCGGTGGCCTTGGTCCAAGGCAATTCCAAGAGCCAATCCAGATAAGTTTGGATTATGCCTATCTCAGGGGAAGCCGGAGGCATTGAGGCCAGCCTCTCCAGCTCCTTGCGCGCCTTTTCCTTAACCTCCGGGGGCATATCCGATTTTTCAATCTTCTCTTCCAGCTCAGCAATAAGCTTGGATTGGGAGTCCAACTCCCCAAGTTCGTCTTGGATTACCTTTATTTGCTCCCGGAGGAAATACTCCCGCTGGGCTTTGTCCATCTCCTCTTGGACTTTAGCCTGGATCTGGCTTTCCAGCTCAAGGATATCCAGTTCCCGCGCCAGGAATATGCTGAGTTTCTGGAGGCGCTCCAAGGGGTTAATTGTCTCCAAAAGCTCTTGGCGCCTTTGGTTGTCAAGCTTAACGGAAGAAGCAATTATATCGGCAAGCCAGCCGGGGTCCTCTATGTTTATGGCGGCAACGTAGGCTTCTTCGGGTATCTCGTCATCCAGCTGGACGATTTTCTCAAACAGGGCCAATACAGCCCTCATCAAAGCTTCGGCCTGGACGGTCCTCTCCACCTTTTCTTCGGGGATGGGGAGGGCTTTGGCCTTGAGGTAGGGGTAAGTGTGGATGAACTCTACGATTTTGACCCTTCTTTGAGCCTGGAAACTTATGCTGGCAGCTCCGTCGGGAAGCCTTATAGGGCGGCCAGGGTTGACCTCAACCCCTATTTCATAAAGGTCTTCGGGGGTAGGGTCCTCAACATTGGGGTCCTTCTGAGCAACGGCAATTATTGGAGAGCCGGCCTGAATGGCCGCTTCCACTGCCCTTAGGGACTTATCCCTACCCAAGTAAACGGGTGTAATGGTGTTGGGGAAAAGGACCTGGTCCCTTATGGCTACGACAGGGCAAACCAGCTCTTCCTGCTCCAAAAATTCGTACTCGTTCAAACTGCGACCTCCTTCAAAGTGCTCCTATTGTAATTTTAGCCTAAAAGCACCGGCTCGTCAATAATGTGCAAGCCTAAGGTGTGTCCTAAATTCGTCGGAAGAGGAAAAAATATAGGCCAAGAGGTGGATAAGGTTTTGGCGGAAATCGCCCGCGCCACCGAAGAGCTCCTACAATGGGTACCCTGAGGGAGCTGGAGGAGCGTGTTCAACAGCAGTATGGAGGGATTCTGGCTCAGAGGCGGAAGGAAGAAGCGGAGAAGCTCTGGGAAAGCGGGGTACGAAAAGAGGAAATTCCCGCTCCAAAGGAAGGACAGAAGAAGGAAATGGGGATAGGCATAGATAGACGGGATGATGGTTTGGGTAGATGATGGCTGGCATGAAGTTAAAGTTGGCTGCTGCTTTGAGTTTGGGCCTGGTAAGGATGGGGAAGTTATTGGGCTGGGTATGGTGATGTAGAGGTTTTTAGGCGAACTCTCTGGGGTTATGCCCATCACCGGGGTTTAGGTTTGGTAGGGAAAGCAGTGGTCATAGGGGATGGTGCATCTTGGATTGACGAGTTTTTTGAAATGTATTGTCCGAATGGTGTGCGTATAGTGGACTGGTATCATGCGGTGGAGCGCCTATGGGGTTTGGGGCGAGAGGCTTTTGGTGAAAGGGCTTCCGAGTGGGTAGAGAAGGTCAAAGAGTGGTTGTGGGAGGGTAGGGTAGAAGAGGTTGTTCGGGAGTGCGAAAGCGAAGGGGTTGCTCGGACGGCTGAATATTTTCGTGAGAGGCGAGAACAAATGGACTATCCGGCCTTTAGGAAGGCTGGCTATCCGATAGGGAGTGGGGTTGCGGAGGGTGCTTGTAAAGGTAGATGTAAAGGTCGTGGTCAGCGCTGGAAATCCGAAGGGTTGGAAACGATTTTAGCCCTGAGGAGTGCGGTGATGAGAAATTTGCCAAGCCGCCTAACTTCTCCCGACGAAATTGGGACACTCTCTTCACTAATAAGGATGTGGCGTACTGAGCTGCTGAAGTATGAGAAGAGGGGGCCAGATTGGGAGTGACAAGCCATAGGAGGAGAATGACCAGAGCCCCGTTAGGGGAAAATGGGGGAATCTAATCCCACTGGCTGTGGAAAGAGGGGCCCAAAGCGCAATTTGTTGAAGGCACCCCCTTTCGGTAGTCGCAAATGTTGCGAACTGCCATGATTTGAAGTTTGGCGAGGCCACACTGTCCACTATAATCATCAAGCGGCCTGAGCCGGCGGAAGAGGATCTATAAAACATAAACATGGATAAGAGCTATGACTACCCGGAGATCAAGGGGTTAGCGGCTGCCAAGCGCTACACCGTCTACATCCGTGCCTGGGGGAGGAGGCCAGTTTGAAGAGGAATGTTCCCGGCTACCGTGTGCAGAGGTAAATATGGAACACACCCATTCGTGGCTGAACCGCTTCCGACGATTTTTCATCCATTAGGAGCCGTGCTTTCCAGATAGGTTCTAAATCCACCATTCGCTCTCCCTCTTCCAAATGGCCTTATGTGAGCTATGGAGCATAATTCTTCATAACGATAGGGAGATAAGTAACCCAAGGCCAAGTGATGATATCCCATACTCCATCTACCGTCCCTGCGTAGAGGATTTGGCAACCTTTTGATTCAGGACAAGTTGCAAGGGTCAATGCATAGACGTAGCTGGCGCTGCCTCTCAACTCACCCAATTTTTGCCAATAATAGCCACCATTTACGCTCATATAGACTCCATGACCCCATGTCGCTGCATAAACAAGCTGAGGGTTATAAGGGTTGATTGCTAGAGCAAAGATGCTCAAATCATCAGCGCTTAACCCTTCATTTATTGGCTTCCATGTACTGCCGCCGTCTTCACTCCTGTAAATCCCCTTATCTCGAGTGCCAGCATAGATAATCTGAGTGTCGGTTGGGTTAATGGCTAGAGCACAGATAGTAACTTCAGCCAATTCGTTATGTTCACCATTCGCTGCCTCCCAATTTTCACCACCATTAGTGCTTTTATAGACCCCATGACCGCTGGTGCCAGCATAGACAACAGTGGGGCTAATTGGATTAACGGCTAGAGCACAAACTGTTTTACCAGCCAGATCGCCGCCGGTTGGCGTCCACGTGCGGCCATCCGTACTCGTGTAAACACCACCACCTTCGACACCTGCATAAGCGATTGTAGAAGTAACAGCAAGCGACCACACGTTGCGGTTTTCTATTGCAGGATCCGACCAAGATTCGCCGCCGTTGGTGCTCCAGCGGAGCCCGTCACCGTAGATTCCAGCATAAACAATGGTCGGAGTGTAAGGATGAATAGCTAAAGCGCTGATTTTCTTGTCTTTCAATTCATTTTCCTTTGATATCCAAGAAGTAGTCTCAATAGTGATGTAGGCTGTATAAACCCCTTTACCCCAAGTCCCCGCATAAACGAATTGGCTAGAGGGGACCCTCGCTAAAGCATACACTGTACCCTCTAAACCACTTCCTTTTCTCCAGGATAATGATATCGGTCCACCCATTGAAGATATTGATTTGGCAGGAGATGGAAAGGCAATTCTTATGCTTGACGACTCTGTCGGCGCCGGTATGGGAGTCGGTGGCTCTGTCGGCGTCGGTGTGGGAGTCGGTGTTGGCGTGGGTGTAGGTGTGCTCGTAGGCGTCTTAGTCGGCTCCTCTATAGGCACCTTTGTTGGAGTAGGCGTCTCCACCTCAGTTGGGGTCGCTATTACTGGAGGTTTCACAACAGGGGCCGGGGTTCTTGGAACCAGCTTAGGTGTTGCCGTGGGGGTGTTAGTTGGGGCAGGCGTTGAGGTTGGGGGAAGCGTTGAGGTTGGGGAGGGCGGCAAGGAGGTAGCAGGCAGTTCAGTTGGGGTAGGCGACGGCGTGGACGTGCTTTGGCCTACGCCTATGAAGGGAAACCCTGAGGCTAACAGCACAGCCAGTACCAGCAGTAAAGCAGCTGTGCCGCCAAGCAGCGTGGCCAATAAAGACCTGTGTTTGGCACGCCGGATGGCGGTGGGAGCGGGGGCCATTTGAACTCTAATGACAATGACGGTGATGTTGTCAGGGCCCCCCGCCTGGTTGGCCATGGCGATTAACTTATTGGCCGCGCTCTGGGGACTCTCCCTGGTGACAACTTTTTGAATATCCGCATCCGACACAACGTTAGTGAGGCCATCAGAACATAAGAGGATTATATCACCAGGCTTGATCTTACGGTGAAAATGGTCTACTTCCACATCCGGGTCAGTCCCCAGGGAGCGGGTAAGGATTCCGCGGTTGGGGTGGGTTAGGGCTTGCTCCGGTGTGATGATGCCAGCCCGAACCGCTTCGGCTATCCAGGAGTGATCTTGCGTGATCTGTTGGATGGATGACCCCCGAATTAGATAAGCACGGCTGTCACCTACATTAGCTACGTAGAGGTCATCCCCCCGCACCACAGCCGCAACGATGGTCGTGCCCATCCCTTGGTAGGCCGGATCGCGAGTTGCCTCATCGTAGATCTCGGCGTTAGCCAGCTTGATGGCCCTATCCAGGCTCCGGGGGATATCAAGGGACGGATCCCTGTAATATTCCTGGATTACCCTCTCAACAGCCAGCCGGCTAGCCCTCTGCCCGCCTAAGCGTCCTCCCATGCCATCGGCCACTACGTAGAGCCGGCCCTTCTGTTCCAGCTTCTCGGGCGGGATCCCCTCCGGCCCACCCATGAAGTCCTCATTCCTCTCTCGTACCCTTCCTCGCTCGGTCAATAGGCCGACGGTGAGATGTAAATACTTATTTGTCATTGCTCTCCCCCTTTCTTCACCATTTGACAAAGCCAATTTTCACTTTGGTGGTTTGACATAACATCCCTCCGTCTCGCTCCAGAAGTAAGCTTCAATCACCCGGAAGGCAATAATGTCACGGTTAAGGTAAGATCTCTCCCAGAAGCCATAGGCAGCTATCATCTTACCGGAGTTACTTGCCGTCAGACCCTCCACCCCCTCAACCCCACCAAATCCCCATTTGTTCAACTTCCCATAGACCCACACGCGTTTCCCCTCCTCAGCAGGGGCAAAACACCAATTCTGCCACCTCCCCTCTTTCTCCAGATAGCGATCAACAAGGGCAGCTTCAAGGGTGTCCTCCCCCTTGGGATAGCCGAAGACACGGACAACCTCACCATCAATCAAAGGGGATGGCTGGCGGCGCACACTTTCAGGGTCGCGGAAGACAATGCGATACTTCTTGGAAGTGCTAAGGACTAGCTCAAAGCCAGCGGTGAAGTCCTGTTCCAGGAAGTTCGCGACCTTGCCTCCGATCATGTATCCGAAGTTAAAGGGTTCGGTAATTATTGAGCTACCATATGTAATTTTATTGATGTCGCCTGGATATAGAAGTATCTCAGGGTGCTTGGTAGCGATTTCTCGCGCCCATTTTTCTTGTTCTAAGCTGCCTTCAACCCCAAAGATTTGAGCTATCTTAAATAAATAATCCCCCCTTTTTATAACATATCTAACTGGCCCCTTTTGGACCTCTGTGTCAAAGGTTTGAGGCTCTGCAGAAGCGGGGGCAGAAGGAACTGACGTGGGTGTTGAGATGATGGCTGTGGTACTCGGAGATAGGGACGGAGTCTTTGGAGACATTGTCGTCCCCCAAAGCATCAGCGCCCAGTATAGAGCTATCAGGAAGACTATAGCTATCGCCACTCCACCAACAACCGGCGCAAATCTGCTTGACCTAAGCAGGTCGGCAAATGCTAACTGAGGGGGCGGAATGAGGCTGAGGACCAAGACAGTAATGTCATCGGACCCACCTCGTTGGTTGGCGAGCTCTATAAGCTGCTTTGCAGCCCCTTGAGGGTCGTTGCTGATTACGATTTGGAGAATCTCTTCATCTCGCACTTCGTTTGTCAATCCATCGGAGCACAGGAGCACAGTATCGCCGGGCCTGATTTTCTCGCGGAAGAGGTCAACTTCCACTTTAGGTTTGGTGCCCACGGAGCGGGTGATGATGTTGCGGAACTTATGGTGGCGCGCCTCCTCCGCGGTAAGGAGGCCGGCCCTCACCTGCTCGGCGACTTGGGAGTGATCTTGGGTGATCTGTTTGATCTTCCGCCCGCGGATTAAGTAGGCACGGCTGTCCCCCACATTGGCCACAAAGAGCCAATTGCCCTTCACGACGGCCGCCACTAAAGTGGTCCCCATGCCCTCGTAACCAGGGCTTTGGGCCTTGTTGTAAATCTCGGCATTGGCTGTCTGAATCGCCCTCTCCAAAGATTGTGCTACATCAGGAGAGGGATCACTGTAATACTTGCTCATCACCGTCCTTGTGGCCATCAGGCTGGCTGTTTTACCTGCTTTATGACCTCCCATCCCATCGGCGACGATATAGAGTAATCCCTTTTTGGCGATAAGCATAGGATCAAGTCCCTCAGGGACAGCAAAGCTGTCCTCATTGATTTCTCGCCCCATCCCTTTATGGCTGAGCTTGCCAATCTTAAGCCTCTGCTGTTCGTACATTTGCCTCCTCTTTTATCTCTTCCTGAAAGCCCTCCGATGATGCCCCTGATCTCTTCCAGCTGCAGACGGCCTATCGCTATTTCCCACACACAAAAGGACCATATGGCTACTTGTGCCTTGCTTGCTCTAACGGCCGAAGCATAGGTAGAGTAAACAGAAGTACAAGCGTGGGTGTAAACATAGGTGTAAAGGACGATGGAGAAAGCGGTGTAGGGGTCGGTGTGGGAGCCGGTGTCTCTGTCGGCGCTGGTGTGGGAGCCGGTGGCTCTGCCAGCGTCGGTGTGGGAGTCGGTATCTCTGTCGGCGTCAGTGTGGGGGTCGGTGTCCCTGTCGGCATCGGTGTGGGAGTCGGTGGCTCTCTCGGCGTCGGTGTGGGGCTCGGTGTCCCTGTCGGCGTCGGTGTGGGAGTCACAGGTGTTGGCATGGGTGTAGGCGGCTGTGGCTTAAAGCAGCAGAATCTCCAGGTCTGGCTCCTCAGACTGATCGGCACGCCTATCGGCTTGCCATCAGCGTCGGTTCCCGTTCGCCGCATGATGATGACCCTCCAGTCATAGCACCCCGTGCTGGAGTGTGGCTTGCCAAAATAATCGGGCACCGGCCAACTGGTCCCCTTCACCCATCCGCCGTCATGCCATATGGCCCCTTCGTGAGGGAACACTATTTCCACCACGTAATACTCATCGGGCCCCAATTCCCCAACCGAACTCCAACGCAGAGCCTCTCCTCTCCCTATGGTGATGGTAGATCCATCCTTCGGTTCGATCAAAATGGGGGCCGCCAAGGGAGTAGGACTGGGCGATCGTTTTGGAGTAGCCATTGGGGTGTTGGTCAAGTTAACCATCGGCGTTTTAGTAGCTGTGGCTGTTGGTGCGGGGAGTGCCGAGGGAGCAATTGGCGTCGGTGTGGGTGTAGTCAGCACAGGCACCCGAGTTGGCGTCAGCGTGGGTATCGCAGGTGTAAGTATCACAGTTAAAGTGGGGGGTTGGAGAAGGTTGTGCCAGTGCTATCCTTTCACCTATCCTTCCTCCCAAAGTATAGAAGGCCAGTCCAAAGGCAAGCAGAATCGCTACGATGACCATGCCTAAACCAAGGACAAAAACCTGGTGCCCCGCTTTAGATAGTGGTGCAGTAGCCCTTGCCCTAATGGTAACAGGTCCTCTTACAGTAGGAGTCCCTTCACTTGCCGCCTCCAGCGCTTGCACCAGCTCTCCCGCAGTAGAATACCTTTCACACGGCCTCTTTGCCAGAGCTTTGTGGACTACCATAGCCACCCCCTCAGGCAGGCGAGGGTTCAAACTCCGCAACGGGGGAGGCATCTCGTAAATGTGCTGGTGAATGACAGCCCAGGGAATGTCTCCTTTGAAGGGCACTCGCCCTGTCAGCATCTCATAAATGACCACACCTAACGAGTATATATCCGTACGTTGATCTACTTCCTCACCTTTCCCTTGCTCCGGTGACATATATTCCGGGGTCCCCATCCTGACCAGCGACTTGGTCAGCTTCGCCCCCGCTACAGCTTTAGCTATCCCAAGGTCGGCCAGAACCACCCTTCCATCCTTCGTGAGGAGGATGTTACTTGGCTTGATGTCGCGATGAATGATCCCCCGCCTGTGAGCATAATCTAAGGCGCTGGCGATTTGACGAACGATTTGCAAGACCGTTGTTAAATCGAGAGGCCTGCCCCCTTGCCTATCCAGCAGGTCCTTAAGGCTGCCACCATCAAAGTATTCCATGGCAATGTAATGGTAGCCCCCGCTCTTGCCAGCATCGTAGATGCGAACAATGTTGGGATGGTCAAGCTCAGCTACCGCCCAAGCTTCCTGCTTGAACCTCTTGACGAACTCCTCATTTTGGGCGAAGACTGGAAGCAGTACCTTGAGAGCAACGTAGCGCCCCAGTCCAGGATGCCAGGCCTTATAAACCGTAGCCATTCCCCCGCGGGCTATCCTGGAGACAACTTTATATCGCCCTAAGGTCTTGCCAACCAGATCTTCTTCCATACCTTTTCTCTCTCAACACTCCACTATAGAGTTGATGGCCGCAGTGTTGCCCCAGTAACAGGTGTCCTCCCCGGTGTAGCCCCTGCATTCATCCTGCCGTAGCTCCTAAGGGTGGAATGCGGCGTTTGTCGCCCAGTTTTTGGCTCATAGAGCTGCTACATCCAGTAGATAAATGATCAGCGCAGGAGTTTTGCTGGTTGCAAAAACCTCGTAGGGTATGCTGACCTCCTTATGTTTAGGGATATGTCACTCGCAAAACATAGGGTGTGGTTGTGTTGTAACCACCAGCAGTATAGATGTAAATATAATACATACCAGCCGGGCCAGTATACTCAATGTGATAAGGTGGTTCCAGATCGAAAGCCACCCTGTTTTCCTCTTTCGCCACCTGGTAGAACAATTGCAATTGCACCCCCGTACCGGTATGGTTGGTTAGGTCTATGGTTATTGTCCCGCTTGTGCGGAGGTAGATGCTGAAGTAGTCTTTCGCATCGTTGGGGTAGCCGTAATAGTCCCGACCGGAGCGCAGCGGGCCGTTGGCTTGCAAGTAGTTATTGTTAGGCTCCACCTCCCAGGGGCCTTCAAAGTAAGCGATGTAATCCCGCAGCACAAGCGGTAGGTAGACTTCCCTGGCAACTTTCTCCCACGAGAGCGAGAGAGTAGCCCAGCCTTCGTTTTCCCAATGCTCCACTAGCAGGCGATGATATCCCGCATCCAAAGAGACGGTCACTTCATACATCTCCCGCTGAAGCTGCCAGGATTCCAGTACCAGCCGATCATCTATCCAGAAGCGGAGGCCATCATCAGTGAAGATGGTGAAACGATATAACCCAGCTTCAAAGTTTACGTACCGCAACCAACGGTCGGTGAAGTGATCATCCGGCACGCCGGGTGCAGGCGAGCCGTAGGCCCATTCAAAATCCAAGGTATCCGCATTGATGATGCTCAACGGACGTCCGGTCAGCCAATCGTTGCCGAAGAACTCCCCCCGCCAGTTAGCGGGATAGGCGGTACCAAAAGCCTGGATGCGGTTATTGACGCTATCCGCCACGTAGACTGTCCCGTCAGGGGCTACGGCTACACCATATGGGTAGTAGAACTGCCCATCGCCGGAGCCTTCAGAGCCCCATTTGCCCAGGAAG